>Ga0209530_1000357_pt1 | contig 35052 bp, 32 predicted proteins | sample BlaSpr_A8_Ref_O1_FD_187987 | JGI IMG/M metagenome (GOLD analysis project Ga0209530, IMG submission 187987) | Forest soil microbial communities from Thunder Bay, Ontario, Canada - Black Spruce, Ontario site 2_A8_Ref_O1 (SPAdes) (version 2) | ecosystem: Environmental > Terrestrial > Soil > Boreal...
GCGCGACACGGTGTCCTCCGATGTTGGCCACATCCCCCATTCGGGCGCCTCACCCAATCAGGAGATGGTCGTCTTCAAAGTCGCTAACTTCCAATGCACTCCGATGTCCACTTAGCCAGCCCCAAGGTTCGCCTGGTCGTCTAGGGAATACGCCTCACCAAGGGAGTGCCGCAGCCGTCCCAGATCCATTTCGAATGCTGATAGGCGTCTCGACAACCCGGGTTCGGCGAGATGTCTGGACGACCACGAACGACATCTCCATCTCCTTTGACGAGTTTACGGCGATCACCTACACGAAGCATACGAGGCTACCCACAAGTGCACTTAATGGCCAGTAGACGATCAGACACGTTTCGAGGTTTTGTCAAGAGATGTCGATGGGATTGTTGAGCCAGGAGCACTCGACGTAGTCATCGATGGAGAGTTCGAACCCGGTCCCCCGGTCAACCAAGTTGTCGTCACATCAATGATTGATCAGCCCGCGCTGCAAGAGGCTCTCGCCCATCTCGATCAGGGCGTCTTCGGCGGAGCGCGGCTGCCAACCCAACACGCTGCGTGCCTTCTCGTTGCTGAGCGGCTTGAACACCGAGGTCGTGCAACATAGGTCGAACCGATGGGTTGAAGAGCCCGAGTAAGCGCACCACGACGTTGGGGATCTCGTGCGTTGGGACGCGTTTGCCGGCGGCGCCGAGCCCGTCGTGAAGGATGCGCGCGACTTCGGATACCCAGAGCGCGTCACCGGCCGTGGCAAGGAAGCGTTCTCCGCGGGCTGCAGGGTCGGTCATGGCACGCAGGGGGGAAGGATCCGTTGCAAGAACTGCTCCGGAATCATCGGCACCAGTGTGCGCCAGCTGTCGAGGTGGTCCTCCCGGTCGAGCACCATGTGCTCTTCAAGGGCAATCTTTCCCATGATGTTCCTCCTCGATTGTGGGATGCCAGCGTGCTTTACCAGGGCGTGACGGGAGGCACAGTTTCGCAGGCATGAAATGTCTACCACCGCCCGCACGACGATGCCGTCGCCGCGTTGTGCACCGTCCTGGATCCCAACTGCTGCCGCTAGCCCCAATGGAGCCACCGTCGTGAGTCCGCCTGAGGCAGATAGCTGGCCGACGCGGGCTTCTCCAAGATTGGTGACAGCTCTGCGGAGGGTCCGGCTTGGATCAAACCGTGACGCTGCCTTACGCCAACCCGGTGCGGACGATCTGGCGAAACTGACTATTCGGTGATGTGATTGAAGTCAGCGCGTTGTCGTGGGGGCAGGCCAGTCATGACCTGAGGGTGTCGTCGAGCCAGTCGAAAATTCGCTGATGAAATAGCGCGAGCGCTCCCTCATGGCAGTGCTCGCCGGCAGGGGCGACAGCTTCTCGGTCACCACGTGCTCGCTCCCGACCACAGTGTCCAGTATTCGGTGAAATCAGGCAGCCCACGCTGAAACCGTTCGGCGGATTCGGTTTTGAGCCGATACGGCAGTTGCGGTAAACCGCCCTGATGCGGCATGGGTTGCCGCTCGGCCAGTTCTGGGATGAAAAACGCTTCCTCTAAAGCGATGTAATCGCATCGGTGCTTCCTCGCTGTCGCCATCGGACGCCACCGGTTAGTGGCCACGGCCTCGACTGTGCGCGGGGCCCGTTATATGTAAAATGGATTGTTAGCATGATGTCTATGCCGAATAAGCATATAGATCAGGTGAATCTGAACTTGTTGCCTCCGTTGGTGGCGCTGCTGGAGGAGCGGCATGTGTCACGCGCGGCCGAGCGGCTGCGGCTCAGCCAGCCAGCGATGAGCCGCGCGTTGCAGCAGCTGCGCCGCTCCTTCGGCGACGAGTTGTTGGTGCGTGGACCCGACGGCTACACGTTGACCCCGCGAGCCCAGCGCATCCGCGGGCAGCTGGCCACGACCGTGACGCACCTGGAGCGGCTGTTCGCCCCCGAAACCTTCGACGCGGCCACCGCTGCGCAATCGTTTCGTCTGGCCGTCAGTGACTACACCGTCTCGGCGTTGGGCCCGGCGTTGGTGCGCACGATTTTGACCCAGTCGCCGAACGCGACCGTGACGTGTGAGCCCCTCGACGAGGGCATCTTCGAGAAGCTGGACGCCGGGACGCTCGACCTGTTGATCTACGGCCGCGCCGCACCCGACCGCTACCGCAGCCAGCATCTTTTCACCGACCGGTTCGTCTGCGTCGTGGCCGCCGAGCATCCCCTGGCACGGGGCACATCGGTGTCCCTGACCCAGTACCTGCGGTGGCCACATCTGAACATCGACTTCGGCCAGCCGGGAGTCGATCGGGTACTCCAGGCCAGCGGCGCCGCGCGGCGCACCGCTGTGAGCATGCCGTATTACGTGCTGGGGGCGAGCGTCTTGCCCGGCACCGAGCTGGTGTTGACCGTGCCGGCACGACTTGTGCCCCACTTCGGCAACCCCGCCCAAACACGGGTGCTCCCCGCCCCGCGCGAATTCGGCGACCTGCATTTCTACGCGGTCTGGCACCCACGTCTGGATGGCGACCCGTCGCACCGCTGGCTGCGCGATACCGTCCGGACCGTCGCCGCGACGACGGCGCCCGCCGGATGAGCAACGTGCATTTCCCGTGCGCCGGCAAGCTCTGCGGCTTGTCGGGTAGCCAACCGGGATTGTGCGTTCTACAAAAGAAATGATGACCAAAACGCCCAAAAGTTGGTCAATCAGAGTCGCTGCACGCCGGCCCTCGGCGCAGCACCTCTCCCTTGATGGCAGCAAAGAAACTCCTCACCACATGCTGTTGGTGAACTCTGGTGAACTGGTACGGCATCACGACGACTCTCCGGATTTCGTGGCGGCGGAACGGGAGCGTCAGCGGACGGTAGCCGCCACGGTAGGGCCTGCTAGGTCTGTGCCGCGACAGAATTCACCACCAACCAGCTCCGGCGGAAACCCGGCGATTCCCATCGATTCCGATTCATTGGCGGTAAATATTCGGTAGCTCATCTGTCCGCTATGACGACGCCGAGGCCAAGTTGCGGTGGCGCATTCCAAGGAGGCGCGAACGCTGACGCCGCCAGCGAACAGGATCTAGATGATCAAGCCTTTGTCGACGCGGTCTCGGCCGACCGGGGCGACGCCACCTAAACGTGCGGCGAGGCGACATCTACACCGCGGCCACCCGCGGCGCCTACAGCGGAAAACCACGTCCCGTAGTCGTCATCCAAGATGACCGGTTCGACGCAACGGCCTCCGTCAGCGTTGTGCCGTTCACCACGAGTGACGTCGAGGCGCCACTGCTTCGAATTCCTGTGCAACCGTCGGATACCACCGGCTTGGCGGAGACCCGCCGACTGATGGTCGACAAGGTGACAACGGTCCCCCGCACCAGCCTGACCCGGCAGGTCGGTCGTCTATCGGACGCGGACCTCATTCGGCTCAACCGTGCGCTACTGGTATTCCTCGGACTTGCGGTCTGAACATCTTTTCGATGACGAGCTCGACAACATCGCAGCGGCGCTCGACTCGCTCGACGATGTAGGTCAGGTCACCTGAGCAGACGCGCCAGCGCGGTGACGGTACTTTTGGCCCCATATTGGCCCAATCGCCGAGTCAGATTCCGGGATTTGTAGTGGAAGACGGAGACGAAATAGCCCGTTGAACTGGGACTTCTCGTGGTGGCCAGGGGCGGGATCGAACCGCCGACCTTCCGCTTTTCAGGCGGACGCTCGTACCGACTGAGCTACCTGGCCGGAAGGCAACAAGTGCCTGGCCGATTGGCGACCCTGACGGGACTCGAACCCGCGACCTCCGCCGTGACAGGGCGGCGCGCTAACCAACTGCGCCACAGGGCCTTGCTGTATTGCTGCTCCGCAGCACCGCGTCGCAGGTACCCCCTACGGGATTCGAACCCGCGCTACCGCCTTGAAAGGGCGGCGTCCTAGGCCGCTAGACGAAGGGGGCCAGAACCGAATCTCTCCGGGGTACTCGCAACGTAGCCACCGTTGGGAGCCAGGCCAGCTTAGGTCACCGCGGGCCTAATCCTCAAACGAGCATCACAGCCAACCCAGTATCCTAAATCTTCGCGCCCCTATAGCTCAGTTGGTAGAGCTACGGACTTTTAATCCGCAGGTCCTAGGTTCGAGTCCTAGTGGGGGCACCGAAAATGTGCATTACCTCGGGTGATGCCCGACATTTCAGTTTCGGGTGGTGCCTGACAGTATTTCGGCTGATGCTTGACAGTCGCTTCGGCTGATCCTCAAGGCCGTCTGTCCGAGGCGCGGGTCGACGAAAAGGTTCGGGTATCGCGCCAGACACGGCGTGCTTCGAAGCAACCGATTTGCGGTCGGACCGGGCGTGTCTTGTGTTGGGCCTTTGCGGGCAAGGTCCGGTATCTCGATCACGGTGCGACGAACCCGGTCGTCCAGAAGGGGTGGGTCCAGGGGTGAGGGTGGCCACGGCGTTTGGGCGCCCAACGGCTTGGATATGCTGCCCCAATGAGCGACGCTGAGACCAACCCAAACGCGCCCGTAGCACTGGTGACCATGGAAATCCGTCACCCAGCAACGGATTCCCTCACCGAGTTCTCCAACCGGGAGCTCAAAGGCCTTCTCGTGGATCTGTTGCCCATCGAACGCCAAGCTCAGGATATGGCTTGGGGGATGGGCCCCGGAGGAAATCCGACGCCAACCCCTGAACGCTTCGTCCGTTTTGTCAACCGCGATAACACAATTGCCGCTTCGTTTAAGAACCAGGCGGTCACCATCGAGACCACTGCCTACACCAGCTTCGAGGCCTTCTGCGAGGTTGCGATGCAGGTCGTGGACGCGCGAGTACAAGTCTCGTCAATCGTCGGAGTGGAACGCATCGGTCTGCGCTATGTCCTCGAGGTCCGAGTCCCGGTCGGCGTGAACGGCCGCATCGAGTGGAGCAATTGGATCGCCGAGCCGTTGATCGGACCGCAGCGCCTCGCTCCGAGTGGTCTATTGCTGACCGAGTGGCAGGGTGCCGCGGTCTACCGCGAGCAGCAACCTGGCAAGTCACTCATCATCCGCTACGGCCCAGGTGTCGGACAGGCGCTTGATCAGAACTACCACCTTCGCCGGATAACGGTGGCCCAACCTGGACCCTTTTTCTTGATGGATATCGACAGCTTTTGGAGTCCGAACGGGACAATTCCCGAATACGACAGGGGTCTGCTTGTCACGACCTTCCAGGATTTGTACGATCCGGCTCGCTCCGTCTTTCAGGAGATGCTCACCACCCGCCTGAGAGATGACCTGATCACCGACAGGCCTTAGCAACAGCGGTGCGTCTTATCGCGCAAGCACCGCGCTGGTATAGGTCACGTCGGCGAAGGTCGCTGCGACGTCGTCCTCGGGATAGACAAAGCCGTTTATCGCGTGCAACTCCTTGACGGTGTGGCGCGAGGTCTGCCAGCCGCGCTGGGCCAGATAGTCGACGATGTGGCTGCGCTGGCCGTGATAGACGAGATCGTTTAAATCGATTTCAAACCCGAGTTCAGTCATCCGGTCATGGTGTGCGCGCCACCGCTCGTCTGCGAAAGCAGCGGTGTCGGGCACAAATTCAAACGCCAGCCGGCTGCCAGAGGCACTCAAGGCGGTGATGTTGTCGAACAACGCGTCCTGGGCTGCGTCCGGCAGGTAGACCAACAACCCTTCGGCACTCCATGCTGCGCGAGCCTGGGTGTCGAACCCCGCCGCCTGCAGCGCCGTGGCCCAGTCGTCGCGCAGGTCAACGGCGACGGTGCGCCGCTCGGCGGTCGGCTCGGCGCCGAGATCGCTCAGCGTCAAAGTCTTGAACTCGATCACCTCCGGCATGTCGACCTCATAGACGACGGTGCCCGCCGGCCACGGCAGGCGGTAGGCGCGCGCATCGAGACCCGACGCAAGAATCACCGCCTGGCCAATGCCGCTCTGGGTCGCTTCAACGAAGAATTGGTCGTAGAACCGGGTGCGGCAGGCCATCCCCTGGGCCATTCGGTGCGGATCGAACTCGGATTCTCCCCCAACGGGAATCTCCCCGTTCACCACCCGCACATAGACATCGATTCCGACCGCCCGCACCAACGGCGCGGCGTAGGGGTCATCAATCAACTTCTCGCCGGAAGACAACGCCCGCTGGGCGGCGACCATTGTCGCCGTCGCCCCGACGCTCGTCGCGAGATCCCAACGGTCACGATCGGTGCGCGCCACGGTGCCCCTTTAGCCATATCTGGAAAATCTGAAATAAATATAGGCAATCTAGTTAGTACCACAGCACAGATCGCTAAGCCGTGGGGACTACCCTGCGAATAATCTGCTCGCCAGGGATTCCCAGAATTTCGGCCCCGGAGGACCTGTGACGGATTTCGCCCAGCGCACCATCGACCTGGCTCGCCAGAACGTCGCCGAGGGCGGTCGCCCATTCGCGACAGTGATCGTCAAGGACAGCGCCGTCCTCGCCGAGAGCGCCAACAAGGTTGCCCAGACCAACGATCCAACCGCCCACGCGGAGATCCTTGCTATCCGCCAAGCGTGCATGAAGCTGGGCACCGAGCACCTGATCGATACCACCATCTACGTGATGGCCCATCCGTGCCCGATGTGCCTGGGCTCGCTGTACTACTGCTCACCCAAGGAAGTCGTCTTCCTGATCACACGTGAGTCCTACCAGGAGTACTACCTCGATGACCGCAAATACTTCGAGGTCTCCACGTTCTACGACGAATTTGCGAAGCGCTGGGACCAGAGGCGCCTGCCGATGCGCTACGAACCGCAAGATGCCGCGGTAGACGTCTACCGATTCTGGCGGGAACGCAACGGCGGCCGACGCAGATCGACGGTCGGCCCGCCGGGCTGATCGACCACGGCCGCGACCGTAACGCAGGGGCGAGTTTCTGGCCCGGATTTTTCGCCGTGACGTTACGCTCGCGGACTACCGGCAGCCCTGCCCCGATTTCTGCGCTACTATCTGCGTATGCATGCAGGTAGCAGCGAAGGCCGGTTGCCCGACGACCAAGCCAGTCTGGTAGTCGAGGTTTTCCGAATGTTGGCCGACGCCACCCGCGTGCAAGTGCTCTGGTCGCTGACACATCGCGAGATGTCCGTCAACGAACTCGCCGAGCATGTGGGCAAGCCGGCGCCGTCGGTTTCCCAGCACCTTGCGAAGTTGCGGATGGCCCGTCTTGTGCGAACCCGCCGGGACGGAACCACCATCTTCTACAGTCTGGAGAACGATCACGTCCGCCAACTCGTCAAGGACGCGGTCTTCAACGCCGAGCACGCCGGTCCCGGGGTTCCCCGTCATCACCGCGCCGACGGTGGGCTGAAGGCGGTCAGCGAAAAATCGGCACCACGGATGAACGACCATTAAATACAACATATTTCGCGCAAGGAGATGACAACGATGACCGAGCAGCACAGCCACAGCGGGCCGCATGCGCACGAACACCACCATGGCGAAGTGGCACACACCCACGCGCACACCACGCATGAGCACGACCACGTCGCCCATGAGCACTCCCACTCCCACGACGACGGAACCGAGCACACTCATGAGCACGTGCACCAGTCCGGTCTGGAAGAGACTCATATCCACGCCCACACGTAGCGTGGGACGCCCACCGGCGTCCCACGCCGCCTAAGGCGAAGTGGCTAGGAAACTTTGGGGCAGTAGTGCATCGGGTTGTCTCGCTCGTCCTGGGGTGGCAAGTTGCGTGCCGGCGTCTGCACTAGGGGCGCGTCGGCCGAGATTCGCCCTGAGGCGCGGTCCCAACCGGCGCGGGCCCGCGGGTGCTTGCGGAACCGGAAAGGCACTAACGCGAAGACGAGATGAACGATATCGCCGAAGTGCCCGTGCAGCCATTCGTCGCGGCGCGACCATCGGTAGCCCATCAACTCGCGCACCTGCGGATCGTAGAGACCGACGGTCAGCCAGACGAAGAACGGGGCGAGCAGCTTGCGCTGTGCCGCCCACAACCAATCCGGGACCCGTTGGGCAAACGGAGGTTTGGGCAGCTCGGTTAGATCAAGCACGGCACGCGCTGCGTAGTGGTTCTCCAACACGTTGCGGCACATGTGGTCCCAGTACACCTGGAATTCGTCCCAGGACGCCGGCACGGGCCGCATACTCATCCCGTACATCCGGTACCACTCGATGTGTTCGTCGAACAGCTGGCGCTTCTGCGCTTCGGTTATGCCGCCGCAGAAGCGCTCGGCCACACGGATGGTGCCGACAAAGAACGTCGCGTGTGCCCAGTAGAAGACATCGGGGTTCAACGCGTGGTAGCGACGGCCCTGACCGTCAACACCCTTGATGGTGATGTGGTAGTCGCGTACCTCTGCGCCGGTGACCGGAGCACGATCGCCGTCGAACACAACTCCACCAATTGGGTACAACGACCGCAGCAACCGCGGCCAGCGTTCCCGGAAGAACGTCGAGTAATCTTCCACCGCCGCGCCCAGCTGAGGGTGCATGTTCTGCATGGATCCCGCCCAGGGACCCTGCAGCATGCCGCGCCAGTCACCGAAGTACCGCCAGGTCAAGGAATCGGGGCCGAGCGGGAGCGGCGGCGCCTCGTAGCCCAGTGGCGATACCGGACAGCCGCCCGCCACACCGTTGGACTCAGCGGACGATCCGACAGACACTGCGTCCGCGCCGGCCGGGGTGCAATCGCGACCAGCTTGGGTGTGATCCAGCGGGCAGGCCGCGGAGGAATTTTCCGTCACCGGTTGGGTTTCCTATTAGAAGTTGACTTTGCTATACACATCAGTTGACTTTGCTATAGATATCAGTTGGGTTTGCTGTCGACAGTAGCAATTCTGACTACGTGTGTTGTCAGTTTGACAGTTTAGGAGCTGAAGTGCAGACCGGTCAACGACGGGGCCGCTGGTCCGGAATACCGTTGGAGAGCCGTGTCGCCGTACGTCGAGACAACCTCATCACCGCCGGTGTCCAGTTGCTCGGCTCCGACGGGGGACCGGCGCTGACCGTTCGTGCCGTGTGCCGAAAGGCCGCGCTCACCGAGCGCTATTTCTATGAAGGCTTCTCCGACCGTGACGAATTCGTGCGCGCCGTCTACGACGATGTCTGCGCGCGCGCGATGATGGCCCTTACGTCGGCAACGACCCCTCGGGACGCCGTCGAACAATTCGTCGAGCTGATGGTCGACGACCCGGTGCGAGGGCGGGTGCTGCTGCTGGCACCGACGGTAGAACCGATACTGACCCGGTCCGGCGCCGAATGGATGCCCAACTTCATCGATCTGCTGCAGCGCAAGCTGTCGCGGATCGGCGATCCCGTGGCGCAAAACATGATCGCCACCAACCTCGTCGGTGGACTGTCAAGCTTGTTCACCGCGTACCTCAACGGACGGTTGGGCGTCACTCGCATGCAGTTCATCGACTACTGCGTCAATATGCTGCTCAACGCGGCCGACCCGTACGTTCCCGCCGGTGAGCTGGCGAAACCCGAGTAGTGTTCGGCCCAGTACCAGCTGCTGCGGCATTTGATCGCCACAGCTTCGTTTGACTCGCCGGCTGCCTGGAGAACGCAACACCTGACGGTTAGATCGTGACTTACCACGCCGAATTTCAAACTTGATGCTACTGGGGTGCACAGATATATTGAGTGCAACCACTAGACACAGATAACTGGAGGGGCAATGTCAGCCGAGCTGACCGACCTACAGCTGCTGCACGAACTTGAGCCGGTCGTCGAGAAGAACATGAACCGGCATTTGAGCATGCACAAGAACTGGAACCCGCACGACTACATCCCGTGGTCGGATGGCAAGAATTTCTACGCTCTCGGCGGGCAGGAGTGGGACCCCGAGCAGAGCGTGCTCTCCGACGTCGCCCAGGTGGCCATGGTGCAGAATCTCGTCACCGAGGACAACCTGCCGTCGTATCACCGTGAGATCGCGATGAACTTGGGGATGGACGGCGCCTGGGGGCAGTGGGTCAACCGCTGGACCGCCGAGGAGAACCGGCACGGGATCGCGCTGCGCGACTACCTGGTCGTGACCCGCGCGGTCGACCCGGTCGAGTTGGAGAAGCTGCGCATCGAGGTGGTCAACCGGGGCTTCAGCCCGGGCCAGAACCAACAGGGCGGACTCTTCGCCGACAGCCTGTTCGACTCGATCCTCTACGTCACGTTCCAGGAGTTGGCCACCCGCGTCTCGCACCGCAACACCGGTAAGGCCTGCAACGAGCCGATCGCGGACCAGTTGCTCGCCAAAATATCGGGCGACGAGAACTTGCACATGATCTTCTACCGGGACGTCAGCGAAGCCGGTATTGACCTCGCGCCCAACCTTGCGATCAAGGCGCTGCACAAGATCTTGCTCAACTTCCAGATGCCCGGATTCCTGGTGCCTGAGTTCCGGCGCAAGGCCGTGATGATCGCCGTCGGCGGCGTCTACGACATCCGGATCCACCTCAACGAGGTGGTCATGCCGGTGCTGAAGAAGTGGCGGATCCTCGAGCGCGAAGACTTCAGCGGCGAGGGTGCGCGGATGCGCGACGACGTCGGCGCGCACATCAAGGAGCTTGAGGCCGCCTGCGAGAAGTTCGAAGTCTCCAAGCAACGCTACCTCGAGCGCGAAGCGCGCAGGACAGAAAAGATCAGCGCGCGCAGGGTGCTCAGCACCAAGGGAACGCTGAAGATGAGCAGGCGGTAGTGGGCGTTGCGCATCGGCGCGATCAAGCTCGCCAGCCCGGTTGTGTTGGCTCCGATGGCCGGCGTGACGAATGTCGCATTCCGAACGCTGTGTCGTGAACTAGAAGAGACGAAGGCCGGCACCGTCAGCGGGCTGTACGTCTGCGAGATGGTGACCGCACGCGCGCTAGTCGAGCGGCATCCCGTCACCATGCACATGACGACGTTCTCCCCGGACGAATCGCCACGCTCTCTGCAGCTCTACTCCGTGGACCCCGCCACCACGTACGCGGCAGCAGCGATGGTCGCTGCCGAAGGACTGGCCGATCACATCGATATGAATTTCGGCTGCCCGGTGCCCAAGGTGACCAGGCGCGGCGGCGGGGCGGCGCTGCCGTTCAAGCGCCGGCTGTTCGGCCAGATCGTCGCCGCGGCGGTGCGCGCCACCGAAGGCACCGAGATACCGGTGACAGTCAAGTTCCGCGTGGGCATCGACGACGACCACCACACGCACCTGGATGCCGGCCGCATCGCCGAAGCCGAAGGCGCTGCCGCGGTCGCGCTGCACGCCCGGACGGCAGCGCAGCGCTACTCAGGCAGCGCCGATTGGGAGCAGATCGCCCAGCTCAAGCAACATGTGCGGACAATTCCAGTGCTCGGCAACGGCGACATTTACGATGCCAGCGATGCGCTGGCCATGATGGCCAGCACCGGGTGCGACGGCGTTGTCATCGGCCGGGGCTGCCTGGGTCGGCCGTGGCTTTTCGCCGAGCTGTCAGCAGCGTTCACCGGCAGCCCGCCGCCCGAGCCGCCCACACTCGGCGAGGTCGCAGACATCGTTCGCCGGCATGGCCGGTTGCTGGCCGCGCATTTCGGTGAAGACAAGGGCATGCGCGATATCCGCAAGCACATCGCCTGGTACTTGCACGGCTTCCCGGCCGGATCAGAGTTGCGGCGAGCGCTGGCGCTGGTCAAGACGCTCAATGAACTTGACTGCCTGCTGGACCGGTTGGATGGCACTATCGCGTTCCCCGACGCCGCGACTGGCGCCCGGGGTCGGCAGGGATCGCCTGCCCGCGTGGCCCTGCCCGAAGGCTGGCTGACCGACCCGGACGACTGCACCGTGCCCGCCGGGGCCGACGTCATGCACTCGGGCGGCTGAGGCGGAACGCCTCGAAATCGCTTCTCGGCCGAGAACTAAGTACTATCTGGGACTGCTGCATTGCGCTTTGGTGCGGATCGGTCGGACGCCGCTGCGAAGCGCTTAAGGATGCCGCTGCGAAGCGCTAAAGATACCGTGCGATGTAGCGCGGGTTTGCGGCGCTGATCACGCCAGCGCAGCGCCGCGCTGGTCCGCATCAGAGCTTCGGAGGCCGGTAGGAGATGGGTGACGGCGTGAATGACGCCACTCTCGACCGTCGGGCGGCTCCGGCGTGAGCGACGACCAGCGCATCACTCCGAGCCCGCTTACCCCACTAGGCGCCGCCCCGTGGGAGCGGTTCTCTGCACCCTCGTGCGACGACAACGTCCACCGCTGGCAGGCTGAGCCACCCATCGAGAGGCCGGCGGCGCCTTACATCGAGGCCCAAGCAGGGGCCAGCGATACCAAGAAGGTCGGCTGTCACACCGACGGCGGACTCAGTGTCGCTGACCTGATCGCCAAACTCGGCGCCCCGACCCATGACCGGCCCCATCACCATCACGTTGGCCAGCACGAGGCGCCGAACGACGAACCCTCCCACGTTGCGCCGGATGTGCCCGCCGACCAGCAGGACACTCAAGTTATCGACACCCCGGCCTACTTGTTCGAGGTCGTCGCGGAGCTTCCCGACCTCGGGGCGGCCACAGCCGCCGAGGCCCCTGAGGCCCCCAATTCCCTCGAAAAGGCCCCCGCGGCGGAACGTAAATCCGGCCGCCGGCCGATACTGCTGGCCGGGCGCTCGCTGGCGACGCTGTTCGCCGTGCTGGCCCTGGTCCTGACCGGCGGCGCATGGCAGTGGAGCACGTCGAAGAACGCGCGCTTAAACACCATCAGTGCGCTGGACCCAAATTCGAGCGACATCCGCGACCCTGGTGGGCAGTACGGGGACGAGGACTTCTTGATCGTCGGCGTTGACTCGCGTGCCGGCGACAACGCCGACATGGGCGCAGGCGATACCGACGACGCCGATGGCGCGCGGTCGGACTCCGTGATGCTGGTCAACATTCCCGCCAACCGCAAACGGGTGGTGGCGGTGTCCTTCCCCCGTGACCTGGCGATTACCCCATTCCAATGCGAAGCTTGGAACCCAGACACCGGTAAGTACGGACCCCTCTACGACGAGAAAACAAAGACGTGGGGTCCCAAGATGGTCTACACGGAGACCAAGCTGAACTCGGCGTACGCGTTCGGCGGTCCGAAGTGTCTGGTTAAGGAAATCCAGAAGCTGTCCGGATTGAGCATCAACCACTTCATCGCCGTCGATTTCGCCGGATTCGCGAAGATGGTCGATGCTCTCGGCGGTGTCGAGGTGTGCACCAGCACCCCGCTGCACGACTACGAACTGGGTACCGTCCTCGAACACGCGGGACGCCAAGTCCTCGACGGGCCGACTGCGCTGAACTACGTGCGGGCCCGCCAGGTCACCACCGAGGTCAACGGTGACTACGGCCGCATCAAACGACAGCAACTGTTCGTGTCATCGTTGCTGCGATCGCTGATCTCCGAAAACACATTGCTCGACCTGAACAAGCTCAACAACGTCGTCAACATGTTCATCGGCGACACCTACGTCGACAACGTCAAGACCAAAGACCTGGTCCAGCTCGGTCAATCGTTGCAGGGCATGGCCGCCGGGCACTTCACTTTTATCACCGTGCCGACCGGCATCACAGATCAGAACGGCGATGAGCCGCCGCGCATGGCCGACATGCGGGCGCTGTTCGATGCCATCATCAACGACGATCCGCTGCCCGAGGAAAACGACCAGAACGCCCAAAGTCTGGGGACCTCCCCAACCTCGGGGCCGACGCCCGCGCCTACCACCAAGAAGGCGCCGACCCCGGCCGCGACTCCGCAGGCTCATCGCGAGCAGGTGACGACCACCTCGCCGCAAGAGGTGACGGTGCGAGTGTCCAACGCGACCGCGCAAAGCGGCCTGGCCACCTCCGCGACTAGCCAGCTCAAGCTGAACGGGTTCAACGTCATGACGCCCGATGATTACCCGAGTTCAGTGAACGCGACGACAGTGTTGTTTTCGCCCGGCAACGAGCAGGCCGCGGCCACGGTCGCGTCGTCGTTCGCCAATTCAAGGGTCGAGCGTGTTTCCGGCTATGGGCAGGTCGTTCAGGTGGTGCTCGGCCCGGACTTCAACTCGGTGTCCGCTCCCCAGCCCAGCGGCTCGTCGGTCAGCGTGCAGATAGACCGCGGCTCCAGCAACCCGCCAACCAAGCTGCCCGAGGACCTGACGGTTACCAACGCCGCCGACACCACCTGCGAGTAAGCACTTTTCGCGAGCCACGGCTGCCTATCCGGCGCCAAGAACGTAGGCTTGGCGGCATGCGGACGGCCTACCATGAGCAGCTCTCGGATTTGTCCGAGCGGCTCGGTGAGATGTGCGGGCTGGCGGGCGTCGCCATGGAACTGGCAACCCAGGCCTTGCTCCAGGCCGATCTGGTACTGGCCGAACAGGTGATCTCCGACCACGAAAAGATCGCGACGAGCAGTGCCCGCGCCGAAGAGAGCGCCTTCGTCCTGCTAGCACTGCAGGCGCCGGTCGCCGGCGACCTCAGGTCAATCGTGAGCGCCATCCAGATGGTGGCCGACATCGACCGGATGGGCGCGCTGGCCCTGCACGTCGCCAAGATCGCCCGCCGGCGCCACCCCCAGCACGTGTTGCCCGAAGAGGTCAATGGATATTTTGCCGAAATGGGCAGACTCGCAGTTGAATTGGGCAACAGCGCACAAGAGGTGGTGTTGTCCCGCGACCCCGAGAAAGCCGCCCGGATTGGCGAAGAAGACGATGCGATGGACGATCTGCACCGCCACTTGTTCTCGGTGCTGATGGACCGCGAATGGAAGCACGGCGTGGCAGCCGCCGTCGACGTGACGTTGTTGGGCCGATTCTACGAGCGCTTCGCCGACCATGCCGTCGAAGTGGCCCGCCGCGTCATCTTTCAGGCAACCGGCAGATTTCCCGAGGAAGACGCGGCGCCCACGTCGCGTTAGCCGAAGCGCCCCGAGATGTAGTCCTCGGTCGCCTTCTCGGACGGGTTGGAAAAGATTTTCTGCGTGTCGTCGATCTCCACCAACCGGCCGGGCTTTCCCACAGCTTCCAGGTTGAAGAACGCAGTCTGATCGCTCACCCGGGCGGCCTGCTGCATGTTGTGCGTGACGATCACGATCGTGTACTCCTCTTTCAACTCACTGATCAGTTCTTCGATGGCCATCGTCGAGATGGGGTCCAGCGAGGAGCACGGCTCGTCCATCAGTAAGACATCGGGTTGCACAGCAATGGCCCGTGCGATGCACAACCGCTGCTGCTGCCCCGCGGACAATCCGCCGCCAGGCTTGTCCAAACGATCCTTAACCTCATCCCACAGGTTTGCGCCGCGCAATGAGTGTTCGGCCGTATCATCGAGCACCTTGCGGTTGCGCACACCCTGCAGCTTCAGCCCGGCCACCACGTTGTCGCGAATCGACATGGCAGGAAATGGGTTTGGCCGCTGGAACACCATCCCTATTGCCCGGCGCACACCGACCGGGTCGATGCCGGGGGCATAGATGTTTTCATCGTCGAGCAGCACGGTGCCCTCGACCCGGGCGCCGGGGATGACCTCATGCATCCGGTTCAGCGTGCGAAGCACAGTCGTCTTGCCGCAGCCCGATGCGCCGATGAACGCCGTCACGCTGCGCGGCAGAATTGCCAGGGACACATCAGCGACCGCGTGAAAAGACCGGTAGTAGATGTTGACATCTTCTAGGTCTAATCGCTTGGCCACTCAGTGCTCCTGCCTACGACTTCTTGGGTGCGTAGATTTTCGCGATCAATTTGGCCCCGAAATTGATGGCCGCGATAATCAGGATCAGGGTCAGCGCGGCGCCCCAAAGCCGATCGGTGGGAACCGGGTTGGCACCCGCGCCGGCCGAGGTCTGGTAATACATCATGCCGGGCAGCGTCCCCATGAACCCGCTGAAGACATTGAAATTCATTGTCTGCGCGTAACCGACGAGGATCAGCAACGGGGCGGTCTCGCCCAGCACCCTGGCGATCGCCAGCATGATCCCCGTGATAATCCCGGCCAGCCCTGTCGGAATCACAATCCTGGCAATGGTTTTCCACTTCGGGATGCCCAACGCGTAACTGGCCTCGCGAAGATCTAACGGAACGATCCGCAACATCTCCTCGGTCGCCCGCGTAATCACCGGGACCATCAGCAGCACCAGCGCCAACGACACCGCAAACTCCGAACGCGGAAAGCCCAGCGTCGCCACAAACAGCGCATAGATGAACAATGCCGCCACAATCGAGGGCACGCCGCTGAGGATGTCCACCATGAATGTGGCCAACTTACCCAGCCTGGTGGTGCCACCGTATTCGACCAGATAGATCCCGACCATGACGCCGATCGGGATGGAGAGCGCGGCACATACCAATCCCTGCAGGGCGGTTCCAACAATCGCGTGGTAGGCACCACCGCCCGTCACGAATGCCGTCGTACCCGCTTGTGAATGCGTCCACCACACGCTCGACGTGATCGCTTTGAACCCCTTGGCGATTACCGAGCACAGCACCCACAGCAATGGCACCAACGCGATCACCATCGACAACGTCACCAGCGCTGTCGCAACAATGTTCGCGGCTCGACGGCGCCGGGCGAGTCCGGAAAACGCGCGCGGCTTGAGGGGGCGGTCCAAGATCGAGGTCACCGGCGGTGTCTCCTGGATCCGATTCGGACAACAGCGCCTCGTGCCAGGGCATCGACTACGAAGGTGAGCAGGAAAAGCACCAGTCCCGCGGTGATATAGGCGCCGGCCTTGTACTGGTCATTGAATTCCGATGCAGTGCCGGCGATCTTGGTTGCGAACGTCGAGCCGCCGTCGAATAACGACCACCTGAAAGGTGCTTGGGTGCCGCGCAAGATGATCAGCAGCGCGACCGTCTCGCCAACGGCGCGGCTGAGACCCAGCATCGCGCCACTGATGTAGCCGGATCGCCCGAACGGCAGCACGGTTGTTTTTACAACTTCCCACCGGGTGGCGCCGAGCGCCAACGCAGCCTCGATCTCGTCATGCGGTGTCTGCACGAACACTTCACGCGTGACCGCGGTGATGATCGGCAGGATCATCACCGCCAAAACGATCCCGGCAGTGAAGATGGTGCCGCCGCCGGCCACCGACGTGTTGCCCGTCGCGAAGAAGACGCACCAGCCCATGTTGTGGTTGAGCCACGTCGCGACCGGTCGCAGCTGCGGTGCCAGCACGAGCAGACCCCATGCGCCGTAGACAATCGAGGGAACCGCGGCCAGCAGATCGACCGTGTACGCCAGCGGTCCGGCCAGCCGTCGCGGTGCGTACTGCGTGAGAAAGATCGCGACCCCCAGGGCGATCGGCATGGCCAGCAGCAGCGCGAACAGCGACACGAAAGCGGTCACCTGCAGCAGATCGAAGATTCCGAAGTGCATCGCCGAGGTGTCGGTGGTGACCCAGTTTCCGCCGTAGCTGAAAAAGTTCTCTCGATCGCGCTGCAAGGCCGGTATCGCGCGCACCAGCAAGAATCCGCCGATCGCGACGACCAGGACGATAGTCAGGACAGCGGAGCCCTCCGACAGCCTGCGAAATATGCGGTCCCCGAAGGCCGGTCGGCTGTTCCCCCACGGGCTGATAGGGACGACGGGCGACTCAGGAAAAGGCGCAGCGACAACCGCACCCGAACCCGCGTCGGCTGGGTTTGGCGTCGTCACTGTGATCCCGTCACACTTCTGTTGTCGCTTCTTAAACCGTGGCTACTGCATGGCATTGATCGCGGTGACCACTCGCTCCTTGACTTTATCGGGCAATGGCACATAGCCGGCCGACGGAAGCTCGGTCTGACCATTGTTTGCGGCCACGCTGAGGAACGACTTGATCGCATTGAAGGTCTGCGGGTCGTAGCCCTTGGAGCACACGATCTCGTAAGTAGCCAGCACCAACGGGTAAGCGCCGGGCTGCCGGGTGGCATACATCGGGTTCAGGTCCAGCACCAGGTCGTTCCCATCGGCCGCAAACTCGACAGCGCTCATCGCGGCGCGTGCCGTGTCGTTGGTAAGCGGGACCGGGCCATTGCCGGTGTTGATTTGGGCGAACGGCACGCCGGCCTGATCAGCGAAGCCCTTCTCGACGTATCCAATGGCACCTGGGGTAGCGCCCACCGCCTGGATCATGCCGGCCGACTTCTCGGCGCCTTCGCCGACACCGCCCTGAAACTCGGTGCCAACACCTCTGGTCCAGCTCAGTGGTGCCGCGACCGTCAGGTATCTCTGCAAGTCGTCAGTGGTCCCCGATGAGTCCGACCGGTAAATCGGCGCGATCTTGATGTCGGGCAGCACTACACCGCCATTGAGTTCGGCGAGTATCTGGTCATTCCACTTGGTGATCACGCCGCTGAAGATCTTGGCCAGCGCCTCACTATTGAGGACTAAGGTCCGAACGCTCGGCAGGTGGTAGACGAGCGCGAGCGGCCCGAACACCAGCGGCAGGTCCCAGGCCGGGTTTCCGTTGCAGCGTTTGGCTGCCGGGCGGATCTGACCCGCGACCAGCGGCGAGTCCGTCCCGGCGAAGTCGACGTGGCCGGCGATGAACTGCTCGCGGCCGGCACCCGACCCCGTGGGGTTGTACGCCACGTTCTTTCCCGGGCAGTATTGGGCCCACATCTCGCCGAACACCGCGATCGCGTTCTGTTGAGCAGTCGCCCCTTCAGCCGTTACCAGATTTTTTCCGCCGCAGCCCGCAGTGCCAGCAGGTCCCGGGTTGGCTGTCGTCGCGGCGCCGCGGCGGTTGTCGTCACTGCCGCACGCAGTCAATACCCCCGCGGTGGTGGCCACCAACGCCAAAGCCAACGCCATCGCCCTGCCCACCCGGTCGAGCCTCACCGATGTCGCTTCCTGGATGCATTCTGGACGCATACGGGCGCCCACGTTCCCCAACTGGAGCCCAAAGGGAAGTTGCCAAGTCACCGCGAAATTATGCGCCGGTACCGCACCCAAGGGCGCGCCATCGCCGCCTGCGCCTTCGGTCAACTGCGGGTGGGCGCCGGCGCGTACGCGGTATCGACGCTGTAGGTGCTAAAGCCCAGGCTCTGGTAGGTCCGTAGCGCGGCGACGTTGTCCGACTCCACGTAGAGCATCACGGTGGGTGCTATGGCGGATTCTGGGGAGGGATCCGCGGCGCTTTTCGGATCAGCGAGCCGCCGCGCCAGCCACGCGACACCGATGGCTGTCAACGTCCGCCCCAAGCCGCGGCCCTGCGCCGACGGGTCGACGCCCACGATGTAAACCTCGCCCAGGGCGGGTTGATCGAGATGCACTTTGGTCCAGTGGAAGCCCAGCAGCCTGTCCGGATGATCGCTTGCGGAGTCGTCGAACGCCAGGAAGAGGCCTGCCGGGTCGAACCACGGTTCGGTGCGCCGTTCCGCTAGCTCGGCTGCAGTCCATCCGCCCTGTTCCGGGTGCGTGGCGAACGCGGCGTTGTTGACCCGCAGCAGCTCAGCGTCGTCGGCGGTGCCGGCGTAGGTACGGATCCGCACCCCGGGCACACCGGCGACCGGATCGGGGCTATCACGCAGCGAGCGTCGCATCTGGACCAATTCACGAACCGGGACCAGATCCAGCGCGGACGCGGTTGCCCGGGCCGGCTCGAGTGTGCCGTGGGCCCAGAATTGGTTGTGTCCGTGGGTCTTTGTCACCGCCGCACGTCCCATCGCCGCGCCGATACCGCGCCGGCGGGTCTGCGGGTGTACCACCAGTTCCGCCATCGCGACCTCCCCGTCGCGTGGCGGGCTGAGGTTGAGGTAGCCGACAATCGTGTTTCCGGAGTCCTTTATGGCGCCCGGTTGGGAATCAGTGACCAGCAGATGCTCGGTGCGGTCGTGCCCGAGTTCCCGCAGCACCTGTTCGCCGACGGGTGCTACCCCATCGAATTCGGTTGCCGCCGAAACCAGTTCGCGCACTTCCTGCTGCTGCTCGGCGGTTAGTCTGGAGCGCCAGTCAGGCAGAATCACTGACTGCGTAGCGGGTCGACCAGCGGGGTTTGCAAGTCGTCAGCGTCGGCCTCGGCGTCGTCGACGTCGTCGCGCTCCGCAACCGGGGCTCGGCCGCGCGCCGGCCGCACGGCTTTGTAACCCACGTTGCGAACGGTGCCGATCAGCGCTTCGTGCTCAGGGCCGAGTTTGGCCCGCAGCCGACGTACGTGCACGTCGACAGTGCGGGTACCGCCGAAGAAGTCATACCCCCACACCTCGTGCAGCAACTGCGCGCGGGTGAACACCCGCCCGGCGTGCTGGGCCAGGTACTTGAGCAGCTCGAACTCTTTGTAGGTGAGGTCAAGCGGGCGGCCGCGCAGACGCGCGGTGTAGGTGCCTTCGTCGATCACCAGCTCGCCGAGGCTCACCTTGCCCGCGCTTTCCTGGTCGGCCAGCCCGCCGCGGCGGCCGACCACCAGCCGTAGTCTGGCGTCGATCTCGGCGGGCCCAGTGCTGGGCAGCAGGATTTCGTCGAGCCCCCAGTCAGCGCTGACCGCCACCAGACCGCCTTCGCTGACCACTGCCAGGACCGGAACCGAACGGCCCGCCGTGCTCAAGAGACGGCAAAGACCGCGCGCGGATGACAGGTCCTGGCGCGCGTCAACGAGCACGGCGTCCGCAGTGCCGGCCTCCAACAACGAGGATGGTTCTGCCGGCGCCGTGCGGACGGTGTGCGGGAGCAGCGACAACGACGGCAACACCGGGTCGGGATGCAGCTCCGAGGTCAGCAGTAGTAGCTCCAACAGGCCCCTCCTGCTCGTGGGAAAGGCATCTCCCAAATTCATGACCGCTATGCGGCGTTAGTTGCCAGGTAATCTAACGATAACGTGCCGCGAGGACGCCGTGTATGGCGTCCCCAGGTAGTGTGAGCGCCGCCACGAGGCGGTCCCGAACGGGTCCTGGCAGATGGCTAAGCAACAATATGCGCATGCGCAAGGTGCTGGTCGGTGTGATCGCAGCTGCGGCCGCGGTGGCGGTGGTAGTCATCGGCGCCGTTGGCGTCGACTACGGAACCAGCATATACGCCGAGTACCGGCTGTCCTCCACCGTGCGCAAGGCAGCAAATCTGGGGTCGGACCCGTTCGTCGCCATCCTGGCCTTCCCGTTCATCCCGCAGGCAATGCGGGACCACTACAATCAGCTGGAGATCAAGGCCTACGCCGTCGAACACGCGATGACCGGCAGAGCCACCCTCGAAGCCACCATGCACTCGATCGACCTGACTTACGCATCGTGGCTGATCAGGCCCGATGCAAAGCTGCCGGTAGGCAAACTGGAGAGCCGCATCATCATCGACTCGACGCACCTGGGCCGATATATGGGCATGGCTGACCTGATGGTCGAGGCGCCACCGCAGGAGACCAACAACGCCACCGGCGGCACCACCGAATCCGGAATATCGGGCAGCCACGGGCTGGTGTTCAGCGGCACGCCGAAACCGGCCAACTTCGACCATCGGGTCAGCGTCTCGGTAGACCTTTCCATCGCACCCGAGGACGACGCGACACTGGTGATCACCCCCACCGGCATCCTCACCGGACCCAACACGGCGAATCAAACCGTTCCCGATGACAAGCGGGACGCGGTGCTACATGCCTTCAGCACCAGGCTGCCCAGTCAACGGCTTCCGTTCGGGGTTGCACCGACCAATGTGGGAGCGCGTGGCTCCGACGTCATCATCGAAGGCATCACCCAGGGAGTAACTATCACCCTCGAAGGGTTTAAGCAGTCATGACCCGCGCCGGCGACGATGCAGAGCGAAGCGATGAGGAGGAGCAGCGCCCATGACCCGCGCCGGCGACGATGCAGAGCGAAGCGATGAGGGGAGGGGGCGCCCATGACCACAGTTATCGTCGCGATCATAGGGACGTTCGCGGTGGCGGCTCTTGCCGGCTGGTTGCTGACCCGGCGCTCCGGAAGCTTCAAAGAAGTTCATTCGGAGTCAGGTCAGGGCGCCCAAGAAGGCACTGCGGACATCGCAGATCTCGGCTTGTCTGGTACCGGACCGACCATCGTGCATTTCAGCGCACCGTGGTGCGGACCCTGCGACCGAGTGCGTCGAGTGGTCGACCAGGTCTGCAACGACCTGGCTGACGTTGCCCACGTCGAGATCGATTTAGACGCCAATCCGGCGACCGCGCGCCGTTTTTCGGTGCTGTCCCTGCCCACCACATTGATCTTCGATGTCAACGGACGACAGCGGTACCGGACCTCCGGGGTCCCCAAGGCCGCCGATCTGCGGTCCGCCCTGGCACCGCTGTTGGCTTGACCACCACATCTTTGGGTAAGCTAGCCAGCGTGTCAGCCCGCCAAGAGCCCATGCTCACCATGCGTCGCGCAGTTGACCTGTGCCGCATCGCGTGCTGTTGCTGTTGCTGTAGCTGCTGAGTAGCCGCGCCTTTTCGCGTTGGCACTCGGAGCAGCCTCGGAGCCCTACCGTGGCATGTCCTCCCACCATTTCCGTGCAGCGCGCATACCTAGGAGTAGTCCGTGTCAAGCAGTAACACCCCCGCCGAGATAGACCGCGTCGATGTTCGGGGGCCGCGGTTCGCGGCCTGGGTGACGACCGCGGTTTTGCTGATCGCGCTGATCGTCTCGGCGGTCAGTCTGCCGGCGGCCGCGATCATTCTGGGCCTACAGGCCGTGGTATTCGCGATCGGCGCCGTTGGCGGCCCGCGTCGGCACCCCTATGGGAAGGTCTTCGCCACCCTGGCAGCGCCCCGGTTGGAACCGGTCAAAGAGCGCGAACCGGTGCCACCGCTGAAGTTCGCCCAACTAGTCGGCTTTGTCTTCGCGGTCTTCGGCGTTGCCGGATTCGCTGTTGGCGTGCCCTTGGTGGGCATCATCGCCACCGCTTTCGCGCTGACAGCGGCCTTCCTGAATGCGGCCTTCGGCATCTGCCTGGGCTGCCAGCTTTACCCGCCGATCGCGCGCTTCCGAAACGCCCCCCACCCGGCTTGACGCTGTCCACCACAAGCAATCGAAAGGATCCCACCATGGCACGCTCCGACGTCCTGGTCTCTGCCGACTGGGCTGAGAGCAATCGCGATGCCGCCAACGTCGTCTTCGTCGAGGTAGACGAGGACACCAGCGCCTACGACGGCGGCCACATCGCCGGCGCGGTCAAGCTGGACTGGCGCACCGATCTGCAGGACCCGGTCAAGCGCGACTTCGTCGACGCCGAGCAATTCTCCAAGCTGCTCAGCGACCGTGGCATCTCCAATGACGACACCGTGATTCTCTACGGCGGCAACAACAACTGGTTTGCCGCGTACGCGTACTGGTATTTCAAGCTGTACGGCCATGACAAGGTCAAGCTGCTCGACGGCGGTCGCAAAAAATGGGAGCTCGACGGGCGTCCACTGTCCGGCGACCCCGCCAGCAGGCCGGCAACCTCTTACACCGCAGCCGCGCCGGACAACACCATCAGGGCGTTCCGGGACGAGGTCATCGCGGCCATCAACGTCAAGAATCTGGTCGACGTGCGCTCCCCCGATGAGTTCTCCGGCAAGATCCTCGCGCCCGCCCACCTTCCGCAGGAACAAAGCCAGCGGCCGGGCCACATCCCCGGCGCGATCAACGTGCCGTGGAGCAAGGCCGCCAACGAGGACGGCACCTTCAAGTCCGATGCGGAGCTGGCCAAGCTGTACGCCGACGCCGGTCTGGAGGGTTCGAAGGAGACGATTGCGTACTGCCGAATCGGAGAACGCTCGTCGCACACCTGGTTCGTGCTGCAGGAATTGCTCGGGCATCAAAACGTCAAGAATTACGACGGCAGTTGGACGGAATACGGCTCCCTGGTGGGCGCCCCGATCGAGTTGGGAAGCTGATATGTGCTCTGGACCGAAGCAAGGTCTGACGTTGCCCGCCAGCGTCGATCTGGAGAAGGAAACGGTGATCACCGGCCGCGTCGTGGACAGTGACGGCCAAGCCGTGGGTGGTGCGTTCGTCCGCCTGCTGGACTCGTCGGACGAGTTCACGGCCGAGGTGGTCGCATCAGCGACCGGCGACTTCCGTTTCTTCGCCGCGCCGGGGTCATGGACGCTGCGCGCCTTGTCCAAGGTCGGTAATGGCGACGCCGCGGTGACACCGTCGGGTGCGGGCATCCACGAGGTGGACATCAAGATCGCCTGACAGAACCGGCAGCCCTGACCAGACGTCCGGGGCCGCCGCCTTCAATGAACACTGACGAACACTGATGAACACTGACGAACACTGACGAACAGAGACGAATAGACTCGTCCCCGTGGTGCTCTTCTTCGAGATCGTGCTGGTCGTGGCGGTGGTGGTCATCTCATGGTTTGCGCTGTACACGCTGTACCGGCTCATCACTGACGAGTCGTGAGCGCCGACGAGGGCTCTGCAAAGGACCATGACATACCGGCAGGTCCCGACAGCTCCGGCGACCGCGCAGTCGCTGCAGCTGCTGAACGTGCCAAGGTGACCGCAGCCCGCAATATCCCGGCCTTCGACGATTTGCCGGTGCCCGCCGACACCGCGAACCTGCGCGAAGGCGCCAACCTGAACGACGCGCTGCTGGCGCTGCTGCCCCTGGTCGGCGTGTGGCGCGGCCAAGGCGAGGGCCGCGGATCTGACGGCGACTACCGGTTCGGCCAGCAGATCGTGGTCTCGCACGACGGCGGCGATTATCTGAACTGGGAAGCCCGGTCCTGGCGGCTCGACGACACGGGCAGCTACCAGGAACCGGGCTTGCGCGAGACGGGATTTTGGCGATTTGCCAGCGATCCCGACGACGACCCGAGCGAGACCCAGGCGATCGAGTTGTTGTTGGCTCATTCGGCCGGTTACGTCGAATTGTTCTACGGGCGGCCGCGCAACCAGTCGTCGTGGGAGTTGGTGACCGATGCGCTGGCCCGCAGTCGTTCCGGTCTACTGGTCGGGGGCGCCAAACGGCTCTACGGCATCGTCGAAGGCGGCGACCTGGCCTACGTCGAGGAACGCGTGGACGCCGACGGTGGGCTGGTGCCGCATCTGTCGGCGCGGCTGTCTCGATTCGCCGGGTAACGGCCTAAGGCGCAGGGCGGTATCGGCCCCGAAGTCAGGCGGTCGCGGCGGCCCGGATCGGAATCACATCGTTGCCTTGCGTGGCCCTTCCCGCGTGTACTGTTCGACAGCCGATACGGCACGAAAGACATCTCAACTAAACGATTAGGAGGTCGACGGGTGCCTCGCCCCAGGACAGCCCCGCCCGTTGTGCGCTGGGCCGTGAACGTGGCCGGCCTGCTCCTGATCGGTTACCTTGCCGCAGTGGCGCTGCGGCCCGCCATCGTCGACGCGCTGCCCAAGTGGCTGGGGTGGTTCGGCCGGCCGGGATCGATGCCGACGCTAGGGATCGTGGTGGCCGTACTGATCGCGGTGTGCGTGCTGACCTTCCGGTCAGACGTCAGCCACCGGATGGTAGGTGTTTCGTTCACCGTCATCGCCGCCCTCATCACCATGAGTGCGGTGCTGGGCCTCAGCTCATATTGGGGATGTCACGACGCTAACCACCCGGCCTTTTTCACGCCATTGATGGCGACAGCCCAGTTGGTCAAGGGCAGCATCGGCGACTACTCACTGGGCGGGCGAACCTGCCCGAGCCCCACCCCCGTCGGCCTGGAACTGGCGCGGATAGCGGGGCTGGCGGCGATCTTCACCGGCCTCGGTGGTGTCGTGGTCGGCGTCTTTCGGTCCCAGGTGGACCGGCTTCGGGCCAACCTCGCCGATTCCGTCACCGCAGTCGTGGGCCTCGACGACGACACCCAATCGATAGTCAGCGCGGTCGCGCGGACGTTGGACCGGCGCAGCACGCTGGTCGTCCTCACCGGTGCCGGCGACGAACGCGTGCAGCGGGCCCGCAGGCAAGGCGCCCGGGTCGTGCTGGTGGACTTCAACACGCCGTCCACCCTCGTGTCGCTACGACTGTGGCGCCACCTCGGCCGGCTCTACCTGATGGCGCCCGACCCTGCGATCAATCTGTTGTGGCTGGACCTGATCACTCGTCAACTCTCCGAGGTGGACCACAAGCAGCGATTGCCGCTCATCGTGCGTATCGATGACCCGTGGCTGGCCGAAGCGTGGCGTGCCCAGCAGTTCGGCGGATCCGACACCCGGTGGGCGGCCGATGTGGTCGGCAAGTACGAGGTGACCGCCGGCCGGCTACTCGACGGCATCATCGCGACTGGGCGAACAAAGCGTGTATTCGTCTGCGGTACTTCGCAGTTGACGTTGGCGCTGTGCGCGAACCTGACCCGCCGCGCCCTGGAACGCGACTTCTACACCCCGCCCGGTGCGGTCCCGTTGCCCGCGCTCACCCTGGTCGAAAGAGACGCCGAAGAGTACTTGCGGGATCACGAGTTTTACCGTCAGCAAGCCGGGTTCATGTCAGATGGACCGGCGATCGATGCGGTGCCGGAGGCGCCGACAGTACCGACCTTGCTGCGTTTGATCGGCGACGCCGACCCCGCAACCAGCGCAGTGATCTTGGTGGACACCCATGCCGCGACGACCGCCACCAGGCTCGCCGCCCGCTTGCCCGAGATGCCCGTTTACTCGTCGGATCTCAACACCAACATCGCCGACGACTCGATCCAGGTCGTCGGCCTGCTGCAGTCCTACTCCCTGGTGCTGGACACCCGCGAAGGTCAAGTCCAGGATGCTTGGGAGCGGGCGGCAAGGCTGATCCACGAGCGCTATGTCGCGACGATCGACCCGGAGGCGCCGCGGTCCCCCGCCGCGATGCCGTGGGACGAGCTCAACGAGTTCTACCGCGGCTCCAACCGACGTCAAGTGCGCAACGCGTTGTGGATGGTTGAACAGATCGCGGGGCACACCTGGAACACCTGGGGCAGCCCACCGGGCCAGCTGTCGGGGCGCGACATGGCCAATTCGCCTCCACTGGAACAACTTGCTCTCATGGGCTTCGACCACTACTCGGCGATGAGCATGGCGCAGGCAGAACACGAAGACTGGTGTCGTTACTATCGCCGCAACGCCTGGAAGTATGGTTCACCCCGCGACGACTCACGCAAGATCCACGACAAGCTGGTGGACTGGCCGGTGGTCGAAAGCAAGCCGGATCTGCTCAACGCCGCGGTGCGCAGTTTGGCGGCCACTCTGTGGAGCCTGCGCCAACTCGGCTATCGGTCGCGTCCGCTGTGGCAAACCTTCACGCGAGTCGGGACGGTCGCCGCCGAACAACGGAGCACAACGTGGACGTGGAAGTCGGACTCGGGACACACCATGACCGCCGATGCCGGCGATTGGACGGTAAGCGAAGACGGGAAGATCTGGTCGGTGCGCGACGACATCTTCCGGGTCACCTACGAGGAGGCCGGTGACGGGAAGTGGCGCAGAACGGGACGGGTTCAAGCGCGGCCGGCCTACCCAGGCGAGACCGTCAACACGCTGGAGGGCCCCGCGGGTGCAGCGGAAGGCGACTGGGTCGTGCGCGGATCCAATGGGGAGCAATGGCCGGTCCCCGCAGATGAGTTCGCACGCCGCTACGCCGAATTCCATCCCACCGAAGACGACCACGTTCACGACGGCGCGAACGGATAAGCATTTTGTGCGCCGCTGATTCAAATTGCGGCTAATGGTTGCCCATCCTGATTTAGCGGAGCACTGATACGGTATCCGCGCATAGTCGGCGTCGGGGTCAGCGTGGCCAAAGCAGCATGCCTAGCCGTCGCATGTAGGCTTTCGCCCGGTTCGCTCACTCCACCTCACCCTAGGAGACTGCGATGGCGCTGTTTGTCAGTTACTCGAGCCAGGACAGGTCAACAGTCGACGGATTGGCGAGCGCGCTTCGGAAAGCCCAACAGCAGGTTTGGTTCGACCAAGAGCTCGGCGGCGGCGACTCTTGGTGGGCCAAGATCCTCGAGCAGATCCGCGCCTGCGATGTGTTCCTCGTCGCGCTGTCAAGTAACTGGCTGCAGTCCAAGCCCAGTCAGTCCGAGTTGCGTTACGCGCAGGCTCTGAACCGGCCGATCCTGCCCGTTCGGATCGGTGACATCGACAGCATGCGCGTGAATCCCCTTGCCGCGTTGCAGATCATCGACTACCGGAACCCGACCGTTGACGCCGGGATTCAATTGGTCACCGCCGTACACTCGCTAACCTCCAAACCCCAGCCGTTGCCCGACCCACTGCCCGAAGAGCCGCCGGTGCCGTTCGGCTACATAACGCGGTTGGGCAACACTCTCGCCGAAAAGGAGCTCAGCCCCCAGCAGCAGCTTCAACTTTTGGTCGAACTCAGATCCGGACTCGATGAGGATGGCGACGACCCCAGCGCCCGCAGCGACATCGCCCAACTTCTGCGCATGCTGCGCCTGCGACACGATGTCACCTACCGCACCCGAAACGACATCGACAACGTGCTGGCGTCGATCGCGTCGCCCGAATCTTCGCCGGCGGCCGCGTCAGTAAAACCAGCTGCCGCGGAACAGCCGCCGACGACCCCGGCACAACCCAGCACCGGCACTCAGCCCGTCAGCAGCCCGGCGCAGGCCCGGCCGCCGTCAACTGCTGCAGTCCGCGGCAGTGCGGCCGGCGGTGGGTCCAACACGCGGTTGATCATCATTGGTGCTGCCGCGGTTGCGGTCATCGCCGCGATCGCGGTGGTGGTGGTGCTGGTAACGCAGGGCGGCAAGTCCAAGCCGGCCCCTAAGGCCAGCGGCGTGATCCCTGCGAGCCCCGCGAGCCCTGCGGGTCCTGCGGGTCCTGCGAACGCTACGAAGCTGGACTCGTATCTGCTTGGCGCCGCGGATATCGGCACCATCGTGGCCGACCCAAACTTGGTGGCCGCAGAAAGAACCGTGCAGCTGCGTAGCCTCAGGGGAACACTGTCCAACGTGGACTGCCTGGGCGCGTACGAACCCATTGAGGATGCGGTGTACCAGCCCAGCGGCTACACCGAGGTCAGTGGCCAGGCAGTGCATACGGCCGGAGAAGATCCGGCCCACCGGATATTCGAATCCGTCGCGGCTTTTCCGTCGGCCGAAAAAGCCAGCGCATTTGTGCAAACGTCGGCGGACAAGTGGAAAGCTTGTGCCGGGCAACAGGTCACGATGACCTTCGATGGCAAGACGAGTGCATGGACATTCGGGGCTCTGAACGGGGCCGCGCCGAAGATTGCGCAGGAGAGAGTACAAGCAGACGGCGCCCGGACCTGCCACCATGTGCTCCACGCGGCATCCAGCGTGGCCATCGACGTCCTGGTGTGCGGCGCGGATGCGACGCCTGGTCAAGCGGGCAAGATCGCGGGGCAGATAGCCGCCAAGGTGGGGCAATAACGCAGCCACTGCAGCCTGCCCGGGCCTTCCCGAGCGGTGTCGTCGAGGGGCCTGGTGGGTCCTGACATGGAGCGGCCCCCGAGCAAAGTTCCTGGTTGGACAGACCGGGAGCTCGGGGGCCGGGTGGCTGCGGGGAATTCGCCAGCGCGCGTGAATCGCTAGCTCTCTTCCGAGCCAATTGCAGCTAGCGCGCAGCCACCTCACATGTCCATGAAGCTATCAATTTCGCAGACCACCTCCTTCCTTGTGTACGGCCGACCGTACCCGCCATTTCGCGAACCGACAACAGAATTCGCTGTCTCAGCGATCGCTGACGATCGCGGCGCCGACCAGTTCGGCGAATTCTGCAGCCAATGGCGATCGGGACAGTCGCCGCCCGTCGAGCGTGTGCACGCGGGCGGCCAGAGTCATGCTCGACACCAACCAGATCCCTTGGGCGGCATGTAGGTCGGCGATCCGCAGCGCGCGATAGTCGCAGTCGTACCCCTTGGCTCGGGCCACCTCGAAGAGAGCCTGCTGCGTGGTGCCGCGCAGGATCGGATACCACGGCGGCGGCGTCAGCAGGCACGGATTACCGCCGCTTGGGTCAGAATCGGTGGCGATCACCACTGTTGAACGCGGGCCTTCCAGGATGTAGCCGTCCGTGCTGACGAAGATGGCGTCACCGGCGCCTTGCCGGGCTGCATGGCGCAAGACGGCCATGTTGACCGCGTAAGACAGTGTTTTGGCGCCGGCCAGCAGCCACGGCATCGCGTCGATACCCGTGGCCGGCAACCCGCAGTTCAGCGTGACCGCCGACAACCCGTCGCGCCGAACTGCGGCCACTCGTTCCGGCACAGCGTTGACCATCACATAGGCGGTTGGCGCCGAGCCGCTCTCGCGGCCGCGGCTGTAGATCAGTCGCATCGCGCCTTCGTCGTCGGTGCCTTCGGCCCACTGCCGCGTAGCCACCTCAATCGCGCGCCGCCAATTCGGGAGGTCCGGTTCCGGTAAGTCCATCAATTTGGCCGACTGCTTCAGTCGATACAGATGCGACTCGACCAGGCAGGCGCCACCTTCGCGGACCAACAGCGTCTCGAAGACGCCGTCGCCGCGAACCGCAGCGAGGTCGTCGGCGTGCAGCAGTGCTGTCCCCGGCGGATGTATCTCGCCGTCCAGCGTGACAACGACGCCCGTCTGCCCAGCCATGGAGCAGAAGCCTAGCCACCGGGCGCGCGCCGGATCCGTAGAGTTGACCTGTGAACCGCGCCGGCGACGATGCAGCGCGAAGCGATGAGAAGGAGCGGCGCACATGACTGCAGTCCCTGCGCCCGATTCCGGACCCGATGCGGGCGAGATCTGGCATTACGGCGATCCGCTGGGAGAGCAGCGGGCGGCTGAGACCGATGCGGTGCTAGTGGACCGCTCGCAGCGCGCTGTGCTCACCCTGACCGGCGGCGACCGGCAGACCTGGCTGCACAGCATCTCGACTCAGCACGTCAGCCAACTCCCCGACGGCGCCAGCACTCAAAATCTCAGCCTCGACGGTCAGGGCCGGGTTGAGGACCACTGGATCCAAACCGAGCTGGGTGGCACCACGTATCTCGATACCGAACCTTGGCGGGGTGAGCCGCTGTTGAGCTACCTGCGCAAGATGGTGTTCTGGTCTGAAGTCACCCCGGGGACCGCCGATACGGCGGTGTTGTCGCTGCTCGGGCCCCGCCTGGCTGACCAGGCTGTGCTCAACGTGCTTGGGCTGGACGCTCTGCCCGCCGAGCTGATCGCGGTTCCTGTGGCCGGTGGTGGCTTTGTGCGCCGGATGCCCGGCGCGCCTGCTGGGCAAATCGAGCTGGACCTGTTGGTACCGCGTGGCGAGTCGGCCGTCTGGCAGAACCGATTGGCGCGGGCTGGCGTGCGGTCGGCCGGGGTGTGGGCCTACGAAGCCCACCGGGTGGCGGCGCTGCGTCCGCGGCTCGGCGTCGACACCGATGAGCGCACCATCCCGCACGAGGTGGGTTGGATCGGTGGCCCCGGCGAGGGCGCCGTCCACCTGGACAAGGGCTGCTACCGCGGGCAAGAAACCGTCTCGCGGGTACACAACCTGGGTAAACCGCCCCGAATGCTGGTGTTGTTGCACCTCGACGGCTCGGTGGACAGACCCTCCACAGGTGACGCGGTGCTGGCCGGCGGTCGTGCCGTCGGCCGCCTCGGAACGGTGGCCGAGCACGTGGACCTGGGACCGGTGGCGCTGGCGCTGCTCAAGCGTGGGCTGCCGGCCGACACCGAACTGGCGACCGGCCCCGACGCCGCGGTCGCTGCGGTGATCGAGATCGATTCCCTGCCACCTGCGGACGAGGCGGGCGCGGGGCGGCGCGCCGTCGAGCGGTTACGGGGGCGGTGACGTGGGAAACACTGATGAACTCCGCCACAGCGGGCGCGGGGGGGCCGACGCCCGGTCACGAGGCACGGTAAACTATCGGCAGGACGATAAAACACCAGGAGATCGGAGCCGCCTAACTTGTTAGGCCGCTCCGTTTATTGCGCGAGGGGGTTCCCCCATGGGCCGCGGCCGGGCTAAGGCAAAGCAGACCAAGGTTGCTCGAGAACTTAAATACAGCTCCCCTCAGACCGACTTCCAGCGGCTTCAGCAGGAGCTGTCAGGAACGGCTACTGACGACTCCAACCAACTCGACGGCGACCGCGCCGACGAACCATGGGTCGACGAGGACGACTGGCGCCGCTAATATTTGCTGCTGCCCGATGCCGATGCGCTTCGCATCGGCATCGTGTTAATCCCGGTGAGGCCCGGTTTCAGAATCTCGGGTGTTGCCCGACGAGTTCGGCCCTCGGCCCGCCTTTGCCGCCTTTGCCGACGGTTCCCAGCACCCAGCAGTCCAGGTGCCGTGCGGTCAATATGGCCAAGGCACGGTCGGTGTCTTCGGGCGCGACGATGGCGATCATGCCGACGCCCATGTTGAACGTCTTTTCCATCTCTTCACGCGCGACTCGGCCGCGCTGGGCGATCATGGCGAACACCGGCGCGGGCGTCCAGGTGCCGCGGTCGACCTCGGCGACCAGCCCGTGCGGGATGACGCGTTGCAGGTTGCCGGCCAGCCCGCCGCCGGTGACGTGGCAGAACGTGCGTACGTGGGTTTCGGCGGTCAGCGCGAGGCAGTCTTTGGCGTAGATCAGGGTGGGCTCCAGCAATTCCTCGCCCAGCGTGCGGCCGAATTCCTCCACATAACCGGCCAAGTTCATCCGGTCGATCTCCAGCAGAACCGTGCGGGCCAGTGAGTATCCGTTGGAATGCAGGCCGGAAGACCCCAGCGCGATAATGACGTCACCGGGTTTGACGCGGTCGGGCCCCAGCACATCGTCGGCCTCGACCACGCCGACGGCGGTGGCCGAGATGTCGTAATGGTCCGGTTCCATCAAACCTGGGTGTTCAGCGGTCTCGCCGCCAAGCAGCGCGCAGCCCGCGCGCACACACCCCTCGGCGATACCGCCTACGATGGCGCTCAGTCGTTCCGGCACCGCGCGGCCGACCGCGATGTAGTCCTGCAGGAACAGTGGTTCGGCGCCGCAAACCACGAGATCGTCGACCACCATTGCGACCAAGTCGAGGCCAACGGTGTCGTGCTTGTCCATCGCCTGAGCGACCGCCAGCTTGGTGCCCACCCCGTCGGTGGAGGCCGCCAGCACCGGTTCGCGGTAGTCGCCACGCAGAGCGAACAATCCGGCGAATCCGCCCAGCCCGCCGCGCACCTCAGGTCTGGTGGCTTTTGTTGCCAGTGGCTTGTATAGGTCGACGGCGCGCTCACCGGCATCAATGTCGACTCCGGCCGACGCGTAGCTGATGCCCTGGCTGCCCGGGTCTTCTCCGGGGCTTTTTCCGGGATCCGTCATCGCGATAAAGGCTACCGGGCGGCGCTCACCACCGGTATCGCACGTCTTGCGGGATCCAGCGGAATTTGGGCCCGGCGGCTTAATGGCTAACGGGAACTTCATCGGCAGCGAGGTCGCCCATCGCGGCGCCGCGCGCCGCATTGGCGAGCATGTGCTCGACGACGTTCTTACCGAGCACGGACTCACTGGGCAGCTCGATCGGATACTTGCCGTCGAAGCAGGCGGTGCAAAGCCGCGAAGCCGGCTGCTCAGAAGCCGCGACCATACCCCGCAGGGAGATGTAGCCCAGGGTGTCGGCCCCGATGGCATGCCGTACCGCCTCGAGCATCTCCTCCTCGTCTTCGACGGCGTTGGCGATCAACTCGGCCGGCGACGGGAAGTCGATACCGTAGAAGCACGGCCACTTCACCGGTGGTGAAGCGATGCGCACGTGCACTTCGAGCGCACCCGCCTCGCGCAGCATTCGCAACAATGCGCGCTGGGTGTTTCCCCGCACGATCGAATCGTCGACGACGATCAGCCGCTTGCCGCGGATCACCTCTTTAAGCGGGTTCAGCTTCAGGCGGATGCCGAGCTGGCGGATGGTCTGCGACGGCTGGATGAATGTGCGCCCGACGTAGGCGTTCTTCATCAGGCCCTGCCCATAGGGGATACCGGACTCCTGCGCGTATCCCACCGCGGCGGGGGTGCCCGATTCCGGCACGCCGAGCACCAGGTCGGCGTCGACCGGGCATTCACGGGCCAGCCGACGACCGATGTCCACTCGGGTGGCGTGCACGGACCGGCCGGCGATCGTGCTGTCCGGGCGTGCCAGGTAGACGTATTCAAAGACGCAGCCCTTGGGCGTGGGGTTGGCGAACCGGGTGGAGCGCACCCCGTCGGCGTCGATAGCAAGCAATTCGCCCGGTTCGATGTCGCGGACGAAGGAAGCGCCGACGATGTCCAGCGCGGCTGTTTCTGAGGCCACCACCCAGCCGCGATCCAGCCGTCCCAGCGACAGCGGCCGCACCCCGTGCGGGTCACGGCATGCGTACAGCGTGTTTTCGTCCATGAACGTCAGGCAGAACGCGCCGCGCACAGTCGGCAGCAGTTCCAGCGCCGCCTGTTCCAGGGTGGAATCGGCTGCGCCGTGGGCCAGCAGCGCACCCAGGATGTCAGAGTCGGTTGTCGCCGGAGCCGGGCAGCGCCTGCCAATCAACCCCGCGTCGCGGGCACGTGCGGCAAGGGCAGCGGTGTTGACCAGATTTCCGTTGTGCCCCAATGCAACTCCGGTGCCGGCGGCGGTGTTGCGGAACACCGGCTGGGCGTTTTCCCACGTGGTGTCGCCCGTGGTGGAGTAACGGCAGTGCCCGATGGCGACGTGGCCGTGCATTGCCGCCAGCGTCTGCTCGTCGAACACCTGGCTGACCAGACCAAGGTCTTTGAAGACCAGCACCTGAGACCCATCGGCGACAGCGATCCCCGCGGCTTCCTGGCCGCGATGCTGCAGCGCATACAGTCCGTAGTAGGTGAGTTTGGCTACTTCTTCGCCCGGGGCCCAGACCCCGAATACACCGCACTCTTCACGGGGCGAGTTCAGATCCTGCTCGGGTTCCTGGACGGTCACGATTTGGCGGCTCCCCGGGGAACGGTTGGTGACGTAACGGAGTCTACGGCCACGACGGCCCCACCACCGAATCCTTCCCGCGTGTCGGCTGCGGGCAACGCCACACTATCGCCCAAAACGGCAGTTCAGGTCGCTAATTCAGCTGAGAGCGATCAGAGGCAGACCAGGGGCAGCCAATGCCCGATTTCACCGGCCCGGGAGCCCGACAAGGTCAGCGCCCCGGTGGCCGTCGCCTCCGCCAGTCCCAACAGCCCGGTGGCAAGCAGCAGCCACGTCCGCGGATCGGCCTCCACGACATTGGGTGGCGTGCCACGGGTATGTCTGGGCCCGGAAATGCACTGCACCGCGGCAAACGGCGGGATTCGCACCTCGACGCTGGCGCCGGGGGCCA
>Ga0209530_1000358_pt1 | contig 34828 bp, 29 predicted proteins | sample BlaSpr_A8_Ref_O1_FD_187987 | JGI IMG/M metagenome (GOLD analysis project Ga0209530, IMG submission 187987) | Forest soil microbial communities from Thunder Bay, Ontario, Canada - Black Spruce, Ontario site 2_A8_Ref_O1 (SPAdes) (version 2) | ecosystem: Environmental > Terrestrial > Soil > Boreal...
AGAGACCGGCCAAGGCTTCCTTATCCCCGGCAACGACGCGGGCCATGAGGACTTCATCGGCGATTTCAACCCGCGCCACCGGCCTCTTAATCGAGGAAGACGCGACACGGGTCTGGTTCTCTTCGGTAGGGCTATCGATCCCGAGCAGTCGAATTGCGAAAGAGGAGTTCATGAAACCCAGCACTAAATGGCCGGACGAGATACTCAGACGGCTCCCTGTTGAGACTCCCACACCGGTTCCGCCTGCTGGCTCCAAGTGTCATGCACGCCTCGCGCGATTTGGCATACATCTATAACGACATGCTTCCAATAACCTACATAGAGCCTTCCTGTGGCGAATTCAGTCTTAACTTAACGCCCGCTTTTTCTTCTTGTTCATATCGCAGCTGTAGCGTCAATTTCGTTCTCGATTTTTGCCATCAACCCGTAATTTGACTCGGTGGTTTGCCAAGGAGCCCTGAGCGAAAGTCGGCCAACAGGTGGGATATTCGTTGGGCCTTCGCGAGAAATTCGGCAACCGCCTCAGGATGATCCGCTCGGCGAGAAAGATGAGCCAAGAGGAGTTCTCCGAACTGCTCGGTATCTCTGTCGACTTCCTTAGCCTTATCGAACGCGGAATCAATGCTCCATCCTTTGAGAATCTCGAAGTGTTCTCGGCTCAGCTCAATATCCCCGTTCATGAGCTTTTCATATTCGAGCAAGTCACCACGTTTCCCGCAAGCAAGAAACCAATTTGAACTAGCTCGGCAGCTTGATTCTGAACCCGTAATCTCGCTCGGTGGTACCCGTAACGAGATTACGCCAGACTTTCGCTAGGTTGCAAGTGCAATTTTGAATAGCCTACGAAAGCAATTCGGTCTGCGAGTGCTCCAGATTCGTCATGATCTGGGAAAAAGCCAGGAGGATTTCGCCGAAATGGTGGGTATGTCCGTCGACTTTCTCAGCCTAATCGAACGTGGCAGAAACTCTCCGTCGTTCGAGAAACTCGAGTCGATGGCTCGGGCGCTCAGTGTTCCTGTTGCCTTTTTATTTACTTTCGATTCGAAATCGCTTCTACGCCGCCCAAGAAGAAGAGGCACTCGCTAACCGCGTGTACTGAGAATCGGTCCTCTCCGCGTCCCCGACCACGGAAACTTGGACCCCTCGGAGCTCCGTGTCCCTGGCATTCATGCCTGCGTGCAAATTGAACCAAATTTTGATTTTCTGCTTTTGCTCTGGCAAATCAGGGCAATCAGTCTTCGACTCCGCCGAAGTCACGGTCGAGTCGGGTCTTGCCGTCACCGGGGAGTAGAGGGGCAATCGAGCGCCCTCAAAAATCGCCCCCGGCACCTCCGCCCCCCGAAGCTCCCCCGCCGAAGCGGAAGTCTGGACCGCTTGTTTGCGGGGCCGGCGTTATTGACTCGGGTGTTAGCACGCCGAATACGGCAGACCCCGCGTTCATCCAGCTTTTGTCCTTTCCCGATAAGCGCTCGGCGGTAAAGCCGTGGCGAATTCCGCCCGGGCCACGGACAAGCCACCGGCGGATGAAGACTGCGACACCGGTTAACAATATACCCAGAAGCATCGGGTCCCAGGTATGCCGCTGCCAGCCGAGATAGGACTTATTGGAGATAACAGTCAGGATGGCAGCGATCGCGCCCACCGCGATGACGAGGCGGTCCTTCTGGCGAATGCCGCGCGCGAGTACGATTGGCGGCAGGCACCAGATCAGTACCCATGTTCCCCAGAAGAACGGCCTTGCGCATTCAGAGGCGGCATGAGTGCCGCCCCACCACTGCGCGGAGAGGTTCAAGGACGAAAGCTCGAGATTGATAGTCAGGTAAATGCCGAGCCAGAGGAATGCTTCGGCGAGCGAATAAGCTTCCTTGATGTAGTCGTAGCGGTGGCGGGAGCGTAGCGCCGCTATAGCCACCAGCCCGGTTGCATAGAACACGGCGACGATCAGATGCTGCGCCGAGCGGGACAAGGTCCAGTAGCTTGGCAGAAAGAGGACGAAGATCATCGCGGCGAGAAATGCATACCAAAGGCCAAAGCGGCGCCATATCCAGAGCGAAAAGACGGCACCGGCGGCAGGAACCAGGAACTGGGCTTCGTCCGGCTTCGCTGAATAAGGGATGCCGCTGAAAACAGCGGACTGCAGTCCCACGCAGAGAAAACCAACCGAGCAGACGGCGAGCGCCTCCTCGATCCCGTAGCGATAGAGCCGGGCTTTGGAAACGGCGACTTCGGCAGCCGCGTAGCAGAGAACGGCGGATATCAGGAAGAAAACGCCGGAGGTTTGCTCTGATGACCGCGAAAGAAAAACCACGAAGAAGAGCGCCACGGCGGCGACAACGCTGACCAAGGTGAAGAGGAACAAGACCAGCCGTAGAAAAATGTTGGTGGTGCGGAGATCAGAGATCGTTTCCTGTTCCAAACGCTGATACTGCTCCTTGGTCAGAAAGCCCTCGCCGGCCCAGTCCGTGAGAAGTTGGCGGGCACGCAGAGTCTCTTCGCTGGATGCACTGTAGAGTCTCACGCGGGCCTCGCAAAGCGACGCGCGATCTGGACCAGCACCACCAGCATCGTAATCGTGGTAATGACAAGATAACTCAGGATAAAGGTTCCGTCAGTGACGCCGCGGATGAGCATCCAGCTAACGCCCACGTAGCCGTAGACGGCGGCATAAGCAACGAAGGCAAATTGCCGGCGCCTCAGGCCCCAGGCGAGAGACGCGCCACAGGCGAGAAGCAGAGCGAGAAACCATAGGCCATAGGCCCGCCGATCGAACACGCCGGCGAGCACTGCCCAAAAAAGAACATTGGCCACGATGTTCAGATAAGTGCCGAAGAAATGCGGTTTCAGGCCGCGGCGCCGAAGAAGCGCCCCGCCGCCGCCGACCAGCAGGCAGTAAAGAAGGGCATATTGGCGATACGACGCATCCTGATGGGACGGCCAGCGCGAGATGGTGAGCCCAAACCATCCGGCGAGTGAGGACAAAGCGAGGGACAGTACGAAGCGATTATCAAAACGGTAAGCGAGGAAGAAGAAGAGGCCCGCGCTTGCCACCAGATAAAGATTCCATTGCCCGGAAAGCAGGTGGAAACGGTTCTCCAGGTAGGCAAGTTCCACGCACCAGACGAGGCTGCCGAGGTAAAGCACATAGTCGAAAATCGGGCTCGGTGCGGACGTTTCCGCGGGAGACCAGGCAGACGGGCGCGAAAAGCAGTACCAAGAACAGGCGGCGAGGATGCTGGAGAGCACAGTCAGGACGACGATGTCCCCAAGTCGCTGCGACCAGGTGCTAACCGTCCAGCCCAGTCCGGCAACGAACGCCACCACACCGGCGTAGAGAAGAACGTTCAGCTCAAGAAAAATAGAGAAGGGTTCACTGCGGGAGAGAGCTGCCAAATGCTCGTGCTGCTCCGCCGATATCGCGCCCTGCTGCTTCCAGCGCTCTAAGCGGGCGAGGATGGTCATGAAGTCCTCGTTCTCCGGACCGCGAACAGCGGATTTTTGCCCGACATTCGATTCTGGCGACCGCTCGACCGACGAGTCTCCTCATCGTACATTCCAATCGGCTCATTACGCTGAAAAAACCGCTGGAGGTACCTAGATAACTAGGGCGCAGTCGAACGATTGGCTACACCCATCCTCAGTGCGTCAATAGCCGAGAGTAACAAAACAGGAGTTCAAAGAATGCGATTCCTGCAAACAGGAGTCGCTTCGCTCCACCGCCAAATAAACTGCAGAGAAGGCCAACCACGACGCCAATCTGCGCGGCGGCCATAGCTTGGCCAGAGTAGTCATCGAAGCAGTGAAATCCGCCAAGAGCGCAAGTCCGCGACCACAAACCAGCCACAATGAACACCGAACAACCAACAAGAACGTAGCCCAGTCGAGACAGGTTGCTCCGCCATTGCCTCGGGTTACTGCTGCCCTCTGTAGTCAAATGGGTCGGTTCTCCATTGCTTGCTTTCACCGACTAATAAATCTCAGTTCCGGGAGAAGAAGACTTTGGACTGCGTGTATACCGTCAGCATCGAGCCAGCGCCGTTGTCCAAATATCAGTGACACCCTTTTGGCACCATAAAGGAAGAACTTTAATAACAAGCAAGTCGAGAATTAGCGCGGCCCCGGCTGATTTTCGCCCGCGACACAAGATTTCCCGGCAGATACGTTCAATCATCAAAGCCGCAGAATTCTGGCAAAAACAATCGAGAGCGATGTCTGGCTTCGCATAGGAGGCTTCGTGAGTAACCGTTTGAAGGCGCTGTGGGCAGTTGCTGCAGTTATCACATTGCTGGTCGCAGTAATCAGCATCCCGAACCTGGTACGCTCCCGCACGGCAGCCAATAACTTTTCCTTGGCGGCCGAGCCGCAGGAAGATCGGGAAGGTGGGGGAAAAGACAGAATTGCGCTTTACGCGCAGCTCATCGCTCCCGACAAAAAGCTGATCCACAACGCCGAACTGGAGTTGATTGTTGGCGATATCCGTGCTGCTGCCGAGCAAATTCGCAAACTGGTGGACTCGAACCATGGCGAGATCGACAAGCTAGAGATTAGGGACATCACAGGTGGTTCTGTATCGGCAACGCTAGCAGTTCGAGTGCCCGCGTCAGGACTGGAAAGCGCGTTGGCCGAGTTCAAGAAAGTGGGGGTGCGCACCGAACGCGAACAGGTCAGCACACGCGACGTTTCCCGTGAGTTCTATGACAACGAAGCGCATATGCGCAACCTGCACGCAGAAGAGCAACAGTATCTCGTGATAATGAAGCAGGCGCACACGGTTAAGGACACGCTGGAGGTGTCGGAAAAACTTAGCGATGTACGCGACCGGATCGAGCGGCTACAGGCGCAGATTCAATGGATGACACACGATATCGAAATGTCGGTCGTGACCATCGCGCTGGCACAGGAGTCCGAAGCGCAGATGTTCGGCATCCCCTGGCGTCCGTTGTACAACGCGAAGGTTTCTGTTCGTGGCCTGCTGGAGGGGCTGGGCGACTGGCTCAATTCCGTGGTAGCGATCCTCATTAACCTGCCTTTGATCGCCTTGTGGACGCTGACTGTGGGAGTGATTCTGTGGGTTGTATGGCAGATCGGCCGCGCGGTCTGGCTGCGATTTCTTAAACCGAGGTTTGCACCGAGAGCACAATGAACTGAAACCCTAGGATAGATCGTGGGCGAATCTCCCTTGCGCGAAGAAACCGCCAAATTTGACTGGGTCAAATCGAAGGCATCCCGACAGCGATGGAACTATATGTCTTCGCATCGCACAAATTCTGCTGGGTTTCAGATTTGGAAGTGGAACGAGAAATCAGGTGAATCGTAGTGCGAAGCCTGACATCGGACCGGCAAGAAACGTTCGCAATCTCAATGCCTTTCTGCCGGCAATATCGCAACAGTGGTCGATTCCGTAACCGATCCGCCCGTAGTAATAGCAGCGGTCGACACGTCAAAACCGAAGATGGAGATCGTCGTGCCCTCCCACGAGTACACAACCGAACCATCGGGACTGAACTTCAGGACATTCGGTGTCGGAGTCGAGAATGTTGTGCCCGTCGAAACGATCTGTTTCGAACTCAGGTCTGCCGCGTACACTTCAGACGTATTGTCCTGGGCATCCGTGTAAAACACGTACTTGGCCGACGGATGCGCTACGCCAACTTCCGATCCGCACGCCGCTAACATCGTCGATGTACAGTCGATCAGCGGCTTAGCATTCTGGTTGGTCGAGATTCGGTACACCTGCAATTCGTTGTAGGGTTGGTATGCGATCGGATAGTCGAATGCAAAAATCAGATCCTTTATGAATTGGACAGAACTCGGATTTCCGATTGGATCTATGCCCCAGGCGAAAATCTGCTGGGGCGCTCCGAGCGCTCCGGTCTGCGGATTGACCGTCCGCTCGTGGTAAAAACCGTTCGCTCCCTCGTGCGTCGCGCAAAACTCATAGTCGTAAATCTCGGTGCCCTTGGCGTTCATCCCAGCAATAGACAAACCGCAGGCGTTCGTCCCCTGATTCGGCAAAAGATATGTCGCTTCAGTGACCCGGTGAGTCAACTCTCCGTTCGTCGCGTTGACCTCATACCCATAAATTGACCACGGCAGGTTCTGCTTCGGAGTGTCGTGCGTCCCCGAATGTACGGCATACAGAAAATTGTCGGTGGGATCGACGAACATCGAGCCCTCGTGGTTCGCCACAACTGATTGCAGCGGCATCCCCGGAACACCGTATCCGGTTGTGTCATACACGTAAATGCGATTGTCCGTCGCCGGATAGGGATCGGAGGCCATCAGGTAGAGGAACTTGCCATCGGAAGAACTCGCCAATCCGTTCAACTGGGGCTTGGGCAATGGGATCGTGCCCATCAGGGTCGGCTGGAAAGTCTGCGCATCGATGTCATAGGTGTACAGATTGTTCCCGTCCGAGACGTAGAGCACCTGCACCAACGTGCCGGGAGTCGCGTTCGATTTTGCCGTTAAGTCTTGACTGTAGGCGACACAGGAAAGGGCGAACAACAAAGCTACTGCACACCGCATACATCCTCCCGGCCGTGCATCCATCAGATGGCATGCCAGGGATAAAAGGTTGCGAAACAGTGGCGCAACAACCAACCCAAGCGTTGTTTAGCCAAAGGCGATGACAATTCCGACCGTTCCTGAGTCCAGTGGCATACGTTTCGAGAAATCGCCCGGCGCAGTAGCAGTAGTGGACAACAAAAAGGGCGTGTTCGGACCAACTCCCGCGTCTCGGGAAGCACCGAGGATTCCGGCCCAGAGGAAGGGCTCTCCATGCGCCGTCACGTAACGCTTGCTTCCATCGCGAGTCCAATCGCGTCTTTGTCGGCATATTTTCTTGCTGTAACTTGTTTTCTCGCTTTTGCCCCCTTTGCATTCGCGTCGACTGAGACGGTGTTGTATGACTTTACCGGCAATCAGGGCGGGGGCAATCCCATATTTGGCATGGTTTTTGATAGCGCCGGTAATCTTTACGGCACTACCCCTGCCGGCGGGTCTGGCCTCTCAGGCAATGCATTTGAACTTTCTCCCAATGGAGACGGGGGTTGGAACTATACCCAGATTTACTCCTTCAGCGACTGCAGTGCTGCCTGCTATCCCCAAGGGCCTTTGACTCTCGACCAGGCGGGGAATCTTTACGGAGTTGCGCGGGTAGGTGGCCCGAGTAATAACGGATGCGTGATGGGCCAGCCCACCTCTGCCTTCCAGGTAAAGAATTTTTGGGTGATGATTCCGGTGCCGCCCGAAACTGCACAGTCTGAGTTGAAAGCGCTCACGCCTCAACCGGGGGAGGAGAAACCCCTGCCGAATCTTGCAGCTCCTATGGACATGGGTGCGGCGGAAATCGCGAAGTAGCGATAGGGTCTGGCCTTTCTCGACAAATCGCAAAAGTTCAACTTGCAGGTCCTCCCTAGCATTCGAACTTGCTGGTGGGGATGAAGAGGAGCATGAGTCCCAGCGACGAATCGGCTCTCAATTGACGTAATATTTCTCGATTGCAAACTGCTCCACTCAGGCCAAAAAGCGGGCTTGAGTGGAGCATCCGCCCCTCCCCTAAATCCATCCGCCCGGCAAATTTCGTCTGATGGACGCTCGATCGATACTGTTCCAACGATACTGTTCCAATCCGCCTGTTTGCCTCCAAAATTGGATGGATCGAAGGAATGGGCGAGGGCGGAATGCAAAAACTTCCGAAGTCAATTCTGCTATTTCTCTTCACCGGTATTCTTTTCCTGGCACAACACCTTCCGATCGTAGGCGTTTTCTTAATGATCCTTGGTGCCCCTCTTTGGTCGGTTGTCACGATCAATCTTGGTTTTCTTCTGATGGCCAAAGAAGCATGGGACGGGACGCTGCCACGCGCAGCGGTAGTTCTGCCGTTCCTGTACTTTTCCATTTATGCCGGCATCACGATCGCTGGCCACCGGCAATTATTCCGGCTGCGACAGGAAATCGCTCGAAACAATCAGGCCGTGCATGTCGCTTTTGATCCCAAGCAGAACGATCTGGTGGTTGAAGCCAGGGTGGTGGGTTCGCCGTCGTCGCTTGCGAAAGTTCCAGAAAACCTGGTGGAGGCCTACGACATCCCGGTCGTGTATGGAAATAATGGAAATCCCCGAATCGCATCGCATCTGTCGTACCGGGTTGTGGCGAAAAAAGTGTGCGACGCGATTGGACATAGTGATCCGAATGTCGTCACTTTTGCCTTTCAGGAAAACGGCGCATTCAACTTACATCTTTGTCTCTTGCGACAGCCCGAGGATCCAACGAAGCCCGTTCTGACTGTGGCAGCGGAAGAAACGGTAGAAACTCAAGACTGGGTGCTGCCCACCAAGGTGTCGGCCATCACCCTGACCAATGCAAGCAACCAGTCATTTACCCTGAAGGGCGGTACTGCGGCGCCATTCACCTGGTTGCCGGCGCCGGTGATCGGCTGCGCGCTCGACTCTGCCGCCCCCAAATGGCGTTGCTTCGCTGAATTTGAACGCGATGCCTATGCACCTCTGGCGGGCAAGAATAGTCGTGACATCGACCACAATGCCAATACCGCTGCGATTGGCTCCGCGCTGGGACTGGTCGCGATGCTGGCATCCAGCCGCATCAGCGAGACTGCGAGTGACCCAACGGTGGCGCAAAACCTGCAGTCGTATCAAGAGAAGGAACGCGACAACGAACTCAGGCGCTTCCATGATCTGCTGACCGATTTAGTGCTGCCCGACTGGCAGTTTCCGTATTTATTGCAGCATCCCGAACTGACCGCGGCCGAGGCGCCCGCAATGGTTCAGGCCCTTCAGCGGGCGGAAGAAGTCACCACGCTGACACGCCACGGGCGGCAGCAAAATGCTCTGAAATATAACAACAACAATATCCGGTTCGTATTGTCGGAGATGATCGGTCGATTACCGGAGGACGCGTATACACCCTTGGTGCCTCAGTTGGTGGAGGCTGCCCGCGACGACGCCAACAATACGGCATCGGGGGTCGGCTGGTCCCTCCAGTCACAAGCCCCGGCCTTTATGATCAGACTCGGGGACGCGGCTCCCGCAGAGATGGCAGATCTGTTTACGGCGACACTACAAGCAGGACATGTCCCCCGCGATGCGCAAACCACGGCGGTGCTCGGATTGTGCCGGGGAGGGGCCGAATATGCGTCAAAGGTCAAGGATGACCTGCTGCGGCTGTTTGCGGATACTGGTCGCTACAACGGCGGATCGATGTATCTCCATTCAGCACTTTATGTGACGCTGCTGCGAATGGGAATGAAAGATGCGGTTGTGAATGATCCAACGGACGGCCGGAGAGATCGAATCTTTCAGTGGTATCAAGAGAAATTTGCGACCGTGACGCCAGCGTCGCCGAAGCAAGTATGCGTCGCGGTCCGGTGAGAGTGTTCTGCTCGGCGCAAAGCAGAACGAATTAGTTCAACGGCTTTTCGGATGGTTCGCCCCAAACCGAGTGAGGTCTAGGTTGATCGTTCGCCCAGCCGATCCAGCGCAACGTCGCAACTGCAAGTAATGCGATCAAGACCCAGCACAGAATATTCATGGCCGCCTGAAACCGGGTCTTCATTGCGTTGGCAATTGTACACCGACGAATATCACTGACTCGACGCAGATACGACTGCAAAACTCGACTACCTTGTCGTGAACGTGACCGACTTCGAAGTGTAGTTGTCAAAGCTATCGACTACCACAAATGAAGCCGTATGCGTTCCCGCGCTAAGGGTCGTCGTGATATTGAGCTGATCTTCCAGATCCTGCCCAATCTTGGTGCCATCAATCCAGAGTTCCATGCGCTTGGCGATTCCATTGAAGGCATTGCCTGCGCCCTTGAACGTGTAGGTCTTGTCGATCGTGGCTCCGCTCTCCGGCTTGCAGATGTTCACGCTGAGCGCACTGGCTGGCGGAGGATCGCAGTTTGTAGTGGCGTTAGCATTGATCAGCACGTCGCCCCCGCCATTGTCGTCCACCTCATTCAACCACGCCATCGACACGTCGTGACGCGAATCCAGATTCAAGTCCCGAATGACCGGAAACTCGAAGGCATTCCCTTTCTTGTCATAGGGAGTATTCTGCGGCGCTTGAAATGTGCCGTCCCCATTGCCCAGCATGTACTGGGTTAAGGGGGATTCGTTGTAGCCGCCTCCTGTAATGAATACGTCAAAAATGAAATCCCCATTGAGGTCGCCGCCCGCAAGAAACGTCGGCCCCTCCGCCACCGCCCCGGTCACCTGATTTTGCGGTCCCACCTCCAACTGGCCGTTGGAGTACTGCAGCGCCACGAGATAGGTTGTGTCATTGCTATCGGGCTGCCCCACACTGGAGAGCGCTGCCAGCGTTTGAATACGGTTGTTGTAGAAGTCGCCGACCGCTAGGCCAGACACGTAGTTCACCGGTGCCAGAACCGGAGCGGCCAACGTTCCGTTGCCATTCCCCAGAAACACGCCAACCGTGCTCCCACCAGATCCAGGTCCCGAGGCAAATGCTACATCCTGTTTTCCGTCGGCATTGAAATCTCCGGCGACCACCGAATTTCCGCCGTATTGCTGGGTGTCCGCCAGTGTAAACGTTCCATTGCCATTCCCCAGATAAATCCACGTGTATCCATGCACTCCATCGGAGACGACAATATCCGGTATGTGATCGCCATTGAAATCCGCCAGCGCAATGGCCGCCGCAAAGCCCGGTCCGCTGTCGGTATTGACGGTTATACTTTGTCCCGGCGTAAACGTTCCGTTCCCATTCCCCAGCATGATGGTAACCGGATTCGAGCCCGATTCCCCTCCGCCAGCCGAAATCGCCAGGTCAAGTTTGCCGTCGCTATTGAAATCCGCGGCGAACGCGGCGCCTTCTACACCAGTTTCCAGACTGACATTCAGGGACGAATTTACAGGGGTCGTCGAGAATTTCCCCCCGCCCAGCCCCTGGAAGAAGGAAACCTCCGGCCCGGTCGGAGTTTCGTTAACGGTCACAACATCGAGGATGCCATCATTGTTGAAATCTCCGGTCACAATGGCCGAACTACCTCCATTGTTATACGGGGCGGTACCGTTCGGGAGATCATGTTGAGCAAACTTAAGAGCTGTAACTTCAGCGGGGTCAACCTGCGCGGAAGCTGCTCCCAGAGGAACCAGGAGAAAACTGGCAAGGCCAAATAGAAAAGTCGACGAAGAGGCAAGAGACAGAGCGCGAAATCGGCAAGACGACATAGAAACCTCGCCGCACCCTTTGGTGCAGCCAACATCAGATGCCAAGCCTCTATGTTAGGTTGGGCGCCGTGGAACTTGTTTACCTGGCAGGCTGCTGAAGAACTCCCTTCCAAGGACATTCACACTTCATGGTTCTGGAGACTTCCTTTCGGCTCGCCTCAGCCTCTGGCAGCCGCGAGACTTCGCTTACAGCTCGTCGGGTCGGGTCAGCCGGCATTCGGTTGCATTCGTTTGGCCCCCTTTGACAGCCGGACCCTGTCGCACATTTTAGGCAGCGATTTGGCCCCTCTGCTTGAGGAACGCCAGCAGATCGGCGTTGATTATGTCCTTCTGAGTCAAACACATGCCGTGCGGGAAACCGGGATCGATCTTGAGTGTGGCTCCTTTAACGATTTTGGACGAGAGCAGCGCCGAGGCTCCAATCGGAACGATCTGATCGTTGTCACCGTGAAGAATGAGCGTGGGGATGTCGAATTTCTTGAGATCTTCGGTGAAGTCGGTCTCGGAGAATGCCTTAATGCACTCGTAGGAAGCAGGATATCCGGCGAGCATTTCCCGAAGCCAGAACGAATCCCGGATGCCTTGTGAAATTTTGGCTCCCGGGCGTTACCAGGGCCCCGATCAAGCTGCGTGCGGCGCGCCGACGTGGAACTTCTTTACCGAGAAAACAGTGAGCACTACGAAAAGGAGCAAAACGACCAACTGCGTCACCAGAAATGGCGGCTCTGTTCCTTTGGGAGCAAGCGCCTTGAGGGTCGGTACCTTCTCGAAAAGCTGCGCAATCAAAACGAAGACATTGAGATAGAGCGCGATTTGAGCGCTGACTACGTAGATCCATCGCCAAGGGCCGGCGAGATGAAGCGCGTAGCGCGCGGGAATCGCAAGCGCCAGGGCCACGAGTGAGATGATACCCACTTTGTGGGATGGCAAGAGGTGATCAAAAGGAAAGGCGAAGCCGGTCACGCTCGTCAGCACCGTGGTGAAGAGGAAGATCGCGGTGATGCCGTCGAGTCGCTTCCCTCTCGAAAATCCCCATAAAACGACCAGTCCCGATCCGATTCCAATCAGGCTGATCACGACGTGGAACAAAGTGAACGTCGCGGTCGACATGCCCCAGATCATGATGCCTCCTTGTAGACTAGGAACCGTATATCGAATCGCACTAGAACTCAAGCGGTCTCAGGGCACGCTGCACAACGGCACCTATGAAGGAAGGCTATGGCTGAGCGAGATCATGCTGCAATGCTGGCGGTGGCTTTGGCGGAAGCTCGCAACGGGCTGGCTGAAGGCGGGATTCCTATCGGCGCTGCGATCTTTGATAGCGAGGGTCAACTCATTGGCTCGGGTCACAACCGGCGGGTGCAGAACGGCGATCCTTCGATGCATGGGGAGACGGATGCCTTCCGCGATGCGGGACGACAGCGCAGTTATCGCAAACTCACGATGGTCACGACGCTGGCGCCGTGCTGGTATTGCAGCGGACTGGTGCGGCAGTTCGGCTTCGGCACGCTGATCGTTGGAGAGAGCCGCAATTTTCAAGGTGGTATGGAGTGGCTCCGGTCGCTTGGCGTGCGGGTGTTTGACCTCGACTCTTCAGAGTGCGCGACGTTGTTGAGCGAGTACATTCGTCGAAATCCAGCGGTTTGGAATGAGGACATCGGCGAAGAGTAATGGTTGTTTCGTCTAGAACCTGAGAGCCAGTGACATCTGGATCTGCCGCGGGCTGCTGATAGCCTTGTTGGTGATACCCAGGCCGCTTAGGGTCGGGCAGACGTACAGATCTGTGTAGCTGGTGTCGCAAGGATTCGACGCCGCCGGCTGCCCAGCATATGGAAAGCCATTGAAATTGATGTTCTGACTTACGTCGTCGATCGGAATATCGTAGCTGGTAGTGTTAGTCAGGTTGAAGACCTCAAGACTGTAATTCAGCGAGTAACGCTCGGTGAGCTTCGTCGCCTTCACGACCTCCATGTCGGCGCGCCTCTGCCAAGGTTGACGAAAGATGTTGCGCTGGCCGTTGGCGATGAAGTTGGTCTCGTAAGGGTCGTTCGTCGGAATCGCGCCATTTAGCCCGCCCTCACTTAGCAAAGGAATACCAAAGCAACTTGGGTCGAGAGCGGGGATCGAAGGGTTCACCCCTGAGGCCCCGGTGAGCGCCTGCTTGGGTGTGCAGCCGGAGAGAGGAACGACCGGATTGGTGATGCCGTCGTTCACTCCATAGAAAATGCTGCCCACCGCGCCGGAGTAATCGATGACACTGTACGGCTGCCCGCTCTGGAGGACGGTCAACCCCGAAATCGACCATCCATCCGCGAATTTGCCTCTCAAGGAAGACTCGGCATAGAACTTCGGTAGTTCGTAGCGATAGGTGAAGTTGATGACGTGGGTGCGGTCGAAGTCGGATAAGCCGTAACCGGAGCGCAAATTGAGGGGATTGTTGCCGTTGTAGAACAGGCCCATTGCGCTTTGTTCGTCGGTCGAATGAGAGTACGTGTAGGAAAAGCCGACTTGGATGCCATGGCCCAGTCGCTTTTCGACGTGAGTTTGAAGCGCGTTGTATGCGGAGATGCCGGCCGCGGTGTAGGACTCAGACTCTGAGGAGTAACCGATGTAGGGTACGCGGAGGTCGACATTTCCACCTTCAAAGTTCGACTGGTATGGCTGGCCGCTGGTGGGTAAGGTGCCGGGCGGGAGGTTGATGGGCGTAAAGCCGTTGGGCTGAGTAACGATCGTGTAGCCGTAGGTGTAGTCCTGCTCGTACGGCGTTCCCGGCCGGATGGGATTGGAGGGTGAGGCAATCTGGGCCTGGTTGAAGGGCACAGGGACGATCTCGTGGCGACCGAGATTGCCGACGTAGCCGATTTCAATGGCTAGATCGCGACGCGGCTGCCATTGAATGTTAAGGGTCTCGTTGAAAGTGTAAGGGAGCTTGTTGGCGCGGTTGTAATCGGCAAAGGAGAAAAGCGGTATTCCGGTTGCGATAAGGCCGGCATTGGGGAGATTCAGGTCCGCGGGATTGCCGCTCGGAGGAGGATTGAGCGTCGGCCCCCACGGGTCTTCGAAAGTACTGCAAACGGTGTAGCCGTAAACACTGCAAGAGGTTTGATTCACCCACGGCGGGGTCTGGTTGACTCCAAAGGGACCGCCCGCGATCACGCCGGAAGCAAAACCTGGAGAAAGGTAGGTGAAGAGCTCGCCGCGATCATAGTACATGCCCCAACCGGCGCGGACAACGATTTTGTCGTCGAACCTCCTCGGACTCCACGCAACTCCGATACGCGGAGCCAAGCCCCATTGGCGTCCGGTGAGGGTTGAATCGCTGACACCTTTGGTCGGGAAGTTAGGATTGTTACCAGCGACAATGAATCCGTTGGAGACGATGGTGTCGGTGGCGGCGTCGTAGTTGTAAGCCGCTGGGTCGAAATTGAAAATTTTTCCGGTCTTTTCCGTTAGACCTCCGTGATCGTCGAAGCGCAAGCCGATGCTCAAGCTGAGGTTGGTACGCAGCTGAAACTTGTCCTGGATGAAGAGGCCACCTTCGTTCGAGCGGTAGTAGCGGTTGGCATTTCCCTGTAAGAAGGTTGTGGCGAGGTACCCGTCGGCGGTATAGGTGATGGGGCTACCGGTAAGGAAATCGGCGAAATTCGGGAAGCCGATCATCCCTGAGTTGGTTCTTTGATCGCGCGCATTGAGTTGGGTGTAGGAGAAGTTGCCGCCGAAGGTTAGGGTGTGCCTGCCATGATTCCAAATGGCATTCGCAGAAGGCATCCAGCGATTTTGAAAAACTCCGGTGAAAGCGCCCTGCGAGGCTGCCGTCGATCCGATGGTGGTCGAAGCGTTGTATACGCCATTTAAATTGGCGGGGGAGGAATTTCCCAAGTCATCGTAAATCGTAATGCCGGGGAAAACTAACGACCCAAAGGTATTGATGCCCGGGCCTATTTGTTGGGGATTGAATGGCTGGCCGATTGTGCTGTAGGCCTTTTCGCGAATGAACCCGAATACTTCGGTGAGGCTCAGGTTCGGCTTGATCGATTGGGTGTTCGTAATACTGGCAACCTGACTGCCGGCGTCTAAATGCTGCGGAAACCCTTCGACAGCGGAATACGCGAAAGGCGCCGTCGTCGGATCATGCTGGTAGTAATACTTCAACGCCAACGTATCTTTGGAACTTACCAGGTAGTCCAAATCGGACACGGCTTGGTCAGTGATGAAGTATGCCGGTTGGGTGATGAAAACATTCTCCGGAAAATTAAGGGTTGGCGTGAAATTGGGATTTGCCGACGGAATCATGTACTGGCCGTTGGGCAGCGTGTAGTTCAACATGGCGTAGGCGACCGGATCGATGGTGAATGGCCCATTAGAGCCCGGCGTATTAGGCGCGACCACAGCGGTCACGCAACCTGGCTCGTCAGATCCGCCGCATGGCCAGTTGTTGTTGGCGACGGCAGCCAGCGCCGCCGCGCTGCGATCGGCGCCAAGTCCGAACGGCACGGCCGTGCGTGAGGTTCCAATGTCCAGATCGGAGACATGAGTGTGCAGGTAGCTCAGAAAACCGAAAAGCTTGTCCTTGATCAGTGGGAAGCCCAGCGTTCCACCCGCAATGTAACGATGTAACTCGGGTACCTTCTCATTGGCGGGGATGTTCTGATCCTCATTGTAGAAAAAGGGAGCGGCGTTCAGCCAGTCCGTTCCGCGGTGAACAAATGCCTGACCGTGGATTGCATTCGTTCCAGACGCGGTGCTCATGTCGAGGTGCGCGCCGCTGGTTGAGCCTTGTTGGGCGTCATACATAGAAGTGTTGACGCGAAATTCCTGAATGGTCTCCGGTGCGGGCGTCGGCAACGCCTGACCAATGGACAGATAGGGCGACGCCGTAGTCTGAATTACTTCCGCAGTGGTGCTGCCGGCGCCGGCGACTCCGGTGTTGTTGACGATGCGGGCGGAAGCGACCGAGCTCGTGGTCTTGCCATTGAACAAATTGCTGGCGTCGACGCCGTTGAGCAGAAATGTGTTGCTGGTGTCGCGCTGACCGTTGGCCCATATCGGCTGATTGCCGAGTCCCGCGTTGGCACCGGTTCCGGCGGGCAATTCGGCGTTTACTCCTGGAGAAAGAATGGCGAGGCCGGTGAAGCTGCCGGTGGGCAAAGGGATGGAATCAATCTGGTTCGCTTCGAGGACGTAACCGTTGGTGGTGTCGACGGCGTTCATCAGCGGCGCGGCCTGAACTTCTACGATCGTCCCGACCTTGCCGACGGGCAGCGCCGCATTGATGGTGGCTGTACGATCGGCTTGAACGGTGATGGAAGGTATCTTCTGGGTTTCGAAACCTTCGTGAGTGAAGGTTAGCGTGTAGGTGCCGATGGGCAGGTTGACGAAGTCGTAGCTGCCGTTCGCGTTGGTTTTGAGGGTGCGCGTGAGTTGCGTCTGATCGCCCACGATGGTGACGAGCGTATCGGGCAGAACCCCGCCAGTCTTATCCGAGACCGTGCCGGTGATGCCACCGAGGGTCTGGGCCTGGGCGTATGGGGTAAAGGAGAATGGAATCCAAAGGTATGACGACGTGAGGAGAGCGGCCAGTGCAATTCTCTTGAGCATCAAACTCTTGAGCATCATGACCTCGTCGGAATTTGAAAAACAATCGCGCAGCGCGGCCGCGAGCGGTCGTTCCCTTCTGAGTTGTTGAAACGATTCGTTCGCGGCAAGGCTGGTTTGCTCGCGTCTGCACGCAAAAAAATGATTGACCGACTCTACGCGAGTCGACTGCGGAATAAAAGACGTTCTGGTAGTGAAAATTTCTTTGGGACCGATTCGATATTTTTATAGGGGCACCGGGACCTTGCGGCAGTTGGGCGCCTATTTCTCAGCAGACGCTAATTGTTTATTGCGGGCGCGTAGGGCGAACCAGAGCAGTCCGGCCGCAAGATACGCCAGATAAACGTAGGGCAATTTGCCGTACGGTCCCTCGGGCAGAGGGTATAGATTTCCAACTAAGGCCAGCAACATAGCGACACCGGCCAACCAGGGAATAATCTGCGCTCCGGGACGAAAAACACCATGACTGCGCAAGTAGTGGGGCAGGCCGACGCAGACCAATCCATAGGCTACGATGAAACCATAGGTGGCGAGTGAACCCAGCCAGCCGTAAACGTCAAGACCGCTGGTGCCCCGCGCCGCAAGGATAGCGACCGGTAGTAACGCAGCAACTCCGGTGAGGGCTACGGCGCGACTTGGGGTTTGGTTCCGAGTATGCGTGGTGCATAGGGAGTTGTGGGCCAGCCCGTTGTGTGCCATCAGCAGCAAGACGCGGGCTGCCGCGGTAATGCACCCGAGTGTCGCGGCGAACAGGCTCACGAGCACGCCGATGTCGATCAGCAATCCCAGCCACGGGACACCGCTGACTCGTGCGACCACATGCATGGGATCCTGGCTCGCGCCCAAGTCTTGTCCGACGGCGTGGAAGCCCAATACTTCCGCATAGGCACAGAGTACGAAGAAAGCGCCGGCCAGAATCGAACTTTGAACGACTGCGCGGGGAATCGTTTTCAGAGGATTACTGGCTTCGGCCCCGAGCGTGGTCGCACTCTCGAAGCCAACGAAACTGAAAAGGGCTAGCACCAATCCGAGGCGGAGCCCGCTGCCAGTCATGCCATGGAGATGGAGTTGTTCCCGATCCAGGTGCCAGCCATGGCGCACTAAAAGCAGGACAACCACGATCACAATCACGGTGGCGGAGGTGGCTTCAATCCAGAGCATGAGACGGGCAGAGATTTTTACGTCACGATAGGCAATCCAGATTGAAACTCCTGTGACCAGCACGGCCAGTAATACGGCAGAATAAACATGGCCGGTGGCGTCCTGCAGCAGTATGTTGGCATAGTGGTAGAAGCCGCCAATGACGCTCGATCCCGTCGTTACGTAGGCGAGGAGCAAGCTCCAGGCTACAGTCGCCGCGAGCCAGGGAGGGAGAGTCATCGACGCGTAGGTATACAACGAACCGGGTGACGCCGAATGGCGAGCATAGCGGCCAATACAGAGCGCGACCAGCACAATGGCCACAGTCGCGAGTACATACGCCAGCCAAGTGCCGTTCCCGGCCAGCGCGCAAACCAGCGGGATGGTGGCTGCAGGCGAACTTGTGGGAGCAATGGTCGAGATCGACTGAGCCAATGTTTCCATTGGCGAGAGAATTTCGCGTCGCAAACCGTAGTGGCTTGTCTCAGAGTTCTGCAGCGTCGTTTGCGTCATGCGAGGATTCTTTCCTCAAGTTGCATTGGGGTGGGATTGTACAACAGCGAAGGTGACGGCGAAGGAAAGTGAATCGAATGGAAGAAGCGGTGTATTATCTGGCAACGTTTTTTGCTGCGGCTTTTCGGCTTCGTGCTGACAATATACGACGGACACTGGAAAAGAGCATTGGATGAAAGTTGATAAAGAGGTATTGCGGAGTCTTCCCAAAGTTCTGTTGCACGAACACCTGGACGGCGTATTGCGCCCGCAAAGCGTGATCGAGTTGGCTAAGGATGCCGGGTATGGGGGACTCCCGGCCGTTGATCCTCAAGAGTTGGCGCGTTGGTTCCACCGCGGGGCGAATCAAGGCAGTCTCGCGAAGTACCTGGAAGGCTTCGCGCATACGATTGCGGTCATGCAAACCGAGGAGGCTCTGGAACGCGTGGCCTACGAGCAGGCCGAGGATCTGAGCAAAGATGGCGTGGTTTACTTTGAAACTCGCTTCGCGCCAATCTTTCACACGCAGAAAAGATTGACGCATCAACAGGTGGTCTCGGCCGTATTGAAGGGGCTGGAGCGAGGCCGCAAGGATTTCGGAATCGCCTCGGGATTGATTATCTGCGCCATGCGCAATATGGATGTGTCGCTCGAAATGGCGGAACTGGCAGTGGATTTTCGGGAGCGCGGTGTTGTGGGATTCGATTTGGCCGGAGAAGAAGGTGGCTATCCTCCGAAGAAACACGTCGACGCCTTTCATTACATTCAGCGACAGAATTTCAACATTACGATTCACGCCGGAGAAGGTTATGGCAAGGAATCGATCTGGCAGGCGATTCAATACTGCGGGGCGCATCGGATTGGACACGGAACACGCCTGATCGACGATATTGCAGTGGTCGACGGGAAGGCTGTGAAGCTCGGCGATTTGGCCCAGTATGTACTCGACAAGAGAATCCCGCTGGAAATTTGCCTTATCAGCAACGTCCACACAGGCGCTACGCCCAGTTTGAGTGAGCATCCTTTCAAGATTCTTTATCAGGAGAAATTTCGCGTCACTCTCAACACCGATAATCGATTGATGAGCAGCACCAGCATGACTCAAGAGTTTGAGGCAGCGGCGGAGACCTTTGGGTTGTCACTGGACGATTTCGAAAAGATCACGATCAATGCGATGAAGAGTGCCTTCCTGCCTTATAGCCAGCGCTGTAACTTCATTTACTCGATCATCAAGCCGGGTTACGCGAGGGTTCGTAAGGCAGGGAATGCTTCGTAAGCATTTGACCCTGGGCATGGCGCCCTTCGCAGCGCTGATGGACGAAACGAGAGCGGACAGACTAGGTGCGCCCCTCAGCAGGGTTGGTTGGATCGCGCGAGCCGTCATCTTCGCTGTTAAACTGCCGACTGAATAACGTCAAGTTTTATGACAAAAAAACCTGACACTGGACCGAAGACCCATTTTCTACGCAACCTCCGATCCAATTATGTGGCGGCAGACACCGAAATAACCTCGTAATTCGGTAGGCCACCGTGCCAACGCCACATAACGGCCTGCGCCTCAGAAGATCTAAGTTACCTTAACTTGAAAGTGATGCCAGAGTCTCTGCCAGCACCAATGTTCCTCGGGCAATATCTTCCGGCGAAGCATATTCGTCGGGGCGATGACTGTAACCGCTGCGGCAGGGGATAAACAGCATTGCGGTGGGAGCAATCTGCGACATGAAAAGCGAATCGTGATATGCGCGGCTGACCATGGGACAAAAAGGCAAATTGTGTTTTCGGCAAGATGCAGAGAGGGCTTCGAGTATCGCGGGCGCGCAAACGGCCGGTGCGTCGGCATTCAACAGTTCGGTGCGAATCGAAAGCTCGCGCTTGCGAGCGATCGACTGCGCGGAATTTTCAAGCTGCTGCACGACACTGTCACGACGTTTGAGGTCGGTGTCACGAATGTCGGCGCTCAGACGAACCCGGCTGGGAATGCTGTTAACAGCGCCAGGGAAAACTTCGCAGATGCCGACCGTAGCCACGGTATCGACGGCTCCGGTGGTTCGCGCGGCGTTCTCTAGGGCTAGGATTAATTCGGCCGCGGCGCAGAGCGCATCGCGGCGATCCGTCATCAAGACTCCTCCCGCGTGACCGCCTGCGCCTTCGATCAAGATGCGCAGGCTCGCCGGAGCTGCGATGCTGTTCACGATTCCCAGCGGAACTCGCTGTCGCTCTAGCAATGGACCCTGCTCGATGTGCAATTCGACAAAGGCCTTGTAGTAGGCGCTCGGCAGTTTGATGGCTTCGAGTTCTCCCCGCATGCCTGCTTTTTCGCGAATCTCATCGAGCGACGTTTCCTCGCTGTCTTTTAACTTCCGCGCGGCTGCGGGAGAAAGTGTTCCGGAAAGCATGCGGCTGCCGATGCATCCAATTCCGAAACGTGTGGGCTCTTCCGCAGTGAACACCAGCAATTCGATGGAATGACGGGGCTGGAATCCGCTGCGCTGCAGGGCGCGTATGGCCTCGAGACCTCCGAGCACGCCGACGACTCCGTCGTATTTGCCTGCGTTCGGAATCGCATCGATATGGGAACCAGTGCCTACGGCAGGAAGCGCGGGATCGGAACCGGTCCACCGGACAAAGGTATTTCCGATTGCATCCTGACGGACTGCGAGACCGGCGTCTTCGCAGCGCGCCTTCAGCCAGGCGCGGGCTTTCAGATCGGCGGAGGTAAACACAATTCTCGTGACCGCAGGCGGTTCCGCGCCCGAAATCGCGGCGAGTGCTTCAATCTCGGAAATCAGTCGCTCCTGATCAACCTCGATTTTCATATTCACCAGCAGCCAGCGGATGCCGATTCCAATCTTTGTAGATGAGATACTTTGCGGGAACTTTTCCAATCGCTCCAAACCATTGCGGGCACCAGGGAGCCATCCAGATGAAATCGCCGGCTGTGACCGGATACCAGGAATCTCCGAGGCGGTAGATTCCTCCACCTTCGAGCATGATGAGTCCGTGCTCCATGATATGCATCTCGACCATGCTGAGCGCGGCGCCGGGTTGGTAGACCATGGTGTTCACGGCGAAATCGAAGCTCATCTCGTCGGGCAAAAGACATTTCACCTGCAAATCCGGATCATCGCTAAGAGGATGTGAGGTAACGTCGTCTTCGTGGGACTCGATCAGATGAGGCGGCGCAGTTCCGGCCAACGAGATATAGGATTTTTCTATCACGGCCACGCGGCTTTTCTGGGCCGCCGTAATCCGGTGCGTCAGGCCAGACGGCACATAGGCATAACCACCTGTGACGAGTTTGCTCCGCTTGTCGGGCGTCTCCAGTTTGACTGTGCCTTCAAGCACAAAAATAAAGCGTTGGGCACGGGTGCTGACCATTTCCCCGTTCGCTTCAAATTCCGCCGTGTATTGCGTAAACTTCGCACCGAGCGCGGGCGATATATGCACAACGGCTGCGCAGCCCTTCATGCCTGGCAGCGTTGTCCGGACAAATGTGTCGGGCGTCAGGAGAAGATGATTCGGCTGTTGTGAGCTTCGCGTGTTGCCGAGATTATGCATGTTGCTTCTTTCTTTGAAATTCGGATGAAGATGATAATTGATCGAGCAAACTGAGCCCGCAGTCGATCGCCTTGATCACATCTTCGACTGCCACGGATTCCGCCGGATCGTGGCTGATCCCACCCGGCGTGCGCAGGAAAATCATAGCGGCAGGAACTTTAGCTGCCAAGATCATGGCATCGTGACCGGCGCCGCTCACCATACGGTGTGGGTCGCAGCCGGCTTTTCTGATGGCCTTGTCGACTTCGCCGACCAAGAAGCGATTCATGGGAACGGCCGGCTGATCCAGTTTCACATTCCACTCGAGACCTAGGCCGCGACGGTTGGCGATCTGTTGTGCTTCTTGAATAAACTTTTTTACTGCCGTGCTGCGCGCTTCGTCTATCTGGTGACGGACGTCGAGAGTTAAGCGCGTTTCTCCGGCGATGACGTTGACGGCTCCCGGCTTGGCTTGAATCGCGCCCACCGTGGCGACTAAGCCGGAGACGCTTTTCGCTTCGCGCTCAACGGTGCTGATCCACTCGGCAGCGGAGGCAAGGGAATCATAGCGGAGATTCATCGGCGTTGTTCCGGCATGATTGGCGTGGCCCGTGAATACGAACTCCAACCGGCTTTGGCCGACGATCGCTTCGACGCTGCCGAGCGGCCGACCGATACTTTCGAGCACAGGTCCCTGCTCGATGTGGAATTCCAGATATCCGAGGACGTTGTCACCGATTTTCGCTTGGCCAATTTTCGCTGGATTCAAGCCGAAGTTTGTAATCGCCTTGCGTATCGAAATTCCTTGCGCATCCTGGCGACTGAGGACTTCGTCATCGAGGGTGCCGACCAGGGCGCGACTCCCGATGAATGACGTGGCAAAGCGGACACCTTCTTCCTCTGAGAAGCCGACGACTTCGATGGCGAAGGGAAATCTTCGGCCATGGAGCGCAGCGAGCAGCGCAATTCCGAGAACGACTCCAAGGACGCCGTCATAGGCCCCGGCATTGGGGACAGTATCCAGGTGCGAACCGATAAGCAGGCGCGGGGCGTCTGGTTCTGTTGCCGGATAAAACATGTGCAGATTGCCCACGGCATCAATCGATGATTCGGCTCCAAGGGGCGCGAGCCATGCGGCAATTTCGCGGTGACAGTCCCGCATGGGCGGAGACAGGAATGTGCGGCGGATACTGCCAACATCTTCACTCAAGCGGGCAAGGGTCTGACACCGCGCGATGACCTCGCGGGCCACGCTTTCGCTGTCATGGAATTTCTGTGTCATGGATACGATATCGAGCATACGGCGTCATCGCTGGCGACGGAGTCGCGCCTGAATGTTGCCGTGCGGTTCGTCGACCGGTACAAAGATTTCGTTTGGATTGTCTTGACCGAAGCGAGACAGATCCACCAGCAGGCAATGCTTGTTCGGCATCGCTAATTCGATGTCGTCAACTTCACCAACCTCTTCGAGAACAGCTTTGCCCATGGCATAAAGGGTGTGCTGAACGGATTTACTCTCGTGTCGGGCAAACTGATCGAGCAGGATTCCGCGAACCTTCCCGCGCAGAGCGCTGAACTCGACGTCAGCCCCGGCATAGTTCCAGGTTGCGCGAACAGCGGTGCCAAGCAGGCGGTCTTTTGCCGGTGGCAGGGTGGTCAGCGAATCTTGAATGTAACCCTCAAACGCGGAGCCAGCGGTCTTCATCAGGACGAGATTCTCAAATCCCGAGGCGACAGAAAAATCGCTCGACCGAGTTCGCGTTACGTCGGTGGTCTGATTCTCGCCACTCGACTGAACAAATGTCGTGGGGTGGGGCTTTCCCCCGCTTTGAACATGCTCCCATGCTTTTTGCGCTATGGAAACCTCGGCGGACGAGACTTGCGGATTGCGGCTGAGAATAAAGTCGATGAACTCTTTGGCGAACTCCTCGATGCATTCTGCGGCAGAGTTTCTGGCGAGCGAGTAAACCGTATTTTTCATCGTGTCGGTGGGAAGAATGTTGCGATTGTCACCTTCCAGAAAACACGAATCAAAATCCCCTTGCAGCAGTATTTCGACGGTCCATTCGCGAAGCTCGTGCCAGCCCGCGTTCCGTTTTACCTGGACTAAGCGAACTCGCGACTTCCCGTATTTGTTTTCGGCCACTGCAATCATTTCAACTTCCTCGATACGTAGTGTAGCCGTGCGGACTCAGCAGCAACGGGATATGAAAATTCTGCTTGGCATCGCGAACCTGGAACGTAATCTCCACAAACGGATAGAAGCCATCGACCTGGCACGCGTCAAAATAAGATGCGGTGTCAAAATGGAGACGATAGGTCCCAGGAGTTAGTGCTTCGCTGTCAGATAACAACTGCGAGCAGCGGCCATCTTGATCGGTGTGCGCGCATGCCACGAGTTTCCAAGCTCCGTCTGCCTCTTGACGCTGCAAGCGCACGGCGACTCCCTTCGCCGGTTGCCCTTGCGCGGTATCGAGAATGTGCGTCGAAATACGGGCCATGGTTATGCCTTATTCGTCCTTGATCTCTTGTCTCGTTTATTGTCTATTGTCTTTCCGTGTACCCTTCGTATTGCTTCATACGTATCATCATCCCTGCAGCCACTTTCTCAGACGAATTTGAGTAATCTGCCGTTGCTGCTCCGCCGCTTCGTGCAATTCGTTTGCCGGGTCATTTCGCAGGCGGCGCTGCAAGATCGCCAGAATCTCCTGCGGCGACTTGCCGGTCGCGCATACGATGAAGATGCGATGAAAGCGGAGCTCATATTCCCGATTGCCATCGGCGAGCGCAACTTTAGCAGAATTTTCTCCCCCCGCAACTTTCTGTTGCTCCTGCGTCGACCAGACGACGGACTGAGACGAAGTTGCAGTTCGCGACTCGCCGATGCTTGATTCGCCGATCCGCGGATGGCTGCGAAATGCCTCTAGCCAGTCCGATTCAGTCAGACTTTGCCAAATTTCGTCCGACGCGACGAGAAGAGCTGCTTCATCCGACAGCGGCCTTCGCGCGGAGATTCCTTCCGCCCAGGCCCGTGAGCCACAGCACGGCAGTATCTCATTCACGGCTGCCGCAACGGGAAGACAATTCCAGCGTGCCAACACGTTAATCATTGGTCTTCCCGCTAGGGCGCGGTCGTCCCAGCTGCTCGAGGAATTCCGCAATCAGGTTGCCAGCCACGGCGGCGCGGTATTTCGCAGTGGATCGAATATCGTCAATGGGCTGGATCGCAGCGCTGGCCATTCTCCTGGCCAGTTGCAGCAGCTCTGCATTCACCGACTTTCGCTTGATCTCTCGTTCGAGGTCCGGCAAACGAATCGGAATTGGCGCCACGCTGCCGAGCGCAATGCGAACGTCTTCCACCACACCGTGGCGCTGCTGTCCCAACGCCGCCACACACACTTTTGAGATCGCTTGCGCATTGCGAGCTCCCACTTTCCGCGCATAATGAAGATAATCCGAAAAGCTTCGCCGAATAGAAATAGCTCGAATCAGCTCGTCGGGCGCCAGCTGCATTTTCTTATATCCGGTGTGGAAGCCGAGATAAGGCGCTCGGCGCTCGCCGCGCACGGACACCAAAATTAATTCCGCTTCGTAGGCCAGCAAGGCCGGAAGCGAATCGGCGGCGGGCGAGGCGTTGACGATATTGCCGCCGAGTGTTCCACGATTCTGGTTCGCGATTCCTCCGGTCCAACGAGCGGCGCTCGCCAGCAACGGAAATTCGCGGGCAATTACATTGTGGTCACGCAGTTCGGTGTAAGTGCATCCTGCTCCAATTCTGATTTCCTCGGCCGAAATTTCGATGCCCCGCAGCTCGGGCAAATTCCAAATGCTCACCAGTTTCCGCGCGGGAAGTTTTCCTGCCGCGTATTGCACCATCACATCGGTGCCACCTGCGATGGGCAGCCACTTACCCGGTTCTTCCGCGAGAAGTGACATGACCGTCTGCAGTTTACCCGGTGCGATCAGCTCATAGTCCGATGGAGTAGATCTCATGCGGGCGTCCTGCGGCGCGCCGCTTGTGCCACAGCATCGAAAATTTGCATGTAACCGGTACAGCGGCAGAGATTGCCTGAGAGTGCCTCCCGGATGTCGTCGAGCGTGGGTTCCGGTTTCTTGTCCAGCAGATGACAACTGGCCAAGATCATTCCAGGGGTGCAAATACCGCACTGCGCGCCGCCGCATTCCAAGAACGCCGCCTGCAGCGCGCTCAGTTGTGGACCGTCGGCCACGCCTTCGATGGTGGTGAGATTCGTACCCGCTGCTTGCAGCGCTGGGATGAGGCAGCTATTGACCAACTTGCCATTCATCAAGACGGAGCAAGAACCGCACTCGCCCTCTCCACAACCTTCTTTCGTACCGGTTAATCCAAGTTCGTGCCGCAGGACATCCAGCAGTCTCTCCATGGGAAAAACGCGAACGGTTTCGAGCTTGCCGTTGACCGTAAGAGAAAGCTCGCATTTGCCATGGTTCTCGGACGAGTTCGTCATCGTTCTCCGGCGGCGTAGGTTGCAGCGAAAATATCTTCCGGCAGGAGTGGAATGGAGTCGAAGTGCGTCCCGAGCGCATCTTCGATCGCATTGAGGATCGCCGGCGCCGGGCCGTCCATCGGAAGCTCGCCAATTCCCTTTGCGCCATAGGCGCCGTGGATATTGCCCAGTTCTTCGAAGAAGACTCGAATCGGCGGCAGGTCCACTGAGGTGGGCATGATGTAATTCGTCATCTGACCATTCTGCATGCGTCCATTCTGCCAGACGATTTTTTCATACAAGGCAAAGCCGATTCCCTGCGCAACCCCGCCCGCGATTTGACCTTTCGCCAAAATGGGATGAAGAACCTTGCCGACTTCCTGCAGCGCCACGAAATCTTCGACCCTGGCGGTGTAGGTCGAAAGGTCAACGGCGACTTCGGCAACATAAACAGCCCAGGCAAAGGTCGCATAGGCCTCGCCGCGATATTTCTGATCGTCCCAGTAAACGCCTTCTGGAGCTTCGTAGCGTGCGTACGAACGGAGTTCGCCGTGATCCGCAATATGCTTCTGGCAGGCTGCACGAAATTGCTGCGGCGAGTACGACTCCGCGAGTTTGCCGCTTGCGATCAGGGTTTGCCTGATTCCTAATGCCGCAGAGCGTACCAGACTTCCTACGACCATAGCCGTACGCGATGCCACTGTCGGCCCGCTATTCGGCACTCGATTCGTATCCGGCTGCACGATTTGAACATTTTCATAGGGCAAGTCCAAAGCTTCGGCCGCGATTTGGCAGAGCACGGTGTTGGTTCCCTGCCCGAACTCCGTGCTTGAAACCAGTACGCGCACGGTGCCGTCGGCCGAACCTTCAACCGCGACCACCGAGGCCAGATAGCGCTCGCCTGATCCGGTGAATCCTGCGCCATGAAGAAAGGCGGCGATGCCCATTCCTCTCTTGATTGAGCCAGAATCGTTTTCCGGCCCAAATCTTTTTTTCTTTGCGGTGTAATCGGAGAGCTCCAGCGCGCGATCGAGCAGTTTTCCCAGGTCAATTTCCTCGCGAATCGTTTGTTCCGTGGTCGTAGTTTGACCGGGCTGAAGGAAATTCCGGCGACGGATCTCTATGGGAGAGATTCCTACCGCTTGCGCGATGCGATCCATGTGGCGTTCCATCGCGAACAAACTCTGTGGCGCTCCAAAGCCGCGAAAAGCCCCGTGGGGCGGCATGTTGGTCGCTACGGCCCTTCCGCGAATACGGATGTTGGGCCAGTGGTAGGGACCGCCCGCGTGAATGGTGCCGCGCGATAGAACGACCGACGACAAGGTCGCGTATGCGCCACCGTCAATGGTGAAATCGATTTCGCCACCCAGTATCTTGCCGTCTTTGCTGACCGCGGTGCGATGACGCGTGCGCGACGGATGACGCTTCGTGGTCGCCGTCATGTCTTCGAGTCGGTCGTAAACAATTTTCACCGGTCGTCCCGATTTCATGGATAAAAGCGATGCGTGGCCCGCGATGATGGAGGGATAATCTTCTTTGCCGCCGAATGCGCCTCCGGTCTCCATTTGCACGACGCGAACTTTGTCCTCCGACAATCCGCACAACGCCATCAGCGCCTTATGAATGTAATAAGGGCATTGCAGCGAACCCCAGACCGTGATGCCCTGCACCGGATCGAAGGAGGCGATGACGCCGTTATTCTCGATATAAAGCTGTTCCTGCGCTCCGGTGGTGTATTCGCCTTCGACGATGTAGTCGGCTTTCGCCCAGAGGCTTTCGACATCGCCCTTTGCGATCAAAAATGTCTTGAACGTATTGTCGCTTCCCCAAATCAGCTGGGAGCAGCGCTCGCTCTCTTCCATGGTGAAAACCGGGGGGAGAGGGTCGTATTCGATCGAGACGGCGTCGACCGCTTTGCGCAGAAGATGCGGATCGGGGTGCGCCAGTAGAAGAATCGGCTCCTCGGGATGATTGATGTTTCCATCCGCCAGACAGGGCTGATCGTCGCCGATCAGGGCAATGCAGTTTTTGCCGGGAATATCTTTCGCGGTAACCACTACGAATTCGGTCCAGTTGAATTGCGGGTCAAAGGAGATTTTCTTGATCCTGCCGCGCGAAATCTGGCTGCGCACGGTCGCGCCATAGAGCATTCCTGGCAAGCTCATGTCGTCGATGTATCGTGCCGCGCCGGTGACCTTGTCGCGGCCCTCCTTGCGCGGGACCGACTTGCCGATTGTGTGCTCGGCGGTCATGCAAGAATTTCTCGTCCTCTTGGCTCGCCGCAAAATTTCCCGCCGCTGAATACTGGCTGCCCGCGCAAATATGTCGCTTTCACCACGCCTCTGAGTTTTTCTCCCAGGTACGGCGATATGGGATAACGATAATGCAATCGATCTTCAGTCACCACGAACTCGGTGTCCGGTTCGAAGATGACGAAGTCGGCATCGCATCCTTCTGCAATACGACCTTTGCTTGAGCTACATCCGGCGAGTCGAGCCGGTTCCGCAGACATCCACCGGATGATATCGCCTAGGGCGAATCCGCGCCGGCCGGCTTCGGTCCACATTACAGGAAGCGCCATCGAAAGGCTCGCGATTCCTCCCCATGCGGTGCGGAAGCTTCTCTCTTCGAGGCGCTTCATGGCGGGCGGGCAGGGCGAGTGGTCGGTAGCTACCAGATCGATAACTCCGTCTTTCAACCCCTGCCATAGTCTTTCTCGGTTGTCGCGCGAGCGGATTGGGGGCGCACACTTCCATAGTGTCGCACCATCTGAAATTTCTTCCGCGCAGAAATGCAAATAATGGGGACAGGTTTCAACGCTTACCGGAAGGCCTTCGGTACGGGCGGCGCATAGTTCCGCAAGGGCTGAGCTCGCCGAGAGATGGACAACGTGCAAGCGGAATTTGTACTCGCGGCACAACGACAACAACAGCCGGATCGCCAGGAGCTCAGCTTCCTCGGGCCGCGACTGCAGATAGGTGGAGTAACGGGTCCAATTTACATCTTCCCCGTGATTTTGCAGATGGCGTGTTGCTTGATCGACGGGACCGGGAAGCTCGGCGTGCACCAGGAGCGGTAGACCGGTTTGGGCCACATGAGGCAATGCGGCGCGCAGCTCCGCCTCGGTAACCATGGTGAAACCATCGATGCCGGGATGGATCAAGAAGCACTTGAAGCCCAGAACGCCCGCGGAGGCCAGCGCTTCAATCTTCGATTGATTATCGCTGACCACGCCGCCCCAAGCTCCCCAATCGACCCAGCATCTCTGTTCCGCGGCCTTGCGCTTGGCAGCGAGCGCGGACACTGTGGTGGTTGCGGGAAGACAGTTGAGCGGCATGTCGACGAGCGTGGTGTAACCGCCAGAGGCCGCCGCGCGGGTTGCGGTTTCAAATCCTTCCCAGTCTGTTCGTCCGGGTTCATTGATGTGGACGTGAGAATCGACCAGGCCGGGAAGAATTACGGATTCGCCGAAATCGTGGCGGTCGAAATTGGCAGGAACCTTCCTTGAAATCTGGTTGGCTGGAATGAAGGCAGCGACTCTTCCGTCGCGCACAAGGACCGCGCCAGGACGGATTCCGTCCGGGGTCGCTATGCGATCAGAGAGAAAAGTCTGTCCGTCCATGTCCGAGCCTATCGCGCCCACTTCGCTTTTTCAACTTGGGCTTCTATGAGCTGGCGAGAAAAACTTTGCGTATTTGTTGGCTCCGCTTATACTTGCTGACTCGTATTGTCTGAAGGAGCGGCAGCGAAAGAGTCCACGTCGACCGATTTGTCTCAGGTCATTTGCGCGCAGATCCTTTGCCCGTAGATTCACGCGCAGCTGAGATCTTCACACCCTTGACGATTACGCGATGACGGAACCAAGCCCAATGGACAACGCTTTCATGGCCCGCGCCATTCAACTTGCGGTTGAGAATGTCCGTTCTGGGCGTGGCGGCCCGTTCGGTTGTGTTGTCGCAAAAGATGGCAACATCGTCGCCGAGGGCGCGAACCAGGTCACTGCGACGAACGATCCCACGGCACATGCGGAGGTGCTGGCGATTCGGCTGGCGTGCCAGAAACTTCATCACTTCGAACTGAAAGGCTGTGAACTCTACACTTCGTGCGAGCCTTGCCCGATGTGCCTGAGCGCCATCTACTGGGCGCGGATTGACAAGCTCTATTTCGGCAGTCTGGCTGCGGACGCGGCCCGGGTGGGCTTTGATGATTCAACGATCTATCGAGAGATTGCGCAGCCGCATTCTCAGCGCAAGATTCCGACGATTCAGATGATGCGCGAGGAAGCGCTCGCGGCATTTCGAGCTTGGGAAGAAAATCCAGGCAAGATACTTTACTAAAACGTCTTGTGAAAGTTCACGAGTTGCCGGTTCTCGTTTTCTCAGTCGAGCAATTCGCTGCATGATCGAACAAAAACATCAGTTCTGAAAAGCGATGATTCGAGGCTGACGATTGATCGATCGTTATTTCAAACTCACCGAAAATCAGACTACCGTTAAGCAGGAGATGCTGGGTGGTCTTACGACGTTTGTGACGATGGCTTACATCATCGTCGTGAACCCGCAAATTCTTGCCCAGGCGGGAATGCCGGCCGAGGGCGTCGTATTTGCGACTTGCATCTCGGCCGCCGCGGCCACGCTCGTGATGGGCCTCTATGCCAACTACCCGATTGCGCTCGCGCCGGGCATGTCGTTGAACGCCTATTTCACGTATGCGGTCTGCCTCAATATGCATGTTCCGTGGCAGACGGCGCTGGCGGTTGTTTTCTTTTCCGGTGTGCTGTTTTTGGTGCTTACCGTGACCCGGGTGCGGGAACAGATCGTCAACGGCATGCCCGACTGCCTGAAACATTCGACGGCGACGGGCATCGGAATGTTTATCGCTTTTGTTGGGCTGCGCAATGCCAAGCTGGTGGTCGCAAACCCGGCGACCTTCGTGGGCCTGGGCAGTTTCGCGGATAAGGATGTGCAAACCGCCTGCTTTGGCCTCGCGCTGACGATCGTACTGATGGCGCGGAAGGTCAACGGCGGGATCTTGATTGGTATCTTCGGAACTACTCTGTTGGGAATTCTGCGTGGTATTTCTCATTGGCCCTCCGCGATTCTGTCGCTTCCCCATCCCTCATCAACATTTCTCAAGTTGGATTTTCGCGGCGCCATTCATCTCGGGTTCCTTGAAATATTGTTCGCATTTTTATTTGTCGATCTGTTCGACAACGTGGGAACGCTGGTCGGCGTATGCGAACAGGGTGGATTTATTAAAGAGGGCAAGATTCCTCGCGTGGGCAGAGCACTTGTCGCAGACGGCATAGGTACGCTATTTGGATCTTTGACCGGGACATCGACGGTGACCAGTTATATCGAGAGCGTAGCTGGCGTCGCGGCGGGAGCACGCACGGGGCTGAGCAACGTTGCCGTCGCCGGACTTTTCTTGATCGCCACTTTCTGCTCGCCTCTGGCCACGGCGATTCCGGCTTATGCCACGGCCCCCGCGCTGATTCTTGTCGGAGCGCTCATGACGCAATCCATTTCGCATATTGAGTGGAGCGAATTCAGCGAGGCGGTTCCAGCCTTTATTACCATGCTGGCGACGCCGCTCACCTTTAGCATTGCTACCGGTCTCAGTCTGGGATTAATCTCTTACACCGTGGTGAAGATTGCGGCGGGCAAAGTGCGCGAAATTACCGCCCTCCTCTGGATACTCACTGCGCTATTTATCCTGCGTTATATCTATCTTGCTGTCGCCTAGCGGAGAGCCCGGGAAGTCTGCAGCTTCGAAAGTGCAGCCTAAATCGAATTTAAAGCATCTGAACTTGTAGAGGCCTCACGCAATGAAGTGCAGAGGAGCTTCAACCCTATGAATACTGTCAGAAGTAGCCCGTGGTTTTTCATGGCTCGATTGGGCAAGCAGAGTTTGGTTTATTTTTTGTCGCTGACTTTACTGTTCGTGACATTACCGCAGGGCCTGTCGGCCCAGGACGCACAGGCTCCGACGCAGGAAGCTGACGCTTCGGCACCACCGAATGGGCAGGCGCCGCCGTACGCGCAACAGACTCCCGAGCAATTGCAGCGTTTAGTGGCCCCGATTGCTTTGTATCCAGATTCCCTCGTGGCGCAGATTCTGACCGCTTCGACGTTCCCGGAGGAAGTTGTCGAAGCCGACCGATGGGTACAGGCGAATCCTGATTTGAAGGGCCAAGCATTGGGTCAGGCAGTCGACCAGCAGGCCTGGGATCCCAGCGTCAAGGCGTTGACCGGATTTCCTTCCGTTCTCGGAAATATGGACAAGAATCTTTCCTGGACATCCTCTCTCGGTGACGCTTATTACAACCAGGCGCAGGATGTGATGGATGCGGTACAGGTGATGCGCCGGAAAGCGCAGGATGCCGGAAATCTGAAGAGCACGCCGCAGCAAACTGTGACGGCGGAGGATTCGGATATTGATATTCAGCCAGCCGACCCCGATGTAGTTTACGTTCCGGCCTATGATCCGTGGCTCGTGTATGGATACCCGATCGTAGCCTGGCCGGGCTGGTACCCGTATCCTGGAATTTGGTTTGGCGGGCCGTTTCTGTCATTCGGAATCGGCTTCGGCATTGGCTGGTTCGGCGGATTTGGATGGGGATGGGGTCATTGGGGATTTGACTGGCATAACCACGCCGTACTGTTTAACCACGGCCGCTATTTTTCCGGGAGTCGGACTTTTTATAACCGGAACGCCTTCTATCGAGGCGGGTTGCGCGGAGGAGCCCGACCTTTCAACGGTGATGCGCGGGCGGCTCGAGGGTATGGTGGGGCGCGCGGCGAAAGCGGAGTTCGTTCCGGCGCCTTCAGCCACATCGATCGTGGCGGTCAGACTCGGAGCTTCTCTTCGCGCGGAAGTTCGAGCTTCCATGGCGGCGGCGGTGGTGGGCATGGCGGTGGCGGGCGACGTTGAACTTCGGTGATGGGAGCTTCGATCGAGCTTTGATCGGAGCTCCTAATGTTGTTCCTGATGGCTTGTGAATTTTCGAAATGGAGATGAGTCGTATGTGGCCAACAAAGGTGAGAGTCGATCAATTTCATTGGGCCAATTTTTCTAGGATCGCCGCGGTTGCTGTCCTGTTGACGATGTACAGTCCTATCCGTTCCCTGGCGCAGCAACATGATCAGAAAACATTTTCGTCGGCAGAAGATGCGAGCCATGCGCTGGTTACGGCAGCGCAAAATAACGACGAAAAAACGATGCTCGAGATCCTGGGGCCGGACGGAAAGAAAATCGTCTCCTCTGGAGACGATGCGGAGGACAGCGAGAGCCGGGCGAATTTTGTAAAGAAATATCAAGAGATGCACCGTCTGGTGAAAGAACCAGACGGAACTACGATTTTGTATATTGGCGCGGAGAATTGGCCTACGCCGATACCGCTTATGAACAAAGGCAATGCGTGGTATTTCGACACCGAGGCGGGCAAGAAAGAAATCTTGTATCGGCGGATTGGCCGGAACGAAATGTCGACCATACGCGTGTGCCAGGAACTGGTAGCGGCGGAAAAGGAATACTCCAGTGCGCACGGTGAGTACGCACAGAGAATCCAAAGTGACGACGGAAAGCAAGATGGACTCTATTGGAAGTCCAGCGCTGGCGAACCTCAAAGCCCCGTGGGACCGTTGGTGGCGGCGGCGGTTACGGTGTCAGATGTGAAGCGTGAAGACAACGTCCCGACTCCTTATCGCGGTTATTACCTCCACGTTTTGACGCGTCAGGGAAAGAACGGTTCGGGTGGCGCCAAGAGTTACCTTGTGAACGGCAAGATGACAGAGGGATTCGCTTTTGTGGCGTATCCGGCAGAATATAGATCCTCCGGGGTGATGACCTTCCTGGTAAGCGCGGACGGCGTCGTTTACGAGAAGGATCTCGGCAAAAAGACCGAGGGTGTCGCCAAGAATATCAAAGAATTCAACCCCGATTCCAGTTGGCGAAAAACCGAAGAGCAGCAACCAGAGAGCGCCAGCGCGCAGAAGACGCGGTAAGACGATCCCATCAAGAAAACTGGGGGGCGCGGACGCAGGATCCAAGTTCGCGCCCTTCCAGTTCCTGCCTGCTTGATTCCGTTCAAACTCACAGTTCAAATCGTTGGAATGCGCACTTACGTTTCGCGGTCATTAGAGGGCTTCGCTTCAGTGCGCATTCCAGCGACAACATCAACCTGAAAAAGGGGGCGTTTCTAACGAGTTAATGATGGGGACATTTCTTCTATGAGAAGGTCATAAAAGTCAAGGCCGACGCGGCGGCCCTCCTTATGTTTGAGCTCCGACCCACAGCATCCTCCCTCTTGTCTGTCTTCCAGTGAAACTTTGTTAATTTTCTTCTGTGTTGCACAGACCTCGGCTGGCGCGTTGCGAGGCTGTCA
>Ga0209530_1000359_pt1 | contig 34789 bp, 33 predicted proteins | sample BlaSpr_A8_Ref_O1_FD_187987 | JGI IMG/M metagenome (GOLD analysis project Ga0209530, IMG submission 187987) | Forest soil microbial communities from Thunder Bay, Ontario, Canada - Black Spruce, Ontario site 2_A8_Ref_O1 (SPAdes) (version 2) | ecosystem: Environmental > Terrestrial > Soil > Boreal...
TATGCCAGGCATACCCGGGATGCCAGGAGGGACAGTCTCGCGACCCACGGGCGTCGTCCCCCGGTACGGTGTCCGGCTCACGGTGATGTCACGCACACTCGCAGGTGGGTGACAGACCCTAGCCGGCAGGCGGTTCGGGCGGCGCGAACTTCCAGTTGTCCGGATTCTTCGGCGAATACACCACCGGAAACAGTTGACCCATCACCGGCCAGGCGTCGACGTTGACGGCCATGCGCTGATAGACGGCGTGCTCATTGACGGTAGGCCCGTTGATGACGCCCGCGATCGTGACGTACTGCTCACCGCCGGCGTCCGGTCGCGGGCTGACTCCGGTCACCAGTAACGTGCCGCTCGTCAGGGCTCCACGTGGACCGCGCGGGATGAACCGCGGGGCAAGAAACGCCAAAAGGATCGTGACCAGCAAGAGCAGCACAAGGAATTCCCACACCCGGCCATGGTAGGGCCGTGATAGGACTGCGTCATGAGTCAGGACGATCTGGCGCTGGCGCTGACGCTGGCCGACCGTGCAGACATGCTGACTCGCGCCCGGTTCGGCGCGCTCGACCTGCGCATCGACACCAAACCGGATCTGACTCCGGTAACCGACGCCGATCGGGCGGTCGAAGCCGACCTGCGTGAAGTGCTCGGACGCGAACGGCCGGACGACAGCGTCGTAGGCGAGGAGTTCGGCGGAACCACCACTTTCACCGGACGACAGTGGATCATCGACCCAATCGACGGCACCAAGAACTTCGTGCGCGGGGTGCCGGTGTGGGCCAGTTTGATCGCGTTGCTCGAAGACGGCGTCCCTTCGGTCGGCGTCGTGAGTGCGCCGGCGCTGCAGCGTCGGTGGTGGGCAGCGCGCGGCCAGGGCGCGTTCGTCGCGGTCGACGGCGGGGGTCCCCTCCGGCTGTCGGTTTCCTCGGTCGCGGACCTTGGTTCGGCGAGCCTGTCGTTCTCCAGCTTGTCGGGCTGGGCACGGCGCGGTTTGCGCGAGCGCTTCATCGAGCTGACCGACGCGGTGTGGCGAGTACGCGCCTACGGCGACTTTCTGTCCTATTGCCTTGTTGCCGAGGGCGCCGTCGACATTGCCGCCGAACCGGAGGTGTCGGTGTGGGACCTCGCTGCGCTGGACGTCCTGGTGCGCGAGGCGGGCGGCAAACTCACCGGCTTGGACGGCGCCGCCGGCCCGCACCGTGGTAGCGCCGTGGCGACCAACGGCCTGCTGCATGACCGGGTGCTCACCAGCTTGGGCAGCAGGACAGGCACCGAATCCGTGTGAATTAGCTAACACGTCACCTCTAGCTATCTTACTCCGGAGTAAGATGGCTTATCCGCATCGCCCCAACGACCGAGGCTGCTGAAATGACCGATACTGTTTCCGGCTCGAAGAAATCCCGCTCGCGGTCCAAACGGCGCGGCCCCGACACCGGTGTCGGGATGCGACCGCACAAACGGACCGGGATAGACATCGCCATGGCGCTGCTTACTCCGGTCCTCGGCCAGGAGTTCCTGGACAAATATCATCTGCGCGATCCGCTGAACCGGGGCCTGCGCTACGGCACGAAGGCGATGTTCTCCACAGCCGGCGCAACCAGCCGTCAGTTCAAGCGGGTCCAGAACCTCCGCAGTGGACCGACCCGGCTCAAGTCCAGCGGCAAGGACTACTTCGACCTGACGCCCGACGACGAGCAGAAGATGATCGTCGAGACCCTCGACGAATTCGCCGAAGAAATATTGCGGCCCGCGGCTCACGACGCCGACGAGGCGGCGACCTACCCGCCCGATCTGATCGCGAAGGCCGCCGAGTTGGGCATCACCGCGATCAACATCCCCGAGGATTTCGACGGCATCGCCGCACACCGCTCCAGCGTGACCAACGTGCTGGTGGCCGAGGCGCTGGCATATGGCGATATGGGTCTGGCGTTGCCGATCCTGGCGCCGGGGGGCGTGGCGTCCGCACTGACCCACTGGGGCAGCGCCGAACAGCAGGCCACCTACCTGGCAGAGTTCGCCGGCGAGAATGTCCCGCAGGCCTGCGTGGCCATCGCCGAACCGCAGCCGCTGTTTGACCCCACCCGGCTGAAGACCACCGCGGTACGCACACCGAGCGGATACCGGCTGGACGGCGTGAAGTCGTTGGTCCCGGCCGCTGCCGACGCAGAATTGTTCATCGTCGGCGCGCAGCTGAACGGCAAGCCGGCGCTGTTCATTGTCGAGTCGTCTGCCAAAGGCCTGACCGTCAAGGCAGATCCGAGCATGGGGATTCGCGCCGCCGCGTTGGGCCAGGTCGAGCTCTCCGGAGTATCGGTTCCGCTGAATGCCCGGCTGGGCGAGGACGAAGCCACCGATGGCGATTACTCGGAGTCGATCGCGCTGTCCCGGCTGGGCTGGGCGGCGCTGGCGGTCGGCACCTCGAACGCGGTGCTCGACTACGTCATCCCCTACGTGAAAGAGCGCCAGGCATTCGGCGAGCCCATCGCTCGTCGCCAAGCCGTCGCGTTCATGTGCGCCAACATCGCCATCGAGTTGGACGGGCTGCGGCTGATCATCTGGCGCGGCGCGGCCCGTGCCGAACAGGGCCTCACGTTCACCCGCGAAGCGGCATTGGCCAAGCGGCTCGGCACCGACAAGGGCATGCAGATCGGCCTGGACGGCGTGCAACTGCTCGGCGGCCACGGCTACACGAAAGAACACCCGGTCGAACGCTGGTACCGCGACCTGCGGGCCATCGGCGTCGCCGAGGGCGTTGTCGTTATCTAAGTAGTCCCAAGTCTCTTAAAACTCCGCACATCACTAGCGAAAGACCAATCATGGCAATCAATCTGGAACTGCCCCGCAAAATGCGAGCGGTGATCGACAAAGCACACCAGGGCGCCGCGGAGATGATGCGGCCGATCGCCCGCAAGTACGACGTCAAAGAGCACGCCTACCCGGTCGAGCTCGACACATTGGCCAACCTTTTCGAAGGTGCCACCGAATCCAATGCCCTGGGGCTCGCCGGAGCCGAAGCGTTCCGCGGCGGCGAAAGTAAGGAAGAAAACCGCAACGGCGCCAACATGGCGGCGGTGCTGCAGACCCTGGAGGCCAGTTGGGGCGACGCGGCGATGATGCTGTCGATGCCCTATCAAGGCCTGGGCAACGCGGCGATCTCCGGTGTGGCCACCGACGAGCAGCTGAGCCGGTTGGGCAGGGTCTGGGCCGCGATGGCAATCACCGAACCGAGCTTCGGATCCGACTCGGCGGCTGTGTCCACCACAGCCAAGCTGGACGGTGACGAGTACGTGATCAACGGCGAAAAGATCTTCGTCACAGCGGGTTCGCGGGCAACTCATATCGTGGTGTGGGCGACGCTGGACAAGTCGCAAGGCCGCCCCGCGATCAAGTCGTTCATCGTGCCGCGTGAACATCCCGGTGTCAGCGTTGAGCGGCTGGAGAACAAGCTGGGCATCAAGGGCTCCGACACGGCTGTCATCCGGTTCGACAACGCGCGGATACCGAAGGACAACCTGCTGGGGAACCCCGAAATCGAGTCGGGCAAGGGGTTTTCCGGGGTGATGGAGACCTTCGACAACACCCGGCCGGTGGTGGCCGCCATGGCCGTGGGGATTGCCCGCGCCACGCTGGAAGAACTGCGCAAGATCCTGACCGCCGCCGGTGTGGAGATCTCCTACGACAAACCGTCACACGCCCAGAGCGCCGCCGCGGCCGAATTCCTGCGGATGGAGGCCGACTTTGAGGCCAGCTACCTGCTGACCGTGCGCGCGGCGTGGCAGGCGGACAACAGGATCCCCAACTCCAAAGAAGCGTCCATGGCCAAGGCCAAGGCCGGCCGGGTGGGCAGCGACATCACCCTGAAAGCTGTCGAATTAGTCGGCACCACAGGCTATTCCGAGCAGACTCTGTTGGAGAAGTGGGCGCGGGACTCGAAGATCATGGACATCTTCGAGGGCACCCAGCAGATCCAGCAGCTGGTGGTCGCCCGCCGCCTGCTGGGCCTGTCGTCGTCCGAACTCAAGTAGCGATCGGGCGCGGAGGGCCGACGTCGTCGTCGGGCCCGAGCAGGTCGAGCTGCCACCACTCCACGTCGCGCCACGCGCCGTGTTTCCATCCGACGCGCGGGTAACGGCCCGCTCGCCGAAAGCCGAACGCCTTGTGCAGCGCGTTGCTGGCATCGTTAGGTTGAGCGATGCCGGCGAACGCTCGCCGGAAACCACGTTCGGTGAGCCGACGCAGCAGTTCGGCGTAGAGCATTCGGCCACCGCCGGAGCGTAGTCCATCCTGCGCGAGGTAGACGCTGGTCTCGACCGACCACTGGTACGCGGCACGCGAATTGAACTGGTGTGCATAGGCGTAACCGGTGACGTCTCCGTCGACCTCGAGCACCAGCCATTCGTGCATCACACGGGCGTCGACGATGCGGTCTGCCATTTCCTCGACCGTCGGCACGTCCGTCTCGAACGTGATCACGGTGTCCAGCACGTACGGGCGGTAGATCTCGACGCACGCCGCGGCATCGGCGGCGGTCGCGGGTCGGACACGTGCCGGCATCAGGCGGCGATTGCGGTCAGCTGCTCGCGGGTGTCCTCGTCGAGCTCGATGGAGGCGACGTCCAAGTTCTCCTCCAGGTGCCGCACTGACGAGGTACCCGGGATCAGCAGTACGTTGGGTGCGACGCTCAGCGTCCATGCCAATGCGACCTGGGCCGGCGTGCGCCCGAGTCGCTGTGCGGCCTGCTGCACCAAGTCATGTCCCAACACCTGATTCGGCGGCGCAAACGGCGATCTCAGGCTAAAGAACGGGACGAAGGCAATACCGCGCGCGGTACACTCCTGCAGCACCGGCGCAGATGACCGGTCGACGAGACTGAAAGCGTTTTGCACGCAGGCAATCTCGGTGCGCTCCAAGGCATGTAGTAGGTGCTCACGGGTGACGTTGCTCAACCCGATTCCGCCGATCAATCCGTCGTCGCGGGCAGCGATCATGACCGAAAGCTGGTCGTCGAAGCGTTCGTCTGGCCGGTCGGTGTCGATGAGTCGCAAATTCACCGCCGCCAGCTGGTCTACGCCAAGCGTCCGCAGGTTGGCTTCGATGTCCTTGCGATAGTCGGCAGGGTCAATAGGCAGCCAGCCGCCGGCATCGTCGCGGCGGGCGCCGACCTTGCTGACCAATGCGAGGTTCGCCGGATACGGGTGCAGGGCCTCGCGGATCAGGTCGTTGGACACATTGGGCCCATAGAACTGGGCCGTGTCGATGTGGTTCACACCGAGCTCGACGGCCCGCCGCAACACGGCCAGCGCCTCGCCGCGGTCGCGCGGCGGCCCGAAGACGCCGGGCCCGGGAAGTTGGATGGCTCCGTACCCGATACGGGCGACCGAAAAGCGACCGAGTGGAAAGGAATCCATAGGGTGAGGTTAGCGTCGTCCTATGGACACGTTTCAAGCGCTCGTAGCGCGCCAAGATGGTGACCGGATAACCGCGTCGGTCGAGACGCTCAGCCCGTCCGATCTCCCGCCCGGTGAGGTGACGATCCGGGTGCTGTATTCGAGCGTCAACTTCAAGGATGCGCTGGCGTTGACACCGAACGGCGGGGTGGTGCGCAACTATCCCGTCGTTCCCGGGGTCGACCTCACCGGCGAAGTCGTCGAGTCGCAATCACCCGACTTCAGCGTCGGCGACAAGGTACTGGCCCACGGGTATCTGATCGGCACCGGCCACCACGGCGGCTACGCCGAATACGCGCGGCTGCCCGCCGATCAGGTGGTGGCACTCGGCGCGTTGAGCCCGCACGAGGGCGCCGCGATTGGAACCGCCGGCTTCACCGCCGCGATGAGCGTGCAGGCACTGATCAACTGGGGCGTCGCTCCCGACGCCGGACCCGTCGTCGTCACGGGCGCCTCCGGCGGCGTCGGCTCGGTCAGCGTGGATTTGTTAGTGGCCGCCGGCTACCAAGTGGTGGCCTCCAGCGGCAAGGACAGCGCCGCCAAGCTTCTGAAAGAACTTGGCGCAAAAGAGGTTATCGGCCGGCTGCCCGCCGATCCCGACGCCAAACCGCGGCCACTGGCCAAGACACGCTGGGCGGGGGCGGTGGACTGCGTAGGCGGCGCGACGCTGGCCGATGTGCTCAGCGCCGTCGACTACGGCGGGGCGGTGGCCGCCAGTGGTCTGACTGGGGGCGCTGCGCTGCACACCACCGTGATGCCGTTCATCCTGCGCGGCGTCGCGCTGCTGGGAATGGACTCGGTACTGTTGCCGATCGGCCCACGCCGGCAGCTGTGGGCACTGCTGGGCGATTCGCTGCGGCCGCGGCGTCTGGCCGCGGTCACCAGCGATGTCGACGTCAAAGACGTCGTCGATGTGATTGACCAGGTGCGCGCCGGGAAGTTCTCCGGCCGGGCAGTGGTACGCGTCGCCGGCGGATTCTGAGCCGGCAGTACGCTGTTCGAGCGCTGGCCGGAGGCTCTCCGGCCCTATCGATGACGGAGGCAGCATGCGTGCGATACGGGTGACTCGGCTAGATGGTCCAGACGCGGTCGAGTTGGCCGAGGTCGACGAACCCGCGGGCGACGGCGTAGTGGTCGAGGTGCACGCGGCCGGCGCAGCATTCCCGGACGCATTGCTCACCCGCGGCCTCTACCAGTACCGCCCGGATCCGCCTTTCGTGCTCGGAGCTGAAATCGCCGGGGTGGTTCGATCGGCACCGGAGGGCTCTCATGTGCGTCCCGGCGACAGGGTTGTCGGCCTGACGATGCTCACCGGCGGTATGGCCGAGGTTGCGGTGCTGTCACCCGACCGAGTGTTCAAGCTGCCGGACAACGTGAGCTTCGATGCGGGCGCCGGTCTGCTGTTCAATGACCTGACTGTGTACTTCGCGCTCAGTGTCCGTGGCCGGCTGCAACAAGGCGAAACGGTGCTGGTGCACGGGGCGGCCGGCGGGATAGGAACATCGGCGCTGCGATTGGCATCGGTGCTCGGCGCGTCCCGCACCATTGCGGTGGTCAGCACCGAGGAGAAAGGCGAGATCGCCACCGCGGCCGGCGCGACTGATGTGGTGTTGACCGAGCGGTTCAAGGATGCGGTGAAGGAGTTGACTGGCGGCCGCGGCGTCGACGTCGTCGTCGACCCCGTCGGCGGCGATCGGTTCACCGATTCACTGCGCTCTCTTGCTCCGGGGGGACGGCTGCTGGTGATCGGCTTCACCGGCGGTGAGATTCCCACCGTGAAGGTAAACCGCCTGCTGCTCAACAACATTGACGTCGTCGGTGTTGGCTGGGGTGCCTGGACTCTGTCGCACCCCGACGCGCTGGCCGAGCAGTGGGCACAGCTCGAGCGGCTGCTCAGCTCGGGTCAGCTGGCTCCCCCGGAGCCGGTGGTCTACTCGATGGAGGAGGCCGGCGCGGCAGTCGCATCCTTGGAGAACCGCACCGCAAAAGGAAAAGTCGTACTCCGCATCCGCGGTTAACGGCGTCGCCGGCCCCCGCTAAGCCCCTTGTGCGCCGCCAAAAGGAAAAGTAATGTCATTTTCAGTTTTGTATTTGCCCAATCTGAAGTCTGCGGAGCCCAGCCATGGAATCCTTCGTCCACCTGCGAAAAGGAAAGACGCCGCACCGGCTCCATGCCGATCTTGACGGACTCAAGGACGACGAGCTGGGCCGGGGCGGATTCACCGGCCGGACCGCCAACATCTACCGGCGCCACGACCCCACCGCTTACCGGGCCGACGGCCCGCTGCGCCCCATCGACGTGTTGAGCAGCGAACTCAAACCCAGCGACGCCACCGACGCCAATGGCGGTCCGTTGCTGATGTTCAGCAACAACGACTGCCGCATTCTGCTGAGCCGTCGCCACCAGCCGATGGGGTTCTATACCCGTCACGTCGACGGGGATCTGCTGTGCTTCGTGCACCAGGGCACCGGTCTGCTGGAAACCGAGTTCGGGCCCCTGGGCTATCGCGAGGGCGACTGGGTCTACATCCCGAAGGCGTGCACCTGGCGCCAAGTGCCCGAACGCGAGACGACGTTGCTCATGATCGAGGCCACCGACGAGTTCCGGGTGCCGCCGCCGGGCGCGCTGGGCCGGCACTTCCCGTTCGACCCGTCGCAGGCCACCCTCCCTGAGCCGGCCCCGATCGAGGATGACGACCGGGACGAGTACCAGGTCCGGCTCATCCACGAGGGCGGCCCGACGACGCTGCTCTACCAACACAATCCGATCGATGTCGAAGGCTGGCGCGGCGACAACTTCGCGTTCACCTTCAACATCGGCGACTACAACGTGATCACCTCCGACAGCGTCCACCTGCCGCCGACGGTGCATCTGTTCATGCAGGCCACCGGCGTCTACGTGATGAACTTCTTGCCCAAACCCGCCGAAGGTGTACCCGGCACTGAGCGCACACCCTGGTATCACCGCAACGTCGACTACGACGAGATCGCCTTCTTCCATGGCGGCTCGCTGTACGGCGTCCCGATGCCGCCGGGCCTGATCTCGCATGCGCCGCAAGGGGTTCACCACGGCGCCCCGGAGAAGGCCCGGGAACGCGCACGCCGCAAGTTCGACGAGCATTCCCGCGTCGACTGGCAGGTCATCGCCGTCGACACCCGCCGGCGCCTGACGCCGTCGGCCGAGGTGCGCGCGCACGACCTGGGACAGCACTGACATGGGGAACGCTCAAGCCGTGAAACAAGCTGTGAAACACGACTACGACCGAATTCCCTATCTTGTCGCCTTTCAGAACAATTCCGACGTCCGGGATGTCTACGGCGGGCTGGCCGAGATCACCGGGCTGGAGAGTTATCTGCTCAAGCCGAAAGAGAGGCCGTCGGACACGGTGCTGGTCTTCATGCACCCGATCGGCGGCGGGGCATATCTGCCGATGATCAACGCGCTGGCCCGGGCCGGCCACCACGTCATCTACTGCAACAGCCGGTTCCGCGGCACGGATTCAGGGCTGCTGATGGAGAAGGTGGTCGAGGATCTGGGCGAGTGCATCAAAGACGCCAAAAACCGGCTGGGCTATCAGCAGGTGGTGCTGGCCGGCTGGAGCGGCGGTGGCTCGCTGTCGGTGCTCTACCAGCAGCAGGCTCAGCACGCGACGATCACGTCGAGCCCGTCCGGCGACGGCCCCGACCTGACCGTACTGGAACTGCCCGCCGCCGACGGCATCCTGCTGCTCGCCGCGCACATCAGCCGGCACGGCACCCTGACCGAATGGATGGACGCCTCAATCCTCGACGAATCCGATCCCACCAAGCGCGATCCGGAATTGGATCTGTACAACCCCGACAATCCCAACCGACCGCCCTACAGCCAGGAATTTTTGGCCCGGTACCGGCAAGCACAGATCGACCGCAACCGCCGTATCACCACGTGGGTTCGGGCAAAAACCGCCGAACTGAAAGCGCAAGGTCGCCCCGATGACGAATTCGGATTCGTCGTGCACGGCACCATGGCCGATCCGCGCTGGCTGGACCCGGACGTCGATCCCAACGAACGCACGCCGGGAACCTGCTATCTGGGCGATCCTCAGGTGGTCAACATGAGCCCGGTCGGGCTGGCCCGCTTCTGCACGCTGCGCGGCTGGCTGTCGCAGTGGAGCTACGACGACGCCCGCGGTGACGGGGTGGACTGCGGGCGCGATCTCGCGATCCCGGCGCTGGTGATCGGAAACCTGGCCGACGACGCCTGCACACCTAGCCACACCCGACGGCTTTTCGAGGCGATCGGGCACCCCGACAAAGAGATATACGAAATTCCAGGCGCCACACACTATTACGCTGGCCCCGACCAACGCGATAAGCTGCGGCAGGCCGTCGACATCGTCACCGACTGGCTGGTCCGCCACGACTTCGGAAGGCCTGAATGACCGCGGGAACTTTGTCGGGACCGCTGGACGGCATCCGGGTGCTCGAACTCGGTACCTTGATCGCAGGCCCGTTCGCCGGCCGACTGCTCGGCGACATGGGCGCCGATGTCATCAAGGTGGAACCGCCCGGTGCTCCGGACCCGTTGCGCACCTGGGGCCAGGCCGAACTCGACGGGCAGCGTGTGTTCTGGACGGTGCACGCGCGCAACAAACGAGCCATCACACTCGACCTGCGCCGACCCCGCGGCCGCGAATTGTTCCTCGATCTTGTCGAGAAATCCGACATCGTGGTGGAGAACTTCCGTCCGGGCACCCTGGAGAAGTGGAACCTGGGCTACGAAGTGCTCAGTGAACGCAACTCGGGCATCATCCTGGTTCGGGTATCCGGCTACGGGCAGACTGGGCCCGACTCGCATAAGGCCGGTTACGCCTCCGTGGCCGAGGCGGCCAGTGGGCTGCGACACCTCAACGGCTTCCCAGGCGGGCCGCCGCCCCGCCTGGCGCTGTCGCTGGGCGACAGCCTGGCCGGCATGTTCGGCGCCCAGGGCGCTTTGGCCGCCCTGTACCGGCGCAGCGTGTCCGGGCGGGGCCAGGTGGTCGACGTCGCGTTGACCGAATCATGTTTGGCTGTACAGGAATCCACCATTCCAGATTATGATGTCGGCGGCGTGGTGCGCGGACCGTCGGGTACCCGGCTCGATGGTATCGCGCCGTCCAACATCTACCGCAGCGCGGACGGCTCCTGGGTGGTGATCGCCGCCAATCAGGACACCGTGTTCATTCGCCTGTGCGCGGCGATGGGTCGCCCGGATCTGGCCACCGACGACCGGTTCGCCACGCACGCCGCCCGCGGCCGCAACCAAGACGAGCTCGACAACATCATCGGCGCCTGGGCCGCCAAGCGTCAACCCGGCGAGATCATCGAAAGGCTCAGCACCGCAGGAGTAATCGCGGGGCCGATCAACACGGTTGCGGAGGTGGTCAACGACCCGCAGCTGCGGGCTCGCGGCATGCTGGTCGAGCACTATGACGAACGAGTCGGGCGCAATGTTTTGGGACCGGGCGTCGTGCCGATGCTCTCTGAATCCCCGGGCGGCGTCCGCAACGCCGGGCCGGCGCGTCCGGGACAACACAACAACGACGTCTATATCGGGCTGCTCGGCAAGACCGCCGAGGAGCTCGCCGAATGGCGGGCCCAGGAGGTGCTATGACCCCACATGTCGATATACGCGAAGTGTCACTGCGTGACGGCCTGCAGATCGAAAGGCCAATCCCGTTGTCGGCCAAGCTGGAACTGCTGGCGGCAGTGGCAGCCACCGGGGTGCGCGAGGTAGAGGCGACGGCGTTCGTATCCCCGTCGAAAGTTCCGTCGATGGCCGACGCCGCAGAACTTTCCGCCCAGCTGCACAACTACCCCGACATCGAGTTCTCCGCTCTGGTAGCCAGTCCCAACGGCGCCAAGCGGGCCATCGCCGCGGGGCTGCGGTCGATCGAGTACGTGGTGTCGACCAGCGATGCTTTCAGCAAGGCCAATGTCGGGCGCACCAGTGCGGAGGCGACCGGTCAGATCGACGAGATAGTCGCCATCGCCCACGACAGCGACGTCACCGTCGAGGTCATCGTCGCCACCGCGTGGGACTGCCCGTTCGAGGGGCCCACCCCGCCCCAGCGGGTCCTCGACATCGCCGCGGCCGCCCGCGATCGGGGCGTCGACCGGTTCTCGATCGCCGACACCATCGGCACCACCACGCCGGGAAGGGTCACTTCGCTGATCTCCCAACTACGTCCGGTGATCGGCGATCTTCCGCTGGGCGGACATTTCCACAACACCCGCGGAGCCGGTCTGGCCAGCGCCTATGCGGCGGTCAGCTCCGGAGTCTCGCGGCTGGACGCCTCGGCCGGCGGGCTGGGCGGCTGCCCGTTCGCACCGGGCGCCACCGGCAACATCGCCACCGAGGATCTGGTGTACCTGCTCCGTGACAGCGGTGTTGATGTCGACGTCGATCTGCAGGCTGCCATCGCCGCGGCCGGAGTCGCGAAATCGGTTGTCGGCCATGATCTGCCGAGCGCGCTGTTGCGCGCGGGCGACCGGACCCGAAACTGATGCCCGCGCAGGAACCGCCGCGGGTGCTGACTACCAAAGGCCGCCATACCCGGGAGGCTATCGAGCAAGCAGCGCGGAAGCTGTTCGCCGAACGCGGCTTTCACGGCACCACGCTAGCCGATATCACATCGGCCGCGGGAAAGTCACCGGCGGTGTTCTATCGGTACTTCGCCGACAAGGAAGACCTGTTGGCCGCGCTGGCGGGGTCATTTCTGCGTAATGTCGTCACACCGTCCGGGCTGAGTCTTCACCTGCCGGACTCTGCGGATGACGATGCGTTTTTCACCTCGGTGGTCACTGGGTACTGGAACATGTTCAAACAGAACATCGGCATCATGATCGCCGTCGCCCAGCTGGCCGCCACCCAGCAGCGCTTTGCCGCTGTCCAGAACGAATTTCGGCGGTTCGGGATGGACATCGTGGCGACCTCGGTCCACCGCGCCCAGGAGCAGGGTTATGGAACTGAGCTCAACCCGGACCACACCGCGGCGGCCATCGCGCTGCTGTTCGAGAACTTCACCGCTGTGTTCGTCGGGCCGTCCGGCCCTGGGAGGCTAAGCCTGGAAATCAGCGACGAGGACGCCATCACAACCTTGTCGACGGTGTGGAAGAAGACCCTGTACGGCGCGTAAAGGAGTTTGCCATGGATTTCACTTTGCCAGAACACCTTCCGGGGCTGCTTGCCGATATGGACGCTTTTATCGAGCGTGAGATCGCCCCATTGCAGGCCGAGAACATGCAGTACTTCGACCAGCGCCGGGAGCATGCCCGCACCGATTGGGACAATGACGGCATCCCGACGCGCCAGTGGGAGGATCTGCTCGCCGACATGCGCAGGCGGGCCGACAAGGCGGGCTGGCTGCGCTACGGATTGCCGGCTTCGCTCGGCGGACGCGACGGCACCAACGTCGACATGGCCGTTATCCGGGAGCATTTGGCGCACAAGGGCCTTGGTCTGCACAACGACTTGCAGAACGAATCGTCGATCGTCGGCAACTTCCCGCAGGTGATCATGATGCAGCGCTTCGGCACCGACGCACAACGCCGTGACTGGTCAGAGGCGTTGATCACCGGAGAACGCTCCATGGCGTTCGGGCTTACCGAACCGCAGCACGGCTCCGACGCGACCTGGCTGGAAACGCGTGCCAAACCCGACGGCGGTGACTGGGTGATAAACGGCTCCAAGCGCTTCAACACCGGCGTACACCGCGCAACCCACGACCTGATCTTCGCGCGCACCTCCGGTGAGCCGGGGCAAGCCCGGGGCATCACCGCATTTCTGGTCCCGACTGATGCGCCCGGATTTCACATCCCGTACTACTGGTGGACCTTCAACATGCCCACCGACCACGGCGAAGTCGAATTGACCGAGGTGCGGGTTCCCGCTGACGCGGTGCTCGGCGAGGTGGATCGCGGTCTTGAAGTAGCGCAAACGTTTCTGCACGAGAATCGGATTCGGCAAGCGGCCAGCAGTCTGGGCGCGGCGCAGTACTGCATCGACCGCGCCGCCGAGTACGCGGGCAAGCGCACGGTGTTCGGCAAGCCGCTGTCGGTCAACCAGGCTGTGCAGTGGCCGCTGGCCGAGCTACAGACCGAAGCCCAGATGGTGCGGCTGCTGGTGCAATACGCGGCCTGGCACTTGGACCGTGACCACCACATGGAAGTGTCCGACAAAGTGTCGATGGCGAACTACCGTGCCAACCGACTGGTCTGCGACGCCGCCGACCGGGCGATGCAGATCTTCGGCGGTCTCGGTTACAGCCGGCACGAGCCGTTCGAGCACATCTACCGCCACCACCGCCGCTACCGGATCACCGAAGGAGCGGAGGAAATCCAGATTCGCCGGGTGGCGCAGCGGCTGTTCAAGTTTGGCCAGAAGTGACGATTGCCAAAGAGCTGTCGCCCCGCCTGACCAAGGTGCTGGAGACCGCGCTCGGCGTCAGCACCACGATCGAGAATCTGCGCGCATTGACCGGTGGCGCCAGCAGAACCACCTGGGCATTCGACGCCGTCACGGGCGAGCAACGCCGGTCGCTGATCCTGCGCACCGGCCCACCCGACGACGTACACGCCGGCATGGAGTTGGAAGCCCGGTCGCAGGCTGCCGCCGCCGCGGCCGGCGCACCGGTCCCCCGCATCCTGGTCGCCGCCGATTCGCCTGCCGCAATTGGCAATCCCTTTTTGATCTGCGACGAGATCAAGGGCGAGACCATCGTGCGGCGCATCCAGCGTCAGCTCGACGACGCCGATGGGCATGCGGGTCGCGCGCGGCTGCTAGGCCAATGCGCACAGGCGCTTGCCGCCATCCACCGGGCCGACGCGGACGATCCCAGCCTGACCCGCGGCGACCAACTGCTCGAGTGGCGCGAGCGACTCGATGTCATGGGTGATACGACTGCCACCTTCGAATGGGGGTTCCGCTGGTTGGCCGCCCGCCGGCCCCCTTCGTCACCCGCGGTGCTGGTGCACGGCGACTTCCGGATGGGAAACCTCATCGTGGAGGGATCCGAGCTGGCCGCCGTGCTGGACTGGGAGCTGGTCCACGTCGGGGAGGCATACGAAGACCTGGCCTGGTTCTGCATCCGGGCCTGGCGGTTCGGCGCCCCGGCCAGCCTGGGTGCAGGGGGTCTGGGCAGCATCGAAGACTTCCTTGATGCCTACGAGTTGGCCAGCGGGGCTACCGTCGATCGGGTGGCGTTCCATTGGTGGCTGGTGCTGGCCACGCTGCGCTGGGGTGTCATCTGCCGGCACCAGGCGGAGCGTCATTTGAGCGGGCAGGCTCGGTCGGTGGAGTTGGCGGCCATCGGGCGTCGGGTCTGCGAGACCGAATGGGATCTGCTCGACCTGCTCGACGGGACCCGGCGATGACCGGAGTGTATGGCCGCCCGACCGCTGCCGAACTCGTCGCGGCCGTCGCCGAGTTCCTCGATACCGATGTCCGCCAGGCGACGGGCGGCCAGGTCAACTTCCATGCCAGGGTGGCAGCCAACGCACTCCGCATTGTCGAGCGCGAATTGCTCGCCACCGATGACGCACCGGTGCGTGCGGTGCTCGCCGAGCTCGGCTTTGCCGACGAAGCCGAGTTAGCCGCCGCTATCCGGGCCGGTGAACTTGATGAACATGCAGGGAACGTGACGTCGTCTCTGCGCACCCTGGTAGCGCATCGGTTAGCGGCCGCGCACCCTGGATACGACCAGCCGAACGACACGGCTGGATAGGCCCCGCGCATGTCCGTAGCCGCGAACGACGCCATCAACGATGTGGCCGACCGCCTGCACGCCACCGGCCATGCCGGCCAATCGATCTCCATGCGGGTCTGCATCGTGATCAAAGTAGACCCGGATGGCCTGATCAAGCGGATCGACGAGTACTTCGACCCCGCGGAGATCGCGCCTTTGATTGACTAGCGAGCAATCAGGGCACGGTCCGGCGACAAAACAGATGAGGTGACGATGACGACCCTGGAAACACTGCTGAACGATCCCGACATGGCCGGCGTATGGAACATCGATCCGGATCGCTCGGCAATCAGCTTCAAGATCAAGAACATGTGGGGACTGCTGACAGTCAAAGGCCGCTTCACCGAGTTCAGCGGCGACGGGCAGCTCGGCAACGGCGCGACCTTCGGCCGTGTCGACATTCGCACCGTATCCGTGCACACCGGCATCGGCCGTCGGGACGAGCACTTGCGCTCCGCCGACTTCTTCGATGTCGAACGCTTCCCCGAGATCAGCGCAGTTGTGACCGCCGTGCAACCCACGAAAGGCAAGGCCGCCGATCTTCGGGTGAACTTCACCATCAAAGGCGTCACCGCGCCGCTGCCCCTTCCCGTCACGATCACCGAGCTCGACGACGGCTCGATCCAGATCTCCGGTGAAACCAAGGTCGACCGATCCCAGTTCAATCTCGGCTGGAACAGGCTCGGCATGATGGGCGCGGCGGCGACAGCGGCAGCAGAAGCCGTATTCGTGCGGGCGCCCCGGTAAAACCGGCGCGATACCAGTAGCATCTGCAGCGTGCCCGACTCGTCCAGCCCCCTGCGGATCCTCGTCTACAGCAATAACGTCCAGACCCGCGAACGAGTGATGGGCGCCCTGGGCAAGCAGCTGCACCCGGACCTACCCGAGCTGAGCTACGTCGAGGTGGCGACCGGCCCGATGGTGATACGGACGATGGACGAGGGTGGCATCGATTTGGCCATCCTCGACGGGGAAGCGGCGCCGACCGGCGGCATGGGCATCGCCAAACAACTCAAAGACGAACTTGCGACATGCCCGCCGATCCTGGTGCTCACCGGTCGCCCCGACGATGCGTGGCTGGCGAACTGGTCTCGCGCCGAAGCGGCGGTGCCGCATCCGCTCGACCCCATCGTGCTGGGCCGCACCGTGCTCGGATTGCTGCGCACTCCCGCTCGTTAGGCGCCGGCGTCAACATCGGAGCTGAACCAACACCGGAACAGATCCGCAAAGAATTGACTTCCGGCGCCAACACCGAATAGTTCACGGCCCACCCGAATCGACTGCGTAAAAAGCCGGGAACGTCAAGGCACCCACGTTGCCAGACTGCCCGTCGTTTTTGCCGGGATCCGCGCGCCCGAGGCACGTTGCCGCCCTCACCTGCGGAGACATCGAAAAGTTGCCGCAATCGGCATCGCGTAGCGTGCGCTGCCAAACAAATCTCAGGCACCCACCAGAAATCATCCCGAAACCGGGACGTTGTTTGAATTAACACCGCGCGTCCGGCACTCCGCGGTCCGTCACGTGCCCTCTAAAAGCAGCGAGACTACAGCCGGGGAGATAGCATCACCCCGGGCAAAGGCACCGGCCTTCACGACGCTATGTTGAAGGTCACTGTGACGGGCAACAGACCCGGTTCGTCACAGCAGCCCAGCCACCGCCCGGCCGCCGCGCTGGCGGCCCGTACGACGGATGATGGAGCGAATTGAACGCCTACATACCCATCCTGGTACTCGGAGCGATTGCCACCGCTTTTGGCGTCGGCTCCGTTGCGATCGCAAGCCTGGTCGGCCCGTCCCGTTACAACAAGTCAAAAGTGGCGGCCTACGAGTGCGGAATCGAGCCCACCGAGACTCCGGTCAGCGGCCCGCACGCGACGGCCGGGCAGCGGTTCCCGGTGAAGTATTACCTAACTGCAATGTTGTTTATCGTCTTCGACATAGAAATCGTGTTCTTGTATCCCTGGGCGGTCAGCTACGACGCGTTGGGAACGTTCGCCCTGGCTGAGATGGTGGTGTTCATACTCACGGTTTTCGTGGCCTACGCGTATGTGTGGCGCCGCGGCGGCCTGACGTGGGATTGAGGTAAGACGTGGGCCTGGAAGAGCAACTCCCCGGCGGCATCCTGCTGTCAACTGTCGAGAAGGTGGCCGGCTACGTCCGCAAGAACTCGTTGTGGCCGGCGACATTTGGCCTGGCATGCTGCGCGATCGAGATGATGGCAACGGCGGGGCCGAGGTTCGACATAGCGCGGTTCGGGATGGAGCGGTTCTCGGCGACGCCCCGGCAGGCCGATCTGATGATCGTGGCCGGGCGCGTCAGCCAGAAGATGGCACCGGTGCTGCGTCAGGTCTATGACCAGATGGCCGAGCCGAAGTGGGTGCTGGCCATGGGGGTGTGCGCGTCATCCGGCGGAATGTTCAACAACTACGCGATCGTGCAGGGCGTAGACCACCTTGTTCCGGTCGACATCTATCTTCCTGGCTGCCCGCCGCGCCCGGAAATGCTTCTGCACGCAATCCTCAAGCTGCACGAGAAGATTCAGGAAATGCCGCTGGGCGTCAATCGGGAACGTGCCATCGCCGAAGCTGAGGAGGCGGCAATGGCGGTCAGGCCCACGATCGAGATGCATGGACTGCTGCGATGAGCCCGCCTGACCAAGATCCGAAACAAGCAACCAGCGAGCCGGAGGGAAATCCCGACTCCGGGGCCGAGGTGATCAACGTCCGCCGCGGCATGTTCGGGGTCACCGGATCGGGCGACACCTCCGGATACGGAAGGTTGGTCCGGGAGGTCACGATCCCCGGCAGTAGTCCCCGGCCCTACGGCGGCTACTTTGACGACATCGCCGACCGGCTAGCCGAGGCACTGAAGCGCAATGACGTCGAATACGACGACGCCATAGAGAATGTCGTGGTCTATCGCGACGAACTCACGCTGCACGTTCGGCGGGATCTGCTGCCGCCCGTGGCCCAACGTCTGCGTGACGAACCGGAATTGCGGTTCGAGCTGTGTCTGGGCGTTAACGGTGTGCACTACCCGCACGAAGCCGACCGCGAACTACACGCCGTCTACCCGCTGCAGTCAATTACCCATAACCGCCGCCTCCGGCTGGAAGTGTCTGCGCCGGAAAGTGATCCGCACATCCCGTCGTTGTATGCGGTATATCCGACCAACGACTGGCACGAGCGTGAGACCTACGACTTCTTCGGGATCATTTTCGACGGTCATCCGTCGCTCACCCGAATCGAAATGCCGGACGACTGGCAAGGGCATCCGCAACGCAAGGACTACCCACTTGGCGGCATCCCGGTCGAATACAAGGGCGCGCAGATACCTCCGCCCGACGAGCGGAGGGGCTACAACTGATGAGCACAACCATTAACTCAACGCACGACGGCGGCGCCTCTGAGAGCCCTGAGAAGATCTTGGTCGCCGGCGGCCAGGACTGGGAGCAGATCGTCGACGCCGCCCGCAACGCGGATCCCGGCGAACGCATCGTCGTCAACATGGGGCCCCAGCACCCGTCCACCCACGGGGTGTTGCGGCTGATCCTCGAGATCGAGGGCGAGACGGTCACCGAGGTCCGCTGCGGAATCGGCTACCTGCACACCGGAATCGAGAAGAACCTCGAATACCGCTACTGGACCCAGGGCGTCACCTTCGTCACCCGGATGGATTACCTGGCACCGTTTTTCAACGAGACCGCCTACTGCCTGGGCGTGGAGAAGCTGCTCGGCATCACCGACGAGATTCCCGAGCGGGTCAACGTCATCCGGGTGATGATGATGGAGCTCAACCGGATCTCATCGCATCTGGTCGCGTTGGCGACCGGCGGCATGGAACTGGGCGCCATGACGCCGATGTTCGTCGGCTTCCGGGGGCGCGAGATCGTGCTCACCCTGTTCGAATCGATCACCGGGTTGCGGATGAACAGCGCCTACATCCGGCCCGGCGGCGTGGCCCAGGATCTACCGCCCAACGCGCACAGCGAGATCTCTGAAGCCCTCAAGCAGTTGCGGCAGCCGCTGCGCGAGATGGGCGAGCTGCTCAACGAGAACGCCATCTGGAAAGCGCGCACCCAGGGCGTGGGCTACCTGGACCTGGCCGGATGCATGGCGCTGGGCGTCACCGGCCCGTGCCTGCGTTCCACCGGCTTGCCCTACGACCTGCGCAAAAGCGAACCTTACTGCGGATACGAGAACTACGAATTCGACGTGATCACTGCAGACACTTGTGATGCCTACGGGCGCTACATGATTCGCGTCAAGGAGATGTGGGAGTCGATGAACATCGTCGAGCAGTGCCTGGATAAGTTGCGGCCGGGCCCGACGATGATCGAGGACCGCAAGATCGCCTGGCCCGCGGACCTGGAAGTAGGCCCGGACGGCATGGGCAATTCACCGAAACACATCGCAAAGATCATGGGCGGCTCGATGGAGGCATTGATCCACCACTTCAAGCTGGTCACCGAGGGCATCCGGGTTCCGGCGGGCCAGGTCTACACTGCGGTCGAATCACCACGCGGCGAACTCGGCGTACACATGGTCAGCGACGGCGGCACCCGACCCTACCGAGTGCATTATCGGGATCCCTCCTTCACCAACCTGCAGGCGGTCGCGGCGATGTCCGAGGGCGGCATGGTCGCCGACTTGATCAGCGCGGTCGCCAGCATCGACCCCGTCATGGGCGGAGTGGACCGGTGACGGCTCCCGGCGCCGGCAACAACGGCGAGCGGGTGTTCATCAGGCTCGGACCGCCACCCGAAGAAGGCAACCAGTTCGTGGTTGAAGGTGCCCCCCAGTCGTATTCACCGGAGGTTCGGGCGCGGCTAGAGGTCGAGGCCAAGGAGATCATCGGTCGCTACCCCGGCAAGCGCTCCGCGCTGTTGCCGTTGCTGCACTTGGTGCAGGGGGAGGACTCCTACCTCACACCGGCCGGTTTGGAATTCTGCGGTGAGCAACTGGGGCTCACCGGTGCCGAGGTTTCGGCGGTCGGCAGCTTCTACACCATGTACCGTCGCGGCCCCACCGGCGAGTACCTGGTAGGCGTCTGCACCAACACGCTCTGCGCCGTGATGGGTGGCGACGCCATATTCTCCGACCTCAAGGAACATCTCGGCATCGGCAACGACGAGACCACTGCCGACGGCACCGTCACGCTGCAACACATCGAATGCAACGCCGCCTGCGACTTTGCACCCGTGGTGATGGTCAACTGGGAATTCTTCGACAACCAGACGCCGGAATCGGCGCGCGAACTCGTCGACTCCCTGCGCTCGGGTGACCCAAAGGCCCCCACCCGGGGCGCACCGCTGTGTGGCTTCCGCCAGACCTCGCGCATCCTGGCGGGCCTGCCCGACGAACGCCCCGACCAGGGGCAGGGCGGTGCCGGTGCAGCAACGCTGGCCGGTCTTCAGGTGGCAAAAGAACACGGCATGCTGGCGCCGCCGGATACCACATCGGCCGGGGAAGGACAGTAATGGCCGCCCCTACCGCCCCTAAAGGCCAAGCGACACCATTGACCCCGGTGATCAGCCGCTTCTGGGATGACCCCGAGTCGTGGACGCTGGAAACCTATCAGCGCCATGACGGCTACAAAGCACTGAAGAAGGCCCTGGCAATGGAGCCCGATGCGGTGATCGGGACCGTCAAGGATTCCGGACTGCGCGGGCGGGGCGGTGCGGGCTTCTCCACCGGGACGAAATGGTCGTTCATCCCGCAGGGCGACACCGGCGCAGCCGCCAAGCCGCACTATCTGGTGGTCAACGCCGACGAGTCGGAACCCGGTACGTGCAAAGACATCCCGTTGATGCTGGCCACACCGCATGTGCTGGTCGAAGGCGTCATCATCGCCGCTTATGCGATCCGGGCCAGCCATGCGTTCATCTACGTGCGCGGTGAGGTGTTACCCGTGTTGCGCCGCCTGCACAATGCGGTGGCGCAGGCCTATGCCGCCGGCTACCTGGGCCGTGACATAGCCGGGTCAGGCTACGACCTGGAGTTGGTGGTGCACGCCGGCGCGGGCGCCTACATCTGCGGCGAGGAAACCGCACTACTCGATTCGCTGGAAGGCCGGCGCGGGCAACCACGGCTGCGGCCGCCATTCCCCGCGGTGGCCGGGCTTTACGGCTGCCCTACCGTGATCAACAACGTCGAGACGATCGCCAGCGTGCCGTCGATCATCCTCAACGGCGTCGAATGGTTCCGGTCGATGGGCAGCGAGAAATCGCCTGGCTTCACGCTGTATTCGCTGTCCGGACACGTCACCCGCCCGGGCCAGTATGAGGCCCCGCTGGGAATCACGTTGCGCGAGTTGCTCGCTTACGCGGGTGGGGTGCGCGCCGGGCATCAGCTCAAGTTCTGGACGCCGGGCGGATCCTCGACGCCGCTGCTCACCGACGAGCACCTCGACGTGCCGCTGGACTACGAGGGCGTGGGCGCGGCGGGCTCGATGCTGGGCACCAAGGCGCTGGAGATCTTCGACGAGACCACCTGTGTGGTACGTGCGGTGTGGCGCTGGACTGAGTTCTACAAGCACGAGTCGTGCGGGAAGTGCACGCCGTGCCGGGAAGGCACCTTCTGGCTGGACCAGATCTACGAACGGCTGGAAACCGGCAAGGGCACCCTGGAGGATCTCGACAAGCTGGTGGATATCGCCGACGCGATCCTGGGGAAGTCGTTCTGCGCGTTGGGCGATGGTGCGGCCAGCCCGGTGACGTCCTCCATCGCGCTCTTTCGCGACGAGTACATCGCCCACGTCGAAGGAGGCGGGTGCCCGTTCGACCCGCGAGACTCCATGCTGACTGCGAACGGAAAGGCATGACACCCGGATGACCAGTGTTTCCGACGCGGCCAAACCGCAAACCGGCGACGGCGTGAGGCGGCCGGAGATGGTGACGTTGACCATCGACGGCATCGAAACCAGTGTGCCCAAGGGCACTCTGGTGATCCGTGCGGCCGAGTTGGTGGGCATCCAGATCCCACGGTTCTGTGACCACCCGCTACTCGAACCGGTCGGCGCGTGCCGGCAATGCCTGGTCGAGGTCGAAGGACAACGCAAGCCAATGGCGTCGTGCACCATCGTCGCCACCGACGAAATGGTGGTGCGCACCCAACTGACCTCGGAGGCGGCCGACAAAGCCCAGCACGGCGTGATGGAACTGCTGCTGATCAACCACCCGCTGGACTGCCCGATGTGCGACAAGGGCGGCGAATGCCCACTGCAGAACCAGGCAATGTCGAACGGCCGCGCCGATTCTCGCTTCGAAGACGTCAAACGCACGTTCGCCAAGCCGATCAACATCTCATCGCAGGTACTGCTGGATCGGGAGCGCTGTATCCTGTGCGCCCGCTGCACGCGGTTCTCCGAGCAGATCGCCGGGGACCCGTTCATCGACATGCTAGAGCGGGGCGCCCTGCAGCAGGTCGGTATTTACGCCAACGAGCCGTTCGACTCTTACTACTCCGGCAACACGGTGCAGATCTGCCCGGTGGGCGCGTTGACCGGCACCGCTTACCGTTTCCGGGCCCGGCCGTTCGACCTGGTCTCCAGCCCCAGCGTGTGCGAGCACTGCGCAGGCGGGTGCGCGGAGCGCACCGACCACCGCCGTGGCAAGGTGCTGCGCCGGTTGGCCGGCGACGACCCGGAAGTCAACGAGGAGTGGAACTGCGACAAGGGGCGGTGGGCGTTCAAGTACGCGACTCTGCCTGATGTGATCACCACTCCCCTGATCCGGGACGCCGACGGCACGCTTGCGCCCGCGTCCTGGTCGCATGCGATGGTGGTGGCGACCCAGGGACTCGAAGCCGCCCGCGGGCGAACGGGTGTGCTGGTCGGCGGCCGAGTGACGTGGGAAGATGCTTACGCGTACGCCAAGTTCGCCCGAATCACGTTGGACACCAACGATATCGACTTCCGGGCCCGGCCATATTCGGCCGAAGAGGCCGACTTCCTGGCGGCCCGCATCGCGGGACGGCCGGTGACAGTCAGCTATTCCGATCTGGAGTCGGCGCCCGTGGTATTGCTGGTCGGCTTTGAGCCCGAAGAAGAGTCACCCATTGTGTTCCTGAGGCTGCGCAAAGCGGCCCGGAAACACGGCGTGCCGGTGTACTCGATCGCCCCGTTCGGCACCCGCTCGCTGGGCAAGATGTCCGGCCGGTTGCTCAAGACCGCTCCCGGGGCCGAGCCGTCGACGCTGGACGGATTGGCCACCGGTGAAGTAGGCGATCTGCTGGCCACGCCTGGCGCAGTCATCATGGTCGGGGAACGCCTGGCCACCGTGCCGGGCGGGCTGTCGGCCGCGGCGCGGCTGGCGGACGCGACCGGCGCCCGGTTGGCGTGGGTGCCGCGACGGGCCGGGGACCGCGGAGCATTGGAGGCCGGGGCGCTGCCGGGGCTGCTGCCCGGTGGCCGCCCGGTGGCCGACGACGCGGCCCGCGCGCAGGTCGCCGCGGCGTGGCACGTCGACGAATTGCCTTCCGCGCCGGGACGTGACGTCGGCGGGATCCTCGCCGCCGCCACCGACGGCTCACTGGGCGCGCTGGTGGTCGGCGGCGTCGAGCCCGCCGACTTTGCCGACCCGGACGCGGTGCTGGCCGCGCTGGACGCCGCCGGCTTCGTCGTCAGCCTGGAGCTGCGGCACAGCGAGGTCACCGAGCGCGCCGACGTGGTGTTCCCCGTCGCGCCGACGACGGAGAAGGCGGGCGCCTTCATCAACTGGGAGGGGCGCTTCCGCCCGTTCGAACCCGCCCTGCACGGCACGACCCAGCGGGCCGGCCAGTCCGATCACAAGGTGCTCGACACCCTGGCCGACGAGATGGGCGTCTACCTGGGCATGTCCGGCGTCGAGGAGGCCCGCGCCGAGATGTCCGCGCTCGGCTTCTGGGCCGGTAAGCACGCCGCGACGCCGCAGGTAGCGGCCCCGGAGCCGGCCGAACCCGGTGCCGGCGAAGCGGTGCTGACCGGTTGGCGCCTGATGCTCGACAACGGCCGCCTGCAGGACGGTGAACCGCACCTGGCGGGCACCGCGCGCAAACCCGCGGCGCGGCTCTCCGCCGACACCGCGGCCGAGATCGGGGTGGCCGACGGGGACGCCGTCACCGTCACCACCGATCGCGGCTCAATCACCTTGCCGCTGAACGTCACCGACATGCCGGACCGGGTCGTGTGGCTGCCGCTGAACTCGCCGGGCTCGGCGGTGCAGCGCCAGCTGGGCGTGACGACCGGCAGCGTCGTGAAGATCGGAGTGGGCAAATGACCGCCGGCGACGATGCAGAGCGAAGCGATGAGGAGCAGCGGCGCATATGGACCGCCGGCGGCGATGCAGAGCGAAGCGATGAGGAGGAGCGGCGCATATGACCGCCTTCGGGCACGACCCATGGTGGCTGGTGCTGGGTAAAGCCCTGGCCATCTTCGTGTTCCTCATGCTGAACGTGCTGGTCGCAATCCTGGCCGAGCGCAAGATCCTGGGCTGGATGCAGCTGCGACCCGGCCCCAACCGGGCGGGGCCGTGGGGCACCCTGCAGAGTCTGGCCGACGGGATCAAGCTGGCGCTCAAAGAAAGCATCACCCCCCGCGGTGTCGACTGGTTCGTGTACATGGCGGCGCCGGCTATCTCGACGATCCCCGCGTTCACTGCGTTCGCGTTCATCCCGTTCGGCCCGGAGGTGTCGGTGTTCGGCCACCGGACGCCGCTGCAGCTGACCGACCTGCCGGTCGCGGTGCTGTTCATCCTGGGGCTGTCGGCGATCGGTGTCTACGGCATCGTGTTGGGCGGCTGGGCATCCGGTTCCACCTATCCCCTGCTGGGCGGGGTGCGGTCCACCGCCCAGGTCATCTCCTACGAGGTGTCGATGGGGCTGTCGTTCGCGGCCGTCTTCCTGTTCGCCGGCACCATGTCGACGTCGGAGATCGTGGCCGCCCAGGACCGGCTCTGGTACGTGTTCCTGTTGCTGCCGTCGTTCGTCATCTATCTCATCTCCATGGTGGGTGAAACCAACCGTGCCCCATTCGACCTGCCCGAGGCCGAGGGTGAACTCGTCGCCGGCTTCCACACCGAGTACTCGTCGCTGAAGTTCGCGTTGTTCATGTTGGCCGAATACGTCAACATGATGACGGTTTCGTCGCTCGCCACGGTCATGTTCTTTGGCGGCTGGCATGCGCCCTGGCCGCTCAACATGTGGTCAGGAGCCGACACCGGCTGGTGGCCGGTGCTCTGGTTCACCGCGAAGTTGTGGACCTTCCTGTTCATCTATATCTGGCTGCGAGGCAGCCTGCCCCGATTGCGCTACGACCAGTTCATGGCGCTTGGCTGGAAGTTGCTCATCCCGGTGTCGCTGGTGTGGGTGCTGATCGCCGCCGTCATTCGCTCGCTGCGTGACCAGGGTTACCAGTACTGGACCGCGGCGCTGGTGATCAGCAGCATTGTCGTTGCGATAGCCCTGGTGCTGTCACTGCGAAGGCCGTTCAGCGGCCCAAGTGCCCGCGCGCTCGCGCGGCAGCGCCGCCAAGAGCGGCCGGAAAGTATCGGCACCGATCCGGCATTCCCGACACCACCGCTGCCGGCGTCGGTCGGGGCGAGCAAGGAGAACGGACGTGGCTAAATTCTTTGACGCCGTCGCAGGATTCGGCGTGACGTTCCGTTCCATGTTCAAAAAGAGGGTGACTGAGGAGTATCCGGAGAAACCGGGTCCCGTCGCGGTCCGCTACCACGGCCGTCATCAACTCAACCGGTACCCGGACGGCCTGGAGAAATGCATCGGCTGCGAGTTGTGCGCCTGGGCCTGCCCGGCCGACGCGATCTACGTCGAGGGCGCGGACAACACCGACGAGCAGAGGTTTTCGCCGGGCGAACGCTACGGCCGCGTCTACCAAATTAATTATCTGCGGTGCATCGGTTGCGGTCTGTGCATCGAGGCTTGCCCGACCCGGGCGCTGACGATGACCAACGTCTACGAGATGGCTGACGACAACCGCGCCGACCTGATCTACGAGAAGGACCGGTTGCTGGCCCCCCTGCTGCCGGAGATGGCCGTGCCACCGCATCCCAGAGCTCCGGGCGCCACCGACAAGGACTACTACCAGGGCAACATCACCGCAAATGGCTTGGGCGAGAGCCACAACGCGGGAGAAGCCAAGTGACCGTGGTTAGCCTGGCGACCGACGCCATCGTTCGCACCTCCACGGGTGAAGCAGTCACTTTCTGGGTGCTGGGTGCGCTGGCGCTGGTCGGCGCGGCCGGAGTTGTGCTGGCCGTCAACGCGGTGTACTCGGCAATGTTCCTGGCGATGACGATGATCATCCTGGCGGTGTTCTACATGGTCCAGGACGCGCTGTTCCTCGGCGTCGTTCAAGTCGTCGTCTACACCGGCGCGGTGATGATGCTGTTCTTGTTCGTGCTGATGCTGATCGGCGTGGACTCCGCGGAATCACTGAAGGAAACGCTGCAAGGACAACGGGTCGCCGGGGTGGCGACCGGCGTCGGGTTCGGCATTCTGCTGATCGCAGCGATCGGCAACGTCTCGACCAGAGGTTTCGTCGGACTGAGCACGGCCAACGCCAATGGCAACGTCGAAGGCTTGGCGCCGCTGATCTTCTCCCGATATCTGTGGGCTTTCGAGTTGACCAGTGCGCTGTTGATCACCGCGGCGGTCGGCGCCATGATCTTGGCCCATCGGGAGCGTTTCGAGCGCCGCAAAACTCAGCGCGAGCTCTCCAAGGAGCGCTTCCGCATCGGCGGGCACCCGACCCCGATGCCCAGCCCGGGTGTTTACGCGCGCCACAACGCCGTCGACGTGGCCGCGATGCTCCCCGACGGTTCCTATTCAGACCTGTCGGTCTCTTCGATACTGCGTACCCGCGGGGCCGATGGCAAACAGACGCCCAACACGCGCGAAGCTGTTAACGGCGGTGCGTCATGAACCCGTCCAACTACCTCTACCTTTCGGCGCTGCTATTCACCATCGGCGCTTCGGGAGTGCTGTTACGGCGCAACGCCATCGTGATGTTCATGTGCGTCGAGCTGATGCTCAATGCCGTCAACCTGGCGTTCGTCACCTTCGCGCGGATGCACGGCCGTTTGGACGGACAGATGATCGCGTTCTTCACCATGGTGGTGGCCGCCTGCGAGGTAGTCATCGGCCTGGCCATCATCATGACGATTTTCCGTGCCCGCAGATCGGCGTCCGTCGACGACGCGAACCTACTCAAAGGCTAAAGATTGCTGCGATGACACACTTCACCTGGCTGCTCGTCGCACTGCCGCTGGCGGGCGCCGCAATCTTGCTGTTCGGGGGTAGACGCACCGACGCGTGGGGCCATTGGCTGGGCTGCGCCGCTGCGCTTGGTGCGTTCGGGGTGGGCGCGACACTGCTCGCCGACATGCTCAGCAGGGACACGGCTGACCGGGTCATCCACCAGAAGTTGTTCACCTGGATCCCCGTCAACCAACTTCAGGTCGACCTCGGGCTACAGATCGACCAGCTGTCCATAAGCTTCGTGCTGCTGATCTCCGGGGTCGGGTCCCTGATCCACATCTATTCGGTCGCCTATATGGCCGACGACCCGGACCGGCGCCGGTTTTTCGGCTATCTCAACCTGTTCTTGGCCTCGATGCTGCTGCTGGTGGTCGCCGACAACTACGTGGTGCTCTACGTCGGCTGGGAAGGCGTCGGCCTGGCGTCCTACCTGCTGATCGGTTTCTGGTATCACAAGCCGTCCGCGGCCACGGCGGCGAAGAAGGCGTTCGTGATGAACCGCGTCGGGGACGCCGGGCTGGCCCTGGCCATGTTCCTGATGTTCAGCACGTTCGGCACCCTGTCCTACGCGGGAGTGTTCGCAGGCGTGGCGTCCGCCTCGCACGCAACGCTGACCGCGATGGGATTGCTGCTGCTGCTGGGTGCCTGCGCCAAGTCCGCGCAGGTTCCGCTGCAGGCCTGGTTGGGTGACGCCATGGAGGGTCCCACCCCGGTGTCCGCGCTGATCCACGCCGCCACCATGGTGACCGCGGGCGTGTACCTGATCGTGCGGTCCAACCCGATCTACGACCTGGCGCCCAACGCTCGGCTGGGCGTGATCATCGTCGGCGCCGCCACGCTGCTGCTCGGAGCGTTCATCGGCTGCGCCAAGGACGACATCAAACGCGCGCTCGCGGCGTCAACGATGAGCCAGATCGGCTACATGGTGCTGGCCGCCGGCCTTGGTCCGGCCGGCTATGCCTTCGCGATCATGCATCTACTCACCCACGGCTTCTTCAAGGCCGGCCTATTCCTCGGGTCCGGTGCGGTGATCCACGCGATGCACGAAGAGCAGGACATGCGACGTTACGGTGGCCTGCGCGCCGCCCTCCCCATCACGTTTGTCACCTTCGGGCTGGGATATCTGGCAATCATCGGTGTGCCGCCGTTTGCGGGATTCTTCTCCAAGGACGCGATCATCGAGGCTGCGCTGGGTACTGGCGGCGCCGGGGGGTGGGTGATGGGCGGGGCCGCGCTGCTGGGCGCGGGCCTCACCGCGTTCTACATGACGCGGGTGATGCTGATGACCTTCTTCGGCGAAAAGCGCTGGGCCCCAGACGCCCATCCGCACGAGGCGCCGGCTCTGATGACCGGGCCGATGATCCTGCTTGCCTTCGGCTCGGTGTTCGCCGGCGGCCTGTTCGCCATCGGGGGCACCTTGCAGCACTGGCTGGAGCCCGTCGTCGGCGCTCACGAAGAACCCAAATATGAGGTTGCAGCCGGGTTCAGCACCACCATGGCGTTGACGGTCGTCGCGATCGGTATCGCGGTGGCTTACCGCATGTACGGCGGCAAAGTAACCATCCCCGAGGTGGCACCCGCCGAGGTCTCGGCGCTGACGACGGCCGCACGCCGCGACCTCTACGGCGATGCCTTCAACGAGGAGGTGTTCATGCGCCCTGGCGCGCAACTGACCGACGCGCTGGTAGAAGTCGATAACGAGCTTGTCGACGGCTCGGTCAACGCGCTGGCCGCTCTGGTCAGCCGCACCTCGAATCGTCTGCGGCGACGGCAAACCGGCTACGCCCGCTCCTACGCGTTGTCGATGCTGGCAGGTGCGACACTGCTGGTTGCCGTGATCCTGGCGGTGCAGCTGTGGTGACGGGCGGGCCGTGGCTGAGCGTGCTGTGGCTACTGCCGCTGGCGGGATCGCTGCTGATCATCCTGCTGCCCCCCGGGCTGGGAAAGGTCGCCAAGTGGACCGGCCTGGCCGTCAGCGTGGCGGTGCTGGTGGTGGCGATCATCATCACGGCGGGGTTCAAAACCGGCGGCGCGCCTTATCAGTTCACCGAAAGCCGCAAGTGGATACCGGCTTTCGGCGCCGGCTACACCCTCGGTGTGGACGGCATCGCGGTCGTGCTGGTGCTGCTGACCACAGTGCTGATTCCGCTGTTACTGGTCGCCGGCTGGAACGACGGCGGCGAGCGCACCCGCGGCGTGCAAGCCTACATCGCCTTGACGCTGGCTATCGAGTCGATGGTGCTGATCTCGGTGATCGCGCTGGACGTGTTGCTCTTCTACGTGTTCTTCGAGGCAATGCTGATCCCGATGTACTTCCTGATCGGCGGCTTCGGGCAAGGTGCAGGCCGGTCGCGCGCCGCGGTGAAGTTCCTGCTGTACAACCTGTTTGGTGGGTTGATCATGCTGGCCGCGGTGATCGGGCTGTATGTGGTGACCATGCAGCACGGCACCGGCTCGTTCGACTTCCGCGACATCGTCGCCGGCTTCGCGTCCGGCCGCTACACCGCTGACCCCGCGATGATCAAGGCGCTGTTCCTGGGCTTCATGTTCGCCTTCGCCATCAAGGCCCCGCTGTGGCCGTTCCACCGCTGGCTGCCCGACGCCGCCGTCGAGGCCACGCCCGCGAGCGCGGTGCTGATGATGGCTATCATGGACAAGGTCGGGACCTTCGGCATGCTGCGCTACTGTCTGCAGCTGTTCCCAAGCGCCTCAACGTATTTCCGACCACTGATCATCGTGCTGGCCGTCATTGGGGTGATCTACGGCGCGGTCGTGGCAATCGGCCAGACCGACATCATGCGCCTGATCGCCTACACCTCGATCTCCCACTTCGGCTTCATCATCCTGGGCATCTTTGTGATGACCAGCCAGGGACAGAGCGGGTCGACGCTCTACATGCTCAACCACGGCCTTTCCACGGCGGCGGTATTCCTGATCGCGGGCTTCCTGATCTCCCGCCACGGCAGTCGGGCCATCGCCGACTACGGCGGCGTGCAGAAGGTGGCCCCGATCCTGGCCGGCACCTTCCTCGTTTCAGCCATGGCCACCCTGTCATTGCCCGGTCTTGCCCCGTTCATCAGCGAATTCCTGGTCCTGTTGGGCACTTTCAACCGCTACTGGCTGGCAGCGTCCTTCGGGGTTACCGCGCTGGTCCTCTCGGCGGTCTACATGCTGTGGCTCTATCAGCGGGTGATGACCGGGCCGGTGGCCAAAGGCAACGAACGAATCACCGATCTGGTGCCCCGCGAAATCATCGTCGTAGCGCCCCTGATCGCGCTGTTGTTCGTGCTCGGGGTTTACCCCAAGCCAGCGTTGGATCTGATCAATCCCGCGGTGCAGAACACCATGACCACCATCGGCCAGCATGATCCCGCGCCGAGCGTGCCAGCAGGTACCCCCCGGACTGCCGAAGGACCGCACCGATGACACTGCCTACCCCCAGCGTCGAGTACTTCCTGCTGTGCCCGATGCTCATCGTCTTCGGAATCGCGGTATTCGGCGTGCTGGCCGAAGCTTTCCTGCCGAGGGGAGTTCGCTACGGCGCGCAGGTGACGCTTGCCCTCGGCGGTTTGACCGCAGCGTTCGTCGCGGTCGTGGCGGTAGCCAAGTCGATTCCGGCTTCCGGCCGCAGCGCAGTACTGGGCTCGATCGCCATCGACCGAACGACACTGTTTTTACAGGGCACCGTGGTGCTGGTCGCGGTCCTGGCGGTCATCTTCATCGCCGAACGCAGCACCGCCGGTCAGGCCGACAAAGCCAAGGTGGCTGCGATGGCCAGCCGCGTTGCGGGATTGGATTCCTTTACCCCGCAGGCGTCGGCGGTCCCGGGCAGCGAAGCCGAACGTGAGGCGCAGCGGGCGGGCGCCAGCCAGACAGAGCTTTTCCCGCTGGCGATGCTGTCCGTCGGCGGCATGATGGTGTTCCCCGCGTCCAATGACCTGCTGACAATGTTCGTTGCGTTGGAAGTCTTGTCGCTGCCGCTGTACCTGATGTGCGGACTGGCCCGCCATCGTCGCCTGCAGTCGCAGGAAGCCGCGATGAAGTACTTCCTGCTGGGTGCGTTCTCCTCGGCGTTCTTCCTCTACGGTGTGGCGTTGCTCTACGGCGCGACCGGCACTCTGACTCTTACCGGCATCCGCGATGCGCTGTTGGCGCGTAGTGACAACTCGATGGCGCTGGTCGGCGTCGCGCTGCTGTCGGTCGGCCTGTTGTTCAAGGTCGGCGCGGTCCCGTTCCATTCCTGGATTCCCGACGTCTACCAGGGCGCGCCCACCCCGATCACGGGGTTCATGGCGGCGGCCACCAAGGTCGCGGCGTTCGGCGCGCTGCTGCGCGTGGTCTATGTCGCGCTACCCCCACTGCACGACCAGTGGCGGCCTGTGCTGTGGACGATTTCGATCCTGACCATGTTGGTTGGCACCATCACCGCGGTCAACCAGACCGACGTCAAACGAATGCTGGCCTATTCGTCGGTCGCGCACGTCGGGTTCATTCTTACCGGTGTGATCGCCGACAACGCGGCGGGTCTTTCAGCCACATTGTTCTATCTGGTCGCCTACAGCTTCAGCACCGTCGGCGCATTCGCCATCGTGGGTCTGATCCGTAACGCCGACGGTGTCGAAGACGCCAACCTCTCCCACTGGGCCGGGCTCGGGCAGCGTTCACCCATTGTGGGCGTGATGCTTTCGATGTTCTTGTTGGCCTTCGCCGGTATTCCACTGACCAGTGGATTCATCAGCAAGCTCTCGGTGTTCAAGGCCGCCGCCCAGGGCGGCGCGGTGCCACTGGTGATCGTCGGTGTGATCTCCAGCGGGATCGCCGCGTACTTCTACGTCCGGGTGATCGTGTCGATGTTCTTCACCGAAGCAACCGATGACACCCCACAGGTGGTGGCGCCCGGAATCTTGAGCAAGGCCGCCATCGCGGTATGCGCCGCAGTCACAGTGGTTCTGGGGATCTTCCCGCAGCCGCTGCTCGAGTTGGCCGACCATGCCGCCCAGCTGCTGCACTAAATCAGCCGGGAGCGCGTCGCTGAACGGCGTGCCTGACTCGACCGCGGCTACCAACAGATCCGCATCCAAAGGCAAACTCTGGTCAACGATCTCGCCCCGGACTGCGCCACCAGAAAGCCGCCGGCGGCCACGCCTCACTGGCTAGTTGAAGGCACCCGACTGGTCGTTGCTCACGTTGGAGAAGCCCGAGTCGTTCATGCCCGAGTTCATGACGCCCGAGTCCATCATGCCGGAGTTTTGTATACCCGAGCTGCCGCTGCCCGAGTTCATGAAGCCCGTGTTACCGCCGGCGCCCGAGTTGAAGAAACCCACGTTGTTGCCGCCGGCGCCCGAGTTGAAGAAGCCCGTGTCACCGCCGGTGCCCGAGTTGAAGAAACCCGTACTTCCCCCGATGCTGTCCGAGTTCATGAAGCCCACGTTCTCGGTGCCGCCCGAGTTCATGAAGCCCACCTCGAACTCACCACCCGCCGCGTTCATGAAGCCCGAGCTGTTGTCGGCCCCATTCGCACGGCCCGAGTCGAAATTACCCGTGTTGAAGAAGCCCGAGTCGTTCGTGCCCGTATTCCCGAAGCCCGAGTTCGAGACGATCCCAGTGAGGTTGGCCGTGTTGCCGACACCCGTGTCCAGGGTGCCCGAGTTCCAGAAGCCGGTGTTGATGTTCCCCGAGTTCCCGGAACCAGTGTTGAGGGTGCCCGAGTTAAAGAAACCCGTGTTGCCGGTGAACGTAGAGGGGACACCCCCGGACATGCTAGTGCCGCCGGAGTTGAAGCCGCCCAGGTTCAAGATGCCCGAGTTGAACATGCCCTCGTCGAATTCGCCCGAGTTGAAGCTACCCAGGTTGCTGAAACCCCCGTTGGAGACGCCCACGTTGCCCTCGCCCGCGTTGAGGGCGCCCATGTCGAAATTGCCCGCGTTAAAGGTGCCCAAAGTCTGGAAGCCCGTGTTCCCCACACCCATGTTAGAGGTGCCCGGGTTGAACAAGCCGGTGTTAAGGGTACCCGCGTTCCCCACGCCGGTGTCGGTCATGCCGGTGTTCAACAAGCCGGTGTCGAAATGGCCCGCGTTCGCTATGCCCGAGTCCGCTACGCCGGTGTTGAACATGCCGGAGTTTCCGGCGCCCGAGTTGAAAAAGCCGGCGTTGTTGGTGCCCGAGTTGAACAAGCCGGTGTTGCCGCTACCCGAGTTCAGCCCGCCGAAGCCAATCTGGTTGTTGCCGGTGAGCCCGATGCCGAAGTCGTTGTTGCCGGTGTTCGCAAGGCCGAAGTTGGCGCTGCCGGTGTTGCCGAAGCCCAAATTGAAGCTGCCGTTGTTCCCCAAGCCGATGTTGAAACCACTTCCGTTGGCGTTCAGCCCGCCGATGCCAATCTGGTTGTTGCCGGTGAGCCCGATGCCGATATCGCCGCTGCCGCTGTTGCCAAAGCCGAAGTCGCTGCTGCCGAGGTTCCCGACGCCGACGTTGTTGTTACCGACGTTGCCCATGCCCACGTTGAGGTTGCCGATGTTGCCGGCACCCAGGTTGGAGTTGCCGACGTTGCCGCTGCCCACGTTGCCGGAGGACGCGATAGGCGAACTGCTTCCGTTGGCAGCGACTGCCGATTGGCTTCCGTTGCCGAAACCGAGGTTGTTGCTGCCGAAGTTGCCGGAGCCCAGATTGCTGCTGCCGAAGTTGCCGCTGCCCACGTTGCTGCTGCCGGTGTTTCCGCCGCCCACGTTGGTATTGCCGGTGTTTCCGCTGCCCACGTTGGTATTGCCGGTGTTTCCGCCGCCCAGGTTGAAGCTGCCGATGTTGCCGAATCCTAGATTGATGCCGCTGACCTGGCTGACCTGGCCCGGCAAGCTCTGCACTGCCTGCTGCCACGACGCCAACTGCGCAACCGCCGCCGATGCCCCGCCGTGATACCCCACCATCGCAGAGACGTCCTGGGCCCACATCTCCTCGTATTGGCTCTCAGCAGCCGCAATCGCCGGCGCGTTCTGCCCGAGCAGGTTCGAGGTCACCAACTGCATCAAGCCGAAACGATTGGCCGCCAACGCCGTTGGATGCACCGTGGCCGCCAACGCCGACTCAAACGTACTGGCTACCGCTTTAGCCTGTGCAGCTGTCCGCGACGCCTGAGCCGCTGCCGCACTCAACCATCCCGAATACGGGGCGGCCGCGGCCACCATCGCCGCCGACGCCGGACCCTGCCAGGCCTGACCCGCCAACCCCGCCGTCACCGACCCAAACGAGTCCGCCGCAGACCCCAACTCGGAAGCCAACCCATCCCAGGCCGCCGCAGCCTCCAATATCGGAGCCGAACCCGCGCCAGAAAACAT
>Ga0209530_1000360_pt1 | contig 34657 bp, 31 predicted proteins | sample BlaSpr_A8_Ref_O1_FD_187987 | JGI IMG/M metagenome (GOLD analysis project Ga0209530, IMG submission 187987) | Forest soil microbial communities from Thunder Bay, Ontario, Canada - Black Spruce, Ontario site 2_A8_Ref_O1 (SPAdes) (version 2) | ecosystem: Environmental > Terrestrial > Soil > Boreal...
ACCGGACTTCCACCGGCAGGCGACGACGAGCTTCTGATCAGGTCATGACCACTACACGATCACCTCCATGATCTCTGGACGCACCGGCTGGAGTACTAGCCATGCTGCTGCTGCGCGCGAACCGGGTGGTGACCGTCGATGACCTGGCCGAGGCGCTGTGGGGATCCGCGCTGCCGCCGACGGCACGGGTTACCGTGCAGAACTATGTCAAACGGCTGCGTGATGCCCTCGGCGCCGCGAGGTCCCGGATAGTGACACAGCCGCCTGGTTACCTGATGCGCGTCGCAACGGGTGAGCTGGATGTCAGCTCCTTCGAGGTAAGTCTGGATGCGGCGCGGAAGGCAGCGGCGGCCGGCGCATGGGAGACGGCCGGACCGCAGGCGCGCGCGGCCTTGTCGCTGTGGCGCGGAGATCCGCTCACCGGCGTGCTGTCGCAGTACCTGGCCTTGCGCGAGGTTCCCCGGCTGGTGGAGCTGCGGCAGCAGGCAGCCGAGATCGGCATCGAGGCTGCCCTGCGGCTGGGCCGGGCCGCCGCCGTGACCGGCGAGCTTCGGCGGCTTGTCGCCGACGATCCGCTCCGCGAGCGGCTCTCTGCGCTGCTGATGGCCGCGCTGTACGAGGACGGCAGGCAAGCGGAGGCGCTGACCGTTTATCAGCAGACCCGCGACGCGCTGATCGGCGAGCTCGGCGTGGAGCCGGGTCAGGAGCTGCGATACACACCAGCGGATCCTGGCCGGCGGCCAGGCGCTGCCCCCGCGGGAGATGGCAACCGTACCCGGCACCGCTGAGGCACCCGCACCGCAGCAGCCACGGCAGCTGCCCGCGGCCGTCGGCTGCTTCACCGGCCGCGCCGCCGAGCTCGCGGCGCTGAGCAGCCTGCTCGGCGCCCGCCCGGACACGATGCCGATCTCGGCGATCTGCGGCACCGGCGGGACGGGCAAGACCGCGCTGGCAGTCCAGTGGGCCCACCAGGTAGCGGGGCACTTCCCCGACGGTCAGCTGTACGTGAACCTGCGCGGCTATGACTGCGACCAGCCAGTTTCGGCAGCGGAAGCGCTGGCTGGCTTCCTGCGTGCGCTGAGCGTGCCGGGGCAGGACATCCCGGATCAGCTGGAGGACCGGGCCCGGCTGTACCGCAGCAGGCTGGCGAGCCTGCGGGTCCTGGTGCTGCTGGATAACGCCAGCGGCAGCGAGCAGGTCCGGCCGCTGCTGCCCGGCGATCCCGGCTGTACGGCGATGGTGACCAGCCGGGACGCGCTGGCCGGGCTGGTTGCCGTCGACGGGGCCAGGCGCTGGACGGCCTGGATGCCGGGGAAGACCGGGCCGATGTCCGGGCGGTGTTCTCCTGGTCGTTCCGGCGGCTGCCCGGCGATGTGGCCACGGCATTCGCACTGACGGGCCTGCACCCGGGAGCGGACTTCGACGTCTATGCGGTCGCGGCGCTGGCCGGGATCACGGTCGGACCTGGCACCCGCACGCTCAGCCGGCTGCACAGGGCCAGCCTGGTGCAGGCCGCGGGCGCCGGAAGGTATGGCATGCACGACCTGCTGCGCGCCTACGCGCGTGAGCAGGCGGCCACCCGCGATGCCGGCGGGCAGCGCCGGCAGGCGCTGACCCGGCTGTTCGACTACTACCTGGGCACGGCGGCCGCGGCCATGAACATCTTGTTCCCGGCCGAGGCTCAGCTGCGACCCCGCACTGCCGCGACATCCGCGGCCGCACCGGACATGCCGGATGAGACGGCGGCGCACGCCTGGCTGGACGCCGAGCGGGCCAACCTGGTCGCGGCGGTGCGGCACTGCGCCGCACACGGCTGGCCGGGCCACGCCACCGGCCTGGCCGGCACGCTGTTCCGCTACCTCATGGTCGGCAGCCACCTGCCCGAGGCACACACCATCTACTTGCACGCGCTGCAGGCCGCCCGCCTGTCCGGCGACCTGTCCACCGAGGCGGACGCGCTGACCAGCCTTGGCGGCACCGAGATGATGAGAGGTCATTTCCGCGACGCGGCCAGCCACTACCGGACCGCACTGGAGTGCTACCAGCGGTGCGGCCACCGTGAAGGCGAGGCGAGGGTCCTCCGCAACCTCGGCATGACCGAGTATCAGCTGCACAACTGCCGGTCAGCCGTCGGCTACCATCAGCAGGCCATCGCCGCCTATAGCGACGCCGGAGACAGTCTCGGTGCGGCGCGCGCGCTGGTGACGCTTGCCGAAGCCGAGACCGAGCTTGGCTCCTACGACCAGGCGTCCGAGCACCTGCATCGCGCCTTGCCGGTAGTCCGCGAGGCCAGCGATCACCTGCGCGAGGCGGAGGCACTGGAGCTCATCGGCTGGCTCAGCCTCCGCCGCGGCCAGCTGACCCAGGCCGCCGCGTCCTTCGGACAGGTCCTGGCGATCTACCGCCGCATCGATTACCCGACCGGAATGGCCGACGCGCTGCGCAGCATGGGCGAGGTCAGCCTGCGCGGCGGCGAGTACCAGCGGGCGATCGGCTACCTCCGGCAGGCGCTCGAGATGTTCCGGAAGACGGGCCACCAGCACGGCGAGAACAAGACGCTCCGCACCCTGGCCGAGGCGCTGCACGGCACCGGCCAGCCCGCCTTGGCCCGCGTCGAGCTCACGGCGGCGCTCCGCCTGTCAGCCGAGACCGGAAATACCTACGAGGTGGCGAGCCTCCACCGTGACCTCGCCGAGAGCCACCACACCTCTGGCCAGGACGAGCAGGCCCGCCAGCACTGGGAGCAGGCGCTGACCATCTACACCCAGCTCGGCGCGGCCGAAGCGGACCAGATCCGGCCCATGCTCAGCCGGCGGGACTGATGCAGCACGGGAACCAACTGGCGTTCTGATCGTCGCTCTTTCGTTACTCGCGGTAAATACGGTTGCGAGATGGACGTCAGATGGAAGCTCTGGCAGTCACCACCCGGCCAGCCGGCCTGGGCGCGGCCGCTGCTGCTCGCCATCGCGGCGCTGGCCGGCCTGGCCTACGGCTGGGGAATGGCGAACGCGAGCGTCGAGACGTTCTACGGTGCCGCCGCGCGCAGCATGTCCGAGAGCTGGCACGACTTCATCTTCGGCGCGTTCGATCCGGCGGGCACCGTCACCGTCGATAAGCTCCCTGGCGCGCTTTGGGTGCAGGCACTGTCCCTGCGGATCTTCGGCTTCCACATCTGGGCGCTGATCCTGCCGCAGGTGATCGAGGGCATCCTCACGGTCCTGGTCCTGTACCGGGCGGTCCAGCGGCTGGCCGGCCCGGCGGCCGGACTCGTCGCGGCGGTGGTCCTGGCCGCCACCCCGGTCACCGTGCAACTGGGCCGGGGGAACGTATCCGACACGCTCATGGTGCTGCTCCTGGTGCTGGCGGCCGACGCGACATCGGCGGCACTGCTCAGCGGCCGCCTGCGCACGCTGCTGCTCGCCGGGTTCTGGGTGGGGCTCGCCTTCCAGGCCAAGATGATCCAGGCCTGGCTGGTCCTGCCTGCCCTGGCCGCCGCTTACCTGCTGTCCGCTCCCGCCGACCGGTGGCGGACCAGGATCGGCCACGTCGCGGCGGCAGGCGCCGTCACCGCAGTGGTCTCCCTGTCCTGGATGACGGCCGTCACCCTGGTGCCGGCCCATGACCGGCCGTATGTGGACGGCAGCCGCGACGACTCGGTCTACTCGCAGGTCTTCGACTACAACGGACTGGCCCGGCTGGGCTCGAAACCGCTCTCCTCGCCCGGTCCGCCCGCATCGTTCGTATCCGTGGCGATCGCCGACCAGGAGCTCACCACCTTCGCAACCGTGAGCATCCACCCGAGCTGGCATCGCCTGTTCAACGGCCCGTTCGGACTCGCCGACGCCTGGCTGCTGCCCGCCGCGGCGGCCGCCGCGCTCGGGGCGCTCCTCTCGCGGCGCGGCCGGGACAGGCTGGATCCGGTCCGCGCGGCCGTCATCTTGTGGGGTGGCTGGTGGGTGGTCCTGGCGGTCTTCTTCAGCACCGGCAGCTACACGCATTCCTATTACGCTGGCGCGCTGGCGCCCGCGGTGGCAGCACTGTGCGGTGTGGGCGCAGCCCTGTGCGGGCCGCCGCCCTGGCCTGCCCCGGTCCGGGCGGGTGCGGTCGCGACCGCGGCGGCCTGCCTCGTGTACGGGCTCTACCTCGTGCACGGAGCGGCAGTGGTGCCGGCCTGGATAGTGCCGGCGGCACTGGCCGCCTTCGCGATCGCGGCCGTCCTGATCCTGGTCGGCTGGCGCCTGGCCGAGGCGGCCGCCTGCGTCTGCCTGCTCGTGCTGCCAGCGGCCGCCTCGGCTACCGTGGTCGCCCGCGGGCTGGGTCCCTTTGACTCGCCGTTCGAGTCCTACCAGATAAGCGCCCGTACTCAGTCGCTGCCCGCTGCCGCGCGCAACGTCGTCACATTCGTGCAGCGGGTGCCGCAGCTCGGGGGGCAGGAGTCGAGCATCCCGTTCGCCACCGACACTTCCGCCGAAGCCGCTCCCTTCATCCTGTACACCGGCCAGGAGATACTGCCCATCGGCGGCTATCTCGGCGCCATCCCCGCGCCGACCCTGGCGACCTTGCAGTCCGATATCGCCAGCGGCTACGTACGCGCGTTCTTCCTGCCGGTCGTGCCGCGCAGCACCGATCCGCGGATCCGCTGGGTGGAGGCGAACTGCCGCGCCCTGCCGCGGCCGCCAGTTAACCGCCCGATCCTGTTCGGCTTCTTCATCTGCCCCTAACGATCAGAACGGCCTGGGCGATACGCGGTGCCGGACCGCGTCGTCCTGCGTGCCACGGACGCCATGCTGGCACCAGTTCGGCACACACTCACGCCATCTGGTGCCAATCGGTGCCGATTCTGGCTTGAATGTGTGCCAGATTCGTGCCATGTTTGTGCCATGGACCTCACGCCGTACGTATCCAAGCTCAGTGCCGACCTGGCGATAGCCGCCGAAGCGGGTGGCGACGACGCCCGCGCGCTCGCCGAGCGGCTCATCGCGCCACTCGACTCCGCCGTGCGGCTCACGCTGCTTGAGGCCCTATCCGCCGCGGCCGACGAGATCACCATGGACCTCGCGCCCGGCTCGGTGGAACTGCGCCTGCGCGGCCGTGAGCCCGGCTTCGTCGTCACGGCGCCGCCCACCGACGAATCCTTCACCGGCTCGGCCCCGGCGCCCGCGCAGCCCGTCCTTGACGTGGACGACAGCGCGATGGCCCGGATCAACGTGCGCCTGCCCGAGCAGCTGAAGGCGCGCATCGAGGAAGCCGCGGCCAGCGAGAAGATCTCCGCCAACGTCTGGCTCGTGCGCGCTGCCGCGGCGGCCCTGGACAGCGCTCCCGCCCAGCGGCCCGCCAGCCGGGGCCACATCGGCGGCCAGCAGTTCACCGGCTGGGTCCGCTGACCTGGCCGTCCGTTCACACCATCCAGCAGTTCACACCATCCAGCAGTTCACATAAGGGGATAGTCATGCCTAAGTTCGAAACGCCGGAGCCCATCGCCATTACGATCGATGTGCTCCTCGGCGACGTCAGGATCATCGCCTCGGACCGTACCGACGCCGTCGTCGAGGTCCGGCCCTCCGACGCGGCCAAGACGCACGACGTGCGCGCCGCCCAGGAGACCGAGGTCGACTTCGCGGCCGGCAGCCTGACCGTGAAGGCACCGAGGGGGTGGAAGATGTACACCCCGTTCAGCCGCGACCCGTCCATCGACGTGACCATCGAGGTGCCCACCGGCTCCCGGGTGCACGGCACCGCCAGCGTGTGCCGGTTCCTGGCCACCGGCGAGCTCGGCCAGTGCGAGCTGAAGACCTCCGTCGGCGACCTGCAACTGGAGAAGGCCGGCCCGCTGGAGCTGCGGACCTCCGGCGGCAACATCACGGTCGACCAGGCGGTGGGCAGGGCGAACATCACCACCAGCACCGGGATCGTGCGCGTCCGCGAGATCGATGGCAGTGCCGTCGTTAAGAACTCCAACGGTGACAGCACCATCCGCGAGGTCACCGGCGACCTCCAGGTGAACGCCGCCAACGGCAACATCACGGTCGAGCGCGCCCGCGGTACGGTGACCGCCAAGACCGCCAACGGCAACATCCGCATCGGCGACGCGGCAAGCGGCACCCTGCGCCTTGAGACCTCCAACGGTGAGCTGGAGGTGGGCATCCACCCCGGCAGCGCCGCTTTCCTGGACGTCCGCACCAAGGCCGGCACCGTGCAGAACCTGATGGAGGCCACCGACCAGCCGGCGCAGACCGAGGACACCGTAGAGGTCTACGCCCGCAACTCATTCGGCAACATCATCATCCGCCACTCAGCCTCCGTCTAGCCCCCCCAGCCCGTCTACCCCACCCAGCCGTCTACCCCATCCAGCACCACCCGCGTAACCACCCACGCGGCTCCGCCAGCGTAACCACTCACAGGGATCCACCGGTAACCACGCCGCCCAGCTCCACCCACGCAAAACCATACGCGCGGCGCCCCGCGCCCCTCCTGGACGCCGCTGCCCGTTCCCGCCTCGCACGCCGCCGACCGGCCCGCCCCACCACGCCGCTGACCGGCCCGCCCCACCACGCCGCTGACCGGCCCCGCCCCACGATGCCGACACGCCGCTGACCGGCCGGGGGCCTTGGCCCGCGCCGAATTGCCGCCCGGTGCCACTTTTGCCGGAAGATCCGTGTCCGCCGGAAGAAAAAGGGTCAAAAACGACCACTAATTTTCCGCCAGGCGTTTAATTTCCGTCTAAATCGAAGGGATCATTGGCATGAATATGCCGAATTCTGCTATTTCCGTGCGCGGATTGCGGAAGTCGTTCAAGGACAAGCTCGTACTCGACGACATCGATCTGGACATCAAGGAGGGCACGGTCTTCTCCTTGCTCGGCCCGAACGGTGCCGGGAAGACGACGACCGTGCGCATCCTGTCCACGCTGAGCAAGCCGGACGCGGGCCAGGCCTGGATCGCCGGGAAGGAGCTGGCCGGGGAGCCGGACGCGGTACGTGCCGCGATAGGCGTCACCGGGCAGTTCGCCGCCGTGGACGGCCTGCTCACCGGCTTCGAGAACCTGATGCTGATGGGCAGGCTGCACCACCTCGGCAAGCGCGAATCGCGGCAGCGCGCCACGGCGCTACTGGAGAAGTTCGAGCTGACCGAGGCCGCCAGCAGATCGCTGGCCACCTATTCAGGCGGCATGCGGCGGCGGCTGGACCTGGCCATGACGCTGGTCGGCAAGCCCAGGATCATCTTCCTGGACGAGCCGACCACCGGGCTTGACCCGCGCAGCAGGCGCACCATGTGGCAGATCATCCGCGACCTGGTCGGCCAGGACGGCGTCACGATCTTCCTCACCACCCAGTACCTGGAGGAGGCTGACCAGCTCGCTGACCGGATCGCCGTGCTGGACCGGGGCAGGCTCGTCGCGGAGGGCACCTCGGCGGAGCTGAAGCAGCTGGTTCCCGGCGGCCACGTGAGCCTTCGGTTTACCGACGCGGCCGGACTCGACCTGGCCGCCCGTGCCCTCGGCGCGATCAGCCGCGACGAGGAGGAACTGACCATCCAGGTGCCAGGCGACGGCAGTGTCCGGTCGCTGCGCGTCCTGCTTGACCGGCTCGGCGCCGCGAACCTCGAGCCGGCCGAGCTCACCGTGCACACCCCGGACCTGGACGATGTCTTCCTCGCCCTGACCGACCATTCCCCTGCCGCACTTCACTCCCCCGCCACATTCGAGAACGGAGCGCTCCGATGACCACCGCGACCTACACGATCGCCGACACCCGTACGCTGCTGCACCGCAACCTGACGCACGCCCTGCGCTACCCAGCGATGTCCATGAGCGCGCTGCTGATGCCGCTGATCTTCCTGCTGCTGTTCAAGTACGCGTTCGGCCACGCGCTCGGGGCCGGCATCGGCGGGAGCTACATCGACTACCTGGCCCCGGGCATGCTGATCATGACCGGAACCTCGAGCATGGTGGGCACCGCCGTATCGGTGTGCACAGACATGACCGAGGGCATCGTGGACCGCCTCCGGAGCATGTCGATCTCGCGGTTCGCGCTGCTTGCCGGCCAGGCTCTTGGAAATGTGATCCAGACCCTGCTGGCCATGGCCGTGCTGCTCGGCGTCGCGGTCGCCATCGGCTTCCGGCCGCACGCGGACGCACCGCACTGGCTGGGCGCCATCGGCGTCGCCGCCGTGACCGCCTGGACCATGACCTGGGTGGCCATGGCCCTCGGCCTGACCGCCAAGGCGCCGGAGGGCGCCAGCAACCTGCCGATGCCGTTCATCCTGCTGCCGTTCCTGGGCAGCGGGTTCGTACCCGCCACATCCATGAGCCCGGGGCTGCGGCAGTTCGCCGAGTACCAGCCGTTCACTCCCATCACCGAGACCCTGCGCGGCCTGCTGCTCGGCACCCCCATCGGCCACCAGTGGATCCTCGCGCTTGGCTGGTGCGCGGCGCTGACCGTCGTCGGCTACGCGGGATCGCGCAGGCTGTTCGACCGGCGCGCCGGACTCTGACTGACGTACGGTCACGGTGCAGGCGGAGGGAGCGCCTTGCGCTCGCTTTCGAGGTGGCGTCGCCAGTTGGCTTCCCTCGCCGCACGGCGCTCCTCCCGACCGGGCCGCCGGCGGCGTCGCGGGCGCGGGACGCGGATCCGGTTGCCGGGGGTGGTCGTTCGGCCGCCGGCGAGCTGGGTGGCCAGCACGCGGGTGGCGACGAGAAAGATTGCGAGGGCGAGGATGACCAGGCCGAGGATCTCGGCGGTCCGCGCGGACATGGCTATGGTGACGGTGAAGGTACCGGCCTGGGGGCTCGCGCTCGCGGGCCCGGGTACCTGCTGGACGTTGGCTACCGGGGTGGATGCGATCGTATCGGCCCCGGCCGGCGTGGTCGCCGGAGTGATGACAGGCAGCACGCTGGCGACGTTTCCCGCCGGAACGGTCGTGGCAGCGGCGATCGTAGCGGCGGCGATCGAGTAGGCGGGCAGCGCGCCGAGGGCCGGCTCACTGGCGGTGACCGGATCCGCGGCTGCCTGGGTGGGCGGATCGTAGACAGGTGCCTGCCGCGTCGGCGCTGGTTCCGGCGTCCGTGTGCTGCGGGCAGGGGTAGGCGCGGGCTTGGGGGGCGTGAGGATGGTGATGCCCTGCCCGGCCGCGGCAGAGCCGGTCATCGCAGGGCTGGTGGCTGTGGCCACCATGATGAGCGTGCCGGCGGCGGGAGCGGCGGGGACTGTGATCTGCGCGCCGAGAAGGTAGGACGCCGGGGTGAGGGTGGTGGCCAGGTCGCCGAGGTCACAGCTGGCGGTACCGCTGCCACTCGGGCAGGCACCGGTGAAGGTGGCGGCGGTACCGGCCTGGGTGCTGCTGAGAGAGACGGTAACCGCGGGAACGCTGCCGCCTTGCGCCGATACGGTGATGCTCCAGGTAGCGGTCTGCCCGCCCTTGATGCTGTCCTGCCCCGCTTGCACGCTGACACACAGCTGAGCCGCGGCCGTGGTGGATCCGGCCGGCGAAGCCGATGCGGATGCGGATGGTGACGGTGCTAGTGATGGTGATGGTGAGGCCGCCGCGGCCGCCGGGAGCGGCTCGCATTGCGAGGTCGCGACGGCCGGCTCGGCATCTGCAACGGGGGTGAGAGCGGCCTGGAAGACCGCGCCGTTCATGACCCCGGTGAGCACCAGCGCGAGGAACGCGATGACAGCAAGGGTGAGGGCAAGGCAGCCGAGCCGCGGCCGGCGCATGGGCGTTTCCTCCGGGTTGGTCACGGGTATTCCCGAGCATACTCGGCGGCCAGATCCAGGACTTCGCTTACGTACCAGCTGGCGTGGTTATAGTCATAGATCGCCGCGGACAGGCCGCCAGAGCTGGTGGCGCCGTCAGCGCACAGCATCCGCGCAGCGGACGGCACCGCGTCCAGCGGGTTCATGATGTCTGGAGTCCCGGCTTCCCCGAACCCGTCTATCGCCCAGCCGGTCCAGGTGGCAGGCATGAACTGCATGGGGCCTAGCGCTCCGGCGGTGGAGGGCCCGTCGTTGGCGCCGTCACCGCTCTCGATCTCCCCGATCGCGGCAAGCACCGTCCACGACAATCCCGGGCAGTAGTCTGCGGCGGAGTCCTGGTACAGCCCCAGCCACGTCGATGGCCGCCCGGCAGTGGCCGCGGCGATGGGCAGCGTCCCTTGGTGAACCGTCGGGATCAGGCTGATCACGCTCGCCCCCGTACCGAGGATGGTGCGGATCTCGCGGGTCAGGGTGGTGCCGTCCGCGCCGGGGGCGTTGACCAGCACCACGGCCGCGGCGGGCAGCCCGAGCCGGGCAGCGACCTGGGTGTTGATGATGGCGTCGATGCCGGTGATGCCGAGCGGCGCGATGACGGTGACAGGCACCGGGACAGTGGCGGTGCCCTGAACCCGGTAGGTGCTGCCGAGCCTCATGCCCAGCCGGGCCGCCGCGGCGGGGCTGGCGACCATGTTCGCGTCGTCCAGTGCGGCCCAGACGCCGGTCGCGGCGGCGGTGACCGGTGGTGCCCAGGCCCTGAACCCAGACGGCACCCCGAGGACACTCAGGGTGCGTCCGCCGATGCTGACCCGTCCGCCCGCGACCGCCAGGACCGATCGCACCCCCTGCAGCTGGCTGATAGCCGTGATCTGGGCGGAGGTGGCTCCGGCCGGGACGACTGCGGCCAGGTCGGGCACGATCAGGTCCCGCGGCGGTGATCCCGGCTGAGGGCCTGCGGGCACGCTGCTCCCGGGCGCGCTGCCCCTGGGCACGTTACTCCCGGGCATAGCGCTCCCAGGCACAGCCCTTCTGGGCACGGCGCTCCCAGGCAGGGTGCGCTGGTGCGCGGCGGCACCTGCCGCCGGGTGCGCCCAGACGGCAGGTGTGGTGTCCGCGGCCAGTGCGACGGGCGGGCCGAGCACCAGCGCGGCGATTGCCACCGCGCGGGCTGCGTACGGGATCTTCACAGACACGATCAGCGTTGCCTGCTAAGAGGCAGGGTCGGGAGAAGCCAGCGCCTGCGCCGAACTGAGGTCGCTAGAGGACGGCGTGGCCGACGGGGACGGCGTGGCAGTGGGCGTAGCAGTAACAGTAGGTGTCGGCGTGGCCGACGGGGACGGCGTAGCAGTGGGGGTAGGCGTCGCAGTCGGTGTAGGCGTGGCCGTGGCGGTGGGCCCGGCGGCCAGGTGCCACAGCTCATCGCCGGCGTTGCACTGGTGCGGAAGCGGGCTCTTGAACTCGAAGTAGTCGAGCTTGCCGGTCGTCTCGTTCACGCACGCGAACACATAGGGCCCGGCGGGCTGGACCGCGAGGACTGCGTGCTGCGAGGCACTTGCCACGAGCGCGGTCGCTCCCCCGAGCCCTGCAACGGCAGCAACCGTGACGGCGATGCCGATCCTTAGCCTGGACAGATTCTGTTGCACTGTGCGTCCTTCCGTGACGTGTGCCGGCGAGCACGGTGCCCCGGCTGACGGGGCACCGTGCTCAGTGTCTGATGAATTGCTGGAATTAGCCAGTGCCTCAGCTCACGACGGTCCACACGAAGGTGGCCGAACCGGAAACTCCCTTCGTGTCGGTCGCGGTCACGGTCACGGTGTAGGTCCCGAGCGTGGTGCCGGTACCGGAGATCGTGCCGTTGGAGGCGATGCTGATACCGGGTGGCAGCCCGGTCGCGGTGTAGGTGAGGGTCTGGGCCGAGTTGGAGTCCACGGCCTGCATCTGGAACGACATCGCGGTGCCCTTGGGGCTGCTGTAGCCGAAGGGGTTCACGACGCCGACGGTCTCCGCTCCCGGCACGCCCGAGTTCGCGGTGACGTTCGCGCTGACCGCCGTGTTGGCCGGGGAGGTACCCGCGCTCGAGGCGCCCGCGGCCACCTGGCCGGTGAGCGTCACGGACAGGCTGGTCGAACCGGTCAGCGGCAGGCTGGCCGAGGAGTCGCCGACCTTGATCGAGTAGGTCCCGGCCTGGGCTTCCCAGGCGTTCGCGGTCGACGACCACGAGGCCAGGTCATGGATGTTAATCGGGAAGGTCACCGTCGCGCTCGCGCCAGCGGCCAGGTTCACCCGCTGGAACCCCCTGAGCTGCTCAGGCGGATCATCGCTGGCGGCCGGATCGCCGACGTACAGCTGCGCGACGTCCGCGCCCGCCTTCGATCCGGTGTTGGTGATCTTCGCCGTCACCGTGGCGTTGCCGTCAGCGTTGAACGCGCCCACTGACAGGTCCGAGAACGAGAAACTCGTGTACGACAGCCCGTACCCGAATGGGAACAGCGGGGTGATGCCCGCGGACTGGTACCACCGGTACCCGATGTCCACGCCCTCGCTGAAGTCCACGCCGGCGGAGGTACCCGGCCACTGCGCCTCGGTCTGCGCGGGGACCTGGCTCAGGCTGACCGGGAAGGTGACCGGCAGCTTGCCCGAGGGGTCGACGGTGCCGAAGATCAGCGCGGCCGTCGCGGCACCGGTCTCCCCTCCGCCGTACCAGTTCGCGAATACCCCGGCCACGTCTGGCAGCCACGGCATGACCACCGGGCCACCGCTGTTGATTATCACGATGGTGTTCGGGTTGACCGCGGCCACGTCCTCGATCATCGACTCGTCCGCGCTGGACAAGTCGAGCGAGGTCAGGTCGCTCTCCTCACCCTCAGGCAGGCTGACGTAGATGAGAGCGTACTTGGCCGCCTGGGCCGCGGTGACCGCCTCCGGTATGTCGGTCGTGCCGTTGTCGTCGCCCGCGGTGTAGGTCACCGTGACGTTCGAGTTGACCGCGTCCTGGACGCCGGTCAGCGGCCAGACCGTGTTGGCACTGTCGACTCCGCCGCTGCCGCCGCCGGCGAGCTCGACCCCGGCGCCGCCGTCGGTGCCGATCACCGCGATCGTCTCCGCGGTGGTGGGGTCGGGGTTGAGCGGCAGGATGCCGCTGTTCTTGAGCAGGACGGTGCCCTCCTCGCCGAGTTGCAGCGAGGTCTGCTGGTGCGCCGCGGTGGTGACGGTATTGGAGAGGGAGCCAGTGTCCGTGTTGTCAAACAAGCCGAAGGCGAACAGCTGGGTGAGGATGGCGGACACATTCTCGTTGAGGGTGGCCTGGGTCAGCTGCCCGGACGACAGGGCCGTGGCCACGTCGCTCTCATCGGAGAACGGCATGGCGACGTCCTGGCCGGCCTCGGCGGCACCGACGGCGTTACCGGCGGCGCCCCAGTCGGAGGTGATGAAGCCGCCGTAATTCGCCTGGTCGTCTATGCCCTGCAGCATCATCTGCCCGCTCACGCAGGAGTTATTGCCGTTGACCACCGCGTAAGAGCACATCATTGCGCCCGGCGCGGCCTGTTCAGCGGCGGTCTGGAACGGCGCCAGGTAGAGCTCTTCCAGTGCCTGCTGGCTGACCGTCTCGTTATCGTTGCCGTTCGGGTAGGTCTCCTGGTCATAGGCCGCTACGTGCTTGACCATGGCGATCACGCCCTGGCTCTGGATGCCTTCCACCTCGGCCGAGGTGATCTGGCCGGCCAGGTACGGGTCCTCGCCGTAGGTCTCATAAGTCCGTCCCCAGCGCGGGTCGCGCACCAGGTTGGTTGTCGGGCCCAGGGAGACGTTGGCGCCCTTGCCGGCGAACTCGGCGCCCATCGCCGCGCCCTCCTGCTGCACCAGCACCGGGTCAAACGTCGCGGCGGCGTTCTCCCCGTCGGGGAAGGCCGTCACGCCGCCGTTCCCGTCACCGACACCGGATGGGCCGTCCTCCAGGTTCACGTTGGGGATGCACAGATCGGGAATCGCGCCGATCTGGCCGATGTAGGTCGTGGCGCCGTCACCGGACAGCAGGGTGGCCTCTTCCGTCTGGTCCATGGTATTGAGCACTTCCTGGACCCGGGTGGCAACCGGCGCGGTGGAGCCGACCCACGGGCAGGTTCCGTTGCCGCCAGTGCCGCTGCCGCCAGTAAGCGGGGCGACGTTGGTCAGGCCGTAGACGTTGAAGTCAAACAGCGAGTAGCCGAACTGGGTCCCCCGCGCCGTGCCGTACATCCGGATGTAGCGGGCGGTCACGTCGGAGATGGGGATCGTCTCGCTCCCACCGGTCGCATCGGTCGTGGAGTAGTCCGTGGTCCAGTTCACGTTGTCGGTTGAGGTCTGTATCTCGAACGCCGTGGCATACGCGTTCTCCCAGTCCAGGCCGACGCTGCAGATGTCCTGCGGGGACCCGAGGTCGACCTCGATCCACTGGGGATCACTGGAAGCACTCGACCACCGGCTGCCGCCGCCGTTGGTTGCGTCGACGGCGTCGTAGGTCGTGCCAGTCTGCACCGAGGAGGCGGTGGTCGGCTGGTCCAGTGCGAGGTCCTGCCAGCCGCAGTACTCACCCGCAGGGGGCGGAGGCGGCGGAGGGGGTGGTGTTCCTCCCCCGCTGCCCGTGGCGAAGGTCATGTAGTGGAAGTTCCAGCCGTTGGAATCCTGGTCGACGGTGAGCGTCTGCTCCCCGGCCGGCAAGGTGACGCTGGCGGTCACCGTGGTCCAGGTCTCGTAGCCGCCGGTGTTCGGGACGGCGACCGAGCCGGACAGGTTGGTGCCCGCCGAGTTGTCGATGTGCAGCGCGTCGGTGATCCCGTACGGCGAGGACACCCGGAAGCTGACCGTGTAGACCCCGGCGGTGGCAGCCTCGACGGTGTAGTTGAACCACTGTCCTGGTGTGGTCCAGCCCATGTCGTAGGCGCCGGCCCCGGTGTCGTCCGAGGTGTCCGCGGTGTCCTCGAGGTCGACCCCGTCCGAGCGGTAGCTGTTAGCAGAGCCGTTGGTGGAGGTGACGTTGTACGCCACGCCCTGCCCGCCGGTGTCATAATTCGCCACGTACACCGTCCCGGGCACGGCGGCCGGCGTCCCGCCGAAGGGCTGGTCACCGCTCCCGCCGCCCGTGCCGCCGCCACCGCTCGAGTTCAGGGTGAAGGCCAGGTAGTGGAAGTTCCAGCCGTTGCTGTCCTGGTCGACGGTCAGCGTCTGCTCCCCGGCCGGCAAGGTGATGCTGGCGTCGACCGTGGTCCAGGTCTCGTAGCCGCCGGTGTTCGGGACGGCGACCGAGCCGGTCAGGTTGGTGCCCGCCGAGTTGTCGATGTGCAGCGCGTCGGTGATCCCGTACGGCGAGGACACCCGGAAGGCGACGGTGTAGGAGCCCGCCGTCGCTACGTTGACGGTGTAGTTGAACCACTGTCCTGGTGTGGTCCAGCCCATGTCGTACGCGCCGGCCCCGGTGTCGTCAGACGTGTCCGCCGTGGCCTCGAGGTCGATCCCGTCGGAGCGGTAGCTGTTGGCGGAGCCGTTGGTAGAGGTGACGTTGTACGCCACGCCCTGCCCGCCGGTGTCATAGTTCGCCGCGTACACCGTCCCCGGCACCGCCGCCGCGGTGCCGCCGAAGGGGGTTCCGGTGGCCGCCGCATGCTGGGCAACGCCCGCTATCGCCAGGCCGACCAGGAGCGCGACCGCGACGGCCGCTCGGCCCGCTCGGCCCACCCGGCCCATCCCCGGGCCCGCGCGCCGGCGCTTAGCCAGCCGCGGGACGTGTAGTGATCCCATTCCTCATACTCCCTTTTCTCGTTCCCGGCCCAGGCTTGGGGTTCGTGTCTCACGGCGTGCGGCCCGGGGGGCACGGGGCTCGACGGGGAGTCCTGGCACAGCGACTCAAAATTCAGGTCTTATATTAAGTGATGATTTATCATCCGCCCGCCCGTTCGTCAAGAGCCTAGCCCGTTATTGCATAACGGCGTTATTAATCTTACATAAGCCTTACCGGCCGGCCGTGGCAGCGATCATCGCGTCGGCCCGGGGTACGAGGCCGGCGGCCTCGGCAACCCCGGGCCGGCCATCGCCGCGGCCTCTTGACGAACCGGAAATACGCTGGTTCAATCACGATTTAATATAAGTTCTGAATTTGGGAGCCGCTGTGCGCGTGCGCCCCATCAGCCGTGGCCCTCCGACCTTGCTCACGCGGCTGCAGCCTCCGTCGCTGTCACGTCAGGTCGCTGTCACGTCAGCCTTCGTGGTGACGGCCACCACGCCGCCGTTCTTCTGGATCAGTTCCCTCGATGCACGGGCTCGGAAATGAGAAGAAGGAGTAAGAGACATGGGATCACTGCACATCCCGCGGCTGGCCAGGCGCCGGCGCGCGGGACCGCGTATAGGCAGATTTGGCTATGCGGCCCTTGCGGTCGCACTCCTGTCCGCGCTGGCGGTGGGGGTCGGTGCGCAGCATGCGGCGGCCACCGGGACGCCCTACGGTGGGACCGCGGCTGCGGTGCCGGGGACGGTGTACGCCGCGAACTATGACACCGGCGGGCAAGGAGTCGGCTACAACGTCACCTCCACCAACGGCAGCGCGAACAGCTACCGCTCCGACGGGGTCGACCTCGAAGCCACCACGGACACGTCGCCCACGAGCGCGGCCGGCGACAGCTACGACATCGGCTGGACGACGGCCGGGCAGTGGTTCAACTACACCGTCAATGTCGCCACCGCCGGCACCTACAGCGTCGGCATCCGGGTGGCCTCGCCGTACGGGATAACTGACGCGCTGCACATCGACAACTCCTCCGGCACCAACCTGACCGGCTCGGTCGCCGCCCCGGACACCGGCGGATACCAGGACTGGAGCACCGTCACCGCCAGCGTCACCCTGCCGGCCGGCGAGCAGACGCTGACCGTCGATCAGGACAGCAACGGCTGGAACCTCCACTACCTGACCTTCACCCTGACTTCGGGCGGCGGCGGCTCTGGCGGTGACCAGCCCTTCGGCGGGACGCCCGCCGCGGTGCCGGGCACCGCGTACGCGGCGAACTACGACACCGGCGGGCAGGGCGTGGCGTACAACGTGACCTCGACCAACGGCTCCGCCAACAGCTACCGCTCCGACGGGGTCGATCTCGAGGCCACCTCGGACAGCTCGCCCACCAGCGCGGCCGGCAACGGATACGACCTCGGCTGGACGACGGGCGGACAGTGGTTCAAGTACACGGTTAATGTAGCCACGGCGGGCACCTATGCGCTGAGCCTGCGCCTAGCCGCACCCGGAGCGGTGACCGACGCGCTGCACATCGACAACTCCTCGGGGACCAACCTCACCGGCGACGTCACCGCCCCGGCGACCGGCGGTTACCAGGACTGGACGACGGTAACGGCGAGCGTCACGCTGCCGGCCGGCGTGCAGACCCTGACCGTCGATCAGGACAATGCGGGCTGGAACCTGCATTACATAACATTCGCCACGTCCGGAGGCTCGGGCGGCACCAGCCCCGGCGGATTCCCGACCTCGTTCTGGGGCAGCACCAGCAGCATCCCGAGCGCGGGGACGAGCGGCATCGAGTTCGACTTCCTCAACGCCACCAACGGCGCATACCCCAACAGCGAGGTCTACTGGAGCGTCAACGGCGTCACGGAGTCGATCGCGGAGTCGCCGTACTACGACATGACCTCGTGCGTCGCCTGCCGGATCAACTTCTACCTCGGATCGACTACCAGCGATTACACCGACTTCATCGAGCTGAACTCCAGCGCGCAGACGCTCAACGCCGACACCTCGCGCGTCAATTCGTGGGGGCTGCCGCTGGTGATCCACCTGCACAACAGCGATGGCAGCGACACCTATGTCGGCGATGACTACTCGATATTCTCGGAAAGCCGGTCGGCCCTGTTCACGCAGTATGAGAACTACGTGCCGGCCGCGTTCCAGACGACAGCTACCGCGGACGCGCCGTACCAAATCCTCGCCCCCGGTAGCGTCGCGGCCTTCCAGCCGGGCGGAGCGGACGCCAGCTACATGGTCTCGTACGCGGCTTCGGTGGGTGCCACCGAGACCACGCAGGAGGTCTTCGGCTGCGCCGGCGGAGGCAGCCCTGCCCTCAACGGCGACCCGACCCTGTGCGCGGCGCTGAACCGCGGCGTGGCGCAGGACTCGGCCACCGTGCAGGACACGCCGGCCGACTATTACCAGAGCGCCCCGTTCAACTACTACTCAGCGTTCTGGCACTCCGTTGCCATCAACAACCTGCAGTACGGCTTCCCCTACGATGACGTCGACGGCCAGTCCTCCGACTTCAATACCTCTGACGCGCAGTATGTCCAGATAGGAATCGGCTATTAATCCGGTCCTGTAATTAATCCGATCATCCTCTAGTCTGTGCCAGACGCTGTACGCTCTGCGGCAGCGTCTGGCACGCTCAGCCGACCGTGGTTCCGTTCAGCAGGCTGGACGGTACAGCCTGGCCGTTCTTCAGGTCGTTGAAGAGCTCAAGTGCCTGGGCCTGGTCCCATTCCACGGCATCGCCCGCGCTGGTCTCGTAGTTGGCGTTCGCGATCGGGACCGTGCCGGTCTGCGGATTGCGCAGCGCCATCGCCGCCTGGATCATGTCGTACAGGCTGGTGCCCTTATCGACGGAGATCGAGCTGGCGGCGGTCGACGCGAACGGCAGGGCGGCGAACGGATTGAGGTAGACGCCCGGGCTGGTGGCCTTGCTGAGCAGCGCCTTGAGGAAGGCCCGCTGGTCCTCGATCCGCTGCAGGTCCTCGTCGGCGAACGAGTGCCGGTCCCGGACGAACTCCAGCGCCTGCACGCCGTTCATGTTCTGGCAGCCCGCCTTGAAGTCGGCGCCGGAGTTGGTGTCCTTCAGCGCGGTCGGCAGGCAGATCCGCACGCCGCCGACCGTATTCACCACGCTGACCAGCCCGCCGAACCCGATCCCCATGTAGTGGTCGATGCTCAGCCCGGTGACGTTCTCCACGGTCTGGACAAGCAGTGACGGCCCGCCGAAGGCAAGCGCCGCGTTGATCTTGTTGTCGCCATGGCCAGGGATCGGCACGTAGGAGTCGCGCGGGATGCTGATCAGCACCGGCGTGCCAGTGCCCATGTGCAGCAGCATCAGCGAGTCGGAGTCATCCGTGCCGAAGTCGAATCCGACGTGGTCCTGGACGATCTCCTTGTCGGTGAGCCCGGCGCGGCCGTCCGAGCCGACGATGAGCCAGTTCTCCCCGGCCGACTGCCCGGAGAACGCCGGCAGCGTCACCGACTTGTCCAGCTTGGAGCTCACCCAGAAGTACGAGCCGGCCGTCCCGGCGATCAGGACCACCACGACGATTCCCGCGACCAGTGCTATCCGCCGCCCGTGCCGGCCCGGCTGTCCCCAGAACCGCCAGCTCCGCCCGCCAGAACGCCCGCCCCCGCCGGGCCGGCCCGGCTGCGGCTGGCCGGGATAGGGCTGACCCGGCTCCGGACCTGGCCGCGGCTGATCCGGCCACCCCGAATTGCCCGCACTCGCCACGGTCGGCGGCGCCTGTTCCGGCCCGCCGGCCGGATGAAATGTCGGGCGCTGCCCGGGCTCGTCCCGGTACCAGCCCTCCGGCCAATCGCTCACGACCTGACGCCCTCGCGTTTCCCCTGATGCCTGTCCGTCCCATCACGATACGCAGAGTTGCGCACTGGGCGCGCCGCAGGGCGTTCTTTCGGCCGGAATCCAGGAATCTGGAAATGTGAGGGAATGCGGTCAATCTGCCTGCTTGTGCACCGACGCCTGGTAGACCTGCTCGACCGAGGACTCCAGCCTGGCGTTGAACTGCTCGTCCGTCTGGCCCTCGGTGAGCCCCTCGAGCAGCGCGCGCGAGAAGCTGGCGATGAGGACGGGATCCCGTGCGAGCAGTGCGCAGGCCTCGTCGCGGCTGTATCCGCCAGACAGCGCGACGATGCGCAGGATGCGCGGATCGGCCGCCAGGTCGCCGTACAGGCCAGGCTGGGTCGGGATCGTGACCTTGACCATGACGAGCGCGTCGTCGGGGAGCGCCTGGACCCGCTTGGCGATAGCGTCGTGCAGCAGCGTCTCCGCCTGCTCCTTGTGCGGGCTGGAGATGGAAACCTCCGGTTCCATGATCGGCACGAGGCCGGCCGCCATGATCCGGCGCGCGTACTCGAACTGCTGGTCAGTGATCGCCGCGATCCCTGCCTCGTTCGCGTCGGCGATCACCGATCGCATCTTGGTGCCGAAGATCTGGTGCCGCTGCGCGCGCTCAAGCAGGTCATCGAGCGTGCCGATGGGCTTCATGAGCTGGACGCCATCCTGCTCCGGGGCGAGCCCCAGATCAACCTTCAGGAAGGGCACGACGTTCTTGGTTTCCCACAGGTACCGCGCTGTGGGGATCCCGGCGACATCCCGGTCCATGGTCTGCTCGAACAGGATCGCCGCGATAACGCGGGTGCCATCGAACGCCGGGCTGGTGAGCACGCGGGTCCGCATGGCATGTACCAGGTCAAACATCTCGGCGTCGTTGCTGTAGCGATCCGGCTGGACGCCGTACTCCGCCAGGGCCTTCGGCGTGCTTCCGCCACTCTGGTCGAGCGCGGCGAAGAAGCCGCCACCGCCCTTGATCTTCTCAAGCTGTGCGCTGTTCATCGTTCCCATTCTCGCACCTGCCTTTGTTAGCCTCCCTGCAGGTGTCAGCTTCCCGGCAGGATGAACTTCTCGACGGCGTTGGCGAAGCCCTCATCGGAATTGGCGGTGGTGACCCGCCGGGCCGAGCGCTGCACGTCGAGGCTGGCGTTGCCCATCGCGATGCTCAGCCCGGAGTGGGCGAACATCAGCACGTCGTTCGGCATGTCGCCGATCGTTGCGATGGCGTCGGCCGGGATCTCGTACTTCGCGGACAGGTAGCGGGCGACCGCGCCTTTGTTCGCGTCCGGGTGGGTGACATCGAGGTAGTACGGCTGGGAACGGGCGGCCGATACATGGTCGCCGAACTGGTCGTGCGCCGCGGTGGTGGCCCGCGCCATCGCATCCAGGTCGTCGCTGACCCCGACCAGCTTCGCGACATCGCTGGTGAGCCCGTCGAGGCTGGTCATGACCTTGGGCTCGAACCGCACGGTGCTGGACTCCTTGGCCACGTGCGTTCCTTTCGGGTCAGGCACGTACCAGTCCGCACCGCGGTACAGCCACACGTCGAGGCCGAACGAGCCGATCAGCTCGGCCACCGGCCGGACCAGTTCCTCGGGCAGCACCCGCTGCTCGATCACCGACATGTCCTTATCGACCAGCAGGCCGCCGTTGAACGCGGCGATCGGGGTCGTGATGCCGAGCGGCTCGATCAGCATTTCCATGCCTCGCGGGGGCCGGCCGCTGGTGACGGCGAACAGGATGCCGGCCGTTCCGAGCCGGTGCACGGCGTCGATAGCCCGGTCGGTCAGCACCTTGTCCGGAGTCACCAGCGTGCCATCGACATCAGCCAGCAGCAGCCGGATTGTGCCCTGCCCAGTCGCGCCCATCCGAGATCCCTCCCGTAGCCGGTTACCTTGCCGCACTAGTACAGCAGGCACCGGCGACAACCGATCAACCAGACGGCGTCATGTACGCAGCCACCGAAAGCAGTTGCCAGGTCGATCTCCGGGCTGTACCCGCCCCGCTCGGCGGCGGCCGCACTCGCCTTCGCCCGCCCGGTCGCGCTCCCCCAGGCACCAGGCGTCTCCGGGTTCTGCTCGGATGTGCCTGTCATCTGCTCCGCCTTTGGCTTGCCTAGAGTTCCACCTAGGACAGGGCCGCCGCCAGCCCTGGGTAAATCCGGATGAAGGCGTCGAGTCCGAGAAGCTCGAGGACTCGGCGGGGGCCAGCGTGCGTTATCACCAGCCGGATGTCCACGCCATCCACCACGGCCTGCTTGCGGGCCAGGGCAAGTGCCGTCATGCCGCTGGAATCGCAGAACGTGGTCGCGGTCATGTCCACTATGAGCACCACGGCGCCCTGCCTGGCGACGGAGAGCAGCGCCATGCCCAGCTGAGGGCTGTTCGATATGTCGATCTCTCCAGGCGCCGTGATCACCGCCCAGTCACCGAGCCACCGAACAGGAAACTCCGCTGACGTTGCCACTGCCCTCACTTACCTAGACAGGAGCCAGACCGGCCTGCCACGAGTTGACGCGCCCTTGGGCTAATCGTCTGCCGGTATCCATGCGCCGTCAAACCCGCAGGACCGGAGTTCCTCCGATCAGTTCGGCGACATCCCGCCGGCCGTTTCTTCCCGCCCGACGTGATTCTGAATCGCCGTGATGGCAGCGGTCACCGCACGCCACCACGCCTGGCCGCCCACGTCATGCAACCGCGTCTGCGCTATCGCGCGGCGGATGTCCTCGGTATCGCAATGCCTTCCCAGTTCTGCGATCACCCTGTCCCAGATTTCGCTCAGCATCCAGCGCGCCCGGCCAGGCTCCTCGCAACGCGCCGCATCGCCAAGAGCGGTGAGCAGCCGCTGGATCCGCGCATGACTGGTGAAGGGCCGTCCATCTTCCGCACGCAACATCGTCCGCTCCGAGAGGTCTAGGCCTATGGCAGGGCCCCGGCCAGCGCTCCCGGACCGGTGACAGGCCACTGCCTTCCCGTGCGGCACTGAGCTAAACCACCGCCGGGTGACGGCGTCACAGGCTCGGATGCTGCCTGGTCTTCAAGGGAGAAGAAACAGACGGAAGAGACTGGAGTAACCGATGACTGATTTTCAGGCCATCGCCGACCGCGTCGAGATCGAGGCGCTGCGCGGCGAGTTCACCGACGCGGCGATGATGCGCGACCGCGCCCGCATGGCATCGCTGTTCACCGAGGACGGCGCGCTGCGGATGCCCAACGTCCCGGCCGCTACCAGCGCACCCCCGACGGCTGGAAGTTCAGCGAGCGCCTCTACGAAATCCGTTACCTAGACCCCAGCCCCCTCGCAGGCTCCGCCCCCGAAGCGTCATGATACTGCCCGGTTGCTGGGGTGCAGAAGGGATTTACGGGTCCGGCGGCGGCCGCGCCACGCCGAGTCAGGGGTTGTCTAGGAGGCCTTCCTCTACTGACTCGCGCCAGAAGTGGGTTACGCCGCCCTTGATGTGCTCCATGCCGCCCATCTGGCAGAACATGACGAAGTCGTCCCTGACCACGAAGTGCTCGCAGATCAGGCCGTCACGGAACCTAAGCGTATGCACGTGCGGCTGGCTGACCCGCTGCCCGGTCGCCGGGATGCCGAACAGCTTGCCGCCGGTGACAGCCGCGGTGAAGATGCCCTCCACCACCACGATGTCGCCTTCGGCGGTGGTCCTGGTGATCTCGAACTTCGCGTCGGTGAACAGCTCCTGGAAGGACTTCGACACCTCCTTGGCGTTCGCCAGGCCACGGTCAGGGCCCTCTGCCGCGTTGGACGCGTGGTTCCAGTAGTCCTCGGTGAATCGCCTGAAGAAGTCCGCCGCGAACTCCTCGCTCTCCACGTCGGCTTCCTTGCCGAGATCCCGGCCCCAGTACGCGATGGCCTGTTCCTTGTTGCGCTGCGCTACCTCATGCTGTGCTATTTCATGCTGTGCTATTTCATGCTGTGCTATTTCATCGTGGGCCATGACGGCTCCTTATCTCTGGTTCTCTTTGCGTTGAGTGCGGTCAGCCCGTACCACAGGGCCGCCACCAGCACGGTGAAGATCAGGGCCATCGCCGCGCCTTGCGACGGGATGTACTCCCCTGACGTCACGTTGATCCGGTCGTACAGGTACATGGACAGCGGCTGGCTCTGCGCGTTGGACAAGAACGCGGCCAGCGTGAAATCGGTCGCGGCGACGATGAACAGCTGGATCCACACCGCCAGCACGGTGGGCAGGATCAGCGGGAACACCACCCGCCGGAACGTGGCCAGCCGGCTCGCCCCCGATGAGGCGGCCGCCTCCTCCAGCTCGCCGCCGACCTGGAGGATCGCGCTGTAGGCGGTCCGGTACGGCACCGCCAGCCGGTAGGAGTTGGCCAGGATCAGCGCGGCGATCGTGCCAGACAGCGGCACCCACCGGTTGATGATCAGGTACAGCATGAACGCGGTGAACCCGGCGATCACGTCGGGGATGGCGATCGAGGAGGAGGCCAGCAGGTCCAGTGCCCGGGACGACAGGCCTGAGCCCCGGCTGCCCCGCTGGCGAGCGGCGGAGAAGGCCAGCGTGACCGCCACCGCGCACGCGATGGTCGCACTGGCGGCGCCGATGATCCCGGTCCTGGTCAGCGACTGCCAGAACTGCGGGTCGCGGAACACGGCCGGGAACGCCGACAGCGTGACGTGGTGGCTCAGGTTGGCGACCGAGATCGGCAGCGTGTACGGCGTTACCGCCGACCACACCAGCGCCGCGGCGGGCAGCGCCACCACCACGAGCAGGTAGATGACGACCGCGGCCAGCGCGAACGGCTTGCCCCGGCCCAGCGGCAGCTGCCGCGGCCGGTAGCCCTTGCCGCTGATCGTGCCGCGCCTGCCCGCGTCGCGCGTGCTGCGCAGGTAGGCCCAGAAGACAACGGCCATGAACACCAGGAACACCAGCCCGTACGCGGCGGCCAGCCCGTACTCGGGCAGGCTGCCGCCCGGCGGGGTCACCAGGTACCACAGCCGCAGGGCCAGGATGTTCGTACCCGACTCCTGGCCGAACAGCAGCGGGATGGCCAGGCCGCCGACCGCGAGCAGGAACGTCAGCGCGATCAGGCCGAGCATGGTCGGCCACAGCAGCGGCAGCGTGACGGTCCGCACGGTCCGCCGGAACGAGGCGCCCGACATCCGGCTCGCCTCCTCCATCGAGCCGTCCATGTTCGCCATGGCCGGCGCGAGCAGCAGGAAAGGGAACGGGACGAGGGACAGGCCCTGCAGTACCACCATCGTGCCGAAGCTGAACGGGTTCACCGGCCCGGTTGACCCGTGCCACCACGGCAGCACGCGCAGCAGCTCGTTCAGCACCCCGGCCTGCGGCGCCAGCATCAGGATGTAGGACTGTGCCATCACGATCGGCGGGATGATGAACGGGACGATGACCAGCACCGAGATGATCCGCTTGCCTGGCAGGTCGGTGCGCGCTGTCAGCCAGGCAAGCACCGACCCGACCACCATAGCCAGCAGCGTGGCGCCGCCGGCGTAGAGCGCGGTGTCCAGCAGCGTGGTGCCCAGGCCGCCGCTGCCGAAGAGGGTGCGGTAGTTCTGCAGGCCCCAGTGGATGCCGGACAGGCCGAAGGGCAGGAACGTCCCCCGCACGCTGGTGATCAGGTCCATCACGAGCGGGACGAGCAGAAGGTAGACGGCCACCAGCACGGCGGCGGCCGTCAGCACGGTCATGCCCTTCGGCCTGAATTTCATAGCCCGTTAACCGAGTGCCCGTTAGCCGAGTGCCTCTTAACCCAGTGCATTGTCGGCCGCGGTGTCCAGCGTGTTGAACTCGTTGCGGTTCGCGAACGACTCGAAGACGAGGTTGTCGTTCGCGATGGCCTGCGCCAGCGCGGCGACATCCTTCTTCATGTCCCCGGTGGCCGCGGCGAACGTCGAGCTCGGCAGGCCCGGATACGGCTGTACCAGCCCGGTCATCGTGGTGCTGGTGAGCATCGCGTTGATCCAGGCGGGGTCGTAGGCCTCCCACAGGGAGAACAGCTCGGCAGCCGGCTTGTTCGAGGTGTCGCTGTTGACACCGATGAACTGCACGTAGGTCTGGGCGTCCTGGATCGGGCTGACCTGCAGCGAGGGGTCGTTCGTGCCGAGGTCTTCCTCGAAGTCGACCGGGGTCTCGCCGGTGGACAGCAGGCTCGCGTCGTTGCTCGATATGGTCAGGTTGCCGCTGCTCTTCAGCTGCTTGATCAGCGCCATCATCTTGGCCTCGCCGTACTTCATGCCGTAGCCGGCGAACACGTAGCCTTCGTAGTTCTCGGTGACGAGCTTGCCCTTCCACTGCGGGCTCAGGTAGCCGGTCAGCGAGGACGGCGGCGCCGACGCCTGCTTGGTGGTGTTGTACTGGGCGAACTCGGTCTGGATGCTGTCCGGCAGCAGGCCGGTGTCCGCGCCGCCGATCTGCAGGAACTGCTGGGGCACGCCGAATGAGGCCCAGTTGACCTTGTCCCAGTAGCCCTCGTCGTAGAGCTGGGTCATCGTGGTGATCGACCCCTTGACGACGTCGCTGTTGCGGGCGCCGGTGGCCTTGGCCGTGACGATGGCCGAGCCGAGGTTGAAGTTCAGGCCCCTGGTGGTGATCGTGATGCCCGGGTAGGCCTTCTCGAACATCGAGATCTCCTGGGTCGGCAGCGGGTACCAGTCCCAGACCACCAGCTGTCCCCCATCGGTGGTCTTGGCCTGCGCGTAGAGCTTGGCCATGTTCTTCTCGATGGTGGGCCAGAAGGCGGTGTAGAAGTTCTGGCACCGGGTGATCGGCCCGAGCTGGACCGACCGGCAGGTCGCGGACGTGTTACTTACGGGGTTTATGTTTCCATTGTTACCATTAGTGCTCGTGCTGCCGCCACTGCTACAGGCGGTAAGCATGAGCGCTACCGGGATACTGAGCGTTAGCGACGCCCGGCGCCACCGAGATGGACGGCTCATGAGGGGCTCCCGACTCTGTCCTGGTGAGGATGGCTCTCACATACACGAGAGCCATCTCCCATACATGTTTGATGAAACGTATACATCGTCAAGTTTGCGTGTCAAGGCCGCCGGCCGAGTCGTTACTTTCGTAGACTAACTAACGATCGTCCATGCACCAGCTTCTTTACGTCCTCTTGAATCTCATAGTGCATACCTGTTATAAGTTGTGCATACACAAGCTGGCACACGGCCGGCGGCACTCGAGAAGCGGAGCTGGCATGGAGTGGTTCGGCGTTGCCGCCTACCAGGCGCCCCACGGGCGGAGTCTCGCGGTGGCGCTCGATCACGGCGGGCTGGTCGTTGACCTGGCAGCCGCCTGCGCCGCCTACGATCTCCCGGTCCCGGCGGCGGACCCCGCCGGCGGCAACTGGGCGGACGACGTGGCCCAGCTGGCCGGCCTGGCCGCCGCGGTCCGCGCCGAGCCGGGCAGGCTGTCGCACCTGCCGGACGTGGCCGGGGACCTGCTGGCCCCGCCGTGCTCGGGCCGGATCTTCGCCGCGGCGTCCAACTACGTGGATCACGCCGAGGAGATGGGCACGGCGCTGGCCGCGAAGGCGGACAGCAACCCGTACATCTTCATAAAGCCGGACACGTGCCTGATCGGGCCGCACCGTGCGGTGGAGCTGCCGCCGCAGTCGGCGCAGGTCGACTGGGAGGTCGAGCTCGCGGTGGTCATCGGGCGGATCGCGCGGCACGTGAGCGCGGCGGACGCACTGAGCTACATCGCCGCCTACACGGTGATCAACGACGTCTCGGCCCGTGACCTCAACGTCCGGTCGGACTTCCCGTTCACGTTCGACTGGTTCCAGGGCAAGTGCTTCGACACCTTCGCTCCGCTCGGCCCGTGGCTGGTGCCCGCCGCCCTGATCGAGGACCCGCAGTCGCTGCGCATCCGGCTGTCCGTCAACGACGAGCTGATGCAGGACGCCACCACCGCGGAGATGATCTTCACGGTGGCCGAGCAGATCGCCTACCTGTCCACGATCTTGACCCTCAGGCCCGGTGACGTCATCGCCAGCGGGACCCCGGACGGCACCGGCATGGGCCGGGGCATTTACCTCAAGCCGGGCGACGTGATGACCGCGGAGATCGAGGGCATCGGTCAGCTCGTCAACCCCGTAGTCTCCGCCCCCGTTCCCACCGGTAACTAACCACCGGTAACTAAGAGGAGAGCACAGTGGCCAAGCTCAGGCATATCGCCATCGCCGTCCCCGACCCCGCACGCTCCGCCGCCTTCTACGCAGACGTCTTCGGCCTGGAGATCGTGGGCGAGACCGAATCGCCGCTGGCCAGCGGCGTCTACCTGTCCGACGGCACCGTCTGCCTGGCGCTGCTCAACTACAAGACCGACAAGGCCGCCGGCCTTGAGCGCGGCCGCGACTACGTGGGCGTGCACCACTTCGGCCTGTGGTGCGACGACCTGGACGCGCAGACGGCAGCCATCAAGGAGCACGGCGGCACGTTCTTCATGGAGCTGCCGGTGGCCAAGGACTCGCTGTACTTCGAGGCCAAGTTCCGCGACCCGGACGGGATCATCTTCGACGTCTCGCACAACGGCTGGGTCGGTGCCACTAAGTGATGCATGGCATCATCACCGCGACGCCCACGCCGTTCACCCCGGCCGGCGAGCTTGACGAGGAGTGCCTGCGGCGGCTGATCGAGGACTTCGTCGCGTCGGGCGTGCACGGCATCTCGGTGGGCGGCAGCCAGGGCGAGTTCTACGCGCTTGACCACGCCGAGCGGATCCGGCTGATCGAGGTCGCCGTCGAGGCGGTCCGCGGCCGCGTCCCGGTGTACGCGGGCACGGGCGCCACGTCAACCAGGGAAGCCGTAGCCCTTACCAAAGCGGCGGAACAGGCGGGCGCCGATGTCGTCATGGCGATCACCCCTTACTTCATCGCCCCTTCCCCCGCCGAGTTGCTCGCGCACTACCAGAAGGTCGCTGGCGCCACCAGCCTGCCGGTGCTCATATACACGAACCCGCCGCGCACCGGCGTCACGATCTCGCCGGACCTGTGGCGCGACCTCGCCGGCATCCCGAACGTAGCGGGCATCAAGGACAGCAGCGGCGACCTCAGCCTGGTCATCGGCTACCTCGCCGCTAAAGACGACACAGACCAGGCGGTGTTCTGCGGCCGCGACACCCTGGCGTTCGCCATGCTCGGGCACGGCGCGGCCGGCGCCATCTCTCCCGCCGCCTGCGTGTTCCCCCAGCTGATGGTGCGCATGTACGAGCAGTTCAGGGCCGGCCAGGTGGACGCGGCGAGGAAGACCGCGGACCTGCTGGTCCCGCTCCGCCAGGCGTGGGAGCTCGGTACCTTCCCCGTCGTGATCAAGGAGGCGATGGCGATGACCGGACGCGATCCGGGCCCGGCCCGCCGCCCGGTCGCGCCGCTCAGCTCGGCGGCCAGGGCCGCGCTGCGCGACGTCGTGGACCATATCGGCGCGGCTTCATGAATACTCGATGCGTGCTGGTGCATACTTTGGCGGCACTATGTAAGCCACTATGTAAGCATCCATGCAGGACGCGAAGGGTGGTGCCACGGCCGTGACCCGGGCAGAGGAAGTACGCCAGAAGATAGCCGCCGACATCGTGGCCGGGCTGCTCAAGCCCGGCCAGCAGCTGGAAGAGAACGTGCTGGCGGCCCGGTTCAACGTGTCCCGCACCCCGGTGCGGGACGCGCTGCGCGAGCTCGGCGGCACCGGCCTGGTGGAGGTCAGGCCGCACCGCGGAGTGCGGGTCGCCGTCATCGAGGTGAGCAGGCTGGAAGAACTGTTCGAGGCTCAGGCCGAGCTCGAGGGCATCTGCGCCCAGCTTGCCACGCTGCGCATGTCCGCCGCCGACCGCCGCCAGCTCGAGATGATCCAGGCCGAATCGGTAGAGCGGGTCGGTGCCAGCGACGACGCCGCGTACGCGCTGCTCAACGAGCGGCTGCACGAGCTCGTCTACGACGGCACGCGCAACGGCATCCTGCTGGAGCTGGCCAGGTCACTACGACGGCGGGCCGCGCCGTTCCGGCTGCCGGTATTCTACCGCAACCACGACCGGATGCGGTCCTCGTGCAGCGAGCACGGCGCCATCGTAACCGCGATCCTGGCCGCCGACTCGGAGGCGGCCCGCGATGCCATGCGGGCGCATGTGACGAACACGTCCGTCCACGTCATCAGGTACTTCAAGGAACAGCAAGAGGACACGCCATGAGCGGCGGCCTGGCGGTCGACGGGCTGGTCAAGGACTACGTGGCCGAGCGGCGCACGAACCGGGTCGTCGATGGCATCTCGTTCAGCATCGCGGCGGGGCACCTGTACTCGCTGCTCGGCCCGTCCGGCTGCGGCAAGACCACCACGCTGCGCTGCGTGGCTGGCCTGGAGCAGGCCGACGACGGGACGATCAGCATCGGGGCGGACGTGCTGAGCCGCCCCGGCCTGCACGTGCCGCCGGAGCGGCGCGACATCGGCATGGTGTTCCAGAGTTATGCGATCTGGCCGCACATGACCGTGTTCGAGAACGCCGCGTTCCCGCTGCGGGTGACCCGCCCCCGCCTGCGCGGCGACGAGATCAGGAAGCGGGTCGAGTCGGCGCTGGACCTGGTCCGGCTGTCCAGCTTCAGCGGGCGGCCGGCGACTCAGCTGTCCGGCGGGCAGCAGCAGCGGCTGGCCCTGGCCCGTGCGCTGGTCCGCGAGCCGCGGGTGCTGCTGCTCGACGAGCCGCTGTCCAACCTGGATGCCAAGCTGCGCGACCAGATGCGCGGCGAGGTACGTGAGCTGCAGCAGCGCCTCGGCATCACCACGCTGTTCGTCACGCACGACCAGGCAGAGGCGCTGAGCATGTCGGACCGGGTCGCCGTCATGGGTGACGGCAAGATCGCCCAGGAAGGCACGCCTGCGCAGATCTACCAGCGCCCGCAGACCAGGTACGTGGCCGACTTCGTGGGCAAGGTCAACCTGATAGAGACGACCGTGGTCGAGTGGACCAGCTCGGATACCGTGGCACTGGCAGCGCTCGGAGAAAGGATCGCCGCGCCGTGCCCGGGCGGGGTCGCGGCCGGCGAGCAGGTGCTGCTGTCCATCCGCCCGGAGGAGGTCCGCATCCACCAGACCCGCCCCGACCTGCCGAACGTGATCGAAGGCGTCGTGCAGCGGGTTGAGTTCCTGGGCGACCTGTGCGAGTGCACCGTGCTGGCGGCCGGGCAGCGCCTGATGGTCAGGCAGAGCCCCTGGCGGCGCCCCGAACCTGACCAGACCGTGTTCCTGGAACTGCGCAGGGAATCCTGCGCCGTTCTCAGTGAGCAGCATGGCATCGCAACAGGCCGTTCTGAGGAGTGAGATTATGGAACTAGAGGACGTCGTGATTGCGCGGGACGGCCTGGTCTTCGCCGACCACCCGATCCGGTTCGAGCCCACCCCGCGGTGGGTGCGCGCGGTGTTCGCCGGCGTGACCGTCGCCGACTCGAAGCGGGCCATGCTGCTCACCGAGCACCACCACATGCCGGTGTATTACTTCCCGGTCGATGACGTCAGGATGGACCTGCTCGAGCCCGCCAGGACCAGGCCGGACGAGCACAAGGGCGAGCAGACCCTGCACACGCTGCGGGTCGGCGACCGGACCTCGGTGGCGGCCGGCTGGACGCACGGCGAGCCGCCGCCCGGCGGCAAGGACTTCCGCGGCTATGTCGCGTTCTACTGGTCCAAGCTGGACACCTGGTATGAGGAAGACGACGAGGCATACGCCCACCCCCGCGACCCGTATCACCGGGTGGATGTCCTGAACAGCTCGCGGCACGTCCAGGTGCGCCTCCTCGGTGAGCTGGTCGCGGAGTCGCGCCGCCCGCGGATCCTGTTCGAGACCGGCCTGCCGCCCAGGTACTACCTGCCCCGCGCCGACGTACGGATGGAGCTGCTGCTCCCCTCCCCCACCACCTCGGTGTGCCCGTACAAGGGCCTGGCGACGTATTACTCGGCTCAGGTAGGCGACACGATCGTCAAGGACATCGCGTGGACCTACCAGTTCCCGCTGCCCGAGATACCGAAGATCGAGAACCTGGTCTGCTTCTTCAACGAGCGGGTGGACGCGACGATCGTGGACGGCGCCGAGCTGGCCGTCCCGGTCACCCCCTGGTCCGGCAAGCGCCGCCTGGCCAAGGCCGACTAGGCGTGCAGGCCGTCGTTCTGACCAGGCAGGGCGCCGGAGCTGACGGCCTGGCGGTCACCACCGCACCCGATCCCGTGCCGGGTCCGGGCGAGGTGCTGATCGAGGTGCACGCCGTGTCGGCGAGCAGGCTGGAACTCGAGCAGACGATGACCGGGATCGGTCTCGGCGCGGTGGTGCGGCTGCCGCGGGTGCTGGGCATGGACCCGGCCGGGGTCATCGTGGGTACCGGCGACGGTGTCGACCCGGCGAGGGCCGGGCAGCGAGTCGTGACCAAGCCGAACCTGGTCTGCGGGCAGTGCGACTACTGCCGAGCGGGAGCCGAAGGAGACTGCACCGACCAGGGCGTCCTCGGCGTGCACCGGGACGGCGGTGCGGCGCAGCTGGTGACCGTGCCCGCCGCGCTGGCGTTCCCGATCAGCGCCACGCTAGATTTCGTCACCGCCGCGGCCGCCGTCCACTCAGTGTCGGTCGCCCTGCACATGCTCCGTGCCGCCGGATCCGCGGACAGCGTCCTCGTGCTCGGCGCATCCGGCGCGGTGGGCTCCGCCGCCGTCCAGCTCGCGCGGCGGGCCGGCTCCCAGGTGCTCGCCGCCCTAGCCAGCCCCGACGGTGCCAGCCCCGATGGTGTGAGCACGATCGGCTATGACAACCTGACCGCGACGGTCCGGTCACTCGCGCCGGACGGCGTCGGGACGGTCATTGACACCACCGGCGACGGCGCGATCCTCTCCGCCGCCATCGAAACGCTCGGCTGGAAGGGCGTCGCCGTCACGTGCGCGAGCCGCAACGGCCCCGCACAGGTCGACATCGGTGCGCTGTATCGCTGGCGCCGGTCGCTGACCGGCGTGGCCGGCACCGACTTCGCCGACGTCCGCGACGCCCTGGCCATGGTCGCGGACGGCACGGCGGCCCCGCGGATCGCCGCGACGTTCCCGCTCGCCGAGGCGCGCGCCGCCTACACGGTGCTGGCCGACCGCACCCGGCCAGGCAAGATCGTCATGGTCCCATAAACCAAGAGCCACATCAGAACGGCCTGCTGAGCCGTCCTGCGATCCTGCCACGCTCGACCTAGGCGACCCGCACAGTTTTTCAGGGCCGTGCCCAGGCGGCAATCTCGACGCGGGTGGCGACGCCGAGTTTGGCCATGATGTTGCGCACGTGCATCTCCACGGTGCGTTCGGAGAGCACCAGCCGGTCGGTGACCTGCCGGTTCGACCACGCCTGTGCGATCAGCCCGGCCACCTCGGTCTCTCGCGGCGACAGCGGGCTTGCCGTACGCGCAGCGGCGTCGGTGCGAGCCAGCAGGGAGTCCCGCACCGTCACCGGTACCATCCCGGTCATCGACGGAACCGCAGACATCGACGTGATGGCCACTCGTCGGCGCTCAGCGGCTCGCTCGGCCTCAGCGCCATCGATAGCGGCAATGCCAGGCGCGACAGGGACCTGCGCAAACCCAGGCTGCTCGACATCGACCGCCACCCGGTCATGATCTTCGCCGCTGAAAACGTGACCGACTCGCCGGAGGGCTGGCAGGTGACCGGTTACCTCAGCCTTAGGGCTGCACGGGCCCGGCTCGCGGCACTGCCGTCGTGTCAGTCCAGGACCGGTACGTGATCCTGACCGCGCGTACCCATCTGGATCTACGCGAGCTGGGCATCCGGACGCCGGGAATCCTGATCGGCTATCGCGTCGGCATCGACGTCACCGCGGCGATTCTTCGAACGTAAGGCAGCACCGGATCGCCGCCTTGTTCCCGTTTCTGAGCGGGTGTCTGGCGGTGATCCGGTGCTGGCCGGTCCGGGGTGTGCCCGGGTGGTGGTGGGGTGCGCTGGTGGCGCCTGGTCGTGGGGTCCGGGCCGGGTGGGCCCGGGGTGGTTACCCTGGCCAGGGTGGCGGCTGGGGCGGGGGCTCGGGTGGCTGGGGCGGTGGTCGCTGGTGGCTGCGGATAATCGTCTGGCCGTCCGGGGAGCGGGCTTCGCTGGTCCCGTCCGGGAACGAGACCACTGTCCAGCCTGTGCGGTGGATCAGCACGTGGTGGTGGAAGTGGCAGTAATTCTTCAGGCCGGTCACGCTGGTCGCGCCGTGCTGGGCGCGGTGGATGATGTGGTGCGGCTGGCATTCCAGTGCGGGGCGGTCGCAGCCGCTGGGGAACTCGCACTGCGGGGCGCGGGTGTCGACGGCCTTGCGTATGTGCCAGGGGATGTCATCAGTGTCCCCGACGTCGAGGGGGAGGGAGGGGCCGGCGAGGCCGGGTCCGGCCAGGCCGCGGCGCAGCATCGAGGCCAGGCCCGGCTCCCCGGACATCAAGTCCGCGGCCTTGCCGATGATCTGCCGGATAAGGTCATCCATCAGGCGGGCGTTCGCGGCCCGGTCCGGCACTGGCCCGCCGGCGTCGGCTTCCGCACCGGCGGCCTGGGCGGCGGTGTCGGCGTGCTCGGCGTGCCAGTACTCGACGCAGGTGTCGATCAGGGTGCGGAGGTGGGCGGTGTCCGCGTTCCCGGTCACGATGGGGAACAGGGCGGCGTCACACGCGATCCCGGCCGCGGCCGGGCCGCTGATCCACGCGCCGCCGTCCCCGCCAGTCTGCGCCTTGACGGCGCGGTGCCCGGCCCACTGCGCCGCGACCCGGTCGATCCACGCCCGTTCCATGACCGATCCGTCGTCGAGGCGCCGCAGGTCGCCGAGGCTCATGTGCACGAGGGCGGTGACCGGGGCGCCGCCCTTCTTCGGCAGCAGGTCCCGGGCGCTGAGCAGCCGCAGCATCGCCTCGTGCATCGCATCGTGGAGCCGCTCGTCCCGGGTCCTGGAATCCTCCTTCCCGCACGGACGGGACAGGACGTCCAGGACGGCGTGAAGCGCTGCGGTGCATTCGGGGGACATCTCCCCGCGCAGGGTGCCGGCACCGTCGATGGTGTCCTCCAGCCGCAGGCTGCGGTCCCGGAACGCTGTGTCGTCCTCGTCGGGGGGTGCCAGGGCCGCGATCAGCTCCGCGGCGATCCGCCCCAGCTCCGGCTCATCAGCGCCGGCCTGGAACGCCGCCGCCAGGATCCCGTCCGCCTCGGCCCGGAAATCGGCCGGGATCTTCTTGGTCCACCCGCAGCAGCGGGCGGCCAGGGACGGGGACATGTGCCGCCCGGTCAGCA
>Ga0209530_1000362_pt1 | contig 34564 bp, 25 predicted proteins | sample BlaSpr_A8_Ref_O1_FD_187987 | JGI IMG/M metagenome (GOLD analysis project Ga0209530, IMG submission 187987) | Forest soil microbial communities from Thunder Bay, Ontario, Canada - Black Spruce, Ontario site 2_A8_Ref_O1 (SPAdes) (version 2) | ecosystem: Environmental > Terrestrial > Soil > Boreal...
CGCACGGGCATCGATCCGCGCCGGCTCCACAACCACGCGACGCTTAGCTGATACGCAGCAGCCGTTCGGCGTTGCCGTGCGCGATCTTCTCCCGGTCGGTCGCGCTGAGCGTGGTCTGCTCAAATCCTTTGACCGCCTGGTAGGAGGACTCATAGGGGTAGTCGACGGAGAACATCAGCGCGTCGGCGCCGACCTCCAGCACCGTTCCCAGCATCACCGCCGGCGAGAACACCCCGCTATTGGTGAAAACGATGTTGGTACCGAGATACTCCGACGGCATGCGCTTGAGCGCGGTGGTCGCGAGGGTCGCGAGGGTCGCGTAGCGGGAGTCCAATCGGCTGCGCTGAAACGGCAAGAACTCGCCCATGTGCCCCAAAATCAGCGTCGCGCCGGGATGCCGGTCGAACACACCGCTGAACAGGATCCGCAGTGCATGCCCACTGACCTCGGCCGCCCAGCTCCAGGTCGCTCCGTACAGTTCCGGACGGCCCTCGATGACCCGCCAGTGATCGGCCGGTGGTGCACCGGGGTGCAGATACAACGGCACGCCCAGGGATTCCAGCGCCGACCACAGCTCGTCGTATTCGGGTGCGTCGAGGTAGCGGCCGCCCGGCCCGTAAACACAGTCGTTGACCAGCGCCCCACACAATCCGTCCTGAGTGACGGCGCGCTCGAGTTCCGCGGCGGCTGCGGCGGGGTCCTGCAATGGCAACGCGGCAAACCCGCGGAACCTATCCGGATGTTCGCCGATGGCCTTGGCAAGGTATTCATTGGCAAACCGCGCGTTGTCGCGCGCCAAGCCTGGATCGATGTCGACCTGCAGGCCGGGCACTGTGAGCGACAAAACCTGGATGTCGATGCCGGCATTGTCCATCTCGGACAGCCGGTATTCACTGAAATCGGTCAGCCGAGGACGAATATGCTCGGCGAATTCGGGCTTGAACGTCAGCGGCAGCGCGGGTATGGGCTGGCGCTCGGCCAGCTCGGGAATGAAAAACGCTTCCTCTAAGGCGATGTAACGCATGGGTCTTCCTCACTGTGTGTGCTCGTGTCACTTCCGACTCTGCGTGATGCACGCTTATTTGTGAAATGAATATTTCGCATGATCAGTATGCGTTCAACATATATCCGCTGCAGAGACGTGAGGACACTGGGAGGTAGCCTGAAATCCGAAGAAGGAGAACGCAATGCAGATGACGGGCAATACGGTATTGGTTACCGGCGGCGGAACCGGAATCGGCCGCGGCTTGGCCGAATCATTCCACCGGCTCGGCAATCGGGTGGTGATCGCCGGCCGCCGCCGCGAGCCCCTGCTGGCCGTCGCCGAGGCCAATCCGGGCATCGAGCACCTGTTGCTAGATCAGGGTGATACCGCCGACATCCGTCGCTTCGCCGCCGAGGTGATTGAGCGGTATCCGGACCTCAATGTCGTCGTCAACAACGGCGGCATCCAGCGCATCGAGGACCTCACCACCGGTGATGTCGCCGCGGCAGAGCAGACGATCGGCATCAATCTGCTGGGGCCGATCCGGCTTACTGCGGCATTGCTCCCGCTGCTGATGGCCAAGCCGCGCGCGGCGATCGTGAATGTTGGCTCGGGCCTGGCGTTCATGCCGAGCGCGCTCACACCGACTTACTGCGCAAGCAAAGCGGCCCTGCACTCCTACACGCAATCGCTGCGTTTTCAGCTTCGCGAGACCTCGGTCCAGGTGATCGAAATCATTCCACCGCAAGTGCAAACCGCGCTGCAAGGCGAGCGCGGATTCAATCCGAAAGCAATGCCTTTGGATGAGTACGTCAACGAGACGATGACCCTGTTGCAGACGCAACCGCAGGCTGACGAGATCGTCGTGGAACGTGCCAAGGGCTTCCGATTCGCCGAGCGCGACGGAACATACGACAACATTTACCCCGGTTTCAACGCGACGATGACGGCGGGACTTCGAGGAGAACACTGATGCGAGTCTTGATGGTGGGGGCAACAGGTCGTCATGCCTCCCTGGTCTTAGACGAGCTGAACAAACGAGGCGTCGAGGTCCGCGCGTTGGTCCGCAACGAGGAACGGGCGCAGGTGGCGCGGAATAACGGTGCCGCGGACACCGTTGTCGGCGACCTGACGAAACCGGCCAGCCTCACACGCGCGGTCGCCGGGATGGATGGTGTCTTTCATATCGGACCGGGGCACTCGGCTGGTGAAGCCGATATGGGACTGGCGATGGTCGATGCGGCTCGGACAGGCGGTGTGCGAAAGTTCGTATTTTCCGGAGTCATTCACCCCTCGATTTCGGCGATGACGAATCACGGCGCCGCAAAACTGCCCGTGGAAGAGGCGCTCTACAGCTCGGAGCTGGACTTCACGGTGCTTCAGCCGGCACGGTTCATGCAGAATTTCGAGCGCGCCTGGAACGACATCGTTGAGCATGATCGATTGGCGCAGCCTTATTCGCTGACGGCGCAGATGTGCTCGGTGGATTACCGCGACGTTGCCGAGGTCGCCGCCATTGCGCTGAGCGGCGAGGAGCTGAGCTACGGCACCTTCGAATTGTGTGCGCCCGGAATGCAAGACACGTATGAGACCGCCTCGTTCCTCACCGAGGTTCTGGGACGGCCGATCACCGCGGTGCAGACACCGTTGGACCAGTTCGCGTCGCAACTGCCCGAAGGGGCGTTCCGTAACGGAATGACGCGGATGATGGGCCACTACGATCGGCACGGTTTGCCCGGCGGCAACGCAGTGGTGCTGCGTGCAATCCTTGGTCGCGAACCCCGATCGCTCAAGGAGTACTTCAGGGAACTGGCTTCTCGCTGAACTGTGCGGTCCGACGAGAATCTCACACGCAAACCGCGTTGTCGCACAGAATTCGCCGTGTAACGGGGCAACGTTCAGTCTTTGTATGCCCAACCGGCCCCAAGCCCGCTTGGCGGGCCTGTCCGGCATACGACAGGATCGATGACATGGCCAATATCGATTTTTCGCTGTTGGACGTTCCCCGATCGGTACCGGTCGAAGATCCGGAAGCCTACCTGCACGCGGCGATCGCGTGGCACTTCGGCGAGGACACCGGATCCGCGTTCTGGCTGCGCACCGCCGAGACGCTCGACTTCAACCCGTTGACCGACATCAAGACCTTCGCCGATCTGCGGTTGTTCCCCAACCTTGTCAATGAGCTGCGCAATGTTCCGATCGAGGATCTGATACCGCGCGGTTATGGCTCACCGGCGCCCCTGCCACAGATATTCGAGTCCGGCGGCACCACCGGCGCTCCGAAACGGACTGCGCAATTGCCCGATTGGGTTGCGCAAGTCGTGCAATGGCAGACGGAAGACTTCGCCACGGGCGGCTTTCAGGGGGGTGAGGGTTTTCTGTGCCTGATGCCGAGCGGCCCGCACGGTGTGGGTTACTTCTCGCGGTTGGTTTCCGAGCGGCTTGGCTCGGTGTTCCACCCGATTGACATCGATCCCCGCTGGGTCAAAAAGATCGCGGCCCGCAACGCCGCCGCGGAAGTGGCAGCGTACGTCGACCACGTCATCGACCAGGCCGTGTTCATCTTGCAGACGCAGAATGTCGCGAATTTGCACGCCACCCCGCCAATGCTCGAAGCGATCGCCCGCGACGACAAGGTGGTGGACCTGGTCAACGAGAAGATCCGCTACCTGCTGCTCAGCGGCGCGCATGTGGACGCCGACACCATCGACGTGCTGCGCGACATCTTCCCGAACACGACGATCACCATGGCCTTCGGCAGCACCATGATTCTGTCCCAAGCGGTCACCCGAATCGCCGACGACGAATCGTTCGTCTTCGACCCGCGGACACCCTACGTCGTCTTCTGGGTTGTGGACCCGGACACCGGAGAACAGGTGCCGTACGGTCAGCTTGGCCAGGTGGTGATGAACCACATCAGCAAGGGCATGTTCATCCCCAACAACCTGGAACGCGACAGGGCAATCCGGGTGTCCGGACCCGCAGGCGAGCTCAGCGATTCGGTCAGTGCGGTGCGGCCGGTCGCCACCTTCGAGGGCGAGGCCGTCATCGAAGGCGTGTACTGAGCATGACAAGCGGACAGACCTCCCACACAGCAGATCTGGTGTTCATCGACGCGCTGGGGACCAACGGGGAGTACCGGACCCGCAACCGCGAACTGATTATGAGTACCGCCGGCGTTCCGGTCGCCGAGCTGAGCTTGGTTCCGCCGCTGTATGTTTCGCGTACTATCAGCGCGCAACGCAAGGTGGCGCCGCTGCCGGCCGGACAGCGCGAAGCGGCACTGGCCAAAGCGGCCGAAATCTTCGCCAACGCCGTCATCGCAGGATTGGACTTCGAGGCTTACATAAAGCTGGCCAGCCGGATTTCGGGGCTGCCGATCTCGGTGACTCGCGCCGGTGCGCGCAGCGTGGCCGACTCTGTTGCAACGGCATTCGATGCGGTGCGGCCGGCTCGGCCCCAGGGTGCGGCGCTCGACTGGCGTGAGGAGCGCACCCGCAACGGTAGTGCGGTGTGGTCGCGGCGCGGGGAGGTGTTCGCGGTGCACGCCGCTGGAAACGGCCCCGGGGTGCATGGCCTGTGGCCGCAGGCCCTCGCGTTGGGCTACCGGGTGGCGGTGCGTCCGTCGCGACGCGAGCCCCTGACCGCACACCGGCTTGTCCACGCGTTGCGTGAGGCGGGATTTCGCGCCGAAGATGCGGTTTTTCTGCCGACCGATCACAGCGGAGCCGACGAGATCATCGGATCGGCCGACATCGCCATGGTGTACGGGGGTCAGGACGTTGTGGACAAGTACGCGAACGATCCGACGGTGGTGGTGAACGGACCGGGACGTACCAAGATCCTGATTACCGCCGATCGGGACTGGCGCGACTACCTCGACATGATCGTCGACTCGATCGCCAACCTGGGCGGGATGGCGTGCGTCAATACCACCGCGGTGCTCTGCGAGGGCGATCCTGTCCCGCTGGCTCAGGCGATCGCGGAGCGGTTGGCGACGATGGAGCCGCTGCCCAGCGAGGACGAGCGAGCCATCCTGCCCACCCAACCTGTCGAAAAGGCGCATGCGCTGGCGACCTATCTGGCGGTCAAGGCCGCGGGAACGACGCCGCTGCTCGGCGCCGATCAGGTGGTGGCCGCGTCAGGCGACGGATATGCCGCGCTGCGTCCGGCCGTGCACGTCATGGCTGAGCCCGGCTCGGGCAAGCTAACTGACACGATCAACACCGAACTGCCCTTCCCATGCGTGTGGGTGTCGTCATGGTCGCGCGGCGCCGGCACGGAGCCGCTACGGCATTCGTTGGTCGTCACCGCGGTCACCGGCGACGACGACTTGATCGACGATCTACTCGGCGAACCGACGGTCGGCAATGTCTACTACGGCCGCCACCCGACTTTCTACGCCTCACCCGAAATACCGCACGACGGGTTTCTTGCGGACGTCCTGATGCACAACAAGGGCTTCATCAGGGACTAACGGGCGTCGGTCTTCCTGGAGAGCAAGCAGTTCGGACGGCGACTGGCCGCATTCGTCGTCCCGCGTCCCGGGAGCGACATCGACATACCGGCGGTGCGAGAGTACTTGAAGGGCGAGGTGTCTCGTTTTGAGCAGCCCAGAGACGTCCACATCGTCAGCAGCATTCCGCGCACTTCCGCCGACAAGGTGCTGCGCAGGGAGCTGACCACGTAGGGGACCGACCGTTCACGACGGTTTCGGAGTGGTGCCTTTGCTCACGATCCTGTTCAGCGTGTTCAGCGGAAGCTCAATCTCGCCCTGGGGTGTCACGGCACTGACTGTCTTGGCTAACCAGTTGGGCGCCAACGCAGAGACCGCGGTTGCCCCGGCCGTGGCACCCAACACGCCCGACCAGGCAACCGGCCCCAGCGGTGTGCATCCGAAGAACTGGCTGATAACTGGGGTTTGAACAATGCCGACCAGCACCCCCGCGCTGCCCAGCGCGGTCGCCACCACGAGCGGGCTTCGCCGGCGCGTGAGCAGCGTTTGCGCCAGCTGCGTCGTCACCAACGCGGTCAAACCCATTGTCGATGTGCGGCGTTCGCTGCCCGGCGTCCAGCGCCCGATGCTCCAGGCTGCCGTTGCCCCGGCGGCGGTGACGGCGCCGCGGGTGACGATCTGACGCATCAGCGGGGCGTCAAGTGAGGGCGTCGGGGCGGTCAGGATCGCGCGTTGATCTTCGCGACGTGCTTCTTCGGCCTCTTCGTCGGTCGCGTACTCGGCCTCGTCGGGTTCGACGTACTGCGATGTGACCGCGACGGCCAGCGCGGGGAACATATCGGTGAGCAGGTTCACCAACAGCAGCTGACGGGTCCCCACCGGCGCCCGCCCCGAGCCGAACGCGGTGCCGATGATCGTGAAGAGCACTTCGCCCACATTGCCGCCGACTAGGATCGTGACCGCATCCCGGACGCCTGCCCACATGCTCCGGCCCTCGACCAGCGCGTCCATCAGCACGCCCAGATCTTCGTCGGTCAACACGATGTCGGCGGCCCCTCGGGCGGCCGACGAACCGCGACCGCTTACTCCGATGCCCACGTCGGCCATCCGGATCGCTGCGGCGTCGTTGGCGCCGTCGCCGACCATCGCGGTCACTCGTCCGGAGCGCTGCAGCGCTGCCACAATCTGCACCTTTTGTTCCGGGCTGACGCGGGCGAAGACCTGAACGTCGGCAACAAGTTTGGCGCTCGCGTCCTCGTCGAGGCCGGCCAGTTCGGCACCGGTGACGACGCGCGCATCCATTGGCAGGCCCAACTGGCGGGCGATCGCCCGCGCGGTGACGGGGTGGTCACCGGTGATCAGCACGACGTTTCGCTCGGCGTCCACCAACGCTTCGATCAGCGGGCGCGACGACGCTCGCGCGGTATCCGCCAAACCGACATAGCCGAGCAATTCCAGTTCTTGCGCGGCAGCATCTACGGCATCCGCGTCAGTGTCGTCGTCATCGGCGGTGTCGTGAACCCAGCTGCGTCGCGCCACTGCCAGCACCCGCAAGCCCTGCTCGGCAAGGCTGTGTACCAACGACTCTGCGTGCTCCAGGTCGGCGTCAGGATCGGCGAACCGGCAGCGCGGCAGCACCACCTCGGGAGCACCTTTGAGCATCAGAATCGGCGATGCAGAGTCTGAGCTCATCGTGCCTATGGCAGCGGCGAAGCCACGACTGGACTCGAACGGCACCTCCGCGAGCACCGTCCATTCCGAATCACTGTGGGTGTTAAGCGAACTCGCCGCCGTCAGGATGGCTTCGTCGGTGGCGTGCGCATGTCCTTGCCCGTCCTGGGGTTGCGTGGATGCCCACGCGGCTGCCCGAAGCACTGCGGTGGACTCCGGGTCGGCCGCATCCGGGAAGGGGCCCTCTGGGCTGGCCGCACCGGTAACGGCGCACACGACACGCAACCTGTTCTCGGTGAGAGTTCCAGTCTTGTCGAAACATATGGTGTCGACCCGGCCCAGCGCTTCGATGGTGCGGGGCGCGCGGACCAATGCTCCACGTGCCGTCAGACGCTGGGCGGCGGAAAGTTGAGACAGAGTGGCGACCAACGGCAGGCCCTCTGGAACTGCGGCTACCGCAATTGCGACGCCGTCGGCGACCGCTTGCCGCAGTGAGGCGCGGCGCAGCAACGCCAAACCGGATACCGCGGCGCCACCGGCCAGAGTGAGTGGAAGGACCTTGCTGGTCAGCTCATGCAGCCGGGCCTGCACACCGGCCGCGGTCTCGACGTCGGCGACCGCCGAGATCGCGCGCTGGGCGGCGGTGCCGACCCCGGTGGCCACCACGATCGCGCGGGCATGTCCAGCGACGATTGCGCTGCCCTCGAACAGCATGCTGGCTCGATCGGCATCGTTGACGGCAACGGGCTCCACCTGCTTATCCACCGGCAGCGACTCACCGGTGAGTAAGGACTCGTCGACCTCGAGGTCCTCGGCTACCAACAGCCGAGCGTCGGCGGGCACCACCTCCGGTGCGGCCAGATCGATGACGTCGCCAGGCCGCAGAGACTTCGCGGACACCGTGGCGGTGCGCGTGGCGTGTTGGGCGGCTTCTAACCGGCGTCGCGTCGTCGCCACGGCTGGGACAACAACCCGGCGCACCAACTGGTCCTGCTCGGCGAACAGCTCGGCAGCCGCCGCTTCGGCCCGTAACCGTTGCGCCCCACCGATTATCGCGTTGGCGGTCATCACGCCCGCGACCAGAAGCGCGTCGATATTGCTGCCAACGATCGCCGACGCGGCCGCCCCGACGGCCAGGATCGGCGTCAGCGGATCGGCGAGTTCGGCCCGCGTCGCGAGCGCCAGCCGCGCTGCGTTTCGTGCCGGTCCGCGCAGCGGCTCTAACACCGGGGTGTAAGACAGGTCGTCGAGACGGCTTCGCCATGACGAGCGGCCCGCCTCGACAGCCAACGGTCGTGCACCGCCGGCCAACCGCGAGTAAACGATCTCCGGGTCCAGCGCATGCCAGGCGGTCAGCGGCTGCGGCGTGGGATCGGGCAGTCGTAGCACCCTGCTGGCCGAGAAGGTTCCTGACACCAAAGCCGTCGCGGCGGCGGCGTTGACCGGATTAAGCCACCGGCGGAAGCTAGCCGGATTGCCGGTTCGGTCTTCCTCACCAGTGACCAGCAGCAGACCCGCCAGCGTCGTGCCGCCCTGAGCCAGGTGCACAGCCGTTTCACTAGCCGACCGGGCCACCGGAATCGCCGACAATATCCGCACCGCATCAGCCAGATCCGTGCCGGTGATGATGTCCGCTGTCCACGCTGTGGCCGCGCGTGGATCATCAAGGGCCACACCGACGTCAGCGATCGCCAGCGCGGCCAGCGTATCTGTGGATGCGAAATCGCGGTGCAGTGCGGTGATCAGCAGCACCGGTCCGCGATCGGTTCGCAGCTCGCGCACCACGTTGAGCAGGGGCGTGCCGGGAGGATGCGTCGCCGCAACGCTGGCGGTGAGGTCCTCGGTCCCGGCGACGTGGCGCAACACCACCCGGGCCCCGGTCCGGTGCGCGGTCTGGAACAGCGGGATCGCGTAGGGGTCGACCTCCCACCCGACGTCGACGCTGCCCACGCATTCGCCATCGACCACCAGGTCGGCATGTTCGAGGCCCTGGGCGGGCGCCGCCGACGGCCCCTGCGACCGAACCCATCTCAGGCGCGCCCCAGTGGCCGGCAGCTCATCGGGGTCGGGCTCGGGTGCTTCCTCGCCATGCAGCAGCGCGTCGGCAACCTCGTATACCCGGTCGTCGTCCCAGCCGGGTGCATCTCCGCGCGAATGCAAAACTGCGCGGTGATCACCACGTAACGCGGCGCCGTCGATGACGACCACCTTTACCCGATCCAAGCGACGCAGGGCGCCAGGGTCGAGGACTAGTTGGTCGGCGTTTGCCAAGCCACGGCCCAAGACCGCCGCGAAGGCTTGCCGGCCCGTATGCGCCGCTCGTGGCACCCCGGCCAGGATCGCGCCGGCGGCGTCTTCGGTACCACCGCCGGCCACCAGCGCACTCGCCGCGGCGATCAACGAGCCGTTGGCGGCCGAACCGACATAGTTCTCCACCGGCCCGGCCATTGACCCTTTCGCGCTGTCGATTGCGCTGTCGATTGCTCCGCTGACCACGACGTGGGAAGCCTCACCCGCCGCTGCGGCTGCCCAGCTGTGCCGCGGCGCCTGCGATGTGGCCCCGGCTGATGAGATGATAGGCACCACTGGTGCTTGCGGCCGCTCGGGCGAGGCCAGCTGAGGTTCCCGGTCGCGCCACACGCGACGGTGGGCCGTCGCCTCGGAGATTTGAAGGCTACGTTGCACGAGGTCGATCAGCGGTGTGCCAAACGACTGGGTCAGCCCGTTGGCCGCGGCCGTTGTAGCGCTGAGCGCAATATCGGTGCCCACCCGACCCAGTCGCGACTCCAGGATCGACACCATGCGCGGTTGATGATTGATGAGAGCGGCCGCAGCCCGGGTGGTTCGCGGTGCAGCGGGCAGTCGAGTGACCCAGCCGGTAAATGCGGCACTCAGCGCGACCAGATCCATTGCCGCAGCGCTTAGCGGCACCAGAATAGCCAACGGGTTACCCGGGTCGGCGAATGGCGCAGAATTAGGTGCCGATCCCGACCCTGACAAAGTTATGTCGGCAGCTATGGAAGCGACCTCTTCCCGTACCTGGTCTAACACGGCGTCGTTGTCTGCGTCATCTTCAATTTCGACCACCAGCCGGCCCAATGACCCCTCGACGTGGGCTTTGGCCACTCCCGGAATCCTGCGAACCGGTTCCTCTACTACCGCCGCGTACTCGTGCCAGCGGGGGAACGGCAGCAACGGATCCAGGTCCAGATGCACCCGCTGCCCGCTCTGCCAACGCACCGGCGGCGTGACGGCGGCTGGGGACCGGTTAGGGGAAGTGCTCATCCCGAGCGCCTGGCCGGTCGATTGAGCCGCTGACTGCACCACTGGGCCGACCAGTTCGACGACCGGGCTGGCCAGCAGTTGCGCCGCGCCCACGGCGCCCGCGGCACCCGATACACCGGCTCGTACTAGCTGCGTGGCTCCGCCGGTCACCCCAGCGATGACGCTGGCCACACCCGGGATCTTCATCCGTCCCCTTCAGTTACGTGTATGGCGTCAATCCTGCTGGCGTCTTTCCGACCTGTCCACATATGGCCGCAGCTGGACCGTGACACGACGCTGGTGACCATGGTGGGTCGCGGATTCGCTCATTACGAGGGGCTCAATTGTTGCCCCCGGATAGGGAGTTTACCGGGTTGAAGGCAACCCGAAAGCGCTGAACAGGGCCGGGTCGAGAAAGACGGTGATTGCAGCGATACCGGCGGCGCCGGTGGTCAGCACGTGGATGGAGTGGGACTGCATGACATCGTCGCTGCTGCGACGGTACTCGGCAACGGCGGGTTGCCCATTGGCGGCAGTGGGGATCATGACAATATCGCCGGCTCTCGTGAAAGCGCGCACGGCAAGGAAGCGCATCACGGCGTCGCGACCGGTGAACCACACAGGCACAGGAGGCATTTCGAGCTTGACGTCGGCTTGAAGCAGCTCGGTGAGTGCGGCCATGTCCGCGTTTTCAAACGCCGCGCAATAGCGGTCGAGCAATTCACGTCGCTTGGCGTCATCGGGCTCGACGGCGTCTTCTTCGGTGGGGGAGACCTCGGCGAGGTGGGCCCGGGCCCGCTGCAGGGAGCTGTTGACCGCGGCGGGTGTGGTTTCGAGCAGTTCGGCAACCTCGGCGGCGCTGAACTGCACCACGTCGCGCAGGATCAACACGGCCCGTTGGCGCGCCGGAAGTTCCTGCAGGGCCGTCATCACGGCCAGCCGGATACTTTGCCTTGCGGTGACGGCCGTTTCGGGGGTCAGGGCGTCGGGGATCGGTTCGAGCCACTCATGGGCGCCAATGTTTGCGTCGAGATTGGTTTCCGGGTCGATCGAGCTGTCACCCAGCCCGGCCGGCAGCACCCGGCGGGCCCGGTTCTGCAGCGCACGAAGGCACGCGGTCGTCGCGATCCGGTACAGCCAGGTCCGCAATGCTGCGCGCTCCTCGAACGTCTGGTAGCCACGCCAGCCTCGCAAATAGGTCTCTTGGACAAGATCCTCGGCGTCGTGCACCGAACCGAGCATGCGGTAACAGTGCGCGATCAACTCGGCACGAAACGGCGCCGCCTGCTCGATGAAGTCCTCCTGAGCCGGCATGGGCTTCTCCTATCTCCGCCTCCGGTCCGGGTTGGGACCGAACCACTACACGAGTTCTGATACCCGCAGCGGTCCGAATTCATCGGTCGGCCGCGATGAATTCGGGCGGCGCTGCGTATCTGAATTAGTGGATACCGATTCGTATCACCTGAAAGCGAGTACGAACATGAACCAGTCCGCGCAAACCCACACCGACGGCCTCGTCGGCACAAGGACGATTAAAAACACTAAAGCGATCGTGACCGGGGCCGGCCGCGGCTTTGGCCGCGCCGTCGCCGCCGCATTGTCTGCAGCCGGAGCTCACGTCATCGGTGTTGCGCGTACCGGCGCGCAGCTCGATGAGGTGGCCGGCGAGCTGGGCGACAGCTTCACCCCGGTCGCCGCCGACGCCGCTGATCCCGCGACGCCCGGCCGGCTCATGGAGGAGTACCGGCCGCGCACGCTGGTGCTTTGCGCCGGGGCCGCTCCGCGGATGAGCTCCTTACCGGATCAGACCTGGGAGAGCTTCAGCCAGAATTGGAATGTGGACGTCGCGCAAGCGTTTCACTGGACTCGATGTGCGCTGCGGCTCCCGCTGAGGCCGGGCAGCTCGGTGATCGCGATGTCCAGCGGCGCCGCGGTCAACGGGTCACCGCTGAGCGGCGGCTATGCGGGTGCGAAGGCCACCGTCAGATTCATCACCAGTTACGCGGCCATCGAATCGCAACGGGCCGGGCTGGGTATCCGTTTCGTGTCCGTTCTCCCGCGGCTGACGCCGGCCACCGACCTGGGTGCCAAAGCCGTGGCGGCCTACGCCGAGCGGCAAGGTGTCGATGTTGAAACGTTCGTGCAGTCGATGGGTTCGATGGGGCCCGTGCTCAACACCGAGCAAGTCGGCAAGTCAATCCTGCAGATCGCCACGGGCGACCCGCAGGATGCCGGCGCATACCTACTTGCATCGTCGGGCCTGTCGGCACTGGCCTGAAGCTACTGAAACAACCGAGAGGCGGACGACTTAATGAACACAGCAATGAACGCACCTCCAATCGTGACGGCGCAAGAGTGGGCGGCTGCACACCAGCAGCTGCTGGTCAAGGAGAAGGAGCTGACCCGGGCCCGCGACGCGCTGGCCGCCCAGCGTCGGCGGATGCCTTGGCTGGCGGTCGATACGGAATACAGGTTCGACGGGCCTGATGGCAAGGTGACGCTGCTGGGGCTGTTTCAGGGTCGGCGTCAGCTGGTCGTCTACCGAGCCTTCTTCGAGCCCGGCGTTCACGGCTGGCCCGATCATGCCTGCCCCGGCTGTTCGATGATCGCCGACCACATCGGCAACCTTGCCCATCTGAACGCCCGCGATACCACGCTCGTGTTCGCTTCGCCTGCGCCGCAGGCCGACATCGATCGACTGAAGGCGCGGATGGGTTGGCAAATGCCGTGGTACACGATCACCGATGGCTTCGACGCCGACTTCGGCGTGGACGAATGGCACGGCACCAACGCGTTCATCCACGACGGAGACCGAGTGTTTCGCACCTACTTCATCAACAACCGCGGCGACGAGGCGTTAGGGACCACCTGGAGCTTCCTGGACATGACGGCGCTAGGACGCCAGGAGGAATGGGAGGACTCGCCGGAGGGTTACCCGCAGACCGCGCCGTACGAGTGGTGGGACTGGCACGACGAATACGGCGAGCACCAGCCGTCGCGATGGTTCGGTGAGCCTGATCCGAACGATCCCAACGACCAACGGCCCTTAAACAGGCGCGAAAGCGATTAATCCGCAAAGTGGAATGTCCAAATAACAAGGATGTCCAAATAAGACGAATGCGCGATAGGAGAATTGCGTCTACAAATATCGGTGCGTCGACCTGCCGACGTGGTACCCGGCCGGGAAAGATTTCTCGATGATCTGCAGCTGATGGTCCACTCTGGATTCGAGTTCGAGGACTACGCAGCTATCGCTGACGGCCTTCGACTCGAGAACTATGTATCGCTGGCCGCCATCGGTGATCGGGTCGCCGGAGTGCAATGTTTCCACAGGCACTAATTCCGGGGTTCCGTCTGACTCCACCTCTGACACGTTAGGTCAATTCAGCGAGTGAGGGAATACTTCACTCGCGGTGTGCTACCCGCGGTTGGCGCCGCGCTGTTTGAAGAACACGCTGACGCGAGAGATCAGGCCGTCGTCGCCCTGCTCGAACAGGATGCATTCGGGCCACTCGGCGGGAGCACCGTCGAGCTCGAACGACTCGGTCAACTCGACGTATGACAGCCGGGTGTCCACGTGTGAGACCCGCTGTACTTCCAACCGGTGGCCCTCGAGATTGGTGAGAACCTTGCGCAGGTAGGCGACGTAGTGCGCCTTGCCTTCGACGAGGTCGCAGAACGGGCCCTCTCGAGTCAGCCCTTCGTCGGCGATGGTGTCGGCTAACCCGTCCCAGTCGTGGTCGGCCAGGCAGGTCAAGTAGCGCTCAACCACTCCGGTGTCCGTTACGACGGCCATGTCGTCTCCGCTCACTCGATGATGGCACTGAGCCGAGCGTAGCGTCAGGGCTGAAACCGCCGGCAGAAAGTCGCCGTAGCGTTGCGCCCGCGGGCGCGGTCCGGCTCGGCCCGCTTCGGCGCGCACCGTCGCGGAGCTAGGTTGTCTCCTATGAGTTGGTGGATGGCCCACGCCGAGCGGACACTGTCCGAACAAGTACCCGCACCACCGGCTCGCGTTCGCGATTTCTACGTGGACCTGGACAACATCAAACTCGTGCACCCTCTGATCGTGTCCGTGCAAGCGATGCCCCGCAGCGAAACCCCGGACGGCTACCGCCAGAGCTATCGCGTGGTGGATCGAATCCCGTTGGGGCCATTCACTATACAGATCACCTACCAGGCGCGGCTACATGTTCCCGCCGACGGTGACGTGACCACAGAGGCAGATCAATCCCCCGGGGTGCGCCTACGTGGAACGGTAAGTTTTGAGCCGGTCGATGGCGGTACCCGGGTCACCGAGCGAATACGGATAGCCGCGCCCCGACCGCTGGCCTCGATGACGACGCGTGAGGCGGTCAAAGCGCACATCGAGATGCTGGCAGGCATTCGCCGTCACTTCGAATCCGCCTGACTCGTCGCGCGATGATGGATTATGCCCTGCGTCCGCTGCGGGCACCTCAAATGCCACGGGGCGCGGCTTGGCGATCCACGCCCGCCGCCAAGTGGAACCGCTCAGACCCACAACGCTCTAGCATGACCGCTGTGGCTCCCTCGTGCAGTCCCTGCGCCAGTTGGGCCTGAGACCACCATTAAGGAGGTTGCAATGAAGTGTCGTGCCGCTGTGCTGCGCGGGGTTGGCAGGGACTGGGAGATCAGCGAGGTTGATCTTGATCCGCCCCGCAACGGTGAAGTCCTGGTACGGATGGCCGTTGCCGGAATTTGCCACTCCGATGACCATCTGTTTACCGGCGACGTGGTGCCGACCCCTGAGGTGCTGGCCGCAAGCGGTATGCCCGCGCCAGACTGGTTCCCGCTGCTCGGTGGTCACGAGGGTGCTGGTGTCGTCGAAGAAATCGGGCCGGGCGTAACTACGGTGCAGCAGGGGGACCGCGTGGCGCTCTCGTTCATTCCCGCGTGCGGTAATTGCCGATTTTGTGTCAACGGTCAGAGCTACATCTGCGATATCGGCGCCAGCCTGTTCGTGCGGGAGATGCCCACCGACGGAACGTGCCGCCGGCATCTCGGCGACGAAAACCTGTTGGCTTATGGCCAACTCGGCACGTTCGCCGAATATGCGGTGCTATCGGAACGGTCCGTAATCAAGATCGACGACGCGATCCCTTTCCATGCCGCCTCACTCGTGTCGTGCGGCGTCAGCACCGGCTGGGGCTCCGCGACGGTGTCGGCAGGCACCGAGCCCGGCGACACCGTCGTCGTCATCGGCACCGGTGGTGTCGGGATGAACGCCCTGCAAGGAGCTCGCGCCGTCGGCGCAACCTACATCGTTGGGGTGGACCCGGTTGAGTCCAAGCGGGATTCGGCCAAGATCTTCGGTGCCACGCATACCGCGGCCTCCGCTGAGGAAGCGATACCATTGGTCAAAGAGATCACCGCCGGCGTAATGGCCGACCGCGTCGTCGTCACTCCCGGCGTTGTGCACGTGGACTTGATCCCGTTGGCGATGACGCTGCTTCGCAAAGGCGGGATATGCGTGCTCACCGGCATCACCCCTTTTACTGAGCCCCCTGTTCCGCTGGTGCTACAGGAAATGGTGCTGTCGGCCAAACAACTCAGGGGAGCGCTCTACGGCGGGATGAATCCGCGCACGAGCGTGCCGATGCTGTTGTCGTTGTATCAGGCAGGCGCGTTGAAGCTAGACGAGCTGGTCACCCGTCACTACCAGCTCGACCAGATCAACGAGGCGTTCGTGGACCTGCGCGAAGGCCGCAACATTCGCGGAATCATCGATTTCGCCGGCCTCTGATCAACCCTTTGGCTCGCGATCGCGAGGCGCGCACCGGCTCGCGGCCTGATCGAGCACCGCAAACAGATTCACCGCTCGATCCACTGCGATGTCAACGCGAACTCCGACAGATATTTCGTCGAACTCCATCCGCCATCGACAACGATCGTTTGGCCGTTGATGAAACTTCCCCCCGGCGAGCATAAGAACGCGACGGTGCTGGCAATGTCATTGATACTGCCCAACCGCTGATGCGGCGTCATCTCGGTGTTGATCCTGCGGAATCGCTCATCCTCCAGGCGTTTCTCGACCATCGGTGTCAGCGTCACACCGGGCGCGACGGCGTTACAGCGGATGCCGGATGCCCCGTACTGGCAGGCGATGTGAGTGGTTAGCGCGGTCAGCCCGCCTTTGGCCGCGGAGTAGGCGCCGCCGCGCAGCCCGCCGATGACCGCGAAAGTGGATGTGACGTTGATGATCGCCGACCCGGGTCCCATGTGTGGGAGCACCTCGCGGGCCAGCCGGAACGGGGCGCGCAGCATCAAACCCAGGAAGTAGTCCAGTGTTTCGTCGTCTGTTTCGTGTAGCGGTTTGGGGCTGCCCGCCCCGGCGTTGTTGATCAGGAAGTCGATGTGACCCCACCGAGTGACCGCGAGGTCCACGATGCGTCGCGGCGCGTCATCATGGGTCAAGTCGGCAGCGATTGTTGCGACGCGATCCGGATCATTGACGGCGTTTTCCAGCTCGGCCAGCCGGTCCTCGTCGCGGCCCGTGCCAACGACCGCCATGCCCATCTCGGCGAGTTTTGCCGCACATCCGAGGCCGATGCCGCTGCTTGCCCCCGTGACGATTGCGACCTGCATCTCACCCATCCACCTTTGTCTCCGCCTGTGTTAAAGCCGCTCGGATCTGATGCTTGAGTATCTTCCCTGCGTCGTTCTTCGGCAGCGCATCCCAGATGACCACCTCTTCTGGAGCCTTGAATTTCGAGACACCCTTGCTCTCCAGGAGCGCAAGCAGGCTTGCGACGTCCGGCCTTGCCGCACCCGCAGGCACGATCACCGCACACGCCCGTTCTCCGGTGCGCTCGTCGGGGAGCCCGACGACCGCGATTTCGGCGATGCCGGGATGGTCGGCGAGCAGGTCCTCGACTTCCTTCGCCGAGATGTTCTCACCGTTGCGGATAATGACGTCCTTGGCCCTGCCGGTCACGGCGAGGTACCGGTCATCGACCCAGCGCCCAAGATCTCCGGTGCGGAAAAACCCTGCGGCATCAAAAGAGTCGACGTCATCCTCGGGATGCCGGTAACCCAGCAGCATCTGCGGGCCGCGCACACAGATTTCACCGTCACCGGTCGGCGCGGCTTCGTGTGTGACGAGTTTGATCTCGGCGATGCCAGGTCTTCCGTCGGTGCCTGCGGCGCAGTCTGCTTCATCTCGCCGAGGTGCGCCGATAGTCGTGACGGGCACTTCCGTGCAGCCGTACACCCGGGTGACCACCGCCTGGTCGAAATACCCGGCGGCGCGGCGGATCAGTGAAGGCGACACGGAGGCGCCGCCGCAGATAAACACCTTCAAGTCGGGCAGGCGGGTGCCGGCGCACTCAGCAGCGGACAACAGTTGCTGCAGAAACGGTGTTGCCCCGGCCATGTGGGTGCACCGCTCGCTGTTCATCAGCGCCACAGCCGCCGCCGGATCCCACCGGTCCATGAGTACCGCGGTGGTGCCCAGCAGCAGCGGGCATTCGAACGCATAGATCGAGCCGCCGATGTGGGCGATCGGCGACGGGACCAAAAACGTGTCGCCCGGATCGACGATCCAGTGGTCGCGGATCTGACAGATCAGCGCATGCATCGAATTGTGGCTATGCAGCACGCCTTTGGGTCGGCCCGTGGTGCCGGATGTGTAGAGGACCATCCGCACGGCGTCGGGATCCAGGGCCGGCGGCTCCGCGGCATCCGGCTGATGCCCGAACAGCGCCGGGTAGGGCGTGTGCGAACCGGCCTCGCCGCGCAGCACAACCACTTCGGGGGATGAGCTCATTGCCGCGGTCACGCGTTCGAGCATCGCTGCGTAGTCATGGCCGCCGAACCGGTGCGGGACGAACATCATCGCGCTTTCGACGTCTTCCAGGATGAAGCGTAGGTCGTGGTAGCGCAGCGACGGCAGGATCGGGTTAACCACCATCCCGGCCAGCGTCGCGGCCAGATAGATGACAGCGGCCTCGTGCCAGTTCGGCAGCATGAACGACACGACGCTACCGGTCGGCATGCGCGCCCGCAGCGCGGTCGCCAGCCCGGCAGCCTGGGTATATAGTGCGGCGCAGTCGAGTCGAGTGTCCCCGTCCACCAACACCGTTCGCCGCGGCGAGGTCTCAGCGGACGCGCGCAGTGAATCGGCAAGTGTGGTGTGCACCCACAGCCCGCGCCGGTATGCTTCTGCCGCGCGTGCGGTGTCTTGGTGGGCCCGGGCCATCACCGCCACCCCACCTCAGTCGGCCTAACCATTCACGCGACGCATGGTCATCGCGTACCGAAAGCTCGACGACAGGTGGGTGTTGATCGTAACCTGGGCGACCTCGCCATCAGAGGTCTGGTAAGTGCGCCGCATCTGCAGCGCCGCTGTCCCAGGCTCAACTCCGAGGCCGTCGGCCAGCTCGACGGAGAGCAGTACCGCGGCGATCTCTTGGTGTAACTCGGCGATGGTCACGCCGAACAGGTCCTCGATCAAGGGAAAAATCGGGCCGGTGTGGCGTTGCAGTAGCCTGCCGACCGCGGCGAAAGCGCGGCTTATGTAGTACTCCGTTCGGCACAGGGGCACCGACGCGCCGTCGGCTTGCCGGTAGCCGCGCACGGATAGCCACTGCGTGCCGGCCTCCAGTCCGGTCCGAGCGGCGAGGTCGTCGTCGACCGTCACCATCTCGTTGGACTCGATGTTCAGCTGCGCGCCGGCCGCGAACGCGAGCAGGTCGTCGATCGACATCACGTCCTGCGCATAGGAACTGGACGCTGGCCGGGGAACCACGCGGGTGCCCGCTCGTGGTCGCGACGCGACGAGGTTGTCCTCGCGCAGCCGGCGTAGTGCTTCCCGGACTGTGTAACGGCTGACCGCGAATCGCGCACACAATTGGTGTTCGGTCGGTAGCTGCGAGCCCACCGGGTAAACGCCGTCGACGATCTCCTTACGCAGCGTGCGCGCGATCTGGAGGTAGCGGTGCTCGTTGGAGATGGCTTGGGGCATCAGCAGCCGTCCTGTGACCGGCGCAACGCCAGTATGCTGCCGTCGGCGTCGGCCGAGATGTAGAGCGTCCCGTCGGCCGCTGTGGCGATGCCGGCGAAGGGGCCCTGGGGCCCGGAAAACGGCGGCATTCCTTTCAGCGGCTTGGGCACCACACCCGGCGGGGGGCCGACCGGCAACCCGGAAGCGATGGTCTCCCGAACGTCGGTGTTCAGGTCGAACGCGATCAACTCCCTGGCGCCGGCATCGACGATGTAGAGCACACCGTTGCGCACTGAAATGCCTTGCGGGCGTTGTAGGTCAGCGACGACGGTATCGATCCTCGATCCGTTCACCTTGACCACCCGTCCGGCACCGGCCTCTGCCACCAGGCACGCCCCGGCTGCGTCGATCGCGATGCCAACGGGGTCGCGCAGGTCGGTCGCCAGCACCTCGATGTCGCCCGACCGCAACGACAGCACCCGCCCAGTGCCCAATTCGGCAAAGACCACACCGTCGGGACTGACCGCGACACCGTAGAGCTGGTCGAAACCGTCGGCGAGCACCTCGCTTTCGCTCGCCGACGGACGGTAACGGCTGACTTGCCCGGCTGAGGTCGTCACGACGAACTCGCCAGGTCCGCTCGACGCGACGCCGCGCAGGAATCCGGGATAGCCGGGGCTGAACAACATCCCCACGGTCCGCAAAGACCCGTTGGGCGGGGCGACATAGAAGTACGTGCCGTCGGCGACGTAGAGCTGCCCGTCGTGCCCCACGGTCAGATCCAGCGGCCAGTTAAGCCCGCCGGCCAGCACTGTTCGTGTTGTGCCGTCTGGCGATATCTCGGTGATCTCGCCGGTGAAGTTGGATACCAGCACCTTGTCGCCGACGAAGGTGCAGTTGTCCAGGCCCGGGCTTAGCTGGGCCAGCAGCCGCTGTTCGCCGCTGCGGGGATCGATGCGCAGCACCTGCCCGCTGGCAACCTGAGTCGAGACGATGTAGCCCTGCGAGTCGAACTTGACCGAGTCGGGCACACCGAGGCAGCCAGCAATGCACTGCGGCTCGCCGCCGTCGGGATCGACGCGCCAGATCTCGTTGGCGCCCATCACCGGGAAATACAGCAGGCCGTCCGGGCCGACCTCCATCGCATTCGGTGAGGGCACGTTCTCCAGCAGCACCCGTGGCGGCCCGCCGCCCAGGTCGAATTCCAGCAGGCGCCCACCCTCACGGCATTCACCGATGAACAACCGGCCCCGATGAACGGTGATGCCGTTGGCTGACGGAACGTCGTCGCGCAGCACCCGGGTTCGGCCCGCGGTGTCGAGCATGCTGACCCGGCCGTCCATGACCTCGGTCGCATAGAGGTTGCCGCTCGCGTCGAACGCGACGTCGTCGGGCGCCACGATCTCGCCGCCCTTGGCACTCACGGTCACCAGTTGCCCGGTGCGGTGATCCAGCGCGCTGATCTGACTGCCGGTCACCTGAGCGATGTAGATGCGCCCATCCGGGCCGGTGCGCAGACCGTTGGCGCCGAACAGGCGACTCGGGGCGGTGACCCGCTCGAGTCGCCAGCCCTCCGCGACTTCGACCGGGTGGGGCCCGGGAATCGGGGAAGCATACCGCGATGTCTGCGCCGCGATGGCCATGGTCTCGCCGAGATCCTTCCCATTAGACGGAAGTGCCCGTTTGGGCCGGACGTTATCAAAGTCCTGCTAGTCCAGACAATAGCCGCCACTGGATTGCGATCGACCTTGACAGCGGCGTCTGCCGATGGGAATAGTGTTCTCCAACGGACAGAACCCAATATCTTGTCCGGACAAAATTGCAGCACATCCCGTCGCGGGCGGTAGTGGAGTCCGCGGCAGACGGAAGCAGGCCATGGAGGACTTGCTCAGACTCGACGGTCGCATCGTGGTGGTTTCCGGTGCCGGCGGCGGTGGCATCGGCACGACCGTGACGGCGATGACCGCCCGGGCGGGGGCCACCGTGATCGCGGTGAGCCGCTCGAAGGAGAACCTCGACGAGCACGTCGTTCCGCTGGCGCAACAGGGTCTGGCGGTCGTGCCCGTTGCGGCCGACGCATCGACCGACGAGGGCATCGCCGCGGTGATCGACCAAACGCGGCGTGCCGATGGCAGCCTGTACGGTCTGGTCAATGTCGCCGGCGGCGCTGAGCCGTCGACGTGGATGCCGTCGACCCGGGTGACGCGCAGCGACTGGCGCAAGATCTTCACTGACAATCTTGAGACGGCGTTTTTCATGAGCCGGGCCGTCGCCGCCGAACTGGTCGCGCAGCAGCGGCCCGGGTCGATCGTTTCGATCTCCTCGATCAGCGGCATGAACACCGCGCCGTTTCACATCGCCTACGGGACCGCCAAGGCCGCGGTGACCGCGATGACCCGCACCATGGCGCTCGAGCTGGCGCTGGCCGGAATCCGGGTGAATGCCGTGGCGCCGGGCGTCACCGAGACCGCGGCCTCGCGCACCTACGTCGAGGCGGACCCGGACCGGGATCGGCAGGCGATCGCGATGGGCCGGCGCGGGCGGCCCGAGGAACAGGCCGGCGCCATCCTTTTCCTTCTGTCGGAGTTGTCGAGCTACATCACCGGCCAGACGCTGCTCGTCGACGGTGGGCTTGACCTCAAATGGACCCATCTCGGCGCCGACAACACCTCGCTGTTTCTCAAAGACGAATCCTTCCGCGCGGCCATTAGGAGGATGTGATGACCGATCTGGCCAAAGATGCGAATCCCGTAGCGGCCGAGGAACTGTCGAAACCGATGACAATCGGCGCCGAGGCCTACATCAGCGAGAACTATGCCCGTGCCGAGCGCGACAAGCTATGGCGAAAAGTCTGGCAGCAGGTCGGCCGCGTCGAAGAGCTGCCCGAGGTGGGCAGTTACCTGACCTACGACATTCTCGACGACTCGATCATCGTGGTACGCACCGGCCGGAACGAATCGGACGGATTTCGAGCCCACCACAACGTCTGCATGCACCGCGGCCGTCGGCTGATCGACACACCCGAGGGCGCTAAGAACGCCTGTGGCCGCACCCGTAAGTCTTTCGTCTGCGGCTTCCACGGCTGGACCTATGCCCTGGACGGGGCGTGCACTCACATCCGCGAACAACAGGACTGGCATGACGCGCTGACTCCAGACAACACCTACCTTCGGCCGGTCAAAGTCGATACCTGGGGCGGCTGGTTGTGGATCAATATGGACCCCGACTGCGAGCCGCTGGCCGATTACCTGTTTCCCGCCGCAAAGATTCTCGACCCGTTCGGCCTGGAGAACATGCGCTACAAGTGGCGCAAGTGGCTGTCCTTCGATTGTAACTGGAAAGTCGCGATGGAGGCCTTCAACGAGACCTACCACGTCTACACGACGCATCCGGAGTTCAACAAGTTCGGCGAATTCAAGGGATGGGCCAAGACACAAGGCAAACACAGCAACATCGGCTATGACGCTCCAGAGGATATGGAGGCCACCAAGTCGAAGATCCGGCTCGGCACCGGCGCCGATCCGCGTGTGTCGACCGCAGAGATGCAGGTGTACACGATGGAGGAGACCAACGCCACGACCACCCAGACGCTGGTGAACGCCGCCAAGCGGCTGGTTGACGAATTGCCCGAGGGCACACCGGCCGACAAAGTTCTCGAGCACTGGCTGGCGTCAGCGCGCCGCGATGACGAAGCCCGCGGCGTGATCTGGCCGACGATTCCATCTGACATCCTCGGACAGGCCGGCACCGCGTGGCAGGTCTTTCCGAACTTCCAAATTGGGCAGGGCCTGACCAGCGCGCTGTGCTACAGCGCCCGGCCGCACCCCAGCTACAACCCCGACAAGTGCATTTTCGAGGTGTCGGTGTTCGAATTGTTCCCGAAAGGCCAAGAACCCCAGACGCAGTGGGAGGACACACCGGTCGGTGACCCCGGGTGGCGGTCGGTTTTGCCCCAGGACTTCTCCAATATGGCCGCCGTGCAGCAGGGCATGAAATCCCTTGGCTTCCCCGGCACCAAGCCCAACCCGTACCGCGAACGCAGCACCGTCAATCTGCACTACCAACTGTCGAAGTACATGGGTACCGGCGAGCCCCAAGAACTTCCAAGTGAGGAGCCCCCACTGGCATGACGATGTACCAAGACAATTGCGGACCAACGCAGACGCCCGACGACATCGACATTGACACGCTGCGTAAGCAATATCGGCAGGAGCGAGATAAGCGGCTGCGTCCGGAGGGCTCGAAGCAGTACTTGGAACTCAAGGACGACTTCGCAGAATTCGCCGAGGTCGATCCCCACACGCCGGTGACGCCGCGCAGGCCGATCGACGAGAACATCGAGGTCGCGGTTCTCGGCGGCGGCCTCACCGGGTTGTTGGCCGGCGCGTACCTCAAGAAGGCAGGCGTCGATGACGTGCACATCGTCGAGATGGGCGGGGACTTCGGCGGAGTCTGGTACTGGAATCGTTTCCCGGGAATCCAGTGCGACAACGACGCCTACTGCTACATCCCGATGCTGGAAGAACTCAACTACATTCCGTCGAAGAAGTTCGCCGACGGCGCCGAGATCTACGAGCACTGCCGTCGCATCGCAAAGCATTTCGGGCTCTACGACGGCGCAATCTTCTCCACCCAGGTTCGCGCGGTGCGCTGGGATGAGACGATCAAGCGCTGGCGGTTGAGTACTAATCGCGGTGACGACATGCGTGCCCGGTTCTTGGTGATGGCACAGGGCTCGTTCAACCGGCCGAAGCTCCCAGGCATCCCCGGTATCAAGGACTTCAAGGGACATATATTCCATTCCGCTCGCTGGGACTACGACTACACGGGTGGGGATTCCAACGGCGGACTGCACAAGCTGCATGACAAGCGTGTTGCGCTTGTCGGTACTGGTGCGACCGGCGTGCAGCTGGTTCCGCATCTGGGCCGAGACGCCCAGCACCTCTACGTCTTGCAGCGCACGCCCTCATCGGTGGACGTGCGAGGCAACGAGCCGACGGACCCACAGTGGGCGGCTTCCCTGCAGCCTGGCTGGCAGGAGGAACGCAAGCGCAACTTTCACCGGTGGTCACCGTTGGGGGAAGGTGCGGTGTTCGACGAGCCAGATATGGTCTGCGATTTCTGGACTGAACTAGGGCGCAACCTGACCGCGCGGATCGCGGCTGCCGACGATCCCGCGTCACTGACCATCGAGCAGATCATGGTGATCCGCGAAGAAGAGGATTACAAGGTGATGGAGCGGTTGCGGCGCCGCGTCGGGGAGCTCGTCGAGGACTCGGAGACCGCCGAAGCGCTCAAACCCTACTACCGGTTCATGTGCAAGCGGCCCTGCAGCAACGACGAATACCTGCCGACGTTCAATCGCCCGAACGTCACGCTGGTTGACGTGTCGGAATCCAAAGGCGTGGAACGGCTCACCAAGAACGGGATTGTCGCCAACGACGTTGAGTATGAAGTCGACTGCGTCATCTTCGCCAGCGGTTTCGAGATCACCACTGATATCAGCCGTCGGTACGCAGTCGATGTGATCGAGGGCCGCGATGGCTTGCCGCTCTTCGAACACTGGCGCGACAGCTACAAGTCACTCCATGGGATGACCAGCCGAGGGTTCCCCAACCAGTTCTTCACCGGCTTCATTCAGGGCGGCGTGGCAGGGAACACCACCGCGATGCTTGAGCAACAGGCCGAACACATCGCCTACATCATTTCCGAAGCAATAGCGCGCCGCGCGACGACCGTCGAGCCGAGCCAGGAAGCTCAAGACAACTGGGTCAAGACGATCCGCGAAGTCTCGATAGACAGCTCGGAATTCGCGATCTCCTGCACGCCCGGCTATTACAACAATGAGGGCGGCGGTGGCGGTGAGGGCATCCGCTCGGCCATCGGCGATCCCTACATGCCGGGCTTCTACGTGTTCGACGACTTGCTCAAGGAATGGCGTGCCAAAGGCGACCTAGACGGTCTGGTCCTCGGGGCGTAGATGGCTGACTTGAGATTCGACGGCAGGGTGGCGGTCGTCACCGGGGGTGGCCGAGGGCTCGGCCGCTCTTACGCCATGCTGCTCGCGTCTCGGGGGGCGAAGGTAGTCGTCAACGATCCAGGGGGCGGCCTCACCGGTGACGGCACCGATGCCGGTCCGGCCGACGATGTGGTGCGTGAGATCGCCGCTGCCGGTGGCCAAGCGGTCGCCAGCACCGACTCGGTGGCCACCGCAGCCGGCGGCAAGGCGATTGTCGACGCGGCGCTCGATATGGACGGACGCATCGACATCCTCATCCACAACGCCGGCAACGTGCGTCGCGCGTCGCTGAAGGAGATGAGTTACGAGGACTTCGACGCGGTGCTCGACGTGCACTTGCGCGGCGCGTTCAACGTTGTGCGACAAGCATTTCCGGTCATGTGCGAGGCGGGTTACGGGCGCATCGTGCTCACGTCGTCGATCGGCGGCTTGTACGGGAACCACAATGTGGCCAACTACGCGGCCGCCAAGGCCGGCGTGGTTGGGCTATCCCATGTCGCGGCGCTCGAAGGCGCCGCGCACGGAGTGGCCTGCAACGTGATCGTGCCGGCCGCGGTGACCAGGATGGCCGCCGGCATCGACACCTCGGCCTATCCGCCGATGGGCCCGGAACTCGTTGCGCCCGTCGTGGGCTGGCTGGCACACGAATCCTGTTCGGTGAGCGGGGAGTTGTTCATCGCGTTGGCGGGCCGGGTGGCGCGGGCCGTCATCGCGGAAAGCCCCGGGATGTGGCGGCCGTCGTGGACGGTCGAGGACGTCGGCCAGCATCTCGATTCGATCCGAAACATCGAGGCACCGTTGATCTTTCCTGTCCTGCCCGACGGACATGACCAGCACATCCGCTACAGCTTCGGACTGGCAAACCGCTCAAATGATCGGGGCGCACTCCATGGTTAACAGCACGGGCCCTATGGTCGGTGTGCGGGTAATCGACCTCACCGCGATGGTGATGGGGCCGTATTGCACGCAGATCATGGCTGACATGGGCGCTGATGTGATCAAAGTCGAACCGCCACAGGGCGATAACACCCGCTACATCTCGGTCGGACCCGCGCCGGGGATGAGCGGTGTGTTCGTCAACGTCAACCGGGGCAAGCGCAGCGTAGTGCTGGACCTGCAAACCGAGGCCGGAACACGCGCGCTGCGCGGGCTGGTGGAGACCGCGGACGTCTTCATCCATTCGATGCGCGCCAAAGCGGTCGCCAAGCTCGGTTTCAGCTACGACGATGTCGCCGCGATCAACCCCGCGATCGTCTACACCAATTGCTACGGATACGGCCGCCGCGGACCCAATCGAGACCGGCCCGCCTACGACGACACCATCCAGGCGGAATGCGGCCTGCCGGCGGTACAACAGCAATTGACCGGCGAGGCCGACTACGTCGGAACCATCATGGCCGACAAGGTCGCCGGGCTCACCGCGCTGTATGCGACGACCATGGCACTGTTTCACCGTGCGCGCACCGGGCAGGGGCAGGAAGTCGAGGTGGCCATGTTCGAAACCATGGCCTCGTTCATGCTCGTCGAACATGCCAACGGCGCCCTGTTCGACCCGCCGCTGGGGCCGGCGGTGTATCCGCGTACCGTGGCGCCCAACCGTCGGCCGTACCGCACCAGCGACGGCTACATCGCCGCGCTGATCTACAACGACAAGCACTGGAACGCATTCATGAACGCCGTGTGCCCGCCGTGGGCCAGTGAGCTGTATTCGACGCTGGAACAGCGGGCCCACCAGATCGACACCGTTTACGGGCTGGTGGCCGAGACGATGAAACAGCGCTCGACCCAGGAGTGGCTGGAGTTGTTGCGCGAACTCGAGATTCCGGCCGCGCCACTGAACACTCCCGGCGCGCTTTTCGACGACCCGCACCTCAACGCCGTCGGCATGTTCGAGACCGTAGACACCCCGCACGGACCTGTCCGCTTCCCGGGCGTGCCTACCTGGTTCTCTCGGACACCGGGTCGCGTCGCGGGGCCGGCGCCGGAGCTCGGCGCCGACACCGCAGAAGTGCTCGCCGAAATTGGCACGGGCAGTCCCCCGCAGGCGGGAGGTACCCCCAGCAAAATCGCCCGAAATGGCCTGCCAGATGGCGATTTTGCGTCTGCTCGCGAAGTAAAGGAGTTGTAAGAATGGCTGTGCCCGTTTACAAGCGCATTCTCGACCTGTTCGAGGCTGAGGGTGTGAATACCCTGTTCGGGATCCCGGACCCGAACTTCGTACACATGTTCCTCGAGGCGGATTCGCGTGGCTGGCACGTGGTTTCGCCGCACCACGAGTTGAGCGCCGGGTTCATGGCCGAGGCAGCGTCGCGGATGACGGGGAAGCCCGGTCTGTGCATCGGCACCCTGGGCCCTGGTGTCGCCAACATCGCAGGGGCGATGATGTGCGCCTACGTGGAGAACTCGCCGGTGATCTTCCTCGGTGGTCAGCGGGCGCGCATTACCGAGCGGCGGGTGCGCCGCGGCCGAATCCAATTCGTGCAGCAGGAGAGGCTTTTCATCCCGTCGGTGAAGTACAGCAGTTCGATCGAGTACGCCGACCAGACCGACGAGATCGTCCGCGAGGCGATCCGCCGCGCGATGTCCGGCACGCCAGGACCGTCCTATATCGAGTTCCCGTCGCATGTCATCCTCGAAGAGCTCGACGTCCCGGATCCGTTGCCGCCCAGCATGTATCGCCTTGTAAACCAGGGTGCGGGGGCAGCTGAGGTCGCAGAGGCCGCCAGGCTGATCCAGGAGGCCAAGAGCCCGATCCTGCTGGTCGGCCACGGCGTGCACACCTCCCGCACCGGCGCCGCGGTCAAGGAACTCGCCGACCTGATGGCCTGCCCGGTGATTCAGACCTCCGGCGGCACCTCCTTCATCGCCGGGCTGGAGGACCGCACATTCGCCTACGGGTTTTCGCCGGCAGCCGTCGAGGCGGTGGTCAAGTCCGACCTGTGCGTGGCGCTCGGCACCGAGCTCGGCGAGCCGAGCCACTACGGCAAGACTCGGCACTGGGCGGAGAACGACGCCAACCGCAAATGGGTACTGGTTGAGCAGGATCCGGTTGCCATCGGTGTGAACCGTCCGATCGACGTGCCGTTGGTCGGAGACCTGCGCGGTGTCGTCCCCCAGCTCGTCGACGCGCTGCGAGACGGTCCGAGACAGCCCTCCGTTGACCTCGACCGCTGGATCAAGGAGGACGCCGAGGAACTGGCCCAACTCGCGGAGAACGCGCCGACCGGCCGGACACCGGTGCACCCGGCCCGCTATGTCGTCGAGGCAACCAAGGCGTTCCCGGAGGGCGGCATCCTGGTACGCGACGGCGGGGCCACCGTCATCTTCCAGTGGACCTACTCGCAAGCCAAGCCGCACGACGTGATCTGGAACCAGAACTTCGGCCACCTCGGCACCGGCCTGCCCTACGCTGTCGGCGCGTCTGTCGCCGAGGGCGGCAAGCGTCCGGTCATGCTGCTGACGAGCGACTCCGCGTTCCTGTTTCACATCGCCGAACTGGAGACCGCCGCGCGGCAGAACCTGCCGCTGGTGTGTGTGGTCGGCGTCGACCATCAGTGGGGACTCGAGGTCGGCGTCTACAAGCGCACGTTCGAGCAGCCGTCGCCGCAGCCTGGCGTGCACTGGAGCAAGGACGTGCGGTTCGACAAGATCGCCGAGGGATTCGGTTGCTACGGCGAGTATGTCGAGAAGGAAGACGAGATCGGGCCTGCCATCGGGCGTGCTTACGCTAGCGGCAAGACAGCCGTTGTTCATGTCTGCATCGACCCGAAGGCCAACTCGGAAGAGATGCCGAAGTACGACGAATTCAGAACTTGGTACGCAGAAGGAACTCAATAGGGAAGGGTACGACCATGCGCGAATACCTGAAGTTCTATATCGACGGCCGCTGGGTCGACCCGGTCCGGGCCAATGCTTTTGACATTGAGAACCCGGCGACCGAACAGGTTTCCGGGACGATCTCACTCGGCTCGGCCGCCGACGTCGACGTGGCTGTCGCGGCCGCCCGGCGCGCTTTCGCCAGCTGGTCGCAGAGCAGTCGCGAACAGCGCCTGGATCTCCTGGAGGCCATCCTTGCCGAATATCAAAAGCGCCTAGGCGATCTCGCCGACGCGGTCACCGAGGAAATGGGCGCGCCGCCCGCGCTGGCTGCGGGCCCTCAGGCCCAACTCGGGCTCGGTCACCTGGTGACGGCGATCGATGTGCTGAAGAATTTCCCCTTCGAAGAACAGCACGGGGCAACGCTGATCGCCAAGGAGCCGATCGGCGTCTGCGGGCTGATCACGCCGTGGAACTGGCCGCTCAACCAGATCGCGGTCAAGGTGTATCCGGCATTGGCAACCGGGTGCACCATGATCCTGAAACCGTCTGAGGTTGCGCCGTTCTCGGCTCACGTATTCACCGAGATTCTGGATGCCGCCGGTGTGCCGGCCGGTGTGTTCAACGTGGTCAACGGCGACGGTCCCGGCGTCGGTGTCGCCCTGGCGAGCCATCCCGACATCGACATGGTGTCCTTCACCGGATCCACGCGCGCCGGCGTCGAAGTGGCCACCAACGCTGCTCCGACCGTGAAGCGGGTGACCCAGGAACTCGGCGGCAAGAGCCCCAACGTCGTCCTCGACGATGCGGGTTTTGGCGACAGCGTCCGAGCGGGCGTGGTCAACATGATGCCGAACTCCGGTCAAAGCTGTAACGCACCATCACGCATGCTGATCCCGAAATCGCGGATGGCCGAGGCCATGGCGATCGCGCGTGAGGTCGCCGAGCACGTGAATGTGGGCAGTCCCGACGATCCGAGAGCGATCGGTCCGGTGGCGTCGAGGGCACAGTTCGAAAAGGTGCAACGCCTGATCCAGCAAGGCATCGACGAGGGTGCGACCGTCGTCGCCGGCGGCCCGGGCCGGCCGACGGGGCTGGACAAGGGTTACTACGTCAAGCCGACCGTCTTCGCGAACGTCACCAACGACATGACGATCGCACGCGAGGAGATCTTCGGGCCGGTGCTGTGCATCCTCGGCTATGACGACATAGACCAGGCCGTCGAGATCGCCAACGACACCGAATACGGCCTGGCCGGCTACGTCTCGGGAGCCGACCTCGACAAGGCCCGAGACGTGGCCCGCAAGATCCGGGCCGGCTGGGTGACGATCAATCATGCTTTCGACATGAATGCGGCGTTCGGCGGCTATAAGCGCAGCGGCAACGGGCGAGAGTGGAGCGAGTTCGGCTTCCACGAGTATTTGGAGGTCAAGAGCACCTTGGGCTACGCGCCCGACAAGGCTGCGCAATAGCTTTTGACGATTGAGAAGGGATGAGAAACAGATGTTTTCAGCCGTTTTGATCGAGAAAGCTGAGGCCGGACAGACGGTTGGGGTCACCGGCCTGGACGAGGCGCAGCTGTCCGATGGCGATGTCAGCGTGGATGTCGAGTACTCCACGCTGAATTACAAGGATGGCCTGGCAATTACGGGCAAATCGCCCGTCGTGCGGAAATTTCCGATGGTTCCGGGTGTCGATCTCGCCGGCGTGGTGACCGGGAGCAGCCACGCCGACTGGAAAAAGGGCGACCGCGTGGTGCTCAACGGTTGGGGCGTCGGCGAGACGCATTGGGGGGGCCTGGCCCAGCGCGCGCGCCTCAACGGGGACTGGCTGGTGCCTCTGCCCCCGCAGTTCACCAGCCGCCAGGCGATGGCAATCGGCACTGCCGGTTACACGGCGAGCCTCTGTGTGGCTGCCCTACTAGCCCATGGCATATCGCCCGATCAAGGCGAGATCCTCGTGACGGGCGCGACAGGCGGCGTCGGAAGCGTCGCGATCGCGTTATTGAGCATAGCGGGGTTCAAAGTGGCTGCCGCGACCGGAAAGCCTTCCGAAGCTGACTATTTGCAGCGACTCGGTGCCGGGACGGTGTTGGACCGCGATGAGCTCTGCGAGGCCGGCAAGGCGTTGCAGAAGGAGCGCTGGGCGGGCGTCGTCGACACCGTCGGCAGCCATACGCTGGTCAACGCCTGCGCGCAAACGCGGTACGGCGGCGCGGTTGCCGCATGCGGCCTGGCCCAGGGCATGGATTTTCCGGCCACGGTTGCGCCGTTTATCTTGCGCGGTGTCTCCCTGCTTGGCATCGACAGCGTGATGGCGCCCAAAGAGCGGCGCATGGTCGCCTGGAAACGCCTATCTGACGATCTGGATGGCGGCGTGCTGGATTCGATCGCTCAAGAGATCGGTCTGGGAGAGGCGATCGCCTCGGCGGGAGAACTTATGGACGGCAAGGTACGCGGCCGCATCGTTGTAGACGTCAATCGCTGACGGGAGCGCTGATGGCCAAGAAGACGACCAAATCATCGAGCGTCGAACTCGATTTGTCCGACGTCGATCACCGGGTGGGAAAGCCGGTGGGCGGAGGGCAATTGTGGGATCCATGTAGTTCATCCGACATCCGGCGCTGGGTGATGGCGATGGACTACCCCAACCCGCTGCACTGGGATGAGCGGTTCGCTGGCGACTCGAAGTTCGGCGGCATTGTCGCACCGCAGTCCATCGCGGTGGCCTTGGACTACGGACACGGCGCGGCCCCTGCATGCGTGGGCCATATTCCGAACAGCCACTTGATCTTCGGAGGTGAGGAATGGTGGTTCTACGGCTGTCCCGTGCGGCCCGGCGACAAGTTGTTGCAAGAGCGTCGGTTTCATGACTACAAGGTGACCGAGACGAAATTCGCCGGCCCCACGATGTTCTCACGCGGTGACACCATCCACACGAACCAGCACGGCACCCTGGTGGCGCGCGAACGTTCCACTGCGATCCGCTATCTCTACGAGGAAGCGGCAAAGCGCGGGATGTTTGAAAATCAGCTGGGCGGCATCAAACGCTGGACGCAAACTGAGCTCGAGGAAGTCGAAAGGCTACGGCGTGAGTGGCTCGAATCCAACCGGATGGGGGTATCGCCGCGCTTTGACGAGGTCAAGGTTGGCGACACGCTGCCACGGCGGGTGATCGGGCCGCACAGCATCGCCAGCTTCACCACCGAATACCGGGCGTTCCTGTTCAATATCTGGGGCACTTTCCACTGGGTGGCGCCACCCGGTATCGAGGATCCGTGGGTCTATCAGGATCCAGGCTGGGGCAAGGACTTCGCCTTCGACGAAGAAGACGCGAAGATCGATCCCCGCAAACGCGACGGCCTCTACGTCGGCCCGTCGCGCGGGCACATCGACGCCGACCGGGCCAGCCAAGTCGGCATGGCCCGCGCCTACGGCTATGGCGCAACGATGGGCGCATGGTGCACCGACTACCTCGCATACTGGGTCGGCCACGACGGCATGGTGCGCCATTCCAAGGCCGACTTCCGTACGCCCGCCTTCGAGGGGGATGTGACCTATTTCGATGCCGAGATCGTCGACAAGCAACCCGAGTCGACCTGGGGTGTGCCGCTCGTACAGGTAAAGCTGCGCCTGACCAACCAGAACGGAGAAATGCTGGTGGGCTGCACAGCCGAGGTCGAACTGCCGTTGTAGCCATGGTCGACGAGACGGGTTCGCAAGCCGCACAGGGCTTTTCCGTAGGCCTTTCCATAGTATCCGGACCGCCGCTATCGGATGAGCCCGGGCTAGGTGCGCTCACACTGCCGGGTTTCCTACGCGAAGTGACGCAGATGTACGGCGAGCGCGAAGCATTGGTGTGGCGCACCTCCGACGGCGTCACGCGTTGGACGTATGCGCAGCTTTGGGAACGCGCGATCGAAGTGGCGCGTGCGTTGCGCGGGTGCGGCCTCGGCAAGTGCGCCCGCGTCGGCGTGCTGATGACGAACCGGCCGGAATGGCTTGCCGCGGTGTTCGGTACATCTCTGGCCGGCGGGGTGGCCGTCACCCTCAGCACGTTTTCCACGGCGTCCGAATTGGACTATCTGATACGGTCCTCGGCTGTTTCGGTGCTGTTGTTTGAGCGCAGGGTGCTGTCGAAGGACTTCGCCGACATTCTGGCCGAGCTGGAACCGGCGATTGGCACATCGCGGCGAGGGGCGCTGGAATCGGCGAAGTACCCGTTTTTGCGCCGACTCGCACTCGTGGGCGAGCCGGCGCCGGGCATCGAGGCGTGGGATGAGTTCCTGGCGTCCGGCCACGAGGAGCCCCGCGGGCTGGTCGAGGCGACCGCCGCGTCGGTGCTTCCCAGCGATGCCGCCGTGCTGTTCTTCTCGTCTGGCTCCACGAGCAAGCCGAAAGGGGTGCTCAGCGCGCATCGCGGGGTGTGCGTCCAAATGTGGCGCTTCAGGCGCATGTACGGGTTCAGCCCGAGCGACCATGTTCGAGGCTGGACGGCCAACGGCTTTTTCTGGTCCGGCAATTTCACGATGGTGCTCGGGTCAACGCTGGCCAGCGGCGGGGCCATCGTCCTGCAATCGACTTTCGACGCCGCCGAGGCGCTCGAGCTCATGCAGGCCGAGCGGGTGAACTTTCCGTTCGCCTGGCCCCACCAGTGGGCTCAGTTGGAAGGCGCACCCAACTGGGGCCGGGTGGATTTGAGCAGCGTGAGGTTCGCGGATTTCAAGACCCCGATCGCCCACCATCCCACGGTTTCGAGCGAATGGTACGAGCCGGGCCATGCTTACGGCAACACCGAAACATTTACGATTACAACGGGTTACCCGGCCAACACTCCGCCCGAAGTCCATGCGGACAGCTTCGGAGTGGTGTTGCCCGGTGTGACGCTCAAGATCACAGATCCGATTACCGGCAGCACTGTTTCGCGCGGCAACGCGGGCGAGATCTGTGTCAAGGGGCCCACGCTCATGCTCGGCTACATCGGCACACCGCTTGACGAGACCCTCGACGCCGAGGGCTTCTTCCCCACCGGCGACGGCGGCTATCTCGACGACGCGGGCCGGCTGTACTGGCAAGGCCGGCTCACCGACATCATCAAGACCGGCGGCGCCAATGTCTCGCCACGCGAGGTTGATGAGGCCCTTATCGAACACTCCGGAGTCAAGGTTGCGCAGACCGTCGGCGTTCCGCACCAAACGCTCGGCGAGGTCGTTGTCTCCTGCGTTGTGCCGCACGATGGCGTGGTCCTGGACACCGGGCAGCTTTTGGCGTTCCTGCGGGAGCGATTGGCCAGTTATAAGCTACCGCGCCATGTGCTGTTCTTCCGCGAGGACGAAGTGGCGGTGACCGGCAATGCCAAGATCAAGGCCGGCGAGCTTCGGGAACTAGCCGCCAA
>Ga0209530_1000363_pt1 | contig 34562 bp, 37 predicted proteins | sample BlaSpr_A8_Ref_O1_FD_187987 | JGI IMG/M metagenome (GOLD analysis project Ga0209530, IMG submission 187987) | Forest soil microbial communities from Thunder Bay, Ontario, Canada - Black Spruce, Ontario site 2_A8_Ref_O1 (SPAdes) (version 2) | ecosystem: Environmental > Terrestrial > Soil > Boreal...
TCCAGCATCCGCGCCCACGACTCGTTCGTCTTCCAGGCTGCTTCCTCCGCCGCCACCCGCGCCCCAGCGGACCCGGCCATCGCGTCCGGACGGCGGCGGGTGAACTCGGCCAGGGTGACCAGCTCACCCCACGCCGCCCACGCCGCCAGCCGCTGCACCGCACCCAGCACCCCCAGCACCTCCTGATCCGTCAGGGTGCCCAGGACCGACCCGTCCGGGCTGGTGACCGAGGCGACCAGCCCGGCCAGCACCGGTCCGGGCGCCATCACGTCCGCTGCCCCGCCGTCGGCGAACCCGGCCGCCCCCTCCGCCGGCCGCCCCGCACCCGTCTCCGTCTCCGTCTCCGTCTCCGTCTCCGATGGATCCTGCCTGGGAGACGAAGACGGCGAGGAGCTGTGCTCCTCGCCGTCTGGTCCTGGCCCTGCCTGCTGTGTGCTTTCCACGAACCACCACCCCCGTCCTGGTCGATGCAACCCCCCTTCCATCGATCATATCATTGTTCGAACTAGCAGTCCAAGTTGATCATGAAAGAATTCGATGATTTTCTTTCAACTGGGAAATCGATCCACCGCGTACCGCTGCCCCGGCTGACGCATCGTGGCCGCTGGAGTGATACCCCGCCGTTATGAGCGACCGGCTCGTCCAGGTCCGGCAGTTCGGCTGCTCCTGTGCATCGATCGCCGAATGCACCCGGACGCCGGGTACGACTCGCAGAAGACCCGCGACGAGCTCACCGGCCGCGGCCGCCCCGCGAGACGCCCCTGACCGACTTCCTATCCGCAGGACCTCTAGCGGCTTAGCTTCGGTGCTAGCTTCAGTGCGAGGACGGGGCAGGCGGCCGCGGCGCGGCGGGCCTGCCTGGCGAGTTCCGGCGGGATCGGCTGCGGGTCCACGATCGGGTAGCCCCACTCGTCCAGCTCGATGAGCTCGGGCAACAACTCGGCGCAGGCGCCGTGGCCGTCGCACACGATGGGGTTTACCTGGAGGGTGCTGGTCACAGGGTCACAGCCATTCCTTCTCGGTGGTCGGCATCGTTCTCGTGTCCGGCACGGGCAGGAACGGCTGGCTTGCCGTGCCGGTGCACTGGTTGTTCCTGTGACTCGCGAGCTCCGCCGCGAAGGTTTCCAGGGCGCTACGGACGAAACGGACCGTACCGTCGGGGTGGTGGCAGGCGCCGCGGCCTGGTATCACAGTGGCCCAGCGCGCGATGTTGTCGATGGTCTGCGGTCGTGGTCGCGGGCCGGCTAGCTCGGCCATCGCCGCGGCCATCCTCGGCAGGCCGTTCAGGCACGGGCCGCACTGGCCGGCGGACTCAGCGGCGAGATAGCGGACCACCCGGGCTGCTTCCGCCAGGCCGCAGTAGCCGTGGGGCAGCGCCGCTATGACGCCCGCGCCCAGGGCTGCCCCTTGCGGGTTCAGCGTCGCGTTGTCGAGGGTGAGCACGTGCTTCATGGGCAGCCAGGTGCCGTGATAGCCGCCGATGAGGACCGCGCTGGTGCTCGCCGGGTCCAGGATGGCGCCGAGCGGGACGCCGATGGGCAGCTCGGTCACCTGCGGGTGGCTGCCCAGGACGTGGATTGTGGTGAGCATGGTGCCGGGCTCGTGTTCTGTGCCGACGGCCCGGAACCAGCCGGGGCCGTATCTGGCGATCAGGGCCAGATGCGCCAGGGTCTCCGCGTTCTGCACCAGGGTGGGGGCACCGCCGATGCCGCGTTCGGTGACCCTGGGGAAGCCGAAGGAGGGCAGTGCGGAGCCGCCCTGGATGCGGTTGACCAGCGCGGTCTCCTGGCCGGCCAGGAATCGCGGCGGAGCTTCGGCAATAAGGACCTCGCGGTGGTCGATGCCCGCGGCCCTGCGTTCGGCGATGGCTGCCTGGACACCGGCCTTAGTTCTGGTGGCGCGGTGGAGGTAGAGGTAGACCTGGCTGGCGCCGACCGCCTCGGCGGCTAGCTGCAGGCCATCAAGGACCAGGTGCGGGGCTCTGCTCAGCAGCGTCTCGTCCTTGCGGCTGGCGGGCTCGCTCTCCGCCGCGTTCGCGACGACCAACTTCACGGGTCCGCGCTGCTCTGCCACGATAGCTAGCTTGCGGTGGGTGGGGAACGCGGCGCCACCACGGCCGGTGAGGCCCGCCGCCTCGACGGTCGCGATGAAATCACTGGTGACGTGGGGTGCACGGCCGTGCCGGGCCAGATGCGCGCCGAGATCCTCGAGCCCGGGCGGCAGCAGGCGGGGCAGTCCGGAAGCGGGCCGGGCTGCCCCGCCTGCCGCCGGCACCGGTCTGGTCGCTGCACTGGTCATCGCTTCGGTCCCCGCGTGACTGGACCCCCCACGATCCGACCCTGCTCGACTAGCCCCTTGGCAGGTTGATCACTCACCAGTTTAGCGACTCTCGCGGCTCTCGGCACCTGCCGGGCGGCGCTCACCAACCGGTACGCGACCGCCGCGCCGATGAACGCCGCACACACGAGCGCCAGGTACAGCAGCGGACCATGCTGCAGGTCCTTGCTGGCGTAGACGCTGTGCACAAACGCCACCGGCCAGCTCGCATAGGCCGTGAGGTGAATCGTCCGCCACAGCGCCGCGTTCAGGCGGCCGCGAACCAGGCTCGTCACGATGATCGCCAGCATCAGGTCAACCGAGATCGCACCTAGCCCCAGCCAGAGCCGCTCATAGCCTGAGGTGAACGGGATCACCGCCGACATGAGCGGGATGTGCACATACGTGTCGAGCACCGCGGTGAGGACATGCACGACGACGAACGTGGTGGCCAGCAGCGAGATGTTCCTGTGCAGGTTCGTTACGGCGAACCCGGGCAGGCCGGGCAGGCGCCCCTGCCGGTTAACCAGGATGCCGAGGACGAAGACAGCGGTCAGCAGGAGCAGCGCGACAACGCCGGTGGCGCGGCTCGCGTACCAGAAGGCGGTGCTGCCGGTCATGGCTGCCGCCCGGCGGGGTGCTCGACGGGGTGCTCGGCGGTTGGCCAGCCGGCGACAGTGAATACGGCGCCCTTGGCATCGACCAGGCGGGCAGGCAGGCGCCGGCTGGCCAGCCAGGGCATCGCGTCACGGCCGCGGATGATCGCCGCGGTGCTCGCCGCGTTCGCATCCAGGCAGGTGCCCGCCGCCACCGATACCGTGCGCCACACCGGCTCCGCGGGCAGGCCGGTGCGCGGGTCAAGGATGTGATGCAGCACGTCGCCGCCGCGGTGCCAGCGGCGTGCCTTGGTACTTGACGTGGCGAGACCGCCATCGCGGATCGCGATCAGCGCGTGCGGACCTTCGACCGGATCAGCCGGGTCGCCGGTAACGTCCTGGACCCTGACCCGCCAGCCCGTTTCCGGGGGCTGGCCGGCGACAGCGATGTCCCCGCCCAGGCTGACCAGGACGCCGCAGCCTAGCGCGGTCGCGATCGCGGTGGCGCCGCGGTCGGCGGCCCAGGCCTTGGCGGTGGCGCCCAGGTCGAGCTCCACCCCGGCGGGCATGGTGAGGCGGGTGCCATCCAGGTGCAGGTGCTGCCAGCCGGGGACGCTCCTGGTGGTGAGCCTGAGCGCCGGGCCGTCGGGGCAGATCTGGGTGAAGTCACGGTCGTAGCCGATGGCGTTCATCGCCGCGCCTACTGTGGGATCGACGTCGCCGCCGGTCAGCCTGGCGGCTCTGAGAGCGGCGGCGACGGCTTCGGCTAGCAGTGGAGACAGGGTGACGCTGCTCCCGGCGAGCGTACGTATCTCGGAATCGGGCCGGAACCTGCTGCAGGCCCGGTCCACGGCGTCGAGGTCGGCGGCCAGCATGCCCCTGGCGCGACTCAGGTGGCACGGGTCGGTCACCACGACCCGTACCGTCGTGCCGAGCGCCTGCCAGGAAGCGGCGGCGGTCAGCGGTTCGGCCGTTGCGGCGCGCATCAGGAGCCGCCCGAGGTGGCCTGGGCGGATCCGGAACTCGCTGTGGGCGCGGAGGCGCTGGAGCTGCTGGATCCCGAGCTGGAGCTCGAACTGCTGCTTGAAGCGCTGGAGCTACCGGAGCCGGAGCTGCCGGAGGTCGAGCTGCTGGAGCTCGTACCGCTGCTTGACGAGCTGGCCGGGGCAGGTGTGGCGGACTTACTGGTGTCACTGGAGTGCGTGGATCCTGGCAGCGCGAAGGCTACCGCGCCGGCGATCGCCACGCTGGCCACGCCAACTCCCGTGGTCGCGACGCGGACCCTGGCCCGGGCGCGTTTCCTGGCCGCCACAGCGGCCTTGAGCCTGTCACCGTTCATGTTTCCCAGTGTCGGCACTGGTGATCCAGGCACCCTGGCGGCAACCTCTGAACCGGCTAAGACTCGACGCTGACACATAACCCTGTCACGGGCCGGGGCCGAGGGGTGTTAAGGCGCGCCAGCAGGGCGGTTCGCGGGGGTCCAGAGCCGGCCGTCCCACCAGCGTTCGGTGCCGGCGTTGGACGGGTCCGGGTACCACCCTTCGGGGACGGCGCTGCCGAACGGCATTCCGCTCGCCGCCGCGACGGGCGCCGGAGGCGGCGCCTGCATCCAGGACTGCGCCTGCCCGCCGTACGCCTGCTGACCGACGCCATATGGCTGGTAGCCGGGAGCCATCTGCGCCTGGGCGCGCTTGGCAGCCGACACGCCAATCAGCCCGCGGACCATCGCGACGGCCCCGGCGAGCATCGGGCCCCAGCTGACGATATAGGAGCCGCCGCTGCGGTGACCGGCCGCCATCGAGTAAGTGACCACGGTGATCACGACGCCGATACCGAAGATGATCAGGCCGTACCGGAACATCGGCCAACCCTGCTTCTTCGAGCGGAAGAGGAAAAAGAACATTGGCACATATTATCCCATTGCGGACAGTATAAGTCGAGCTTGTAGCTACGGCGCGGCGCGGGCCCCTCGGGTGCTGGCGGTAACGGCTCGGGTGTCTTCGGTCCAGTTCTGGCCGTCGTGCCAGCGCTGAGCAGCAGCGTTCGTCGGGTCGGGATGCCATCCGGGCTCCGGAGGCGCCGGCGACCCGTCGGGGTTCGTGCCGAACGGCGCCTGCGCGAATAGCCAGGGCTTCCGCTCGCTGAGCGGCCTCCGCAGAGCCTCCAGCTGGCGAGCAGTCTTTATGGTGGTCAGCCCGCGGACGATACCCAGCAGTCCGTAAAGGACCGGGGCGAGGCAGATCACGAAGAAAGCGGCGTCGTGCCGCGCGGCGAAGAACGACACGGCGGTAGCGGCCACACCGATGGCCAGGATCACCGCGCCCCGGCGGACCGCCGGCCACCCGCGCATGCGGCTTCCTCGGTAGCTGCTGCTAGCACGGATCCGGCGGGCATGAGCGTACTGGCGCTGCCGATACCTTTCTCTGCTATTCACGCCCGACAGTGTGCCCTGAGATACAGAGAGACTTCAACATAAAAGCCGAGATCGGTCAGAGCCCCAAGCAAGGACTCCGGTGGTGATCAGGCCGAGCGCGACCGTGGCCAGGGCCGAGATCAGCAGGGTGCCGCGCGCGCCGAGCGCTTCCACGATCGGGCCGCCGAGGGCGGTGCCGAGCGGTGACGCCAGGATCAGCAGCGATCCCCGGGCGGCCAGCACCTGGGCGAGGGTGTCCGGCGGGGCGGCTTCCTGGAAGACCGCCATCGACAGGGACGCCCACGGACCCCAGATCATGGCGCCGGCGAAGAACGCCGCGAGCGCCAGCACCAGCGGGGTATTCAGTCCGAGCGGCACCAGCGCCAGGCCCCAGCCGAGGACGATCGCCGTCATCGTCGGCCACACGGGAAAGCGGCGCAGGAACGGAGCCGCCAGCTCGCCGATGATCGCTCCCACGCCGAACACCGCCCAGAAAATGCCGAGCAAGGCCGCGGATCCGTGCAGATCGGTTTCGACATGCACGGGCAGGGCGACCTCAACCGGGCCATACAGCAGGTAGAAGAAGAACGACAGCGCGAGCAGGCCAGGCAGCACCGGGGTGGACCGGATCAGCGCCCAGGCACCGGTGACGGGCCTCACACCCGGCTGGGCGCTGCCGCTGGCGACGCTCCCCGCACTGGAACTCGCCACCAGCGGTGCGACGCGGGCGTAGTTGAAAGCGAGGACAGCCCAGCTCGCGGCATCGGCGGTGATGACCACTGCCGGGCCGGTCAGCGCGGTCAGCAGGCCAGCGAGAGCCGGACCGATCATCAGGCTCGTCTGGTCGGCGAGGCCGAACACGGTGTTGCCCGCTATCCGCTGCTCGGGCGGGAGAAGCTGCGCGATGAGCGTGTACTTGCCGGCGCCACCCCACGCGCTCAGCAGTGAGGAGACACCAAGCAGGCAAACGTAACCCGCAGGGTCAAGCTGCCTGGTCAGCGCCAGAACGCCGACCAGGCCCAGCGCCACCGTCCGCAGCACGGCGTTGATAAAGGCGAGCCGGACCCCGGCCCGGCCGCGCAGCCACCGTTTCAGCACCACGGCTCCCGCGGCTCCGGGCAGCGAGTACGCGGCGACGGCGGCGCCGACCCAGAGACCGCGGCTGCCTGGCGGCGCCAGCTTCAGTGCGAGCCAGGCGATCGCCACCGCGCTCATCCCGTCGCCCAGGGCGGACGTGGCCAGGCCAGGGAGCAGCCTGCGGATGACCGGGTGGGTCAGTGCCGGATAGTACGGCGAGCCGCGGGCTCGCTCTGTCCAGCGAGCTGTCCAGCGAGAGCTAGCCTGCCGGGAATCGGTTTCCACTCTCCGGATGGTGCAACCTCAAGTACGGCTGAGGTCAAGGGCTATGGTCTGCCATATGGCGACCTCACGGGACCTGCTGCTCGCTGAACGGGGACGCACGCAGACGCGAATACAAGCGCTTGAGCGGGAGTTCGCCGATATCGCCGAAGCCGCGAGCTCGGCCGGTACCGACGACGAGCACGACCCCGAGGGCGCGACGCTCGCGTTCGAACGCCAGCACACCGCCGCACTGCTCGACCAGGCACGCGAGCAGCTCGCGGCAATCGAGGCGGCGCTGCGCAAACTCCAGGACGGCAGCTATGGCATCTGCCAGCGATGCGGGCAGCCAATCGAGGCGGCACGTCTGGCTGCCCGCCCCTCCGCAGCTACCTGCCTCCCCTGCGCCGAACCCCCGTCTCGCCGAGGCTGATCCAGGACGGCGACATAGCCTCCAGCGACAAGGCCGCTGGAGGCTATGTGCTGTCTGGCCACAGCGTGGGCATGGGCGAACCTTGTTTTCAGGCGTCGCGGAGGCGCAGGAGCACGCCGGCAGCGAGGAGAGCCGCTGCGGCCCACGCCGCCAGCACGCCGAGGCCGGCCCATGGGCTGATGACCTCTCCGTGTAGTCCGGTGGTGTTCAGGATGGTCAGGCCGGCGTTCGTCGGGGTGTACCGCTCGACCCAGCGCTGCCAGGCTGGGTCGCTGCCGAGGAACAGGGCGACGACCGGCGGGACGTACAGTACGCCGAGCACCGCGCCGGTAGCGGCGGCCGAGTCCCGGACGATCGTGGCGATGCCCAGGGTGAGCAGGCCGACGAGCGCCAGGTAGAGCACCGAGCCCACAGCGGCCCGGACGGTTGGCCCGTGGGCCAGCGACACGACGGCGAAACCGTGCGCGGCGGTGATGCCGTTGCCGGTCAGGAGCAGCCGCCCAGCCAGCAGGCTGGCGGCCACCGTGACCACCGCGACCGCGAGGACGACGGCGGTCAGCACCGCCGCCTTGGCGGCCAGCACCGTCCAGCGCCTGGGCATCGCGGCGAAGGTCGTGCGGATCATGCCGGTGCTGTACTCACCGCTGATCACCAGCACGGCCAGCACCGCCACCACCGCCTGGCCGACCTCGATCCCGGTCAGGCTCACCCTGGTGGGGTCGACCGCGGACCCGGTCCCGGCGCCGCACCTGGTGACCGCTGCGGTCGCGGCTCCGACCGCGACGGTCAGCAGGCAGAGGAAGGCAAGGATCCAGGCCGTTCCTGGCTCGGTCGTCAGCTTGGTCCACTCGGCCCGCAGCTGGTTCCTTCCGATGGTCCACATCACGCGTCCCTCCTTCGCAGCAGCCAGGCCGCCAGGCCGAGGGCCGCCGCAGCATAGGCGCAGAGCACGGCCAGGCCGGCCCACGGCGTCAGCGGGTAGTAGTCGGGCGGCCCGTAGTGGCCGATGACCTGCAGGTACTGCGGGACGCTCTGCTCGATGGCGAACCCGGCGGCCGGGGTTACCCGCAGAACCCACTCGGCCGCGCTGGCCGGCAGCACCCCGCTGACGCCGAGTATGTACGGCAGCACGATCGCCACGACTACGGCGGCGACGGCGACGACACTGCGGCGCAGCATCGTGCCGATGGACAGCGCCAGCACCGACGCCACTGCGAGCATCGCACCGGTACCCAGGATGACCCGGGCCTGCACCGGCCAGCCGGTCGCCAGCACGTATATCCCGCCGTTATGCGCGATCCGGCTGCCGGCGATGACGGCCACCGCCACGGCGGCCGACCCGAGCACGAACGTCGCCAGGCCGATCACCACTGCCTTGGCGGCCAGCAGCCGGCCGCGCCGCGGGCTGGCGGCCAGCGTGATGCGGATGAGGCCGCGCCGGTACTCCACCGTCATGAACATGGCCGCGATGACGATCATGATAAGCAGCCCGATGAAGACCCCGAACAGGTGGTCGGCCAGGGTGCCGGTGTCGTAGCTGCTGTTTACCATGCCGGCGACGACCGGCCCGATGTCGCCGGAGCCAGTGACCGTGAACCGCCGGCCGGCCTGGCGGAGGCCGATCCGCGGTCCGGCGTAGTTGGCGCCGGTGGCGCCCACTGCCTGGCCGGCCCACCGGCCGCCCGCCGCGCCGCCGCGCAGGTCCACGTCATTGAAGGTACCGGTGGCCACGCTGGCGGACGTGCTACCGCCCGATTCGCTGTAGGTCGGGAAGTTCGGCGTGAAGTCCAGCGGAGAGGCGGCGAACATGCCCGCCTGCACGGTACCGGTGAGCCCGGCCAGGCGTACCGAGCCGACCTCGGTCCATCCCTTGCCGTCGGCCGAGTCGTACCCGGTGATCACGTCGCCCGAGCGGGTCAGCCGCAGCCAGCGCGGAGACGCCGCCTCGGGCAGGCCCGCTACGTCACCGGTGTAGTCATACTGCATGCGGACGCCGTGGCTGCCGGTGACCATCATCGCTGCGTAAGCCGATCCTGGCCTGATGCCTGCTGTGATGATGATCCCGGCCTTGGCCCACGGCACCAGGCCCGGGGTCAAAGTGCCAGGCGGGGGGCTGTTAGGGGTAACGAAACCGCCGTTGCCGGCCGAGATCATGCCGGTCAGCGACGTTACCTGGACGGTGATGCTCCCGTCGTCGGCCAGCGGCTGGGCGGCGAGGTAGTAGCTGTCGTTGACCGCCTCACCGCCCGGCCCGGTGGGAACCTGCGCCAGGCACGCGGCGCCGCTCGCCGTACCGCACTGGCTGTCACCCCGGGGCAGGAGCACCCCGACCACCGCGATCAGCACCGCGCCGATGACCATGGCGATCACCCAGCCGCGCAGGCTGCGGAACTTGGTCCACTCGGCGTGCACCAGCTGCGCGAAGCCATCGCGCCCAGCCTGCTGGGGCGGGCGGTAGGGAGTCATGGTCGCGGTCATCGGACTGCCTCCTTCGCAGGCTGTACTGGCCGTGAGGGCTGGGCCCGGAACTCGACCGCGTCCCTGGTCAGTTCCAGGTAGGCCTCCTCCAGCGTGGCCCGGTGCACCGAGATCTCAGAGAACCCGACCCCGGACTCGCTCAGCCGCGCGACGACCTGCTCGGATGCCAGGCCAGTGACCGCCAGCGTGTCGCGGCCGGCGGGGGCGACGGTGGCGCCGGCCCGCGTCAGAACCGTCATCGCGGCCGAAGGCGACCCGGTCCGCAGCATCACCCGGTCGCCGGATACGGCCGCTATCACCTCGGCCACGCTGGTATCGGCGATGACCTTGCCGCGGCCGGCGACGATCACGTGATCGGCGCAGTCCTGGAGCTCGCTCATCAGGTGACTGGACACCAGCACCGCCCGGCCCTCGGCCGCCAGCGAGCGCAGGTACCCGCGCATCCAGATGATGCCTTCCGGGTCCATGCCGTTGAACGGCTCGTCGAACATCAGCACCGGCGGATCGCCGAGCATGGCGGCCGCGATCCCCAGCCGCTGCCGCATGCCCAGGGAGAAGCCGCCGGCCTTGCGCCGGGCCGCCGAGGTCAGGCCCGCCAGCTCGATCACCTCATCGACCCGCCTGCCGGAAAGGCCCTGGGAGTGAGCCAGCCACAGCAGGTGATTACGGGCGGTGCGGCCCGGCTGCAGGGCGGCGGCGTCCAGCATCGCGCCGATGTGGCTGAGCGGGCGCCGCAGCCTGGGGTAGGGCTGGCCGCTGATGAGCGCGCTGCCCTGGTCGGGCGCATCCAGACCGAGGATGACCCGCATGGTGGTGGATTTCCCGGCACCGTTCGGTCCCACGAACCCGGTGACCTGGCCTGGCTGAACGATGAACGTCATGCCATCCAGGGCGAGCTTGGAGCCGAACCGCTTGCGCAGGCCGGTGACTTCGATGGTTGCTTCCATACCGGCACCGTACGAACGCGGCAGCGGCTAGCGCGTCGGTCGCCAGAGCCAACTTCGGTACTTCCGCCGGCTGACCGTCATCCTCAGGATGTACGGCATTGAGTCATAACGAACGATGGTTTCCCCTTCCAGCCGGGTGACAATGGGCATGTGGAAGACGGGCACATGACGGAACGGATCGCCCAGTGGGCTCGCCGGGCGGCGGCGCATTTCCACGCTGCCTTCCAAACCGCGGAAAACCGGCCTGTCCTGTCCGGCACCTCCAACATCGCGGACATCGCGATAGCCACTCTCGCCACGGCGCTGGCGGTGATAGCGGCCGTGGCCGACCATAATGGCGGCGGAACCTTTGTGGGCGTCGTTCCCGGGACTGGAACCACGGTCATACGGTACGGGCACTCGCCGCCTGTGACAGCCTGGATACTGGTCGCGGTCGTGCTGACTACCGCACCGCTCGCGGTCCGGCGCAAGTACCCGATCGGCACGTTCTGCGTCATCCTGGCCGCCCTCGTCGCCGGCCGCAGCCACGCTACCGGCTTCACGTTCGCGGCGGCGATCTTCGCCGCTTACAGCGCGGTCGTCTACAGCCGCCACCGGCTGCTTGCCCTGCTCAGCCTGGCCGTCGCAGCGATCGTCGTCACCGTGGTGTACCCGAATACGGCACCGCCGGTGGAGGCGCAGTACACCGCGCTGCTGGTGCTGCTGCCGACGGTAGCCGCGGGGAACATGATGCGCACCTGGCGAGAGCGGGCCGGCTCAGTCTCCGATCAGCTGCGCCGCGCGGAAACGGAGCACCAGGCCGCGACGCAGCGCGCCATCGCGCTGGAACGGTCGCGGATCGCCAGCGAGCTGCACGACGTGGTGACGCACAACGTGAGCGTCATGGTGGTACAGGCAGGTGCCGCCCGACGGGTGCTTGACAGCTCGCCCGCCGACGCACGGGAAGCGCTGCTCGCCATCGAGGCCAGCGGGCGGAACGCGATGACCGAGCTCCGCCACCTGCTCAGCCTGCTCGCTCCGGATGGCTCGACGCCTGAGTCGGCCGAACAGGACGCGCTGCGCCCGCAGCCTGGCCTGGACCTGGTGCCCGAGCTGGTCGTCGGCGTCAGTGCGGCCGGCCTGCCGGTGTCGCTCTCGGTCACCGGGACGCCGCGGGCCCGACCGGAGGGCCTGGACCTGGCGGCGTTCCGGGTGGTGCAGGAGGGCCTCACGAACGTGCTCAAGCACGCGCCCGCGGCCATGGCCGCGGTTAGCATCCAGTATCGCGACGACGAGCTGCTGATAGAAGTCTCCGACGATGGGACCGAGGCCGGGATGCCCGGGCAGAGTCCTGGCGGCGGCCGCGGGCTGCTCGGGCTGCACGAACGGATCGCGATCTATGGCGGGTCGCTGGACGCCGGCCCGCGGACCGGCGGCGGCTGGCGGGTGCGGGCGATGATCCCGCTGGAGGCCGCTGGGCAGGTTCTTCCCGCCGAGGTGGCATCGGCATGAGCGACAAGCCCACGGTGGTCATCGCCGATGACCAGATGCTGGTGCGTAGCGGGTTCCGTATGATCCTTCATTCGGCCGGCATCCCAGTCGTGGCCGAGGCAGCGAATGGCAAGGAAGCGGTCGGCGCGGTGCTCAAGCACCGGCCGGACGTCGTGCTGATGGACATCCGGATGCCGGAGATGGACGGACTGGAGGCGACCAGGCGCATCCTCGCCTCCCGGTCCCCGGATGCCGCGGCGTCCGGTCCCCGGATCATCATCCTCACCACGTTCGACCTCGACCAGTACGTCTACGCGGCGCTGGCCGCGGGCGCCAGCGGATTCCTCCTCAAGGACGTCTCGCCGGAGCAGCTGATCGCCGCCGTCCAGCTGGTGCGCGCCGGCGACGCCCTGCTCGCCCCGTCCATCACCCGCCGCCTGGTCGAGCGCTTCGCTCCCCGCGCCGCCGCGGCAGCGCCCGGTCCCGGCCTGTCCGCGCTGACACCACGCGAGCTCGAGGTAGTCGGCCTGATCGCACGCGGCCTCAGCAACGCGGAGCTCGCCGCCGCGCTGACGCTCAGCGAGGCGACGGTCAAGACCCATGTCGCGCGGATCCTCACCAAGCTCGGCCTGCGCGACCGCGTCCAGGTCGTCGTCCTCGCCTACGAGTCCGGCCTGGTCCGCCCGGCGACCTAGCGCGGCGTCACCGAGTTCTAGGAAGAAGACTTGAGCCGCTAACAGCACGTGATAATTACGTGCTGCACGTAATATACTGTGGATGTGGCTAAACGAAACCTGACGATCCAGCTCGACGAGTCGACGATCCGGCACGCCCGAGTCGTCGCGGCGCATCGCGGCATGTCCCTCAGCGGACTCGTCACCCAGCAGCTGAATCAGCTAGCGGAAGCTGACGAGCGATATGAGCACGCGCGCGCCGTAGCACTGGAGGCATTGGCTGAAGCCGTGGACAGAGGCGCGCCAACGTGGCAGCGAGAGGAGCTCTACGACCGGTGAAGATCTTTGTGGACACGAATATTCTCGTGTACGCACACGACACTGGAGCCGGGGCACGGCACGCAGCGTCCAGGGCATTGGTGGCGGAACTATGGGACAACCGGACAGGGTCGCTCAGCACCCAGGTGCTCCAGGAGTTCTATGCCGTGGCTACCCGCAAGCTCAAACCACCCTTGCCTCGGCCTAAAGCACGGGCCATCGTCGCGGCATACGGCGAGTGGTGCGACGTGCCTACAGAACCGCAGCTCATCGTCGCAGCTAGCCGCCTCGAAGAGGAACACACTCTTGCCTTCTGGGACGCTCTGATCATCGAGGCTGCCATCCGCGCTGGCGCCGATCTGCTGCTCTCTGAGGATCTGCAAGACGGGCGAACGTTCGGGACGCTGAGGATCAGCAATCCCTTCTCGTCCATCGCGCCCTCGAGTGAATGAGCGGGACCGCTGGCCGGACATGTGACTCTGCCGTGCCTGGCGCAGGGAAGCACAGCGCTTCCGAGGCGATCCCATGGTCACTCAGCAAAGCCGGCGTGGAGGGCCGGCTCAGGAACAGGCTCGCCGGACGACGCCGGCTCACCGGCAGGCTGAACCGCAGGCCGGGAAGCGGCACGGCGTGGCAGCAGCAGGGTGACCAGGGCCGCCGCCACCAGCAGCACGGCGTCGACCGTCATGCCCAGCTCCATCCCGTGCACGAACATTCCCCGCGACGGCACACCAGAACCGAGCGCACCGTAGAAAATCGCCCCGATGACCGCGATGCCACTGGCCGCCCCGAACTGCTGGGTGGTGGTCAGGATGCCTGCCGCGGCGCCCGCGCGGGCGGGCTGGACGTGCTGGAGCACCGCCCCGATCAGCGATGGCAGCGCGATGCCCTGCCCGAGGCCGATCACCGCGGTGGCGGGCGCGAGGTCCCAGCCGGTCAGCGAGGCACCGTACCGCAGGCCGGTGAACGCCAGCCCGAACGTGCCGAGCGCCGCGATCGACGCGCCGAGCGTGATGGACCGCGGGCCGAGCCGGGAGGCGAACCGCGGCCCGAGGATGGACGCCAGCGTGAAGGTGAACGCCAGCGGCAGCGCCTCGATACCGGCGTGTATAGGCGACTGTGCAAGCCCTTCCTGCAGCAGCAGGGTGAGCACGAACATGAACGACCCGAAGAAGAACACCAGCCCGAAGTTCACCACGAGCCCGGCCGAGAACGCCCGGTCCCTGAACAGCACCAGGTCAAGCAGCGGCTGGCCGTCGCTGTGCGCCAGGTGACGTTCCCACAGCAAGGTCAGGCCGAGGACCGGCAGAGCCAGCGCCATCGCGACCCAGGTCCACACTGGCCACCCTTCCGACCGCCCCAGGGTCAGCGGCACCAGCGCGAGCGCGAGCGACCCGGACACTCCAAGCGCGCCCAGCGGGTCCAGCCGCGGCCGCCGCTGGCTGAACGCGTGCGGCACCAGCTTCGCCGAGGCGACCAGCGCCGCGATGCCCACCGGCACGTTCACCAGGAAGATCGCCCGCCAGCTGAGGCCGAAGACGTTCGCCGACAGCAGCCCGCCGCCAAGGATCTGCCCGGACACGAAGCCGAGCCCCATCGTGACACCGAACCAGGACAGTGCCTTCGGCCGTTCGGCCGGCGGGAACGTCGCGGTGATCAGGGCCAGCACCTGCGGCACCATCACGGCACCGGTCAGTCCCTGGACCAGCCGCGCCGCGACCAGTTCCCCCGAGGACCGGGACAGGCCGCACAGGAGCGAGGCGGCGGCGAAGGTGACCACGCCGATCATGAACATCCGCCGGTACCCGAACAGGTCGCCCAGACGGCCGCCGGTCACCATGCCGCTCGCGTACATGAACGCGTACCCGCCCACGATCAGCTGCAGTGCGGCATCGCTCACGTGCAGGTCATGCTGCAGGGACGGGGCGGCCACGTTGACCGCCCAGATGTCGAAGCCCGCCATGAACATAGCCATAAGCACCACCGGCAGCATCAGCCACCGGCGCGGATTTGGCTCAGACACGACTACCCCCAAACCACAGTGTTCGACACATATCGAAGTTTGACAACCATCGAACAGTACTACACCTATCGAACTACTCGCAACCTGCCGTATGCTCGGTAACGTGATGGACGATGTAGTGGAGCCGGCCGCTGAGGATTTCCAGCTGCCGCGTATCCTGGCGGCGCTCGCGGACCCGAACCGGCTCGCAGCCGTGCGGTTCGTGGCCCGCAACGGCGAATCCTGGTGCGCCCAGGTCATGGAGCAGGCCATGCTGCCCATGACCAAGTCGACGTTCTCGCACCATCTGCGCATCCTGCGCGAGGCCGGCGTCGTCACCAAGCGGATCCAGGGCGCCCGGGGCTATACCAGCCTGCGCAAGGACGACCTGGACAGCAGGTTCCCCGGCCTTATCGACTCGATCGTGGATGTCGCTCAGCTGGTCACGTCGGACGACGTGACGCGCGCCCAGGCGCAGAGGAAGGCGAGCACCGTGTATACGCCGAACGACAGCAGCCCCTTGGCGACCGTGGTCGTGTCGGGCGGCGAACGCAGCAAGGCGTCGAAACCAACCCACCAGTAGGTCGGCAGGTACGGCGCGACCGACGCCAGCTGCGGCACGCTGGCCGCGACCTCGCTCGCCACCACGAGGACCAGGACCGCGGCGATGGCACCGATCGCATGCTCGGTCAGCGTCGAGATGGCCAGCCCAAGCGCGCCGAGCTGCGCCATCGCGGCAGCGACGTACAAGGTGACGAGAGCCAGCCGCAGCAGGCCATCCGCCAGGGACACAGTGTCACCGGACAGCAGCGTCACCGGGCCGATCGGGAACAGCACCGCGCCCACGGCAAGCGACATCGCAGAGACGACGAGCGTCACGACCAGCCCGAACACCACAATCATGGCGTACTTGACGGCCAGCAGCCTGGTCCGCCCGGCCGGCACCGCGAGCAGGTAGCGAAGCGTGCCGTTCCCCGCCTCACCGGCCATGCTGTCCCCGGCGACCACGCCGACGAGCATCGGCATCACCAGCGTCAGCATGGTGCTCAGCGCGATGAACGACAGGAAGATCCCGTTCCCGGCCAGCTGGCTGAAGAACGCCGCGTTCGTCGTATCGTTCGGGCCGCCGCCGCTCGGCGCACTGATCTTGAGCACGATGCCCAGGAGCAGCGGAAACACCGCCGCCACGGCGAGCAAGGCCAGGTTCCGCTTCCGGTGGAAGGTAATCCGCAGCTCAGACCGGAAAAACCGCAACCAGCTCAGAACGACTCGTGGTTCCCGTAGCGGGGCAGCTATCTCCTCAGCCACTACAGCGCTGTCATCCACTGATGTGCTGTCATCCACTGATGTGAAAGCCCTCCCCGGTGAGGTTCACGAAGAGGTCTTCCAGGCTCGGGGCGACGACGCCGAACTCGCGGACACCGACTCCCGCCTGCACGAGCTCGGCGCAGATCCGTTCCGGCTCGGTGCTGGCCGACCTGCCGGCCAGCACCGCTGATGCCTCACCGTCGCCGGCCCGCGGGTCGGCCAGGCCCAGGTCGGCCAGCACCTTGACCGCGGTCTCGACATCGGAGGTCTGCACCCGGATCCGGGCGGCGCCGGTCCGGCGCAGGTCGGACAGCGAGCCCTGGAAGACCAGCCGCCCGATGCGCATCACCCCGACGTGGGCGCAGATCTGCTCGACCTCGGCGAGCAGATGCGAGGACACGAACACGGTGGTCCCGTCCGCCGCGATCTGCCGGATGAGCGCGCGGACCTCCCTGGTGCCCTGCGGGTCGAGCCCGTTGGTCGGCTCGTCCAGGATGATCAGCTCTCGCGGCCGGAGCAGGCTGGCCGCGATGGCCAGCCGCTGCTTCATGCCGAGCGAGTAATGCCGGTACTTCTTCCCGGCGGCGGGCACCAGGCCCACGCGGTCCAGTGCCTCCCCGATGCGGGCCCGCGCCGTCGCGGGATCGACGGTACGGTCCGCGGCGTCGAACCTGGCCAGGTTCGACTCGCCGGTCAGGAACGGATAGAAGGCCGGACCTTCCACCAGCGCGCCGACCCGGTCCAGTACCCGGGTCACCCCGTCAGGCACCGGTACGCCGAGCAGCTCCGCGCTGCCGCTGGTCGGGAACGCCAGGCCGAGCAGCATCCTTATGGTCGTGGTCTTGCCGGACCCGTTCGGCCCGAGGAACCCGTAAACCGAGCCCTTCGGAACCGCCAGGTCAATGCCGTCCACCGCCAGCTGGCCACCGCGGAAGCGCTTCGTGAGCCCGCTGGTCGTGACGGCGTGCACCTTAGCTGCTGGCTGCCGCGGCCGCGTACAGCACGCTGGGCTCGACCGCGCCGATGTAGACGGTCTGACTGGTGATCAGCGCGTTCAGCAGCCCGCTGGTCACCAGCTGGCCGGACCCCCACTTGCCGTGCACCTGCAATTCGGTGTTCAGCAGCGGCTCCAGTGCGCCGCTCGCGTACAGCGATGTCGAGTCCAGCGCCGAGGCCGGCACCTCAAGCACGGTCGTCCAGCCGGACCCGAACGTGTGCGCCTTCGCCAGCGGGGAGCCAGCCGGCAGCGGGTCGGCGGTCAGCTTGCCGTTGGCCATGGCGACGCCATCGGGCAGCGCGCCCTGGCCCTGCTTAGCCAGGTTGACCACACTGACCCGGGCGTCGGCCGGCCGCTTGTAGCTGACGGCACCGCGCGCCGGCGCGGCGAAGGTCACTGTGCTGAAGCCAACGCTGATCGCCGGGCTGCCCGAGTCCCGCCCGAAGACCTGCACCCGCAGCGGCACGCTGTTGCTCGCGTCGATGGCGATCGACACGTCGCTGATGGTCGAGCCGCTCGCCCTGGGCGCCAGCACCAGCTGGTAGGCGGCCTTGCCCGCGACATAGACGTTGCTCTCCGTACCGACGACCGTGGTCGGCCCGACCGCGGCGAGCACCTCATTCGCGGCATCCTGCGGAGTGAGCGCCTCCGGCAGCGCCGGCACGCCAGCGAACCCCGTCGGCACGGCCGGCACGCCGATGAACTTGGTGACCGTGTTCAGCGCCGACTGCCACAGGTACTCGGTGCTGCCGTCGCGGTAGAGATCGACCTCGCTCATCCGGCCCGGCAGGGCAACCCTGAAGTCCTGCTGGCCGGCGTACCAGACCTGCAGCGTGTGCGTCCCGGCAAGCAGCGAGGTGATAGAGGCCGAGCTGCCGGAGAGCGCGGGCAGCCCGAGCGCCGCCGTCTCCACGACGGTGCCGCTCATCGCCGGGGCCTTGGCCGTCGCTACGTCGGTGAGCAGCTGAGCAGCCGTCCGCGCCGGCAGTGACGGCGACGCCTGCGCAACCGGCATCTGGAACGCCGCGATAACGCCCCCGGTAGCAACCAGAGCGGCGGCCGGAACCGCCCACCGCATCCGACGTGGCAGCTTCGCAATCGCCATGCTGACCCCTAACCCCGTACCCTTGCCCCGCAAGCTTGGATATAGCAGCATACCCGCCATATCCGGAATCCGGCGGCGAGGGCTAGCGGGAGACGCGGCGCCAGAGGGGGCGCGGGACGTACTTCAGGGCGGTGGCCAGAACCGCTAGCTGGGCGGGGACCCAGACCGTGTCACGCTTGCCGCGCAGGGCGAGGGCGGTCGCGGTACCGACGGCGGCCGGGGTGGTGGACATCGGGGCGGCCGGCATGCCCTCGGTCATCCGGCCGATGACAAAGCCTGGCCGGACCAGCAGCACGCGGACGCCGCTGCCGTGCAGGGAGTCGGCCAGGCCACGAGCGAAGGCGTCCAGGCCGGCCTTGGAAGCGCCGTATACCGGGTTGGCCTTGCGCGGGCGAACCGCCGCCACCGACGACAGCACGACGATGGTGCCCCGGCCCTGAGCACGCATGTGGCCGGCCACCGCCAGCAGGGTACTCACATGCCCGGTGAAGTTGGTCTCGATCATCGTCGCGGCCCGCCGCACGTCCTGCTCGAGCTCGGACTGCGGGGTCAGCACGCCAGCCGCGGAGATGACGATGTCGACGCTGCCCTCCGCGTACAGCTTGTCCACCAGCTCCTGGTGGACGGCGGTGTCGGTCGCGTCGAACGGCACCGTGCTTACCTGACAAGGCAGGCCGCTGCCGGCCGCCGCCAGCCGCTCGGCGTCCCGGCCGGCCAGGATCACCTCGGACTCGGGGACTAGGCCGAGCGCCTCGACCACAGCCAGGCCGATCTCGCTGGTGCCGCCGAGCAGCAGCACGCGCTGCGGCCGGCCAGCAAGGATGGTATCAGGCATTTCGCCCCTCCTCAGGCCACATAAAGGCCAGTTACGAACAGGGAGAGCCAGCCGATCTCACAGGCTAGCATCGCACCGTCCCTGACAATGAGATCCTCCACCGGGCGGATGGTCCGCCGCCCGGTGAGCACAGCGAACCGGCCAAGCGCGATCGCGAGCGGGATCGAGCTCACCAGGTGCCACCGCCGGGTATCGCTGTCCTCGCCGATCGCCCACAGCACGTAGCAGCCAATCATCAGCGCGCCGATCAGGTACTGAGCAAGCCGCAGCATCGCCGGGCGGTAGCACCGCATGGCAGGCCGGTGCCGCACCGCGTCCTGGCCGAGGGTGACCAGCTCGGTGTACCGCTTGGCGACCGCCACGCCGAGGGCACCCAGCGAGCAGACCAGCAGGAACCAGCCGGATGGCTTCACATGGGTGGCCGCCGCCCCGCCGAGCACGCGGAGCAGGAAACCGGAAGCGACGAACATCACCTCAAGCACCGGGATGTGCTTGAGGATCATGGAGTAAAGGAACGAGATGGCGAGATAGCCGGCGATCGTCGCGGTGAGCAGCGGCGCGGCGATGGCGAGGCCGGCGGTCAGCGCCACCAGTACGAAGCAGGCTGCCAGCACGAGCGCGTGTGCCTTCGGCAGCTCCCCGGCCGCGATCGGTCGATGGCGCTTGACCGGATGGCACCGGTCCCGCTCCACGTCCGCCACATCGTTCACCAGGTACACCGCGGCGGAGGCGCAGCCGAACGCGAACGCGGCGACCAGGGCGTAGGCGAGCCCGCCCTGCCGCCCGAGCGACGCCCCGGCCAGCGGGGCGGCGAACACCAGAAGGTTCTTCGGCCACTGACGCGGTCTCGTTGTGCGTATCGAAGCGGATACCCAGTGTGACAGCCTTATAGCGCGTGGCAGCGTCTGCTCCGCCACACTGGCGGAGCTGGTCTGTGTCGTCACCGGGCGTGAACCGCCGTGAAGTCCCGGCTGTAGACCGAGTAGTACCGGTACGACGTCTGCTGCTGGGTTGGCAGCAGCATGACCGGGGTCGGGTCACCCTCGTGACCGTCTGCCTTGTAGTACTCGAAGGACATCCAGAACGGGTTGATGTCCAGCTGCATCCCCTCGACCGCGCCCGCACGCTGCAGCAGATCCGCCAGCGAGCGCACGCTCAGCGATGGCCCGTACACGAAGATGATCCGCCCGTCCTTGGTCTCGCCGATCCCCGACCGCCACACGTAGTAGGCGCCGCCGAGTGTCGCCCCCCAGCTCGTCTCAACGTCCTGATTGACGCTGGCGGGCACCTGCCCCTGATTGACGATGAGCTTCAGGTTCTGCCGCACACCCACGACATCAGAGTTCATGCTCACGTCGCGGCCCCACTCCCCCACCTTGATGGTGCCATCGCGGTAGTAGACCACGGACGCGGCGCCAGTGACGAGTGATCCGCGAGTTGCCCCGTTAAGGTAAAAGCCGCCGCCGGCCGAATCCAGCTTGAAACCACCGTTAAAGGTGGCGACCAGGCCGGCCCTCGACTGCGGCGGCACCCACGACGGCACGCCGCCGAAGTCCTGACCGGGGTCCTCCGCGCCTGGATGCAGCTGGAAGGTGACCAGCCGCTGGTCAAACGACGCCAGGCCCGCCACGTATGAGGTGTGCACGCTGTCGACCCGCAGGAACGTGGTGAACAGGGCCGGGTCGCCGTGCACGGTCTCGACCAGCCGCCAATTCCCCTCGCCGGGCAGCGCCGGGCTGGCGACCGGGACCAGTGCCTTCGGGATGTAAGGCTCGAAGCCTCGCTCACGCGTGTACTTGAGCTTGCCTTGCGGGTCAGCGAGCGAGAACTCTGGCTTGCCGCCGACCTTCGGCGGCTGGTACGTCACCCACTCGCCGAAGGTGATGACCGGGCCGAGGTAGTGATCGCGAGCCCACTCGGCAAGCTTGGACGACATCGTGCCGCCGCCCGGTGCGGTGAGCGCCTGGCCGGCCGAGAACGCGAGCCAGCAGAAGCAGATCAGCAGGATGCCCAGGATCACCCGCCCCGCCGGCCGCCGGAAGAAGCGGCGGATGCGCCGTTTCCTGACCCGCCCAGACCCGCGCCCGCGACGCGGCGGCTCGCCCGGACGCGGCTCCGCCTGAGACGGCTTGCCATCTGACGCGGAGCCCCCAGCACCGGGGCGAGCCGAAGATCGTTTGTCCTTTTCGGTCGCTATAGCAGCCGTAAGGGCCAAACGATCTTGGCCGGCCGGGGTTGGACCAGCGGAACGGGCAGGAATGGTGAAGTCGTCACCGCGGTGGTAGTCCGAGCCAGTCCGCGGATTGCGGAACCCTTGCGGCTGGTACGGCTCCTGGTAGATCGGCTCACCAGTCGGACCGGACCCAGGCCGCCCGACCTGCCGCTCAGGCTGCGGGTACTGCTCCGGCTGCTGGTACTGCTGAGGCTGCCGGTGCTGTGGATGTCCCTGTGGTCGATTCGGAGCGGCAGGATACCCGCCAGGAGGGTAAGGACCGCCCGGGTACGGAGCCGCGGGGTTCGGAGAAGCCGGAGAGCGTCGCACTCCGAGCCGCGGCGCAACCGGACGCGGCGCAGCCGGACCCGAGGCAGCCAGGCCTGGAGGCGCGGAGCGCCGGGGCGCAGGGTGCGGGGGCGCAGGGTGCGGCGCAGCCGGCGGCACCGGGGCCGGGAGCGGACCGGTGGCCTCCGGGTCTACCTGGTACCAGTCAGCGGGGTACTGATCAGCGGGGTACTGGAAGCGCTGGGGGTGGCGGGGTGGATCGCCTGCGGGCGAGTCACTCCCGTAACGGGGTCCGTTTGGGCCCTGTGACACTCCCGCCTCCTTAGCCGCATGTTCGTCGCGGCACCGTGACCGGTGCCGTGACGGCGCAGCCTCAGGTAAGGCCGCACCGGCAGAGGTGAAAGTTTGCTGGGGCGTGACACCACAGCCGTTCTGCCATCAGGCAGGATAACGTACGGTGAGCACTTCGATTACGGAGGGTACTCACCTGGGTCGTCCTCCATGATCATGGGTAGTTCTGACCAGTATTTGGTCGAAAAATACCCATGATCATGAAGGACGACCTACCAGCGGCCCCAGGGGAGGAGGGCGGTTACGGCAACCGCGGCGAACAGCAGCGTCAGGTACGCGATGGACAGGTGGAACAGGCGCATCGGGGCGGGGTTCACTGGTTCGGCGCCGGAGCCGGAGTCGGAACCGGCGCCGATGCGGGCCTTGAGGCGGTGCGCCTCGGCGAGGAACCAGACGCCGAGCGCGACAGCGGCGACGCCGTAGATCCAGCCGGCGTACGGGGCCAGGACCAGGGTGGCGATCACCATCGCGTAGGAGTACCAGAGGATCTTTCTCGCCACTACCTGCGGTGTCGCCACCACGGGGAGCATCGGGACGTTCGCGGCGGCGTAGTCCTTGCGGAATTTCATCGCCAGTGCCCAGAAGTGCGGCGGTGTCCACAGGAAGATCACGGCGAACAGCACGACCGCCGGAATCGCCACCGTCCCCTTGACCGCCGCCCAGCCGACCAGGACGGGGAAGCAGCCGGCCGCGCCGCCGATCACGATGTTGGACGGGCTGCGGCGCTTGAGCAGCAGCGTGTAAACGAAGATGTAGAACAGGATCGCCGCGTCGGCCAGCGCGGCCGCCAGCCAGTTCGCGGTCAGGCCAAGCAGCAGGGTCGATCCGGCACCGAGGAATATCCCCCAGGCCAGCGCCTCCCACGGCTTGATCGTGCCGTGGCCGTCCACCAGCGGGCGGCGCTTGGTGCGCTTCATCACCGCGTCAATGTCGCGGTCGATATAGCAGTTGATCGTGTTGGCGCTGCCCGCGGCCATCGTGCCGCCGATCAGCGTGACCAGGATGAGCCGCAGCGACGGCATTCCGCGCGCGGCGAGCAGCATGGTCGGCACCGTGGTGACAAGCAGCAGCTCGATGATGCGTGGCTTGGTCAGCGCGATCAGGGCATTGCCGATGACCTTCGGCGAGCGGCGGGACGCACCTGGCAGCCCAACGGAACCACCGAGACCAGGAACGACGGGGGTAGAGGTTGCGGGCACCCGCGTCACTGCTCGCCTTCGGGGGTCGGGGTGGCGGCCGGAGGGGCCGGGCGGCGGAACGTGACGACGCCCGCGGTCCCTGGCTCCCTGGTGGCTACGGCCGTCTGGCTGGCCGGGGTCAGGTATCTCAGCCGGGGCACACTGTGCGGTCGCTTGAAGATGAGGTAGAGCCCGAGCGCGATCACGATGAACGCACCCATCGGCAGCGCGAAGGTCATGATCGACCCGCCCAGGTACCGGGTGGGACCATCGGCTATCAGCTGCATGCCCATCGGACCTCGCTCCCATCTACTACCGTACGTAGAAGAGTACCCAGAAGATAAACGTAACGGCGGCCAGGTAGTTCCAGACCACCGTGAACGAGCTGAGCGAAGCCTGGAACCGCTGGACGTTGAACGCCTCACCGTAGGTGGGCGGCTGCTCCACGAACGAGATCGCCGGGATCGAGCGCGCCCTCATGAACAATATCTCTAGCCAGATCATGGCTGACAGCCAGACCACCAGTGCCACCGGATAGAAGCCGACGAAGACGCTGGCGAAGCCAGAAGCCGCAGGCTGGAACGGGAGTACCAGCAGCTCCTGGATCTGCAGCGCGACCGCCGCCAGGCCGAGGAGCAGGGCCGCGAGCGCCGCGACGGTCCACGGGCGCTTGGCACCGGCCTTGATCCGCTGCAGTCCCGCGCTCTGGATCAGGGCGCTGCCGACGATCAGGCCCATGATCGTGGCGCCGGTCCACATGTGCGGCGGGATACTGCCAGCCGGGAACCACTTACCGTGGGAGTTTGATGACTGCAGGTAGAAGTAGGCGAACGCGAACGCGCCGAACAGGAAGGACAGGCCGCCGATCGCCAGCCTCGCCCCGGTCCACGCCGCGTTCAGGGCGGCCTCGTGGTAGAAGGCTTCTTCCTCGACGTCTCTGGTCGTCGTCATTGCTACGCCTCCCCGGCTCCGGCTAGGGCGCCGCTGATCACGCCGGCCGGCGGGTTGAGGTCGGCCACTGGCAGCGCGTTCGGGTCCCCGTACTCGTAGGGGCCGGCCAGGACGACCGGGATGTGCGCGAAGTTGTCAGGCGGCGGCGGGCTGCTTACCTGCCACTCCAGGCCGCGGGCCCGCCACGGGTTGCCGGTCTCCCGCTCCCGCCAGAACAGCGTGGACATCACGAAGTTGAACAAGAAGATGAGCATCGACGCACCCAGGCAGAACGCGGAGATCGACACCCAGTCGTTGAGGGTCTCCAGGTTGCGGGCGTACTCGAAGACGCGGCGCGGCATGCCCAGCTCGCCCAGCACGAACAGCGGCATGAAGGTGGAGTTGAAGAAGATGAACATCGTCCAGAAGTGCCACTTGCCCAGCTTCTCGTTGAGCCTGATGCCCATCATCTTCGGCAGCCAGTAGTAGATGCCGGCCATGAACGCGAAGATCAGCCCGCCCATGATCGTGTAGTGGAAATGCGCCAGCACCATGAAGCTGCCGTGGCTGGTGGTGTCCACCGGCACGTCCGACAGGAACACCCCGGACACCCCGCCGAACAGGAAGTTCACGTACATGCCCAGGGCGAACAGCATCGGCACGGTCAGCCTGATCTTCGCCTTCCAGAACGTGCCCATCGCGACCAGGTAGATGAAGCCGGTCGGGATCGAGATCAGCTCCGTGGTCAGCATGAACAGCGGCCGCATGTCCGGGTCCATGCCGGAGTCGAACAGGTGGTGCTGCCAGACGAAGAAGCTCAGGATGGCCACGCCCAGCATGCCCGCGGCGGCGGTCTTGTAGCCGAACAGCGGCTTACGGCAGAACACCGGGATGATCTCGGACACGATGCCGAACCCCGGCAGCGCCAGGATGTACACCTCGGGATGGCCGAAGAACCAGAACAGGTCCTCGTACAGGTAGCTGCTGCCGCCCACCTGATTCACGAAGAACCCGGTCTGCGCGGTCCGGTCGGTCAGGATCATGTACATCCCGCCGATCAGCACCGGCGCGGCCAGGATCAGCAGGAACCCGGTGGTCAGCATCGACCACACGAACATCGGCAGCCGGGACCAGCGCATGCCGGGCGCCCGGTAGCAGATGATCGTGACGACGATGTTGAACGCGGCGAGCGTGGCGCTGATCCCCATCAGGCCGAACGCGAAGGCGTAGCCGTCCATGCCGGCACCCGCCTGGATGGACAGCGGCGCGTACCCGGTCCAGCCGGTGGGGAATCCGCCCATCAGCACGCTGGACAGCAAGATGATGAAAGAGCAAGGCGTAAGCCAGAACGACAGTGCTTCCACGCGCGGGAAGGCGACGCGTTTTGACCCGATCATCAGCGGGACGAGGTAATTGCCAAGCGGGCCCATGACGACCGAGGTCATCATCATCATCATCATGGTCCCGTGCTCGCTGACCACCTCGAGGTACGCGCTGGCGGTCAGCAGGTGATACGATGGGCTGAGCAGCTCAGCGCGGATCAGCATCGCGAACAGGCCGCCGGTCAGGAAGTAGCCGACCATCGCGACCAGGTACTGGATGCCCACCACCTTGTGGTCCAGGGAGTACCTGAAGTATTTTCCGAGGCCGCCGCCGAGGTGATTGGTGTTCGCGGCTACCGGCTTGCCGAGCATCTGCAGAATCAGGTCGTTGAACACGCCAAGCCCGGCCAGCCAGCCGATCACGGCGAAGCCGTAGCCGAGGACGATCGGGAAATCGCTGCTGTCGGCCGAGGCAATCTGCTGGTAACCGCTGGCGAAGTAATTGCCGAGCCAGTGGCCAAGCACGTAACCGAGGACCGCGCCGATCAGGGCGGTGTGCATCGCGGGGCGCAGCCACCAGGAACGCTGCCTGGGCTGCTGCCTGGGCTCGTCGCCCCCGCCGCCTGGCTGCTGGACGCTACCCGGCTCGATCTCGATCACGGCTGCTCCAGGTCATTCGAGTTGTAATAGCCGCCGCCCGCACTGGTCAGGCCCAGCTTGATCAGCACCTCATTGAGCACGGGGACGTTCGTCGGGTCATAGGTCAGCGCGAACGGCGGCAGCATCCTGGTGATGCTGGCCAGCTGAACCTCGGACTGCCGCGCCCAGGACTGGAAGGCGGTCGCGGTGACCACCTTGCCGTAGTCGTACATGGCGCCGTGCCACAGGCCGCACAGCTCCGAGCACCGCACGGTGACCTGGCCGAGCTGTTTCGCCGTGGTGTACGCGACGTTGTTCACGCCGGGGTTGGCGTCGGCCTTCACGCCGAGCTGATAGGCCCAGAAACTGTGGATGACGTCCAGGCTCGTGACGTCGAACTGGATGGGCTGGCCCTCGGGCAGCACCAGGGCGGTGGTCTCGAAACCGCCGAACTGCGGGTAGCGGAACGTCCACGCCCACTGCTGGCCGATGACCTGTACCTCGAGGATGTTGCTCGAATCGGGCTTCCAGATCGGCGACGGTCCCTCGCCGGCGCCGGCACCCTGCTGGGTCCAGAGCTCGACCGTGCCGAAGGCCGCGAGGAACAGCACGAGCGCGGTGGTAACCGCCATCCAGGTCACCTGGATCTTGGCGTTGCCGTGAATCGGCGGGCCGTCCGTGTCGTCGCCGTCCTTCGCCCGCCAGTAAGTCAGCGCGTAGCCGAAGTACAGCAGCACACCGATGACCACCGGGATCGCGATCATCGCGAGGACGTTGAAGTCGGTCTGCTGGGTCGCGGCCGAGCTGCTCATCCTGCCAGGGGGTATGTGCGGGCCCGCCAGGAACCAGAACAGCGGATCGCAGCTGGCGCTGAGCAGCAGCCACATGGACAGCAGGCGCGCGCCGTGGTTCGGTTCCTGATCCGGAGCCGTTTCCGCGGTCATGAGGCCGCTACCTCCATCTGCCCGCTCATGTAGCCCTCGGTCGACATCGGGCCGCCGTTCCCGTCCAGGTAGCCGCCGCCGCACGGGATGATGCACTGCCAGCGGAAGATCCCGCCGTGCGCCGGGGTCATGAAGCTGAACTGCACCGTCATGTGCGGGCCGCTGGTGCACGGCGAGGTGCCGCACAGGTTGTTGTTCTCGCTGAGCGTCGTCGGCGAGGCGATCGGGATGTTGATGCCAAGGCCCGGCATGGTGAACGTGTGCTGCACATTGCAGCCCGCCCACGAGTTCAGCTGCTTCACCGGCTTGCCGTTCACGTACTCCACGCCGCCGATCGTGCCGGTGACCTGGCCCCATACCGGGTTACGGAGCAGCGTGCAGCCGTCGTAGCCGATGATCGTCACGTTGATCCTGGTGCTGGCGGGTACCTCGAAGAAGGTGGTGTGCACCCAGGCCTTGGTCGCGGGGTCCTGGATGAAGTACGAGACCCAGTCGGGCTTGTTGGTCACCGTGTTCTGCGGGTCTGTCTGCAGCGTCACGTCCACCTGGCCGTTGCTCGCATACGGCGTGAAGTTCTCGGTCGGCGGCTGCGCGAGCAGGAAGTGGAAGGTGATGAACAGAAGCACCGCGACGACCGCGACCACCGCGACCAGCAGCGTCGTTGCCCGAGCCGCCACTGACACCGGCCCCCACCTCGATTCTGTATCGCTGATTCTGTATCGCTTCATGCACCAGCCAGCAGAGCTAACGGTTGTTACGCCCCGATCGTGACGGCGAAGGCATTGCGTACGCAATATCGCGGGAACTGAATGACAAAATTGTCATGCACCCCGTGTAGCGGGCACCGCGGGGGACGCGTCACGCTGCGTAGCGTACGGCGGCCGGTACCCGCGGGTGCGTAAGGCAGGGCCCTGGAGACACGATCCCCACCGGCCTGCAATCGTTTGCGTTTCAGATTGGTAACGGCCGATGCGTCCGACCCGGACGGCATATAAGGATGGGTTCCGCGCAGCGGAACAAAGAGTGTCTTTCCGGGAGTGTCTTTCCGGCAGTGTGGAGAGGCGATGGCTGGGCTGCTCATCGTGGAAGACGAACCAGGTATCCGGGCATTCGTTGGCCGGGCGCTGACCGCGGCAGGCTACGCGACTGACTGCGCCGCTACCGGCGCTCAGGCACTGAGCCAGGCCGAGGCCGGCCACTACGACCTGATCATCCTCGACCTGGTGATGCCTGACATGCCTGGCCAGGAATGCCTGACCCGGCTGCTAGCCGACCGCCCAGGCCAGAGCGTGCTCGTGCTGTCGTGCCTCGGGGACATCGCGACCAAGGTCGACTGCCTGGAGCGGGGCGCCCAGGACTACCTCACCAAGCCGTTCTCACTGGCGGAGCTGCTGGCCCGGGTCAGGGTCAGGCTCCGCGCCGACCAGGTGCCCCACGTCCAGGCCGAAGTCATCAGGGCCGGTAACCTCACCCTGGACGTGGGGCACCTGGTCGCAAGCATCGGGCAGGGCCCGGTTCCGCTGACGCGCCTTGAATTCCTGCTGCTGCGCGAGCTGGCCGATCATGCCGGCCAGTCCGTGTCCAAGGGCAGGCTGCTGGCGACCGTCTGGGGATATGACTTTGACCCAGGCTCCAATGTCGTCGACGTATGCGTGCGGCGCCTGCGCGGCAAGCTCGGCTTCGGCCTTATCAAGACGGTGCGCGGTGAGGGCTACCAGCTCGCCGGCCACTGAGCCGGGAACCGGGGAGTACGCCCGCTTGCTCGCAAGCCAGCGGCGGTTCATGCAGGATGCCTCCCATCAGCTGCGCACGCCGATCACCATCGCACTCGGGCATGCCGAGCTGCTGGCCATCGAGCTGACCGGCCAGCAGGAAGCCAACGACATCTCGGTCATCATCGGCGAGCTGACCCGGCTGCGGCGGATCGCCGAACGGCTGCTTGTCATCGCGGCCGCCGAGGACCCCGAGTTCCTGCATCCGGAGCTCGTCGCGCTGGACGGCTTCGTGCTGGACCTGCTGCACCGCTGGCAGCCGACAGTGGACCGGCGCTGGCTGCTCGGCAGGCTGGACAAGGTCACCGTTCAGGCAGACCGGGAGCGGCTCGGCCTGGCCATGGACGCGCTGCTCGAGAACGCCGTCCGGCATACCGCGCGGGGCGATGTCATAAAGTTGTCCGTCACCACCGGACTGGGGGTACGGATGAGCGTGGCCGACGCGGGCAGCGGCGTGCCCGCCGACCTGCTACCACACGTGTTTGACCGGTTCCGGGTCGGTGACAGCGGTGCCCCGCACGGCACCGGGCTCGGCCTTCCGCTGGTCTGGGCGGTAGCCCGGGCGCACGGCGGCGAGGTGATATACCGCAGCCTGCCGGGCAGCGGCAGCAACTTCGAGCTGCTGCTGCCCCACCCCGGCGGTCCGCTGCCCGTGAAGACAGGCGCTATGTTCTGGTACGACACGACGGGAGGAGGAACAGCACATGCCTGAGAAGAGCTGGTCGGCTGCCTTCCGCGAGCTGCTGAACTCCGCGGGCCGGCACAAGCTCAGGTCGGGCGTCATCGCGGCCTGCGTCGCGGTGTCGCTGGCCTTGATCTCCTGGGCCGGTACCAGTTCTCACGCTGCCGCGGCTCAGGATCCGGTGGCGCCCGCATTCAGCGTGCCGGTGCTGACTCACTCGGGCCCGGCCGCGGCCAGGGTGTCCCTCAGCGACTATGCGGGGAAGCCGCTCATCGTCAACTTCTTCGCGTCCTGGTGCCCGCCATGCCAGGGCGAGACTCCGCTGCTCGCGAAGTTCTACCGGGGCGAGCACGGCCGGGTCGCCATGGTCGGGCTGGACGAGAACGACACCGTAGCGGCGGCGGTCACGTTCGTCGCGGCTCACGGGGTGAGCTATCCGGTCGGCTGGGACCCCGGTCTGACCGTGGCGGGTGACTACGGCGTGGACGGGCTCCCTCAGACGTTCTTCCTCAATGCGCAGCACCGGATCGTGGACCACATCCTCGGCGCGGTGACCGCCGCCGACCTGGCGAAGGGCATGGCGCTCGCTACCGGGAAGACCAGCACATGAGCACGACGACCTCGGGCACCTGGGCGCCTTCGCGGCGCACCGGCTGGCCGGTGCGGCGGATGCCCAGGTGGACGCTGCTCGTGGCGCTCGTCCTCATCGCAGGCGGGGTGCTCGTGGCGCTGTCGCACAAGCCGTCACGCTCGGAGCAGGTCGCCGACTTCAACAGCTACCTGAGCGCGATGAACACCGGCGTCGAGTCGTGCGCCGGCGGCCTTACCGAGTCACAGCAGGCACTCGACGCGGTCCAGGCCGGCTCGTCGTCCAACCTGAAGACGGCGATCAGCCTGACCACGTTCAACGCGGCGAACTGCTCGCTGGCCAGCAACGAGGCGCTTGACGACCTCACCCAGTACCAGGTGACCGAGTCGCTGGCGAGGTTCAACCTCGTAACCTGCACCGACGACTACGTCGCCTGGTCCTCCGACGCGGACCAGGCACAGCTCGGCATGCTCGCCGTGCTGCAGGCCGGCGGCTCCGCCGCGCGAGCGAGCGCCGCCGTCACCCTCAGGCACGACCTGGCCAGGCTCGACGCCGACCGCGCCACTATCGCCGCCATCCTGCACCCCGCCGAGCACACCCTCGCCGACCCCGCTCCCCTGCCCGCCCTGCCGGGCTGACCACGGGAACCACGTGGCGTTATGAGCTGCGGGGTTTTCTTGATTTTCCCAGCATGCCCGCGGCACCGGTGAGGCCGTAGACGGCGCCGCCGTGCCAGAGGGCGCTGAAGATTCCGTGGAAGACGCCGCCACCGGTCACCACGGTCAGGACGAGCGCGATCGCGGCCGCGACGACGGCGGGCAGGATCGCGAACCGCCACGGGTTACTGCGCGCCCACAGCGAGGCCCGGCCGGAGCGTGCGCGCCAGACAGCGCCCGCCGCGGCGACCACGATCAGCACGGCAGCACCTGCCGACACCGAGCCGCTCATTATGGCCAGGTTCAGATGACCGTGGAGGACGTGCAGGCCCAGATCGGCCGCGGCGACCACACCGCCGGCTGCCAGCGCCGGCACCCAGGGCGCTGCCGCCAGCGCGCTGCCGGAGATGGACATCTGCTCACGCTGGGATAGGTCCTGATCAGTAGCCATGCCCACCTCCACAATTCACGTTATATCTCGTCAGTGTAGCACGCTATGGGCGGAGTTGGCCGGGTCCTCGGAGCGCAGATGCCCGCGGGAACCGTGGTTCGGCGGTGGTGACAGCGGGGAATGTTAGCTGCGAGGGCCGTTTCCGGGCAAAGGCAATGACAGATGCACGAGTTCGACAACGCATGCGCGCGACTACCGCCGCGGCGCCAGAGGGTGCTGCTGATCTATTCAGCCGTGGCCCTGCTCGCGGCGACGCTCGGGGTCGGCGCGACGCTCGCGGTGCGCCTGTTCGGCATCGGCCCTGACGCGTCGCAGCCGGCCCCTGTCGTCACCTTGAACGACGAGGCCGTCTACAGCAAGGTGGAGCCCGGCGTCGTCGACGTGAGCGCTGACCTGCAGTACCTCGACGAGACGGCGGAAGGCACCGGGTTCGTCTTCAACGCCGGCGATGGCCTCGTGCTGACCAACAACCACGTGATCGACGGAGCCACCAGCGTCACGATCACCCCGGTGCTGACCGGCAAGAGCTACCCGGCGACGGTGATCGGCTACGACCTGCCCGACGACATCGCCGTGCTCCAGGCCAAGGGGGTACCCGGGCTCAAGGCAGTAGCCATGGGCGACTCCGCGAGCCTGAGCATCGGGACCGCCGTGCTTGCCCTCGGCAACGAAGCCGGGCAGGGCGGACCGCCGACGATCGCACCCGGCTTCATCAGCGAGCTGGGCCGGAGCATCGTAGCCAGCGACGAGAGCTCGGGCCTGACCGAGACCCTGCACGGAATGCTGCAGACCAGCGCCGACATCAGGCCCGGCGACTCCGGCGGACCGCTGGCCAACTCCTCTGGCCAGGTCGTGGGCATGGACACCGCGGCGGGAGACGGCGGATCCGGCGCCTCGTACGCCGGGTACGCGATCCCGATCGACACCGCCGTATCCATCGCACGGCAGATCCTCGGCGGGCACCCCGGCCCGTCGATCCACATGGGCATGCCCGCCTTCCTCGGCGCGCTACTGCCGGACAGCACCAGCACCAGTCCGCGGCGGCAGGACAGCGACACCTCCGATGGCACCAGTCCGTCTTCCTGCCTGGCCGGGGACCCGAGCGGATACCGGAGCCGCCCGGCGAGCATCGCGCCGGCCACCTCCGGCGCCCTGGTCGTCGGCGTGGTGTGCGGAACCCCGGCCGCGAACGCCGGGCTGATGGCGGGCGACGTCATCACCGGCTTCGGCGGCCGCACGATAACGTCCGCCGCCGGCCTGTCCGCCATGCTGGGCAGAGACCGGCCCGGCGGAGGCGGCGTGCTGACCTGGATCAGCACGGGCGGCATGGAGCACGCCGCCATCGTGACCCTCGCCATCGGCCCGGCCGGGTAGGCCAGGTTTCCCCGCGCCGAAGCGCGCGCCCGGCGCACTGTGCGCATACCCTTGGTGGGTCGAGGGCGAGGATGATGCGAGAGAACGAGAGCGATCCAGGCGATGGCCCGGACTTCGGCGGACCGGCGCCGGGCTGGGGTAACTGGATGCCCCCCAGCGCCTACGGCCCCGCTGGGTGGGAGCCCGCCCCTTACCAGCCGCCGCCACGGCACGGCCGACGGCTGCTGGTCTATCTGCTGGTCGCCGCCGTCGCCGCCGGATTCGGGGCTGGCGTCACGTTCGCGATCAGCCGGCCGGACACCGCCTCCTCCTCGGCCGGCGTCTCCTCGCATGACATCCCGGCGCAGCACGACAACCCGGCCGCGGTGGCCGCCGGGCTGAATCAGGCGCGCGTGGAGAAAAAGCTAAGGCCGGGCCTGGTCGACATCACGGCCACCCTGCAGTACAGCAGCGAGACCGCCGAGGGCACCGGCATGATCCTTTCCGCGGACGGGCTCGTGCTCACGAACAACCACGTCATCGACAACTCGACCAGCGTGAAGGCGACCCTGGTCGGCTCCGGGCGGATCTACACGGCCAAGGTCCTCGGCTACGACTCCACCCAGGACGTGGCGCTGCTGCAGCTTGAGGGGGCCGTCGACCTGCCGGTGGTCACCCTGGGGAACTCCGACCAGATAACCATTGGCATGCCGGTGCTCGCGCTCGGCAACGCGCAAGGCCGCGGCGGGGCGACGCCAGCGCCGGGCATCATCAACGCCCTGGACCGCTCCATCAACGCCAGCGACTCCGGCTCGGGCATCACCGAGTACCTGCATGACATGGAGCAGACCAGCGCGCAGATCCAGCAGGGCGACTCCGGCGGTGCGCTGGCGGACAACACGGGCCAGGTAGTCGGCATGATCACCGCCGCGAACACGACCTCCGGCCAGGCAGGCGGCACGATCGGGTTCGCCATCCCGATCAACACCGCCTTGAGCATCGCGCGGCAGATCATCGCCGGGCAGGGCAGCTCGACTGTCTACCTCGGCGAGCCCGGGTTTCTCGGCGTGGCGGCGGCGACCAGCACGAGCGCCGATCCGAAGAAGGAAGCCAGCGACGAGCAGGGAGTGCTGGAGCACAATGCCTTCGACTCCAATCCGGACGGTCCCGGCTGCATTCAGAGCGAACTGCAGGTAATCGTGCCCGCGGATATCGCGCCGGCTCAGTCGGGCGCGCTCATCGTCGGCGTCTTCTGCGATACGGCGGTCAGCGCGACGGGACTGACATCCGGCGATGTCATCACGGCCGTCAACGGCCAGCCCGTCACGACGCCCGCCTCACTCGGCGCCCTCGTGCAGCAGTACCACCCGGGCGACGCGGTATCAGTCAGCTGGACCAGCGTGAAGGGCGGCAAGCACACCGCCTCGATCACCCTCGGGGCAGGACCGGTCCGCTAGGTCCGCGTTCGGCTACTAGGTTTACGTTCCGCCTGGGTAGCTGACTGCCGACCGCGGCACCGCCATGCCCTTCGCCGCCGCGGTCAGCGAGCCCACGATCACCGCAACCGCCGGGCGGCGCACGCTCGCGGTCCGCACCACCGCGTGGATGTCCCTGGCCAGGTTCAGTCCGTGCGGGAGATCGCGGATCACCACCCGCCGTTCCGCGACCGCGACCGACATCCGCGGCACGATCGCGATGCCGATGCCGCGCGCCACCAGGCTCACGATCGTGGACAGGCCCTCGAACTCCGACAGCACGGACGGCACGATGCCCGCGGCGCTGAGCAGCCGGTCGACCGCGCTTCTCGACGGCTCCCCCGTCGGCGCGGCCAGCCACGGCTCGTCCCGCAGCGCCCGCAGGTCCACCGGCCCGGTCGCCGCCTGGTGCGCCCGCGGCACGCACAGCACCAGCTCGTCCCTGATCAGGTGGTAGCTGGTGAGGATCGAGGAATCCAGGTCCTCGGTG
>Ga0209530_1000364_pt1 | contig 34437 bp, 34 predicted proteins | sample BlaSpr_A8_Ref_O1_FD_187987 | JGI IMG/M metagenome (GOLD analysis project Ga0209530, IMG submission 187987) | Forest soil microbial communities from Thunder Bay, Ontario, Canada - Black Spruce, Ontario site 2_A8_Ref_O1 (SPAdes) (version 2) | ecosystem: Environmental > Terrestrial > Soil > Boreal...
AGCTATTCGCGGGTCAAAAATCCCAGCACAGTGCTTTCGAAGGCCGCTTTGGCCTCGATCATCGCCCAGTGCCCGGATTTGGGGAATATGTGAAGTTCCGCGTTGGGGATGGTGCGCATCGGGATGAGCGCCATGTCGGGCGGGCTCACCCTGTCGTCTCGGCCCCACGTCAGCAGAGTAGGCGTCGCGACCTTGTGCATCATCGCCCACGGCATCGGTCTGTCGGCAGACTCCATCGCCGCGGTCATCGCAGCGAATGCCGCCTTTCCGTACATGCGCCGCGCGGCGGCCAGGGTCTGCGGGTCGGTGGCCAGTTGCCAGCGTTCCTCGATCAGTTCGTCGGTGACCAGCGACTGGTCGTACACCATCGCTTTGAGCCAGTCGACCAGGCGCTGCCGAGTCGGTTCCTCGACGAATTCCTGCAGCAACCGGATGCCCTCAGAGGGGCTCGGGCTGAAGATGTTGGTACCGATGCCTCCGATCGTCACCAGTCGGTCGATTCGCTCCGGATTCTGGATGGCGAAGTTGATGCCGACGCCGCCGCCCATCGAGTTGCCGACGATGTGGGCTTTGTCGACGCCGAGTGCGTCCAGGAACGGCAGCACGGTGCGTTGCGCAGTGACCATCGGGTGGCCCCCGAAGTCGGGGCTGACCCCGAAGCCCGGGAATTCCAGGATCAGGCAGCGGAAGTGTTCGGCAAAGGTGGGCAGCACGCCGCGGAAGTTGCGCCAACCGGTGACCCCGGGGCCGGAACCGTGTAGGAACAGCAGCACCGAACCGGAATCGGGACCGGAGTCGTAATAGCGCAAAGCGCCTTTCGGAGTACTGACTTCCCGCAGATCGTTCTTGGCATCGACGATGTTGGTCACGAATGTCACCTTGCCATGTCGTCGCGACGAGGCACGGCGGTGTTCCGCTGACCAACGTGTAGACGCTGGCATCGGAGTTGGCGAGGTGTGGGTGTGGCGCAGCCCGTCGACCAGCGCACCGGGAAACGGGTTGGGCGTCCTGCCCGACGCGTTTGAAGGCTCGCCCCGGCACTGTTGAATGCCATCGGGTCGTTTGCTCGGGGGGCTATGCTCGAGCACATCGCAGGGAGCCGATGATGAACAACGACCCGTTCAGGACCCAGCGCGACGTTGGTTCTGCCGTCGTCACGGAGTTGAGTGCGGCCGGATTCAGCTATGCCGAAGAGGTCGGTCGTGGGGGTTTCGGCGTTGTCTATCGATGCACTCAGCTCGCGCTGGACCGCACGGTGGCGGTGAAGGTGCTGACCGCCAAACTCGATGAGAAGCGCGAGCGGTTTATGCGTGAGCAGCGCGCGATGGGTCGGCTCACCGGCCACCCGAACGTCGTGGGCGTGCTGCAGGTCGGTGAAACGGCGAGCGGTTACCCGTATCTGGTGATGCAGTACCACCGGCAAGGTTCCCTGGAGGCGCGGATCCGCCGGCTCGGTACCCTTCCGCTGGACGAGGTAGTGCGACTAGGGGTGAAGATGGCCGGTGCCCTCGACACGGCGCATGGGCACGGGATCCTGCACCGAGACGTCAAGCCGGCCAATATCTTGCTCACCGATTACGGGGAGCCGGCCCTGGGCGACTTCGGAATCGCCCACGTTCCCGGTGGATTCAAGACCGCCGCCGGCACCTTTACCGGCTCGCCGGCGTTCACCGCGCCCGAAGTCCTCAGCGGTGATCCGCCCAGCCGGTCCTCCGACGTGTACGGGCTCGGCGCGACGCTGTTCGCCGCGCTGACCGGTCACGCCGCGTTCGAGCGCCGCAGCGGCGAACAGATGGTGGCGCAGTTTCTGCGCATCGCCAGTGAGTCGGCGCCCGACCTGCGCGAGAGCGGTATCCCTGACGACATCTCCATGGTCGTGGAAAGGGCGATGTCGCGTGACCCGGACGATCGACCGTCCGCCGCGTCGTTGGGTGAGGAAATCCAGCGGATGCAGCGGCGGCTCGGCTTTACCGTCGACGAAATGGCACTGCGGCCCGAACCGGAGGCCGGCCGACCTGAAGCACGGGTAATAGCGGCCGGTGCGCGCCCTCTGATCGGCAACCTTCCGCTGGAGTTGACGAGCTTCGTCGGTCGCCGCACCGAGTTGTCCGAAATGAAGAGCTTGCTGTCGGCGTCGCGCCTGGTGACGTTGACCGGGATCGGCGGGGTCGGCAAGACGCGGCTGGCGCTGCGGGCCGCGACCGAGGCGCGGCGAGTGTTTGGTGACGGTGTGTGGCTGGTCGAGTTGGGTGAGTTGCGCGACGGGTCGCTGCTCGTCGAGGTCGTGGCTGGCGCTCTGGGTGTGCGCGATGACTCGGCCCGATCGTTGCGCGAGGTCTTGATCGACTTTCTCTGCTCGCGCAAGCTGCTTCTGGTCCTCGACAATTGCGAGCAAGTGGTGGAGGAGGCGGCCAAGCTGACCGAGGCGCTGCTGCGGGCCTGCCCCGAGCTGCGGATCCTCGCCACCAGCCGCGAGACCCTGGGCATTGGCGGGGAATGCGTGCTACGGCTATCACCACTGGTGTTTCCGGACGCGGACGCCGAGCCGACGCTGCACGGGCTACCGGGCTTTGACGCGGTGGCGCTGTTCGTCGAGCGGGCCGCCGCGGCGGTGCCAGGATTTGAGCTCACCGACGACAATACGGCGGCCGTGGCCGGCATCTGCGCCAAGGTGGACGGGCTGCCGTTAGGCATCGAGCTGGCAGCGGCGCGGCTGCAGGCGATGTCGCCGGAGCAGATCCTGGAGCGGCTGGACGACCGGTACACGCTGCTGACTCGCGGCAGCCGAGGTGCGCCGACGCGGCAGCAGACTTTGAGCTGGAGTGTCGGTTGGAGCTATGACCTGTGCACTGCGGCCGAACAGCAGCTCTGGACCCAGCTATCGGTGTTCGCCGGGAGCTTCGAACTCGAAGCGGCAGAAGATATTTGCGGCGGCGACCTGACGCCCGGCGAATTTCTCGATCTATTGACCGCGTTGGTGGACAAGTCGATTCTGCTCCGAACGGAATCCGACGGCGTGGTCCACTTCCGGTTACTCGAGACTCTTCGGGATTACGGCCGGGAAAAAATCCAGCAGACCGACACATACCCCGCACTTCAGCGGCGGCACCGAGATTGGTACCGGCGGTTGGTGAGCGACGCAGGGACAGAGTGGTTCAGTCCTCGGCAACTCTATTGGATGAAGCGGCTCGAGCGGGAGAGCGCCAATCTACGGAATGCGCTCAGGTTCAGCTTGACCGACTCCCCCGCGATCGCACTTGAGATCACCGGCACCCTTTGCCCGTTTGGGATCGCCCTTGGCACGCTCAGTGAAACGCGCCGCTGGCTGGACCGCGCGCTCGCCGCGGCACCGCCCGAGCCGACCATGGAGCGGATCAGAGCGCTCTACGGAGATGTGCGGATCACCTTGCTGCAGGGCAACCTGCCGGCCGCGACGGCCCTGGTGGCAGAGGGACAAGCCCTAGTCGAGCAGATGGCTGACCCAATGGCACACGCCATGATCGACGTCGCCGACGGGATCACTGCCCTGTTCAGCGGTGAATTCGACCGAGCGTGCGCTCGATTCGAGCATGCCCTCGACGCGTGCGACGAGCCCGCTGTGCAAGTTGCGGCCATGCTGGCGTTGGGATGGGCGCTGGAATTTCGGGGCGAGATGGGCCGGGCTCTGATCTGGCAGGAAACGGCGCTCGCCCTCTCGAAATCCCACGGCGAGTCGGTGTATCGGGGACTAGCACTGTGGGCGATAGGCGTTGGCTGGTGGCGCCACGGTAAGCCCGACCGGGCCGAGCAGCTGCTCAAGGACGGCCTGCGGGTGACCCACGGGATGAACGATGCTCGTGAATCCGCGGCCTGCCTGGAGGCATTGGCATGGATCGCCGGCCGAAAGAACCGCCCACAGCGTGCCGTCGCACTGATGACCGCGGCCGAGGCGCTGGTCCGCACAGTCGGAGCCTCCACGGTGTCGCTGCCCCATCTGGTTGTGTTCCATGAGGAATGCGAACGTTCTGCTCGGGAGGCGCTTGGCGCGGAGGAGTTCGAGGCGGCCCGCCAGCAGGGCTACTCGCTGAGCTTCGATGAGGCGGTCGCGCACGCCCTGCAGGAGACCGCCTAGACATCCCGGGGTCGTCAGTCGTCAAGCGGCGCCGGTGCGGTGCCCAACTACGTCGGAGTGTCGCGGGCCGCCGGATCGCTCACTAACTTTAGTTCTCCTGCCGGTCGTCATCGGGTCGTCGGGGCGCGCCACACTCCAGCAGCTCTTTAAGTGCGGCGGGGAACGCGTCAGCGATGCCCCACAGGTCATCTACCAGGTCCGGGCAGGAGATGACGCCGACGCCGAGTCGGCCATTGAACGACATGACGGTGATGTTGAGTCCCGCGCCCGCGATAGTCGGGCCGAGCGGGTACATCCCGTCGACTTTGCAACCCAGGAAATAGAGCTGTTCTTGTGGGCCGGCCACGTTGGACAGCACCACGTTGTGCGCCGGATTCTCAGGCATGGGGACGCGGGGGAGCAGCTTCATCGCAGCGCCGAACACGGTCTGGCCCGCCAACTGGGCCCAGTCTTGCAGCAGGCTGGGACCCATCGACGCGGCGTGATCTTTGGCAGCGGTGTTTCGGGCGGCGATGCTGTTCAATCGTTCGGCCGGATCGTCGACGTGGGTTTCCAGCCGGCACAACATCAAGGTCGTCTGGTTCCGACCGGGCCGGTCGGACTTGTGATGCACCGAAACCGGCACGCTGGCTACCAGCGGACTGTCTGGTAGTTCCCCGCGGTCCAGCAGAAACTGCCGCAACGCACCAGAACACAGGGCCGTCACCACGTCGTTGACGGTTACCCCGAACCTCTTTTTGACTGTTTTGACGTCCTTGAGATCGACTTCACTGAAGGCGACGTTGCGGCGCCGAGTAAAGGAGCCGTTGAATGCCGTCGGTGGTGCCGCGAATGGGGCGGCCATCGTGTGTCCACCGCGGCGGGCGCGCAGAATCGTTTTCGCCACCGTCGCCACGGTTGCGGGCAGGATGTTCGCGAGGCGCCATGGCCACAGCGCGGCCCCGATCAGGCCTGATGCCGCGATCTGCAGGGGATCAGCCCCGCCGGCGCTAGCGGCCGGTTTTGGCGGCGGGGCGTCCGGGATGGTGCTGCTCAACTGCGCCAGCAGGTTGGCCCCGGCCACTCCGTCGACAAGTGCATGGTGGGCCTTGAGCACGACGGCTACCCCGTCGTCGCCGTGCAAGCCCTCGATCACCCACATGTCCCACAGTGGGTGATCGCGATCGAGCGGCAACGCCGCGATATGCCCGCAGATCTCCGCCAGTTCCCGGTGTCCTCCCGGCGACGGCAGGCCGGCGCGGTGGAGATGACGGTCGATGTCGAAGCCCTCGTCGTCGATCCAGACCGGATGGTCGAAATTCAGCTGGTTATCGGCCAGCTTGAAGCGAAATTCGGGCACGGCGCCCACGCGCAGGCCCAATGCCTCCCGGAACCGGTCGAATGTGTAGCCGCCCGGCATCGTCGCGGTATCCAGCTCTAGGACGCAGCACACGTTCAACGGTTGCTTGGGTGATTCGATGTACAAAAAGAACGCATCTAGCCCGCTGAGTCGCTGCATGCCCGTCCGTCTCATTTCGTGCCGCCACGACCGCCGGTCTCCTGACTCGATTGGCCCCCGCCCCCGCGGGCCGACCAAGATGCGGGGCAGCCGTCACCGCTGTTGTGACCCCCCTTTGTAGCTGTGCCCGTTGCGTGAACATCACTAAACAAGATCGCGCTGAGAAATGCCTTCGCGCTAGCTGTCGGATGGCTGCCGAGCCATGGTCGAGTTTGGGGCTGCCCAGTCGGTCGACACTTTGCGATGCTTGATCAGCCAGGTATCGCCCTCGGGCACCAAGGTGTCGCGATAGCGGCCGAAATGGTCGAGCCCGATATGAGTGAGCACGGTGAAGTAAGACGAGACGTTCGCCTGCTCTCTAGTCAGGCCGGTGAACAGGACGTTGGCGAGGTTGTGACGGACGACAGGATTGACGTCAAGTTTGTCAGCGATATCTCCGGTGACCCCGCCGAGGAACGCCACGATCTCAGATCGCCCGCGCAGCGGCGCGAAGCCGCGAATCTCGAGGACACCGTCTGTGCAGAATGTCTCCGCGAGGCCGTCGAGCCGACCGGCGTCACCCGACCAGTTGTACCGCGCGAGCGTATCCCGGATCTGCTCACGCGCGGCCAGTTCCCACATCTCCACCGTGGCGACTCCTCACCCGATTCACCGGACCCCAGGGCGGCGACGCGCCATCGACTAGCACCATAGTCACGATGCCGACCGTAACCGCTCGACTTCGAAATCTGCCGCGGGAATGAATCTTGATGCGCAGTGGTAGAACAAGCCATGGAACTCAATGACGCCGCGCGCGACCTCATCGGCAAGGGTGCCGATGCCACCCTTGTCACCCTGAATCCCGACGGCAGCCCCCAGGTAAGCGTGGTCTGGGTCGCGCTGCGGTCGACGCCGGACGGAGACGAACTCGTCTCCGCGCACCTCTCTGAACACAAGAAGGTGCGCAACGTTCGCAACGATCCCCGCGTCGCGCTCACGATCGTGTCGCTCGAAAAGTTGGGCCTGGGGAATCGGCCCTACCTCTCCATCTACGGAACCGCACGGATCGTCGAGGGCGGCGCCCCCGAGCTTCTGAAGGAACTCAATCCGATTCTGGGCGACCCGGACACGAAGTTCCCGCCGGACGGCGCACCTCCGGGGTTCCTGACCCGCATCCGTATCGACAAGGTCGGCGGAATCGGGCCGTGGGCATCCTGACTTTCATTCCGGCAGGCATCTACGCATCAGCAACTTTTGTAAGCTCCCACAATGCCTCTGGTGAGAATTGACCTTCCACACACCATCGAACCTGAGCGGCGCAGTCTGATCGGGGACATCGTTTACCAGGCTATGGCCGACGTGCTCAATGTCCCCGATGGCGACAAGTTTCAGATCATCACCGCCCACGATGACGACGCGCTGCGCATAGATCTCGCATACCTCGATATCGACCGGTCCGCCGACGCTTTCATCATCGATATCACCCTGAACGCCGGGCGCACTGTGGAATTGAAGCGACAGTTCTACGCCACCCTCGTCGAACGGCTCGAGGCCGAAGCCAAGGTTCGGCCCCAGGATGTGATCATTGTGCTCACCGAGGTGGCGAAGGAGAATTGGTCGTTCGGCAACGGGGAGGCCCCGTACGCCTGACCGGGACTGAGCTGCTAGTTTGTTGTGCGGCCGGCCTCGGATGGTGAGTTCTGGCAACCGTATCCCGGACTGTGTCTTAGTTCACCTTGGCCATGATTCGGTGAACCTTCGGCGGGGCTCCACTCGTGGACACAAGCATGACCATGTACTACTACCTGTTCATCCTCGCCGTCGGCGCTGAACGCCTGGTCGAGCTCGCGGTCGCCCGGCGAAACGCCGCGTGGTCAATCGCTCACGGGGGCAAAGAGTTCGGCCGCGATCACTACCCGGCGATGGTCAGTGTGCATACGCTGCTGCTGGTTTCGTGCATCGTCGAAGTCTGGTCCCAGAACCGTCCGTTCTTGCCCTGGCTGGGATGGCCGATGATTGCCCTCGTCGTGCTCAGCACGGTTGTCCGCTGGTCGTGCGTCGCAGTGCTCGGCAAACACTGGAATCCACGGCTCATCGTGATCCCAGGTGCGCCCCTTGCTCGACGCGGGCCGTACCGCTGGTTGCACCACCCCAACTACACCGCGGTCGCTCTGGAGGTCGCGGCGCTCCCGCTGGTTCATTCGGCGTGGCTGACCGCGATCGTGTTCAGCATTGCCAATGCTCTGGTGCTCAACGTCAGGATTCGCGCGGAGAACGCGGCACTCGGCTACGTCTGAACCACAAGATTCCGAGGGGTTCCGGCTCGGTCCAGGTAAACCTCGAATGACGCGCTATGCACACGGCGGTGCATACGACTCGATCGAGTGATGAGATTGCACGGTCGTTCCGGCAGGCTGAGGACGGTATTCGATTTCGATCATTTGGAGGCAGTCGGCGTGGCTCTGAGCGGCCCCGTTCCTCCCGAACTCGCGCACGTTGGTAAGGCCAGCCGCTGGTTGATGTCCTCGGCTGTCATGGTGGTCTGCCCTTCCCGATGACGTGGAACCTATCAGGGTGAACAAGGTAGGCCCGCTACTGCGGGGATCGCCATCCACGGTGCCTGGCTGCCCCGCTGGGTGAGCAACCCGCCTGGGTCCGCGATAAAGAGGGACGGGTCGATCGTGGGGCTGACCCAAACCGGGGCAGCCCCCCATTCGTCGATGTCGGGAACGGTGATCAGGTTGCGGTCGCAGTATTCAGCGGCCCGCAACACCAATCGCGTTAGGAGAGTTCGCATGTTGTTTTCCTTTTCTTCGTGCATCGCGACAGCTGTCATTTGTCGGCGGGCATTCCTGAAGAAAAGCGACCCGCGGCGGTCTCAGCGATAACGTGCGCTACTAGGTACACGGATAAAGTCGGCCAGGCGTTCATGTGCAGGAAGGGTTGATCGCCTGACACGTGGCTAAAGAAAAGTAGGCGATGCCGTACTCGTCGTGAGGGTGTCGTCGAGTTCCCAACGGAGACAGTGGAATTTCGGCATACTCGGTCGAGCCATTCGCTAGACGAGACCTCCATAGAACACGACGGCGTTATCCGCGGAGGCGGCGCCTTCGGCCCAACTCATCCCCGGGGGGCTTCGACTCGAGCCCGACTGCAATTCAGCCCGGTTGATTGAGGCCGGCGCGGGACTGGTCGATCTGGTCGTATGCGTAGGTTGCCATCGCAGCGGTGGTCATGAGTTCGCCATCGTGGGCAAGCGTTTCATAGGCCGGGTTGCCGAGGACCTCGCGGAGGTGGGCGATCGCCAGCGGCATGCGGATGATGGTGGTGTTGCCCGCGTCGTGGAAGTTGCGGATCGCCAGCGTGACGTAGTCGAGCACGGCCAGCGGGTCGCCGGCGATGGTGGCGGCGACGTCGAGGTCGCCGCGGTCGGCGGCCCACCGCAACGCCGTGCGCAGGTTGGCCAGCTCGACCCTGAACCAGCTGTAGGCCGCACGCTGCCGGACTGTCCCACAAAGCGAGGATGTCGGCTTCGCGCCCGGCGAAGTGGCGGGCATGCGCGGTACGCGCCTCGGTGGCCGCGCCGCCGGCGGCGAGTTGCTCCTCGGCGAACTGACGGATGGTCTCCAGCATCGAATAGCGGGTCCCGTCCCGAGGACCGATCGGCAACGAGCAGCGACCTGCGCACCAGGGCATCGAGGCGATCCAGGATCACGTAGTCGTTTCAGTCATCGAAACCGGCTACAGCGCAGGCGCTTTGGAGGTCGAATCCGCCCGCGAACACCGAATACCGTGACAGCAGCGCGTCTCGGTGTCATCGAGGTGCTCATAGGACCACGGCCCCACGCAACAGCTCGTCGTGCGCCGCGAGCGCGAGCGCATCGCGTCGGCGTCGGCCTCCCACCGACGCGTCGAACCCTCCACATCGGTGAAAAGGAACGTCACCACTCCCGAAGGCGCACCGGCCGCGCACACCCCCGCAGAATGCCACACGAAGCACCATCGCACTTAGAACATCATTGGAGTGCAGCCTGAGATCCGTGCGGGCCATCTTCGACCGAATCAGCTGCCGCGGCAACGTGGCCAGCTCGGTCAAGGCGCGACGGGTCGATTCGTCCATTCCCGGTCGGTTCGGCGCAACGAGCGGAACCAGCCGCCCGCTGCGCCGGTGCCGCCATCGGTAGGAATCGTGTGGCCGGTGACAAACGCCGACAGGTCGGAGGCCAGAAATAGGATCACGCCGGCCTGGTCCTCGGGCACGCCCATGCGTCCGACCGGAACCCATTGCGGCCACTGCGTCTGCTCCTCGGCGGACAACCACTGCGAGTAGGGCACCTGCAGTGATTCGGTGACGTCGGGGCCGATCGCGTTGACCCGCACACCGTCGTGGCCGACCTGGACCGCGAGGCTGCGGGTGAAGTGGATGACGGCTGCTTTGAAGGCGGCGTAGACCGGATCCTCCGGGTAGCCGCGCAGCCCTTCGACGGACGAGACGTTGACGATCGCGCCGCCGTGTCGGTCGACCATCGCTGGGAGGAAAGCATGGGTGACGAGGAAGACGTGATGCAGGTTGACCCGGTAGAGGTCATCCCACAGTTGCGGGTCGCTGTCGACGAAGTTGCCGGGGTGGCGCAGCCAGTGGCCCACGTTGTTGACCAGCACATCCACCCGGCCGAACCGATCCAGCACCGATCGCGCCAGGTCGGTGACCTGGTCGGCGTCGCGGACGTCGGTCACGATTGCCAAAGCCGACCCGCCAGACGTTGTGATCTGGTCGGCGGTCCGTCGGGCCAGCTCAGGGTCGATATCGGCTATGACCACTTGGGCGCCGTGTTGCGCGAACAGCTGCGCGGTTGCCGCGCCGATACCGCCACCGCCGCCGGTCACCACCGCAACCCGGTCGGCCAGCAGCGTGCCGGCATCAGTTGCCTGATCCATGCTCATATCTTCGGCTACCCGGTCGCTTCGCTAAACCTTAGGTAGTGATATTTCGAATGATGTTGCAGCACTGCCCTTCTCGCTCGCATCGGCAGCGGGCTACCCGGTCGGCGGCCGGTGGCTGGAAAGCAGGTGGTCGGTGGCCAACGTTTGGTCATAACACGACTTTCTACGCGAGCGGTTCGACGGACCTGCAGACAGCGTTGTACCGAACGATGTCTCTGGCGACGAACGGTTCGTACACCTGCGCGGTAGCGTTGAATCGAGCCGAGGGGTCGGGAGAGTGCTCGGCGTGGAATTCGGCCCGTCAGACTGAAGGAGAGTCCTCGAATGGAACGGAACAGACTGGTCAAACTACTGTTGCGCGCCGCGCCACTCGTCAACGCGCCAGTTGCCGCGATAGCGACTTCCCCTCGCTTTGGCGGACTCGTTGGCAGCAATATCGCAATGCTGTCCTATACGGGACGACGTTCCCATCGAATGTTCACCATCCCGGTGGGATACCGCCGGACCGGTGACGACATCACAATCCCCGTTGGGGCTCCCGACGCCAAGACCTGGTGGCGGAACTTTCTGGGCGACGGCGGTCCGATGACGCTGCGGCTTGACGGAACAGAGCACGCCGGACATGCCGTGGCACAGCGAGATGAGAAGGGGGGCGTCACCGTCGCGGTCCGCCTCACCGGCTCCTGAACGGAGCCTTGTTATGAGTCCGCATCACTATGCAGGCGCACCATTCGCGTTGTGGTGCTCTCGTCAAGGTCGACCAGGTCGCTGCGGGACCGCAGGAAGTCGCTAAATGACTTGAAGCCCAACGACTTCTCGCTGAACGAGGGGTCCATGCGCTTCATCTGGGCCTTGACCACGGAGTTATGCAGCCACTCGGCATCATCCTTTTCCTGGCCGATCCGGAGCGCGCGCTCGAGCAGCCCGGTGGCGGCGGCCTGGGGGTCGGGTGGCGCGGGTTCGTCGTCCTGCTCCGCGGTGGCCGCGGAGCCGCCACGCCCTTTAGTCTTTGGCGCGGCCGTGCCGACCGTGGATATCCCGGGCAGCGCGTCGTAGGTGAGGAACTCGTCGCAAGCGGCGGCCAGCGACTGGCTACTGGCGCCTGCCACGCCGATCCCGACGACATAGCGGCCGAGGCGCTTGCAGCGCTGGGCGAGCGCGATGTAGTCAGAGTCGCCGCCAACGATCACCACGTGCGTCAGGTCGGGCAGCCGGAACATGTCTTCGACCGCGTCGACGGCCAGACGGATGTCGGCCCCGTTCTTCCCGTACACGGTCGCCGGAAACAGTTGCACGAGATCGACCGCGCGGCCGACGAGCTGACCGCGATAGCCGGCATTGACCTCGGCCGACCAGTCAGCGTAGGCACGGGTGAGCACAAGGGTGCCGAACGAGGAAGCGAAGTCCATGATGGCACCCAAATCGACGCCCCCTGACTGCAGCCGTTCCTTCTTCAGTCCGCCCTTGGCCTTGTCGCGATGAAAAGAGTCGCGACCGTGGACTTGGTCGTATCGCGAGATCACGATGTTGTCGAAGTCGAAGTAGACCGCCACGCGGGTCGCACTGGTTTCGGTCATAGTGCCTGCGTCGCCTGGACCATGCGTTCAGCCGATCCGCTCACTTGGTGCCAACGCGGGGCTGATGGGAAAAAACCTTGAGAAAACCATCCGGTCATCGTGCGCTACCCGGCCAAACCCATCAAGCTCGGATCGGCGAACCACCGCTATCCCGGCGTTGGGAGATCCGGCCCGGGCGACACCTTGGCAAATAATCGTGGCGACTACCGCGCGGTCGGCGCCGACGCCGATACAGTTGGTGCCGATGAGCCGACCAGCCCCCCCTGTGTTGACCGTGCGGTACGACGGGTCCGAGCGCACCTTTGCGGCAGGCAACGATGTAGTTATCGGACGCGACTTGCGGGCCGACGTCCGCGTCGCGCACCCGCTGATCTCCAGAGCACACCTACTGGTGCGGTTTGACCAGGGCCGATGGCTCGCCATCGACAACGGCAGCCTTAACGGGCTGTACGTCAACAACCGTCGGGTGCCGGTCGTCGACATCCAGGACGGCCAGCGGGTCAATATCGGCAACCCGGACGGTCCCGCGCTGACCTTCGAGGTCGGCCGCCACCAGGGTTCGGTCGGACGTCCCCCCCTGACGACGTCGATACCGATTGCCAACCTGATCAGCGGAGCGCACCCACCCCAGGCCGGCGCGTCCTGGCCTGCCCCGCCGCAAGAGCCACCGGCAACGTCGCGGCTGCAGCCGTCGTATCCGCCCAACGGCCCCCCGCAGCCTGGCTATCCTGCGGGGCAGCAGCCGCGATACCCGACTGGCGGGCAACCGGTTCGACCGCCCACCGGATCGCAGCCGACACCGCAGATTTATCGGGCACCTGCGCCACCGCCTGCTGCCCCGACTGGGACCCCGACTGGGGCGACCGGCCGCATTGGCGGCGATACGAACATCGCAACGTCGATGATGAAGATCCTGCGGTCGGGCAGATCCGCGGGGGACGTGGCCGCGGGTGCCATCAGGATCGGCCGGGCTGACGACAACGACATCGTCATCGCCGAGGTGCTGGCGTCACGCCACCACGCCACCCTGGTCCCGACGCCCGAAGGCACGGAGATCCGAGATAACCGCAGCATTAATGGCACCTTCGTCAACGGGTCCCGGGTCGAAGCTGCGGTGCTGCACGACGGCGACGTCGTCACGATCGGCAACATCGACCTCGTATTCGGTCAAGGCACGCTGGCGCGCCGCCAAGAGAGCACAGCAGCGACGCGCACCGGGGGCCTCGACGTGCGCGGGGTGACGTGGACGATCGAGAACAACAAGACGCTGCTGGACGAGATCTCGCTGACCGCGACCCCCGGAACGCTGACGGCAGTCATCGGTCCATCGGGTGCAGGCAAGTCGACATTCGCCAGGTTGGTGGCCGGGTATACGCAACCCAGCGATGGCACAGTGGCCTTCGAGGGCCACAACATTCATGCCGAGTACGCCTCACTACGCAGCAGGATCGGCATGGTGCCACAGGACGATGTGGTGCACGGTCAGTTGACCGTGAAGCAGGCACTGGGGTATGCCGCTGAACTGCGGCTGCCTCCGGACACCACTAACGATGACCGCGCCCAGGTCGTGGCCAGGGTGCTCGAAGAACTTGAGATGACCAGGCATCTCGAGACTCGGGTCGACAAATTGTCCGGCGGTCAGCGCAAGCGCGCGTCGGTGGCACTGGAACTGCTGACCGGGCCGTCGCTGCTGATCCTCGATGAGCCGACATCCGGTCTGGACCCCGCGCTGGACCGGCAGGTCATGACGATGCTGCGCCAGCTGGCCGACGCCGGTCGTGTGGTGCTCGTGGTTACCCACTCGTTGACCTACCTGGACGTCTGCGATCAGGTTCTGCTGCTGGCCCCTGGTGGCAAGACCGCGTTTTGCGGGCCGCCGAGCCAGATCGGCGCAGCCATGGGCACGACGAACTGGGCCGATATCTTCAGCTCGGTCGCCAGTGACCCGGACGCGGCCAAAGCCCGCTACTTGGTATTGACGGGGCCGACGCCGCCACCGCCGCCTGCGGAGAAACCCGCCGAGCTGGGCGATCCGCCGCAAACCAGCCTGATCCGGCAGTTCTCCACGATCGCCAGGCGACAGATACGGTTGATCGTCTCCGACCGGGGCTACTTCGTCTTCCTGGCGTTGTTGCCCTTCATCATGGGTTCGCTGTCGATGTCGGTGCCCGGCGACGTTGGCTTCGGTACCCCGAACCCGATGGGTGACGCACCGAATGAGCCCGGGCAGATCCTGGTGCTGCTCAACGTCGGCGCGGTCTTCATGGGCACCGCGCTGACCATCCGCGACCTCATCGGTGAGCGCGCCATCTTTCTGCGCGAACAGGCGGTCGGCCTGTCCACCACGGCGTATCTGTTGGCAAAGGTCTGTGTCTACACCGTGTTCGCGGTCGTTCAGTCGGCGATCGTCACCCTCATAACGCTGTTCGGCAAGGGCGGCCCGACGCAGGGCGCCGCGGCGCTGGGCAAGCCCGGCCTGGAGCTGTTCGTCGACGTCGCGGCAACGACCGTCGCTTCGGCGATGCTCGGACTGGCATTGTCGGCCGTCGCCAAATCCAACGACCAGATCATGCCCCTGCTCGTCGTGGCGGTCATGTCGCAGTTGGTGTTCTCCGGCGGCATGATTCCAGTTACCGCGCGCACCGGACTTGACCAGATGTCCTGGGCCACACCGGCGAGATGGGGATTCGCGACGTCAGCTTCCACCGTCGACCTGATCAAATTGGTGCCCGGTCCGCTGACTCCGAAGGATTCGCACTGGCATCACACGGCCGGCACCTGGTGGTTTGACATGGGCATGCTGGTCGTGATCAGCGTTTTCTACCTCGCCTTCGTGCGCTGGAAGATTCGCCTCAAGGCCGGCTGACGCGTCCTTCAAAACGGCCGAACGTCGACTTGTCGGGCTGAGATTTCCCAACACCACGCGAACGTCGACTTGTCTGGCTGCAACCAACCTTCGCCGGTTCATGACGGTGCCTGCTGGGCGCCGTAGTCCAGCTGGACGCGCAGTAGCGATGCCTGGCGGACGACGCCGTCCGGGGGAGCGGTGGTGCCGCCGTCGGTCGTGACGTAAGCGACGCGGCCGTGGTCGGTGGGGCCACGTCCCCACGCGGCGCTGGACGGCCCAACGAGGGTCGCATCGAACGGATCGCCGGCGAGGTGGCGTACTTCGCTGCCGCGCCGGGTCGCCAGCGGAACACGATCGAAGGTGTTGGCGCGATGCCTTGTGACGTAGGCGAATCCGGCGTCCTCGTCGAGGCAGAAGTCGTCGGCGTTGTCGATGGCGGCGACGAATTGTGCCGGTCCGGCCGGATCAAGACTGGATGAATCGACGGCAACGCGCATGAATACTTTCTGTGCCCAGGATCGTCAGCAGCATCGTCGCGGTGCACCGTCCGCAGGTGGACCCGGCCGTCATCCGGCTGCTCGATCTGGCCAGGAGCACCCGGGTCGAGGCAGGACTCAAGGCGTAGCGTCCGTTCCCGGAACGGTCGAGCCGACCATCGAATACTGACGGCCGGTCGGGCACGGCGGCGCGATGATCGAGGCCACGAACACCCACGCCGCGAACACAACCACGATGAACATCACAAACGTGACTATTGCATGGACGAGCAAGTAGCGGTTGCAAGCTCTGAGTTGTGGTGGACCGTCCGTCGCGGCAACGGTTGTGAACGTCGGGCTTCCCATCAAGACACCGCTTCCTATCTCCGTGGCGGCATAGGCCGCCACAACTGTCGGTCGCTAGTGGTTCGGAGCACAACCCCCGACCGGATGGCTCGAAATCCAAAAAATGCGCCGAGCGTAACGTCAGGGCGAAATGACGGGCCCGATTTCGCCGTGGCGTTACGCTGGTGCGGCCTGGCGAAAGGTTGGGTGGGCACTGGAATGGATTTCGAACTCGACGTCGAGCAGCGCGCGTGGCTGGCCGAGGTTCGCGAATTCCTGCGTGACAACGTCACCCCAGAGCTACGAACCGAACTCGCCCAGCATGATCTGGAGTTCCCCGGCGGGGAGGTAGCGCGGTTTCGCCGCAAGATCGGCGAGAAAGGCTGGTTCGGGCTGAACTGGCCGCGCGAATACGGGGGCCTGGGGCTCGGCGCCGTTCACCAGCACCTGTTGATGAACGAGTTTGAATACTGGGGCGTGCCCGGACCCGACCTGACGGTCACATCTGTAGCGCCGATGATCATGCGGCACGGCTCCGAGCAGAACAAAACCGAATGGCTGCCGCCGATCGCCAAGGGCGAAATAATCTGCGCGGTAGGCTATTCGGAGCCGGAGGCCGGAACCGACTTGGCCAATCTGCGCACCCGTGCGGTGCGCGTTGGCCAGGAATGGGTGATCAACGGCAGCAAAATCTGGAACAGCGGCGCCCAGCGGGCCACCCACGAGTGGCTCTGCGTACGCACCGATCCCGATAGTGCTCGGCATCGGGGCATTTCGGTAATCATCGTCCCGATCGACAGCCCGGGAGTCCAGATCCGCCCGCTGCACGCCTGGTCGGGCTATCGAACCAATGAGGTGCACTTCCATGACGTGCGCGTGCCACTGACCAACCTGATCGGTGAGGTCAACCGGGGCTGGACGTACATCACCGGCGCACTCGATCTGGAACGTGGCGCGCTGACCAATGCAGGCGATCTGCGCCGCGCACTCGATGATTTGCACGAACTCGCCCGGCGCCCGCTGCGTGACGGTACGGTGCCTGCCCACAGCACGGCCCTTCGCCGGCGGCTGGCGCAAGCCGAGGCCGATGTGGAGGTGGCCACCTTGATGGGTTATGAGGCAGCGTCGATCCTGGACAGCGGCGTCATCCCGACCGTAGAGGTCAGCGTCGAGAAGATCTTCACCAGTGAGCTACGCCAGCGCATCGCCGATTTGGCGCTCGAGCTGCTCGGCCCGGACGGGTTGTTGGCGCACCGCAGCCACGACGCCCCGCTGGCAGGCAAGTTCGAACGGCTGTACCGCGCCGCGCCGTTGATGCGTTTCGGCGGCGGCACCAACGAGGTGCTGCGTGACATCATCGCCCAGCGCGGCCACGGGATGCCGTCATATGGACGCTAGCGGGCAGCAGTGAAAGCGATACTGACCTCTGAACAACGCGAATTCGCCTTGAGTTTGCGTGCGCTGTTGTCGGCAGAGTGCCCGGTGAGTTTGGTGCGCGCACTTGCCGAGCCGGGCGCAGACCGGAGCATCTCGACGCTGTGGAAGGCACTGGCCGAGGCCGGGGTATTCGGGCTCGCCATCGGTGAGGAGTACGGCGGCTCCGGCGGTTCGCTTGACGATGTCGCGGTCTTCTATGCCGAGGCCGGTCGCGCACTGTGCCCGACGACGGTGCACAGCACCGTTCTAACCGCGCTGGCGATCGACCAGCTTGGGCCCCCAGCCGCCAAGGCCGCATGGCTTCCCGCGCTGGCCAGCGGAAGCGCTCGCGGCACCACAGCGTTGTACACCGCCCGCGACGCGGCAGTCATCGCGCCGGTGCTACAGGCCAATCCCGCCGCGGCCGGCAGTTGGCGGCTGACCGGAACAGCGGACTACGTCGCTGACGCCGACATCGCCGACCTCATCGTGGTTTCCGCCAAAGACACGACAAGCGGTCAAACGCTGGTCTTCATCATTGACGCCCACGCGCCCGGCCTGAGTACGGAACAGCTGGCGATGGCGGGCGGGCACCCGGCGTTCACAGTGGGCTTTGCCGACGTGGCCGTCACCGCCGACGGGTTGCTCGGCGACGGCGATAGCGATCCTTCGCTGCGTCGAGTGGCCAATACGGCGGTGGTATTAGGGTCGCTTGACCTGGTCGGGGTCGGGCAGGCCGTTTTGGATCACACGGTGGACTACACCAAGCTGCGCCACCAGTTCGGCCGCCCGATCGCATCCTTTCAGGCGGCCCAACATCTGATCGCGAACATGCACATCGCCTTGGCCGCAGCGCGATTGGCTGCGCACTCGGCGGTCTGTCGGATAGCGCGCGGACACATAGCGACCAGGGAAACCGCCATCGCGCGCATGCACGCGGCCACCGCCGCCAGGCTGATAACCCTGGATGCGCACCAACTGCACGGCGGGATCGGTTACGTGACCGAGACCGATCTACATCTGTGGACCGAACGGGCCAGGCTCGGCTCCACCCTTGGGGGAGGAGCTGACGTCGCCGCCTCGTGGCTGGAGGAAAGCATGGACGAAAGGGAGCGCAGGTGAACGGGGACACCTTGATCGACGCCGAATCGGCTTCACGAGTGGGCACCGTCGCCGCCTCAGCCACCGGCGAGGTGAACCAGCGCGATTGGCAGCGCTGGGCAGCGGCGGTCGGTGACCACAACCCGTTGTATTTCGATCCGGAGTATGCCCGGGCCAACGGCTTTCGCGACATCATTTGCCCGCCGATTTTTCTGCAGTACGCGGTGCTCGGTGTCACGCGTCTCGACGCGCTTCGCGCCGACGGTTCCTCCGGAGCGGTCTCCGGCAGTCTTGCTTTTCCCCGCGCACCCAAGCGAATGGCCGGCGGGGAGAGTTTCACCTTTCACCTATCTGCCTATCACCGCGACGAAATCGAAATGGTGCGCACCATCGAGTCGATCGTTGAAAAGCATGGCCGCTCTGGCAAATTCGTCCTGGTCACCTGGCACACGGTGTACCGCAACCAGCACCGCGATCTGGTTGCCGAAGCGTCGACATCGATAATTGCCCGACCCTAGGAGCGTCATGAGCGACGAACAGGTGTTTTACGAAGACATCGACATGGGCGCGCAGATGCCGGCACTCACCGTCACGGTCGATGAAACGCAACTGTTCTTCTTCAGCGCCGCCACCTATAACGGTCACCGCATTCACTACGACAAACAGTGGGCCAAAGCCGAAGGCTACGACGACGTATTGGTCCAAGGTCCGCTCCAGGCGGCGCTGCTCGCCCGCGCGATCGGCGACTGGATCGGTGGACGGGGACGTCTGGTGTCCTTCGCGGTGCAGAACCGCGCGGTCGCATACCCCGGTGAGCCACTCACCTTCGGTGGGAAGGTCACCGGCAAACGCCTCACCGAGGGCGGCGCCGGACTGGTGGATCTCGACATCGCCGGGCGCCGCGATGACACCGTACTGATGCCGGGAACAGCGACCGTCGAGCTACCCCGACGCGGGACGTCGTCGTGACTGGGCTGCGTGGCGAAGCGGCCATAGTCGGCATCGCGGAGTTGCCCGCCGAACGCCGTCCGACCAGACCACCGCTGTTCACCCTGGACCAGTACGCGCTGCTGGCGAAGATGGTCGTCGAGGACGCGGGCGTGGACCCCGCGTGCATCAATGGGCTGCTCACCCACGGCGTCGCCGAGTCGGCAATGTTCGCACCCGCCACTCTGTGTGAGTACCTCGGTCTGGCGTTGGATTTCGGTGAGCGGGTAGACCTTGGCGGGGCCACGTCCGCGGGAATGGTGTGGCGGGCTGCCGCCGCCGTGGAGCTGGGCGTCTGCGACGCGGCGTTGGCAGTGGTGCCCGGGTCGGCATCGCTGCCACAGTCGCAGAGAAGCTCACCGTCTGGCCCGAATTGGTATGGGGCGTCGTCAAACAACTACGGGTCGCCGCAGGCCGAGTTCGAGATCCCGCACGGCAACGTAGGCCAGAACGCGCCGTACGCGCAGATTGCTCAGCGCTACGCAGCAGAGTTCGGCTACGACCCCGCCGCCGTCGCCAAGATCGCAGTTGACCAACGCACCAACGCATGTGCGCATCCGGGCGCGGTGTTCCACGGTGCTCCGATCACCATCGATGACGTGCTGGGCAGCCCGATGATCGCCGACCCGATCCACATGCTCGAAACGGTGATGCGCGTGCACGGGGGAGTCGGCGTCCTGATCGCCAATGCCGACATCGCGCGTCGAAGCCGCCATCGCCCAGTCTGGATCACCGGCTTCGGTGAACACATTGCCTTCAAGACCCCGACCTACGCGGACGACTTGCTGCGCACGCCGATCGCGCGCGCCGCCGACAAAGCGTTCGTGATGGCGGGGTTGAGCCGATCCGATGTGGATGCCGCTTCGATCTACGACTGCTACACCATTACGGTGCTGATGAGCCTGGAGGACGCCGGCTTCTGCGCCAAAGGCAAAGGCATGTCGTGGATTACCGAGCACGACTTAACCCACCGCGGCGACTTTCCCCTCAACACGGCCGGCGGTCAACTGTCCTTCGGGCAGGCCGGCATGGCCGGCGGCATGCACCACGTCGTCGACGGTGCGCGTCAGATCATGGGCAGGGCCGGCGACGCACAGGTGCCGGACTGCAACACCGCCTTTGTCACCGGCAACGGCGGCATCATGAGCGAGCAGGTCGCGTTGCTGATGCGGGGGGACTGACCTTGACCAAAGAACTCCGCCCCATTCCCGAGCCGACCCCGGTCTCCCGGCCCTTCTGGGACGGCCTGGCGCAGCACCGAATCCTGGTGCAGTACTCGCCTTCTCTGGCCCGCTACGTCTTCTATCCGCGTACCCTGGCTCCGGGCACTTTGGCTGATGACCTTGAATGGCGCGAAATCGATGGTGCCGGAACGCTGTACACCTACACCGTCGCTCGCCGGCCCACCGGTCCGCCCTGGGCCGACGCGCTCCCGCAGCTACTGGCGGTGGTGCAGTGGGATGCCGGGCCCAGGATCAGCACCGAACTAGTCGAGGTCGACCCCAGCGACATTCGGATCGGGATGCACGTCAGGCCGGTGTTCTGTGATCTGCCCGAAGCTGAAATCACGCTGCTGAAGTACCGGCCGGCATGACCGGACCAACGGTAAGGCCGGAAGGCCACATGGACGAGGTCGTTCGGGCGATGTTGGACCAGCTGAACGATGGCTTCCCTCGTGTGGAGAACATGACCGGCCCGCAGGCGCGCGCCGCGGTAGCCCAACGGCGCGTCCCGGTCAACAACGCGGAGGACGTCCGCAGCACCGTCGACACTTCAGTACCGAGCCCGGACGGCGCTATCCCGGTGCGCATCTACTACCCGCATGGCGACCGACCCGATAACCGGCCCGGGATCGTGTTCTGCCACGGTGGCGGGTTCGTCTTCTGCGACATCGAATCCCACGATGGATTCAGCCGTGCCCTGGCACGCGGCAGCCAGGCCGTCGTTGTATCGGTCGACTACCGCCTGGCCCCCGAACACCGCGCACCAACGGCCGCACTCGACGCTTTTAGAGCGTTCTGCTGGGTGGCAGAGCACGCAGCCGATCTGGGCATTGACCCAACACGCATCGCGATCGCCGGGGACAGCGCCGGCGGGAATCTGGCTGCGGTGTCCGCCATTCTCTGCCGCGACCGAGCAGTCACCCAGCCGGCCGCGCAGCTCTTGCTCTACCCGGCGATCGATCCCTCATTCGAGACGGACAGCTACCGCCGCTACGGCAGCGGATACTTCAACACCCGCGCCGCGATGCAGTGGTACTGGCGGCAATACCTCGGCGGCGAAGAGCTTTTGGATCCGCCCTACCTGGTGGCTCCGGCTCGCGCGGATTCTCATGCCGGCCTGCCGCCTGCAGTGATCGTCACCGCCGGACTGGATCCGCTGCACAGCGAGGGGTGTGACTACGCACACCGGTTACGCAACGCAGGGGTGCGCGTCGTGCACCGTGACTTTCCCGGATTGTTCCACGGCTTCATGACGATCCAATCCTTCGCTCCGGCGGCCAGAGCCCGGGACTTGATCTGCGGTGACCTACAGCAGATCGTCGACCAGCCCCAGACGAACGCCAAGAGGAAGTGAGACAGTGGAGACAGTTCAGCAGCTCCTGAGGCAGCGCAGGCATGACGATGGCCCCGCTCTCGCTTATGGAGACCGGATCTGGACCTGGCGAGAGCATCTGGCGGAGGCCGAGGCCGAGGCGGCCGCCATGATCACGCTCGCCGACGCGACGCGTCCGCTGCATGTCGGTGCCCTGCTCACCAACTCCCCAGCGATGCTTCGCGCCATGGCCGCCGCCGCGCTCGGCGGCTACGTGCTCTGCGGTATCAACACCACCCGGCGCGGCGCCGGCCTGCTGGCCGACATCAGAAAGTCCGACTGTCAGATACTTCTCATCGACCGCGAACACCTGCCCTTGCTGGACGGCTTCGATCTCACCGGGATTGAGGTTTTCGACGTGGACGGGACGCACTATGTCCGCGCGGTAGCCGCAGCGCCACCTCTGGTCGCCCACCGCGAGGTCGTCGCCGCCGACACCCTGATGATGATCTTCACCTCCGGCACCAGCGGAGATCCCAAGGCCGTCCGGTTCGCACACGGGATGGCGATCATGTGCGGCGCCAGCCTGATCTTTCAGTACGACATCACCGCCGATGACGTCTGCTACCTGTCGATGCCGCTGTTTCACTCCAACGGCGTCGCCGCGGGGTGGGGGGTCGCCATCGGCAGTGGCGCCACGATGGTCCCGGCCCGGTTTTCGCCGTCACGCTTCCTCGACGATGTGCGCCGCTACCGGGTGACGTACATGAGCTACGTCGGCAAACCCTTGGCTTTGATCCTTGCCACTCCCGAACGCCCCGACGATGCCGAAACGACGCTGCGGGTAGCGTTCGGCAACGAGGCCACCGATCGCGATATCGCCGAATTCGCAAGGCGTTTCGGATGCCGCGTGATCGACAGCTTCGGCTCGAGCGAGTTCGCGGTGATCGTTGTCCGAGAGGACGGCACCCCGCCCGGCTCGATCGGGAAACCCTATGCCGGAGTGAGCATCTACAACCCGACGACGCTGAAGGAGTGCGCGGTCGCGGAGTTCGACGAAACCGGTGCCTTGGCCAATTTTGAAGAGGCCGTTGGTGAACTCGTCAACACCCAGGGTGCGGGTCCGTTCGCCGGCTACTACAACGATCCGACCGCGACGGCTGAGCGCATGCGCCACGGCATGTACTGGGCCGGCGATTTGGCCTACCGCGACGCGCAGGGCTGGATCTACCTCGTCGGCCGCACTGCCGACTGGATGCGAGTGGATGGCGAAAACTTGGCGGCGGCGCCGATCGAGCGGATCCTGGAGCGACTGCCGCAGGTCAGCCAGTTAGCGGTCTACGCCGTGTCCGACGACCGGGTCGGTGACCAGGTGATGGCCGCGTTCGTACTTCGTGACGGAATGCGGCTGGAGCCCGCTGATTTCGAGGAGTTCTTGGCTTCTCAACCCGATCTGTCGCCCAAGGCGTGGCCGCGCTATGTGCGTATCAACGATAATCTGCCGGCAACGGCTACCAACAAGATCCTCAAACGTGAGCTGATCGCCGCCGGGGTCAGCGCGCAGGGCGGCGTGCTGTGGACGCGCCCAGCGCGCGGCACGACCTACAGCCAGAGTATCGAGCAGGCCGACAGACGCGGCACACCTACCGTCGTGACCTAGGTGGCGGCTTGGCCCGATTTGGCAGGACTGGGCGCTTCGCTGAATCGGGCCAGCACCATTGCGCCGGCCACTGCTACAACGAATCCCGCGATAACCATCCAGCCAAGGCCGTCGCGGGTGCGGTCACCCAGCCACAGCACTCCGACGAGCGCGGGTGCAATCGTTTCACCGACAACCATCCCGGCGACGGCCGTGGTCACTGATCCTCGATTCAAGGCAGATGTGAGCAACAGGAACCCGGCGGCCCCGCCGGCGGCCGCCGCATATACGGCCGGATTGGTGTAGAAAGCGGCTTTGGTGGGATCGATCGGGTCAACCAGGCGCACGCTGATCTCGACCACACCGAAGCCGGTTCCGGAGGCGAGGCCCAGGGCCAGCGCGCGCGGGCCGTCGCCCAGTCGACCTGCTGCGGCACCGACGACGAATACCGCGGCTGCAACGCCCAACAGCCCCCAGCCGAGTCCAGCGGGGCCGTGCTGGGAGCCTTCCGGTCCGGCGGCGATGCCGAGCATCGCCAGGCTCCCGCAGACCACCGCGACGGCGGTCCACTCTGCCGATGACAGCCGTGCCGAGAGCAACCATGCGGACACGACGCCGGTGACTGCGATCGAGGCGGCTAACGCGGCAGCAACGACATATATCGGCACCAAGCGCAGCGCCAGCACCTGGAGCACGAATCCGAGGCTGTCCAGGCCGATACCGGCGAGATAGCGCCACTGCCGGGCGGCGCGCAACAGCAACACAGCGTCGACACCCGAGCCATCGCCGGCTTCCACTGATCGTGCCGCCACAGCTTGCAGCACCGTCGCCGTGCCGTAACACACTGAGCAGCCCAGAGCGAGCAGCAAACCAACAAGCACACACCGACAATACGAGACAGATGGAGCTCTAGTGCGACACACCGCGGGTGCCGCCTTGTGACGCGACAATAGTGTGATCGGCCGGGCCGACACGAAAGGATCGAGATGACTGGCATCGAAGGCAAAGTCGTGGCCGTCACCGGAGCAAGCAGCGGGATCGGTGAGGCTACTGCGCGTCTGCTTGCCGCGGGCGGGGCCCGAGTGATCCTTGGCGCTCGGCGCACCGAGCGCCTCGATCAGGTCGCGCTCGAGATACGCGACCACGGGGGAGAGGCCCGAACCTGTCGGACCGACGTCGCCCGTCATGCAGACCTCGAGCGGCTCGTCAGTAGCGCCATCGATGAGTTTGGTCGCCTCGATGTGCTGGTGAGCAATGCCGGCGTCAGCAGGATCGGGCCGATATCGGATCTGGACGTCGATGGATGGTCGGCGATGATCGACGTCAACCTGCGCGGGGTGTTACACGGGATCGCCGCGGCACTACCGGTGTTTCGTCGACAGGGCCGGGGTCACTTCGTCACGACGGTGTCCACCGCCGGATTGAAGATTGTGCCCACCATGGCGGTCTACGCGGCAACCAAGAACGCCGTCCGCACTCTCATGGAGGCTCTGCGGCAGGAATCGACCGACGGCGTGCTGCGAACTACATCGATATCGCCGGGATTCGTCGATACCGAACTTGACAGCTCGATTGACGACGCAGCGGTGCGCGCGCAGATTCGAACCAACATGAGCGCCTTCGGTCTCCCGCCGGGGGCGGTCGCCAGAGCCATCGCGTTTGCCATCGAACAGCCCGACGACGTGGAAATCGGAGACATCACCATCCGCCCCACCGTCCAGGGCTAGCGGGAGTCGGCTTCACATCTCGGAGATGATTTGAATACGCCGTGCGTGGTATTCCGTGTCAGAGATCGCGCCGTTGTCGTGCAGGGCCTGAAGCTCCCTGAGGCGCTCGGAAACCGGGACTGCGGGCTGCGAAAGCGCTAGCGGCGCGTGTGGTCGCACTCCGGTTTGGTTGTAGTTGTCCAAGTGGTCGGTCTTGGCGCCCCATCCCGCGCTGAGGTTGGCGAGCCGCAGCGCAATTACCACGCCGGCCGCCGTGATCGGCAGCCCGAAATAGAGCATCCACCCCAACGGGAGGCCGCCCGGCTTAGTGCGAAATAGCGCGACAGGAGAAGTAGCGCAACCATCCCTCCCGACAACAGCACCAAAACCTTGGTTTTCATTCGCGGGTTCCTTCTTGTCGTTCGCTGCCGGTGGCCACGTTCATTGGCAAGGTCATCTGGCAAGTGGAAACCGCATGCGTGGCTACCGATCCCAACAACGCGTGACGGCTATCGGGCTGCCCCGGCCGTTTCAGAGCGTCGCGCCTCGGAGGACAGCCGGCAGACTGGATAGAAGTAATGCAATACGAGGGCGGTCACCACCCCCGCCCCGTCTCGAGGTTCTCCACGCCAGCGTCAATCTGGAAAACCGTTCAACGGCGGCCGTGTGGCTTATGCGCACTCTGCTCAGACGAATTACTATCGACCGAGTGATGAATCGCAGAGCCAGGATGGCAGCCGCATGGTGTGGTGGTGCGGCCGTGGTTGCCTTAGCGCTCGGATGCGGTGTTGATCGCGCAGGCGCGTCACTGAGCAGCGCAAACAACCCCTCCTCGACCGTGTTGGGGGCGCCATCGCCGACCACTTCGGGGGGTGCCACTGGAGGTAGCGGCGGCGGCGCCTTACCGGTACAGCCCGTGGGCGGAGGCGCCTGCATCATCGGGCTCAACTGCGGGTGCATTCGTGGCATCACCTGTCCTGGCACTATCCCGCATCACCATCCGGCTCCTACCAACGATCATCAACCCGCTCCTGGCGCGCCGAGCCCGTAGCCGCTTCGGCAGCGGGGTCGATTCCCTATCATCTGCGTTATGAGCGCCGGTGGGCTGGACACCCTGGGCTCGCCGGCTTTCACCGACGAGGACTCGGCCCGCTTTCGTGCCGCGGGCTGGTGGTCCGACTCGACCCTGTCCGACGCGGTACGTCGTAACGCCGAACAGTTACCAGACCGTCCTGCCTACATCGACGATCCCGGCATCACGCTGACTTGGCGTGAATTCGACTCTGCAGCGAGCAGTCTCGCGGCGCAGCTGGCAGGCGCCGGCATAGTGCGCGGTGATCGGGTTGCGGTGTGGCATGGCGACTCGACCGCCATCCACGTCCTGTTCGTCGCAATCGAGCGCTGCGGTGCCGTCGTCATCGGGCTCGGGGCGCGCGCCGGCATCCGTGAGATCGCGGCGCTACTGCGCAGTTCTGCGCCGAAGATCCTGATCACCGATCCCCAGCGCAGCGATGCCGCGCAGCAAGCGGCGGGCGTGGCCCCGGAAATGTTGTTGCTGGTCCTAGGCCAAGAGGCGGGCGCGCCCTGGCTCGACGTCGCCGCGACGCCCAAGCCCTTGCGCGTCGCGGCCGAACTCGGCCCCGACGACGTCTTTCTCATCAACTCAACATCCGGAACCACGGGCCTGCCCAAGTGCGTCGTCCACACACAGAACCGTTGGTATTACTTTCACCAGAAGGCCGTCGCCAACGGGTTACTGACATCGGACGACGTCTTCTTGCCTGTCATCCCGACGCCGTTCGGGTTCGGAATTTGGACCAGCCATACGACTCCGATCTACCTCGGTGCCACTGCGGTGCTGATGCAGCGTTTCACCACCAAGGCGGCGTGTGAGGCGATAGCCCGGCACAAGGTCACTGTGTTGTGCTGTGTCAGTACGCAATTGACGATGCTGATGGCCGACAACGCACGCCGCGATTACGACCTGAGCTCGTTGCGCATCGTTTTCGCGGGTGGGGAGGCGCTGCCGTATCGGCCGGCCGCCGAGTTCGAGGAACTCACCGGCGCCAAGATCTTACAGTTCTACGGCTCGAATGAAACCGGAATGCTCAGCGCGACCACAGTGCACGACTCATTGGAACGTCGACTGCGCACCGGCGGGCGGATCGTGCCGGAAATGGCGGTCCGACTCTTCGACGGCGATCAGGACGTCACCGATACCGGGCGGGGCCAGCCCGCCTGCCGAGGTCCGGCGACCAGTCTCGGCTATCTCGGCGGCACCGACCACGACAAGCTGTTCACCCGCGACGGGTGGATGCGCATGGGCGATATCTGCGAGATCGACGCGGAGGGCTACCTAAGCGTCACCGGCCGAACCTCCGACTTCATCCTGCGCGGCGGCAAGAACATCAGCGCATCGCAAGTCGAGGACGCCGTGATGACCCACCCGTCGGTCGCGGTAGCGGCAGCGGTCGCGATGCCCGATTCGGTGTTCGGCGAAAAGGTGTGTCTTTACGCTGAACTCGTCGATTCTGCGGCTATCACGCTACCCGAGCTCGTGGAGCATCTGTTGTCGCTAGGGGTTTCCAAAGAGCTGCTGCCCGAACGATTGATCGTTGTCGACGAACTACCCCGGTCGTCCGGGGGGAAGGTTGCCAAAGGCCAGCTTCGCGAGGATATTCGAGCAAGGATGGAGGTCGATGATGAAGGCTCCTAACGCACGGCGAGGTGGCTTGGAGGTCTGGGCGCCGTCGGTGGTGCCGCCGATCGGAGTCGAGCTGTCCAATGAGCAGGCACTCGCCATCGCCTTCCGCCACCTTGCCGCCACCGGGTTCGCGGAGAACATGGCTGGACACATCACCTGGCAACTCGACGGACAAACGGACATGTTCGTCAATCCATGGGGTCTGTGGTGGCAGGAACTCACCGCTTCGGATATCTGCGTGGTGGACAGCGATGCGCGGGTGATCCGCGGTCGTTGGGACGTCACACCGGCGATTCACATCCACACCGAACTGCATCGTGCCCGCGAGGACGCCAGGGTGGTGATTCACAACCATCCGTATTACGCCTGCGTGCTTGCCGCGTTGGGCAAATTGCCCGAATTGGTGCATCAGACCGGTTCGCTGTTCCTGGATGACCTGTGCCTGGTCGAGACCTACGACGGCGAAGTCGACAGCCCCTCCCGCGCGGCGGATCTCGCGGCCAGCATCGGAGGCGCCAACCTCACCATTTTGGCCAACCACGGCGTCATAGCGACCGGACACACCCTGGCCGAGGCGGTCTACCGGGCGGCATCGATCGAGCGGGTTTGCAAGTTGGCCTATGACGTCATGCTGACCGGCAAGGACCCGGTCACGATGAACTGGTCGGACATGGCGGGCATGCAACGTTCGCTTATTGAACGGGCTGCCGATGTGTACTGGGCGGGGGCGGCTCGGATGACCATCAAAGCTGATCCCGATGTGTTGAGCTGAGCAGATCACGTCGTCGGGCACGCAAGGAGATTGTCGAGAAATGAAATCGATCGACGAGCTGGCCGCAAACCTGAGCTTCACCACCGCCAACACCGGCGAGGAACGAACGGTGACGTTTCTGCCCGACCCGCCTCGGGCGCGCCGCCGCTACACGGTGATCTCCGCCGACGATCACATCGTCGAACCCCCGGATACCTTCACCGGTCGTCTTCCGCGCAAATACGCCGACCGGGCGCCCAAGGTCGTAGACACCGAGAACGGCGGACAGACATGGGTCTATGACGGTCGGGAATTGCCCAACGTCGGGTTCAACGCCGTGGTCGGTCGGCCGGTATCAGAGTATGGCTTCGAGCCGGTCCGATTCGACGAAATGCGCAGGGGTGCATGGGATATCCATGCACGCGTTCGGGACATGGACCTGAACGGCATCTACGCATCGCTCAACTTCCCGTCCTTCTTGCCGGGCTTCGCCGGCCAGCGGCTGCAGCAGGTGACCACCGATCGCGACCTGGCGTTGGCCTCAGTCCGCGCATGGAACGATTGGCACCTTGAGGTTTGGGCGGGTTCGTATCCCGAACGGATCATTCCTTGCCAGTTGCCGTGGCTCCTTGACCCCGAGCTCGGCGCCAAAATGATCTACGAGAACGCCGAGCGGGGTTTTCACGCCGTGACCTTCAGCGAGAATCCAGCGATGCTCGGATTCCCGAGCATTCACTCAGGCCACTGGGATCCGATGATGGCAGCGTGTGCCGAGACCGGCACCGTCGTGAATCTTCACATCGGGTCTTCGGGTTCGTCGCCGTCCACCACCGAGGACGCGCCGCCCGATGTGCAGGGTGTGCTGTTCTTCGCCTATACGATTTCGGCGGCCGTCGACTGGTTGTATTCCGGGCTGCCCAGCAGGCTCCCTGACCTCAAGATCTGTTTGTCCGAAGGCGGAATCGGCTGGGTTGCCGGGTTACTGGACCGCCTCGACCACATGCTCAGCTACCACGAGATGTATGGAACTTGGCAGGCGCTGGGTGAGAGCTTGACTCCCGCAGAGGTTTTCACCCGCAACTTCTGGTTCTGCGCGGTGGAGGACAAGTCGTCGTTCGTGCAGCGGGACCGAATTGGTATGGACAACATCATGTTGGAAGCCGATTATCCGCATTGCGACTCGACTTGGCCGCACACCCAGCAAACCATCCACGAAGAAATCGGCGATCTTCCGCCGGACGCGATTCGCAAATTCACCTGGGAGAACGCGTCGCGATTGTATCGTCATCCGGTGCCGGTCGAGGTGCAGCGGGATCCGGAGGCATTCTGACGGCTGGGAGTTCAGAGGTCATCGTGACGGCGGACAAAGTTGACTTCAGCTCGGTCCGGTGGGGCTCGGTGGAATGGACGAATCTGGTCACGTTGTACCTGCGCGCCTACGAAAGCCGTTCGCACCACTCAATCTTGGGTGATCATGCGGCCGCGGAGGCGGTTGAGCGGATTGATTACGACTTCAAGCGAATACATCGGTCCTCGGTGCCGGCAACGAACCAGTACCTCATCACGTTGCGCGCCAAGCATCTCGACGACTGGTGCGCTGCATTCCTGCAGCGTCATGCCGACGCGGTTGTTCTGCACCTCGGCTGCGGCCTGGACGGCCGCCCGTTTCGGCTCGTTCCACCACCATCAGTGCTGTGGTTCGACATCGACAAGCCCGGTGTGATTGCGTTGCGCAGCCGGCTCTACGACGACACCGAACACTATCGGATGATCGGCGCGTCGGTGACCGACCCACACTGGCTGGATCAGATTCCGGCCGGACGCCCGACGCTTGTCGTGGCCGAAGGCCTGCTGATGTACCTGCAAGAGAGCGAAGTCCGCCGGCTGCTGGAGCGTCTGACGGACCGATATTCCGGTGAAATGCTTTTCGACACGCTCTCACCGCTGGCGCCGCGCCTGTCGAAAGTCTTCACCAAAGCCATCGTCAAGTGGGGCATCGGCAACGTGCGCGAGATGGAAACGTGGAATCCCAGGCTGCGATTCGTCGAGCAGACGTCGGCACTAGCCGGCTACGAGAAGATCGAAACGACCGCGGTGCGGTTGATTTACAAGTTGGCGGGAACGCCCGCCCGTCGCTACGACATGCTCAACCGCTTCAAGCACTGAGTTGGGCTTGGCGTGAGCGTTCCTGCATGGCTGGGGTCGGTGCGACGTTCATCCACAGCAACAGGGCCTGCGCAGACTGTGACGCAACTCAACCGGCAAACGTGACGTAGGTCATTGCTCAGGCTAACCACCACCGTGAACGCTAACGCGATGCGCGACCTGGAATTCGCCTACGACCTGACCTTGGATGAGGCACGACGCCGCAGTGCGGTGCTGGAGGCCATCGGCGATGACTGGGATCCGACCGCCGTTCTGGCCGAGGAAGAGAAGGCCTACGACATGCTGTACTCCGACCTCGACGAGGAGCAGCAGCGGATCTACGACGAGCTTGTCAGCGCCCGGGTGCTGCCCGATCGGACGGTGAATCGTGTTGCCGATTGACCCGACCGCCGACCGGGGCAGGCGCGCATGGCTGCCCTGCCCCAGCTGTGATCACGGCGCCCAATGCGGGGACTGCCGGAGCACAAAGAACTGCGCTGACCATTGGCAGTACCTCCTGAGCAACGAGGGCACGCAAGTGCACCTGCAGTGCAACGACTGTGGCCACCTATGGTCGACTGATACCCGCGGGCGCACGGACCGTCGTTCCAACGCGGCCTGACCGGTCCGCAGCACGATGACCCTCGATCACAGGTCAGACGCCAGTCGCCGCAGAATTTCCGACGTGGGTTCGGCGGTGGCGTGCCGGTACCCGGTGCCTGCCCACAGGTGGACGTAGTCCGGCTTCCCTGCCGCAGCAGCGGCTTTGCGCAGGGGACTGGTCAGGTAGTGAATAGCGGGATAACCGAACGGAGCTTGCGCTTCGTGAGTGTCGATGAACGTATTGCGCAGACCGCGGGCCGGGCGCCCGGTGAAGGCGTGAGTCAGCACGGTCTCGGTGCGCGCGGGATCGGTTAGGGCTGCCTGGTGGGTGGCTGAGGCGCCGCTTTCGTCGGCACGCAGCAGAACGGTGCCGACCACGGCGGCGGCAGCACCCGCGCGAATGACGTCAGCCACCGCCCCGGGGGTGGCCAGCCCACCCGCGGCCAGCACCGGCAGCGGCACGGTCGCAGTGATCTCTTTGACGAGGTCGACGATCGGGACAGGCTGCAATGGCTCCCGCGGCGAGAGCGTTCCAGAATGCCCGCCGGCGGCCGCTGCCTGCACAGCAAGCAGGTCGACACCGGCGTCACGCGCTTGCGCCGCCTCGTCGGGCGTCGTCACCGTTTGGACGACGACGCTATTGGCCTGTTGCAGTGCCGCTATCACGCTGCGCGGCGGAATGCCGAAGGTGAACGACACCATCGGCACCGGGTCGTCGAGCAACAGTGTGATCTTCTCGTCGAACCTGTCGGTGTCCTCGATCGGCTCTGGCGGTAGTTCCAGACCGAACTGGTCGGCCTCCTGCTGAATGATTTCGGCGTAAGTTCGGTAGCTGTCCGGGTCGACCGGCAACGGGTTGGGCACAAACACGTTGATGCCGAACGGGATTCCCTCGGCGCGAACACTCTTGATCTCACCTTCGACGGCCTCCGCGGTTTTGTAGCCCGCTGCGAGCATGCCCAGGGCACCCGCCCGAGTCGCAGCCGACACCATTGCCGGGGTGGTTGGGCCGCCCGCCATCGGGGCGGCGATCAGCGGAATGGACATCCCAAACTGTGTCAACATCTCTGTGCCCCTGCGTCGGTGTCCGGGTGCCGTGTTGCGCCGAATAAAGCCCGGCTACAGCCCAGTCATCACAATATCGGCGAAAGCACCCCGAGAGCACCCGGAGCGCGTCGGCGGAATCCAGATCAGTGGTTCTCAGAACGTTCCATTCGGACACCAGACCTGAGAGGATGCTTCAGCGTGAAACGGCCCAATTTCTTGGTGATCGTCGCAGACGATCTCGGGTTCTCCGATATCGGTGCCTTCGGTGGCGAGATCAATACGCCCAATCTGGACCGGCTCGCCTACTCGGGGATCCGCTTCACCGATTTTCATTCGGCGCCTGCGTGCTCGCCCACCCGGGCGATGCTGCTAACTGGAACCGATCACCACATCGCCGGCATCGGCACGATGCTGGAGGTCGCGGGGCCCGGATTCCAGGGCGCGCCCGGTTACGAGGGCTATTTGAACGACCGGGTCGTAGCCTTGCCCGAGCTACTGCGCGACGCCGGCTATCTGACCTTGATGTCGGGTAAATGGCATCTGGGTAGCACGATCGAGAGGTCGCCGTGGGCGCGCGGGTTCGAGCGCTCGTTCGCGCTGCTGCCGGCCGGCGCCAGTCATTACGGCGGCGCTGCAGGCCGGGGTTTCTCACCGGTGCCAACGCTTTACACCGAGGATGACAAGTTCGTCGCGGTCGGCGACGACTTCTACTCGTCGGACTTCTATACCGACACCCTGTTGCGCTACTTCCGAGAGCGGTCGCAGGATCCCGGAAACAAAGATCGGCCGTTCTTCGCCTATCTGCCCTTTCAAGCGCCGCACTGGCCGCTACAAGCACCTGGCGAATCCATCGCGAGCTATCACGGCCGCTATGAAGCCGGTCCGGACGCATTGCGCGAGGCGCGCCTGGCGGCGCTCAAGCGGCTAGGCCTATGCCCGCCTGATGTCGTGGCGCACCCGGTCGTGGCAGACGGCGCTCCCGAGTGGGCCGATATGACGGCCGACGAGCGCGCGCTTTCGGCCCGCAGCATGGAGGTCTACGCCGCGATGGTGGATCGGATGGACTATAACGTCGGCCGGGTGATCGACTATCTCGCAGAGACCGGCGAGCTTGACAACACGGTCGTGATCTTTCTGTCCGACAACGGCGCGGAGGGAGCGATCGTCGAGGCCATGCCGCTGCACGGTGCCCAGATCGTCGCGCAGATCGAAAAGTACTGCGACAACAGCCTCGATAACCTCGGCGGACCCACCTCGTTCATCTGGTACGGCCCGCGCTGGGCACAGGCTGCCACCGCGCCGTCGCGCCTGCACAAGGCGTTCACCACCGAAGGCGGGATCCGGGTGGTCGGGTTCGTCACCTGGCCGGGCTTCGCCCGGCAGCGCCAGATCGGCACAGCGTTCGCGACCGTCATGGACATCGCCCCGACCGTGCTGGAACTCGCCGGCGTGGCACATCCCGGCGCCGCCTACCGGGGCCGCGAGGTAGAACCCATGCAGGGTCGCTCGCTGGTCGAGTACCTGTCGGGTGCCGCCGATGCGGTACATGACACCGGTACCGGCACCGGTTGGGAGTTGTTCGGCCGCCGCGCCATCCGCCAGGGCGACTGGAAGGCGCTCTACCTGCCCGCGCCCTACGGCCCGGGTCGCTGGCAGCTTTACGACCTCTCCGCTGACCTGGGCGAGATCGACGATCTGGCCGCCTCGCGGCCCGACAAGCTGGCCGAGCTGCTCGCGCTGTGGGACCGCTACGTCGCGGACAACGGGGTCATCTTGGATCCCATTTCGGTTTTCGACGTCGACCTGCAAACGCTTGGCGAAGATCAACCAACGCTATAGTCTCAGGCCCTTCCTGATCACACTTGGACGCTCGCGCCGGGCGAACTCCCGGGTCATAGCGAGCAATTTACATGACGCAGATATATGTCCTCTGATATATAATGAGGTCGTGCCTTCTCCATCTGCCTCCACGTCGCCTCGCCCGAGCGACCTTGATGAGGTCGCGGCAATACTGCTGGTACGGAC
>Ga0209530_1000365_pt1 | contig 34404 bp, 18 predicted proteins | sample BlaSpr_A8_Ref_O1_FD_187987 | JGI IMG/M metagenome (GOLD analysis project Ga0209530, IMG submission 187987) | Forest soil microbial communities from Thunder Bay, Ontario, Canada - Black Spruce, Ontario site 2_A8_Ref_O1 (SPAdes) (version 2) | ecosystem: Environmental > Terrestrial > Soil > Boreal...
CTGGGCGGCTGGCCGGTTCACCCCGGTCCGGGGCTATGCGGGTGACCCGCTGCCCGCGCCCGCGCTGCCCGCCGGCCGCCTCCGCCCCAGGTAAGCCCCAGGTAAGCCCCCGCTAAGCGCTCGATAAGCCGGAATCGCTCGGCCACGATCAGCATGTCGTCGTCCACGGTGAACTCCGGGTCGCCGAGCTCGGCACGTATCTCCTCGCTGTGCCAGAACTCCTCATGCCCGGCCCGCCACTGCGCCACCGACTCATCGCCTTCGCCCTCGTCGAGGGCATGCTGCAGGTCCACGTCCCCCAGCCGCAGTATGCGCACCGATGTGACCTCGATCGCGGCGACGCGCTGGCCTGACGAGTCCACGACCGCGAGCACCTCGCCCGCCTGAGGCAGCGGCTCATCGTCATGCGTGTAGCCGATCAGCAGTCCGGAAGTCGAGGTCTTCGCACCGGACAGGACCGCGGCCACCAGCTTGTCCCGCAACGGCCCGGGGAAGGCGAACTCGGTTGCCGGCAGGTCATCAAGATTCATCTCGCCGAGCGTACCCATCCAGGGGGATGCTAGACGTCATGGAGCACATCACGGTAGCGCGCGACGGCGGCTTCGCCACCATCACGATGAACCGCCCGCAGCGCCGCAACGCACTGTCCCTCCCCCACATGCGCGAGCTCATCGCCGCCTTCACGGACGTCGGCTCAAGCGACGCCCTTGGCATCGTGCTGGCAGGCAACGGCCCGGTCTTCTGCGCTGGTCACGACTTCGCCGACGTCGCCGACCAGGACCTGGCCACGGTCCGCGCGCTGCTCGCCACCTGCACCGAGCTGATGACACTGATGCAGCAGGTCCCGCAGCCGGTCGTAGCGCGGGTGCACGGACTGGCCACGGCGGCCGGCTGCCAGCTCGTCGCCACCGCCGACCTCGCCGTCGCCAGCGAGACCGCCGGGTTCGCCGCACCCGGCGGCAAGGGCGGCTGGTTCTGCCACACCCCGATGGTGGCGATCGCACGCAATGTCGGCCGCAAGCGCGCCGCCGAGCTGGCCTTCTCCGGCGACGTCATCGACGCGCGCACCGCACTGGACTGGGGCCTGGTCAACAGCGTCGTCCCGCCCGGACAGCTCGACGACGCCGTCCGCGGCCTGCTCGAGCGGGTGACCGCGGGCTCTCCCGCCAGCAAGGGCATCGGCAAGCAGGCGCTTTACACCCAGATAGACCTGGACCAGGCGAAGGCCTACGCCTACGCGATCGAAGTCATGGCGTCGACCAGCCAGCTGCCCGACGCCCAGGAAGGCATCCACGCGTTCCTGGAGAAACGCAAACCCCAGTGGGGATGACGGAATATCCGCGCTTCGTGGAATAAAATGGTCAAAAATGACTCCTTTATTTCCGCCGAGCGGCTAATTTCCGTCAGAATTTGTAACCATTATCCTGGTGCGGGTCGGCTGGGCACAGCCGCAGGCAGCGTGCACTTGCCAGACCGATTTCCCGAAATGCAAAATTTGCAGCTCAGGAAATCGGAATCGGAAGATTATGGCCTTTCTCGCCGAGCTGGCGGCTGCCTACGGCGCCCGCGGACGGTCTGGCTGATCAGTACGGGACGCCCTCTGGCGCGGGCATCGTTCCTGATCCGCCGCCCGGCAGCGTGACTCGCGCCCGCGCCGACCCGCCATACAGCGGCCAGGAGGCGACGATGTGGCCGGCGAGTCCCGGCGCGGTGAGCAAGGCTCTCACCGTCGTCCCGGATATGGTCACGGTCCCGCTCACCGCCACGCCCGGTACCAGCTGGTCCTTCGCCAGCGTGAGCACCGCCCCGGAGGATGATGCGGTGAAGCTCCCGCCGTACAGGCCGGCGTCCGGTGACGCCCCCACCGACTCCCAGCGCGACACCGCGTCTCCCGCCGTGTCCACCGCGGCCGCGGCGAGTCGCCGCGCATGAACGGATGAGCCGGTGCCAGCCACCGGAGCGACCGCTCCGAGCGACGCGGCGAACGAGCCCACCGCCCGGATACTGGGCACCCGCGCCGCGCACGACGTGTCCAGCTTCGCGGCGGGATCGGTGACGAATGCCTGGATGATGCCCGAGGCACACCCGTACGAGTCGCCCTCGCCCACCACATGGGTCTCGTTAGCGAACTCGACGAACTGCTGATGGCCGCCGATCTGCGCCCGCACCGCGGGCACTCCCGACGGCGGTGTCCAGGTGTCGAGCTCGCCGCCCAGGATGAGGACCGGCACACTGCTCGGCAGGAACGGCCCCGATCCTGTCACCGGCGGCTGCGCGATGGTGGGCACCGGCCAGTCCAGGCAGGAGGTGTAAGTCTCGGTGTTCTGGTCCATCGCCAGCCACTGCGCGGTAGTGAACGGCGCGAAGGTACCGGCTGGCAGCGCTGCCTCGGCCGCGTGCAGGTCGGTCAGCCGCGCCGCCGGCGACGCGGTGATGGGGAACAGCTGCGGGTAGTCCAGGCAGGACACGGCCATGTACAGCCCGACTGAGTAGTCGCTGACCGGTTCCCCGAAGTACGCCTCATCCACCGCGAGCCGCGACGCGTACAGCCGCAGCAGCGGTGCCGCTGAGCCGCCGTCGAGCAGTGCCCGCGCGGCGGCGTCAAGCGCCGCGTAGATGGCCGGGTCTTCCGCCGAGTCGCTGACCAGGTTGACCAGGCCGACCGTGCCCATCGTGACATGCTGCCGTGTCCCCTCGGGTCCCGGTACCGTCCCCGATACCGGCCGCGCGTCCAGCCGCTTCGCCAGCGCCGAGATCCGCGCCCATGACGTCCCGCCGTGGGCGGCGCAGGCGGGTGTCCGCGCGCACACGGTGTTGAAGTCCGCCGGCATGTCCTGGATCGTGCTGCGGTACCACGGGTCTAGCCCCTTGACCTGGTAGGAAGAGTCGAGGATCAGGCTGTGCACCAGCGAGGGATATCGCGCCGCGAAGACCTGCGCGAACCACGACCCGTACGAGTCGCCGTACACGTCCACGTGACTCAAGCCCAGTGCGCGGATCACCGCGGCGACATCCTGCGCGGCCGCCGCGGAGGTGAACAGGTCAGAGGCGTGGATGTATGTCCCGTCCGGCCCGAGCCAGCGGGTGTTCAGCGAGTCGCCGCACTTCCCGACGACCGCCGCGAACGCCAGCGTCCCCGACGGCTGCGTGTAGTCCTGCAGCGCCGGGCAGTCGATCGCCGTTGAGCAGCCCGTACCGCGCAGATCGATCGCGAGCATGTTGTCGTGCTTGAGTACCGGCCCGTACATCGCCGCGTACCCGTCCCCGGGTACGGAGCCGATCGACGGATACCCAGGTCCGCCCTCCACCGGCATGACAGTCCCCGCACCCCGGCCGTCGCCTGAGCCGGCAACGCGGCGGACACCCCGGCCGCAGCAATCACGGCAGTAACCACAGACAGCACCAGGCCCCGGATCATCATGTCCGGGACTATACGGACAACAACCCCCGAAATCCATATACCCGCGCGGCTCGGACGGCCCGCCATCCAGAGCCTGGCCGGGACCGGGTCCCTAATAATGGCGGAACATCCGTGCTGCGCGGAGATAAAATGGTCAATTCTGACTCTTTTATCTCCGCCGAGCATCGAATTTCCGTCAGAAATTGAGAGAAGAGCCGCCACGAGGCTCCCTCTGGATGTGCGCCAGTCCGCGTGGACACGTTTTCTCCGCCGAGGAGCGGAGGCCGACCGTGGAGGGCTAGCCTGAGCCGGTGAGCATGCTTACATGCCGGACCGGCCGCCTCGCGCTGCTGGCCTGCGCCACGATCTTCGCCCTTGCCGCGTGCAGCAGCCCGGGCAGCGGCACCGCCGCGCCGTTCTCCACGTCCAGCGTCCTGGCGACCGCGGCACCCGCGCACGGTCCCGCGTCGGCCGTGTTCACCAGTATCGTCGAGCCGTTCGATCCCGGGCATCCGGCCCGGCCGCGGCCGGGCCCCGGCAACTGCGGCGACCAGCAGACCACGCTTGCCCTCGAGCAGTGCTACGAGACGCGGACCGAGAACGCCGACGCGCAGATCGACACCGCGCAGCTGGCGAAGTTCCGTAGCGCGTCCGTCGCGCAGCAAACCGTCATCCTGGCGCAGGATCGTGCCTGGTTTGCCGCCCGCGAGCCGGTGTGCGCGGCCGCGTTCAACAGCGGCGGCACCATCGACGGGGTCAACATCGCGAGCTGCCTGCTCGATGAGAGCACCGCCCGGCTGGACGCGCTAACCGGGGTCACTCCCCCGCAGTCCGTACTCAAGCAGACCGACAGTCTCCAGCTAGACCAGCTGTACTGGTACACCACACCGGGCGGGTCGCGCATCGCGATGATCGACACCCAGGGCGACGAGACCGGCGGTGCGGTCATCGCCTGGGTCATCATCGGCGGCGCCCAGGGATTCGTCGTCAACCCGGCGCAGTTCTTCTACAGCGATGGCTCCTTTACCGACGCCGGGATCGTCGAGCCGCCCAGCCCGCTGTACCACCGGGTCGCGACCGGGGCGGTATACCAGTTCAGCATCGACTACTCCAGGCTGTCCGCCGACCCGGATGAGACCAGGGGCGCCGGCGGTTACGTCTATGCCCCCGGTGGCGTCACGCTGGCGGCCTGGCACTGAAAGTACTGGCACTAAAACAGGAGTAGCGCTATCGGCGGTCTATTCGGCGTGTATTTAACCCGGGTAGCTGATCAATTGATGCACGATATCGCGTAGATAGAGTGCGGCATAATCGTGTATTCCCATACTCAGGGAAATCCTCACTAGGATGATGAGAATGGTGGTCACCGATGATGACGCACGGTGCCGACCCGCTGCCGGCTTTTATGCAGGACGGCCCTGAGGAGATCACGCCCGTTGTGGCGCCCACCGGGGACACGCTGTGGCTGGTTCGCGGTTACACGCTGGGTCGGACGGTGCTGACAGACAAGCGCTTCAGCAGGGCAGCAGCAGTCCGACCGCACGTGCCGAAATTGACAGAGGCCGAGCCGTCGCCGGACTCGATCATGAGCATGGACGGGGCCGAACATGCGCGGCTGCGGCGCATCGTGGCCGGCGTTTTCACCGCGCGCCGGATCGCCGGGATGGCCCCGCATATCCGGCGCCTCGCTGACGAGCATCTGGACCGCATGGACTCGGCGGGACCGCCGGCCGATATCGTCAACGACCTCGCCTCCCCGTTGTCTCTTACCGTGCTATGCCAGCTGCTCGGCATCCCTCCCGAGGACAATAAGAAATTCAAGGACTGGGTCGAGGTGCTTTTCGATATCTCGTCGAGCACGCCTCAGCAGAAAGCCGGCCGCCGGCTCGAGCTCTTTGAGTACATGGCCGACCTGGTCGATAGGAAACGCAGCCGGCAGGATGACGACCTGCTCACGAGCTTGATCGCCGTACACGACCAGGGCGAGCTGAGTACCCGCGAGCTGCTCTCTCTCGGGCTGGCGCTGCTGACGGCGGGCTATGAGACCACCATCGGCCAGATCGGCCTGATGCTGCTATCGGTGCTCTCTGATCCGGACACTCGTGCGAGCCTCGGCACCGACGCTGACCTGGTGCCTTCAGTGGTGGAGGAACTGCTGCGGCTCACCCCGTCGACGCCGGTCAGCTTCCCGCGTGTCGCCCTCGAGCCGGTCGGGCTCGGGGGCGTCACGGTCAGCGCGGGAGAAGCCGTCATCGTGTCCCTGCTGCACGCGAACCGGGACGAGACGATCTTCTCCTGCCCGTCGCGGCTGCTGCCGGGGGAACGCGACTCCACCCACCTGACCTTCGGCCACGGAATTCACCGCTGCCTGGGTGCACCGCTGGCACGGCTCCAGCTGCAGATCGTCCTCACCCAGCTGCTCGAGCGCTTTCCTGGGGTTCAGCTGGCAGCCGGACCCGATGCGGTCGCCTGGAAAGACGGCCTGGCTACTCGCGGGCTGAGCCGCCTGCTGGTGACCTGGTGAACGAGATGCCCGCGGAAACGCCATCCGAGCGGCGCGGCCAGCTCCTGGAGCTGGTCCTGCGTATCGCTACCGAGGTCCTCGGCGATGACATCCCCGAAGGGATCGGCCCCGACCAGGGCTTTCTCGACGCACGGCTCGACTCGATGAGCGTCGTGGAGCTGCTCGGCCGGCTTGAGCGGGCCACGGGTACCGACCTGCCCACGACGGTCGCCTTCGACTACCCCACGCCCCTCGCCCTAGCTGGCTATATCTGGGCCGCGCTTAACGCGGGGGAAGCAAGCATGCCTACCGTCAGCGCGCCGTCGGGCACGCCGCACGGACCCGGCGATCTCAGCACTGCTAGCGACGAGGAGCTCTTTGACTTCATCGACAACGATCTCGGCATCTCCTGAGCCGACTAACGAAGACAAGCTTCGTGAGTACCTCAGGCGGGTCACCGCGGATCTCGCCAGGACACGCGCTCAGCTCCGCAATGCGCTGGACGCCCAGCACGAGCCTGTTGCCATCATCGGCATGAGCTGCCGTTTCCCCGGCGGCATCGATACGCCTGAGGCCCTGTGGCGTACCGTCGCCGACGAGCGCGACGTCATATCCGCGTTCCCAGGAGACCGCGGCTGGGATCTGGGCGGGCTAGCAGGCCCGGACACGGACCATCGCGGAACCTGCTCCGTTCGCGAGGGCGGCTTCCTCCAGGCGGCGGCGGATTTCGACGCGGCCTTCTTCGGCATCTCCCCGCGTGAGGCACTGGCAATGGATCCGCAGCAGCGGGTCCTGCTCGAGATCGCGTGGGAGGCGCTCGAGTCGGCGGGCATTGATCCAGCATCACTTCGCGGCACCCCGGCCGGCGTCTTCGCCGGGCTGATGGAAGGGGATTACGCACGGGGTCTCAGCGATGACGCCGGATTTGCGCTGACGGGGAGCATGTCAAGCGTAGCCTCGGGACGTATCGCCTACTCGTTCGGCTTCGAGGGCCCGGCGGTATCGGTGGACACCGCCTGCTCGTCGTCGCTGGTAGCGCTGCACCTTGCCGCACGGTCGCTGCGGGTGAGGGAGTGCGATATCGCCCTCGCCGGCGGCATAACGATCATGTCAACCCCCATGAGGTTCGTGGAGTTCGCCAAGCAGGGCGGCCTGGCGCCTGACGGCCGCTGCAAGCCGTTCGGGGCCGGCGCTGACGGCACGGGATGGTCCGAGGGCGCGGGACTGCTCGTGGTCGAGCGACTGCCGGACGCACTGCGGCTGCGGCACCCCGTTCTGGCAGTACTGCGAGGCAGCGCCGTCAACCAGGACGGCAGGTCGAGTCAGCTCAGCGCCCCCAGCGGCCTTGCCCAGCAGCGGGTCATCAGGGAAGCGCTGCGCGACGCGGGGCTATCCGCTGCCGATGTGGATGCCGTAGAAGGGCACGGCACCGGTACCCGGCTGGGTGACCCGATAGAGGCCGCAGCGCTTATCGCCGCCTATGGCCAGGATCGTCCGGCGAACCGGCCGCTGTGGCTGGGCTCGCTCAAATCCAACATCGGGCATGCCCAGGCCGCGGCGGGCGCGGGCGGCCTCATCAAGATGATCCAGGCCATCAGCCACGGGTTCCTGCCGAGGACCCTGCACGCTGATCAGCATTCACCCCACGTGAAGTGGTCGGCCGGAGCGGTCAGCCTGCTGACCGAAGGACGGCCATGGCCCGCGATAGACCGGCCCAGGCGTGCTGGCGTGTCCGCATTCGGCATCAGCGGCACGAACGCCCACGTGATCCTGGAGCAGGCGCCCACGCCTGCCTCAGGCCCTGACCCGGCCGAGCACAGCCCGCCCGCGGCCGGTGCTCTCCCCTGGATTATCTCGGCGCGGGGCGAGGCGGGCCTGCGAGCTCAGGCCGGACGCCTGCTCGACCTCACCGCTCGCGACGCGGCTCCGGAGCCTCGTGATGTGGCATTCTCACTGGCCACGACCCGGTCAGCACTGACCGATCGAGCTGTCATCCTGGGCACTGACCGGTTCGCGCTGCGTAGCGGTCTCGCGGCTCTGGCCTCAGGCAAGATGGCGGATAACGTCATAACGGGCCGCGGCGACGGCATGATCAGGACCGCCTGCCTGTTCGCAGGCCAGGGCAGCCAGCGGCCGGGCATGGGGCGGGAGCTGCATGCGGCGTATCCCTGCTTCGCGATCGCGCTCGACGAGATCTGCGCCGAGATGGACGGCCATCTTGACGTTTCGCTCAAGGACCTGATCTTCGCCGGGCCGGGGACAGCTGAAGCTGCCCTGCTTGCACAGACCCGCTACACCCAGCCCGCCCTGTTCGCCGTCGAGGTCGCGCTCTTCAGGCTCCTCCAGCGGTACGGCCCGGCACCGGATTACCTGCTCGGGCACTCTGTCGGCGAGCTCGCGGCAGCCCATGTCGCTGGTGCGCTCGGCTTGGCCGACGCCTGCGCCCTGGTCGCGGCCAGAGGGCGGGCCATGCAGTCCGCACCCGCCGGGGCGATGGTCGCCGTAGCGGCGGCCGAGGCCTCGGTAGCAGCGGACCTAGCAGGCTACGAGGACCGGCTGGCCATCGCCGCGGTAAACGGGCCGGAGTCGGTCGTTGTTTCCGGCGACGAGAGAGTTCTCGCCGAGCTGAGGCGGCACTGGCAGTCCCGGGGCTGGCGGACTAGGCGCCTGAACGTGAGCCACGCCTTCCACTCTCCGCTCATGGACGAGGTACTTGACCCGTTCCGCGCCGCCGTGGCAGCGGTTGCCTTCGCTGAACCCCGCATTCCGGTGATCTCCGGGCTGGCCGGCCGGCCAATACCCGCCGCAGAATTCTGCGGCCCGGACTACTGGACGCGGCAGTTGAGGGAGACGGTGCGCTTCGCCGACGGAGTCCGCTTCCTGCGAGACCAGCGCGTCAGCGCCTTCCTCGAGCTAGGCCCAGACGCCACCCTGACCCCCATGGTTCGTGCCTGCCTGGACGGCGATCTCGCCCAGGATGCAACCACCGTCCCGCTATTGCGCGGCGGCCATGACGAGGCACGCACCTTCCTCACCGCACTCGCGCACGCCTATGTCGCGGGAGGGAAGGTCGACTGGCCCGCGATCGTCGGCTCAGGCTGTGCCGTCGATCTTCCGCTTTACGCCTTCCAGCGAGAGCGTTACTGGCAGGCTGCCCCGGTCCGCACCGCCAGCCCGAACGGTGATGGACATCCTCTGCTCGATAGCACGATCAGGCTTGCTGATGGTGCGGTACTCCTCGCCGGCCGGCTCGGCCGCGACGTTCAGCCGTGGCTGGCCGAGCATGTGATCCTCGGCATCCCTGTCCTGCCAGGAGCAGCCGTGGCCGAGATGTTCCTGTACGCGGCCAGGGAAGCTGGCCGGAGCATGGTGACCGACCTCGAGCTGAGCGCCCCGCTCATCATCCCTGAGCGGACCGTGGCACGGATCCAGCTCATGGTGAGCGCCCCCGGCCCTGACGGAGCCTGCCGGGCGACTCTCTGCTCATCCGGCCAGGACGGGGTTGCCGGGACGTGGACGGTGCATGCGCAGGCATCGCTGCTCACGCCATCCGGCTCGGCGTCACCGGATGACGCCTGGCTGGCGTCCTGGCCACCTAGCCAGGCGGCCCCGGTGCCCATCGACGATCTCTACAGCCGGCTCGCGGAACGAGGCTACAGGTATGGCCCGGCCTTCCAGGGGCTGCGCTCGGCATGGCAGGACAGCACCTGTCTCTACGCTGAGGTGGCCGCGCCCGCTGGTGGCGAGGGTTTCCTCCTGCACCCCGCGACCCTGGACGCGGCGCTGCACGCGCTGCTCGCGGGACTGCCCGCAGACCAGGACGGGCTGGCGGTGCAGTCGGCATGGCGCGGCCTAGCCCTGACCGGGACCAGACGGGTGACCGGGACGCTCCGGGTTCGCCTGCGACCGCGGTCACCGCGGAGCTATGCCCTGTCCATCGCCGACGACGCCGGCTCCGTCATACTTGACGCGCTGGCAGTAGAGCTGCGGCAAGTGCCCGCGGGACGCTGGGCACCTGGTGCGGGCGACCTGTTCGCGCTTCGCTGGCGGGAACATGACGTGCTGCCGCCAGCACCGTCAGCACCAGTCGTTTTCGGCCGGGACGACCTGGGGCTGGCGGATTCGCTGCGCGTGGCCGGACAGCAGGTCCGGTCCTACCCGACCCTGAGAGCGCTCCTGCAAGCTGTCAGCGATGGCGGCGGCGTGCCCAGCGTGATACTACGCGCCAGCGCTGGCGGCGTGCCGCACGCGGACCTGGCGGGACGGACACGCGAGGTCTGCGCCAGCGCGCTCGCGGACATCAGACAGTGGCTCGGCGACGCGCGGCTGGCCGGGTCCAGGCTCATCCTCGTCACCACTGGTGCTGTCGCCGTGCGCGCCGAGGAGGCACCCGATCCCGCCACGGCTGCCCTCGGCGGCCTGATCCGGTCCGCCTGGTCAGAGCATCCCGGACAGATCGCGCTCGTCGACATCGACGAGCATCCCGACTCCGCGCGCGCGCTCGCCAGGGCACTGGATGCCGGTGAACCCCAGGTGGCGATCCGGGCGGGGCGGATATCGGTGCCGAGGCTCAGCGAAGGCGGTCCGCCAGCAGCCGCGCCCCCGCTCTTCGACGACCGCAGCCATGTGCTCGTCACCGGCGCGACGGGGACGCTGGGCAAGCTGATCTCCCGTCATCTGGTGTCCCGCCATGGCGTGCGGCGGCTGCTGCTGATCAGCCGCCGGGGACCCGGCGCCGCGGGGACCGCGGAAGTCACGGCGCAGCTGTCCGCCCTCGGCGCGGAGGTGACTGTCGAGGCCTGCGACGTCGCGGACCGGACAGCCCTGGCCGACCTGCTGTCCGGGATTCCCGTACGGCACCGGCTGACCGGCGTGGTGCACACCGCCGGGATCGTAGATGACGCGGTGATCGGCGAGCTTACTCCGGAGAAGCTGGCCCGGGTCCTGCGGCCGAAGGTCGACGGCGCGGCACACCTGCATGAGCTCACCAGGCAGCTGGACCTGACGGCTTTCGTCCTCTTCTCCTCGTTCGCCGGGATCCTCGGTACGGCGGGCCAGGCGAACTACGCGGCTGCCAACGCATTCCTTGACGGGCTGGCGCAGGCACGGCATGCCGAAGGCCTGCCGGCCCTGTCACTGGTCTGGGGACTGTGGTCGGCAGCGGGCGGCATGTCCGCCGATCTGGGCACGCCAGGCCTGCGGCGGCTGGCGCGATCCGGGATCAGGCCGCTGCCCGACGAGGCCGCGCTTGACCTGTTCGATGCGGCCATCACAACGCGGGCGCCGGTTGTCGCGGCTGCCCGGCTTGACCTGCGCGGGCTCAGCGCCCGGACGGTTCCGCCTGTGTTCAGGGATCTGGCCGGCTGGCAGGACCGCGCCAGTTCCGCAGGCCGCCTCCGTGCCCAGATGGCGGCGGTGCCAGCGCGGGAACGCCAGCACATCGTCCGTGAGATCGTCAGGTCCGAGGCCGCGAGCGTCCTCGGCCTGGCCTCCGCGAGCACGCTCTTCGGCACCAGCCGCTTCCAGGACCTCGGCTTCGACTCACTGACCGCGATCGAGCTGCGCAACCGGCTTTCCAGCGCAACGGGACTGCCGCTGCCCGCCACATTGCTCTTCGACCACCCGACCGTCAGCGAACTGGCGGAACGGCTGGCACAGGACCTGTTCCCCGATAGCGCGGAAGGCTCTCGCTCCGATCCTCTCCACACGATGAGCACCGATGACTTGGTGCGCCTTGCCCTCGGCACCGACGCCCGCTGACCAGCCCGGTCCGGGAGAACGGAGAATCCGATGCCGTCCTCACAGCAGCAGGTTGTCGAGGCACTGCGGGCAGCCCTGCTGGAAAACCAGCGGCTCCGTGACCTGACCGCCCGCCCGGCCGCTGAGGTCAGCGAGCCGATCGCCATCGTGGGGATGGCGTGCAGATTCCCTGGCGGTGTCAGCTGTCCGGATGCTCTCTGGCAGCTCGTTAGCAGCGAGACGGACGCCATAGCGGAGTTCCCCCGCGACCGCGGCTGGGATCTGGCCCGGCTTTACGATCCGGACCCAGACCACCGCGGTACCTCGCATGTCAAGGAGGGAGGCTTCCTCTACGACGCAGCACACTTCGATGCTGAGTTCTTCGGGATATCTCCGCGCGAGGCAACCACGATCGACCCGCAGCACCGCCTGCTCCTCGAAACCGCCTGGGAAGCGTGCGAGGACGCCGGAGTGGACCCGGCGGACCTGCGCGGCAGCGACACAGGGGTCTTCGCCGGGATCATGTACGAGGATTACGGCCGGCTCGCGTCGGCTCCCGCGGAGTTCGAGGGCTACCTCGCGCTGGGAAGCATGGGCGGCATGGCCTCCGGCCGCGTGGCGTATACCTTCGGATTGCAGGGTCCGGCCATCACCGTGAATACCGCGTGCTCGTCCTCGCTGGTGGCCACGCATCTCGCGGTCATGGCGCTGCGCCGCGGTGACTGCTCGCTCGCCATGGCCGGCGGGGCAACGGTCATGGCTACCCCGGCACCGTTCATCGAGTTCAGCGCGCAGCGGGGACTGGCACCGGATGGCCGGTGCAAGTCATTCGCCGCGGCGGCGGACGGCACCGGCTGGTCCGAAGGTGCCGGCATGCTGCTGCTGGAACGGCTTTCAAGCGCACGCCGCCTCGGGCACCGGGTCCTCGCCGTCATACGCGGAACCGCCATCAACGCCGATGGCGCCAGCAACGGCCTGACGTCACCCAGCGGCCTGGCGCAGGAGAAGCTCATCAGGCGGGCGCTCGCGGACGCGGACACGCCAGCCGCCGACGTGGATGCCGTGGAAGGGCACGGCACGGGCACGGTGCTAGGCGATCCGATCGAGGCTCGTGCGCTGCTAGCGACCTACGGGCTGGCCCGGTCGGCTGAGCATCCCCTGTACCTGGGCTCGCTCAAGTCCAACATCGGGCACGCCCAGGCCGCTGCGGGAGTCGGCGGGGTGATCAAGATGGTGCTCGCGCTCCAGCACCAGGCCCTCCCGGCATCGTTGCACCTGAAGGAGCCGACTGCGCATGTGGACTGGTCGGCGGGCACCGTGGCGCTGCTTACCCGGGCGATCCCCTGGCCTGAGCGCGGGCATCCGCGCCGGGCCGCGGTCTCGTCTTTCGGGATCAGCGGCACCAACGCTCACATCATCCTTGAGCAGGCAGCCGACCTCAGCCCGGCCCCGTCCCATGCCTCCAGCCCGCTGCCCGCCGTACCATGCGTGCTCTCCGCGGCGAGCGAGCCTGCCCTGCGGGCGCAGGCCAGGCGGCTGCACGAGCACATCATGGCGAGCCCTTCCGCTGACATAGCCGATCTCGGCTTCGCTCTCGCTACCACGCGCAGCCGGCTTCCCCACCGTGCCGTGGTCCTGGCCACGAGCACGCAGCAGCTGCTGGACGGCCTGGCGGACCTGCCGGCCACGACCGCGAGCGAAGGCAGGCTGGCGTTCCTGTTCGCCGGCCAGGGCTCGCAGCGGCCGGAGATGGGAAAGCAGCTTTACTCCGCCTTCCCCGCATTCGCCGCGGCGCTCGACATGGTGAGCGCCGCGATGTCGGGCCTGCTGCCGGAGGCGCTGCTCGATGTGATGTTCGCCTCGGCAGGCAGCCGCCAGGCGGCGCAGCTTGACCGCACCGAGTACACCCAGCCGGCGCTGTTCGCGCTGGAAGTCGCGCTGTACCGGCTGCTGGAGTCGTGGGGGATCCGGCCCGACGTCGTCATGGGACACTCCGTAGGAGCGCTGGCGGCAGCCCACGTCGCGGGCGTCTTCAGCCTGAATGACGCGTGCGGCCTGGTCACCGCCAGAGGCCGTATCATGCAGCAGCTGCCGCCGGGTGGCGCGATGGTGTCCGTGCGGGCAACAGAACAGCAGGCCACCGACCTCATCGCCGGTCATCAGGACCGCGTCTCGGTGGCCGCGATCAACGGCCCCCGGTCGATCGTGCTGTCTGGCGCGCGCGACGTGCTTGTCCCGGTTGTCGAGCGCTTTACCTCCGGCGGGGGGACTGCCCGGTGGCTCCGGGTCAGCCATGCTTTCCACTCTCCCCTCGTCGACGATGCGCTCGCGCAGTTCCGGGCGGTCGCGGAACGGGCGGACTACCAGCCGCCGCAGCTGCCGGTCGTCTCGGACCTGACCGGCCTGCCGGTGGTGCCAGCGGAGCTGTCAGACCCGGAGTACTGGGTCCGGCACATGCGGCAGCCGGTACGTTTCGGCGACGGGATCCACAGCATCTCGGGGCTGGGCTGCACCCGCTACCTCGAACTCGGCCCGGCGAGCGATCTCAGCGCACTGGTGAGCGGGTGCCTTAGCGAAGACGGCTCCGTGATCATTCCCGCGCTCCGCGGCACGTCCGAACCGCTGGCGCTGCTGGCTGCCGTGTCCAGCCTGCACGTGCTCGGGGTGCAGGTGGACTGGGCCGGAGTCTTCGCCGGCTCGGGTGCGCATCGAGTGGACCTGCCGAGCTATGCCTTCCAGCACCGCCCCTACTGGCTGGCCGGCCACGCGACCCGGCATGCCGATGTGAGCGCGGCCGGGCAGACTCCCCTGGATCATCCGATGCTGCGGGCGGCCGTGGATCTCCCGACGGGGGTCCTGCTGACGGGCCAGGTGTCGCTGGCCACGCACCGGTGGCTGGCGGATCACCGGGTCGCGGGCCAGGTGCTGATGCCGGGGACTGCCCTGCTCGAACTCGCCGCACAGGGCGCCCGCGCAGCAGGCTGCGGCCTGATTGAGGAGCTCGTCCTGGAATCCCCGCTCATCCTCACCGATGAGGGCGTGGTGCAGCTGAGGGTGATCGCCGGACCGGCCGGCGCCGACGGCCGCAGGGAGGTCACCCTGCATTCCCGGGAAGAGAACGCCTCGCCATCACGGTCCTGGGAGCGCCATGCCCGCGGCACCGCGGTGCCCGGCAACGAGGACCCGCCGACCGGCCTGACGGACTGGCCTGCCGCGGGAACCGAGCCAGTGACGCTGGCGCGGGATGCCTTCTATGCCGACCTGGCCACCCGCGGCCTGGCCTACGGTCCGGCGTTCCGCGGCCTCCGTTCCGCATGGAGCCGTGGCGACGAGACCCTCGCCGAGGTGGCGCTGCCCGCCGGGACCGAGCCGGGGTCATACGCGGTCCATCCCGCGTTGCTGGACGCCGCGCTGCACCCGCTCTGGCTAAGCCAGCCGGGCAGCGACGGCGGCGGGCTGATCCCCTTCGCCTGGTCGGACGTCCGGCTATACGGCGGGGCAACCGCATCGGCCCGGGTGCGCCTGATCCGCAGCGGGCCTTTCAAGGCGTCTGTGCACGTGGCCGACCAGTACGGCAGGCCGGCCGCCTCAGTCGGCTCCGTGCTGCTGCGCCCGGCCCCGGCCGCCGGTGCCGGTGCCGTACAGCCGGGCCTGCTCGGGCTCACCTGGACGGAGCTGGCTCCCATCGCTCAGGCCGGCTGGCCACCCGAGCGACTGGCGACCATAGGGGCGGATCCGTGCCCGATCGCCGGCAGCGGGACGACGGTCACCCGGTACCTGGACCTGGCCTCGCTCACGGCCGCGCTCGCCGCCGGTACCCCCGCGCCCGGCTTGCTGGTATTCCGCTGCCCGCCTGGCGGAGCGGACGCGGGCGCCGCCCACGAGCTGCTGCGCACCGTCCTTGCCGCCATCCAGATGACGCTCGGTAGCCGCGAGCTCGCGCGCTGCCGCCTGACGGTGATCACCAGGAGAGCGGTCACCGTGCGAGCGGAGCAGCGAACCGGCGGCCTGGCTCACCACGCAGTATGGGGCCTTATCCGGTCGGCGCAGGCTGAGCATCCCGGACTGTTCACGCTTATCGACGAGGACGGCAGTGACGAGTCTGGCCGTGCCCTGGCCGTCGCCCTCGCGACCGGCGAGCCGCAGATTGCTCTGCGCAACGGCTGCTGCCATGTTCCCTCGCTCCTGCCTGAGCGCCCGGAAAAGGCAATCCTGCCCCCGGCCAGCGCAGCGGCCTGGCGGCTAGACTACGTAGGCAAGGAGTCACTCGACGAGATCTCCCTGGTGCCCTGCCCGGACGCGGACCTGCCGCTCGCCCCCGGACAGGTCCGCATCCGCGTCATGGCCGCCGGCCTTAACTTCCGCGACGTCCTGCTCGCCCTGCGGATGATTCCGGTCGGCCCCAGCGCGGAAAGCGGGCGGCAGTCCGCGGAAGGCGCCGGCATCGTCATCGAGGCGGGGCCCGGCGTCACCTCGGTCCGGCCAGGAGATCGTGTGCTGGGCCTGCTCAGCGGTATCGGGCCGGTCTCGGTCACCGACGCGAAGCTGGTCTGCCCGATGCCGCGCGGCTGGTCGTTCGCGCAGGCCGCGGCCGTTCCGGTCACCTATCTCACCGTCCATCAGGGGCTGGTCGACCTCGCCTGCCTCCAGCCGGGAGAGTCGGTCCTGGTCCACGCGGCCGCGGGCGGCGTGGGCATGGCGGCAGTGCAGCTGGCACGGCATATCGGGGCCGACGTGTTCGCCACGGCCAGCCCCGGCAAGTGGGAGGTGCTGCGCTCCGGCGGCCTGCCCGATGACCACATAGCCTCATCGCGAACCCTGGGCTTCGAGGAGGCGTTCCGCCAGGCGACCGGCGGCCGCGGCTTCGACGTCGTGCTGAACTCCCTGGCCGGAGAATATACCGACGCGTCGCTGCGGCTGCTATCGCCGCGCGGCCGGTTCCTCGAGCTAGGAAAGACCGATGTCCGCGCGCCTGGTGACATCGCGGCGGTCCGCCCGGAGGCCACCTACCGCCCTTACGACGTCAGAGAGCTCAGCGCCGAGGACGTCCAGGAGAAACTGGCCATGCTCTGCCAGATGTTCGAACAGGGCTCGCTCCTTCCGCCGCCGGTGTCGGTGTGGGGCATCGGATCCGCACCCGAGGCGTTCCGCTACCTGGCCGACGCGCGGCACGTGGGGAAGATAGTTTTCGACCTCGCCTCTGGCAGCACGCCATGGGACCCGGCCAGGTCGGTACTCATAACAGGAGGCGCGGGCGGGCTGGGCCGCCTGACCGCACGGCACCTCGTGGTCAGGCACGGCATACGTCAGCTCGTCTTGATGAGCAGGCATATAGAAGATACCGGGGAGCTGAAGGAACTGCGGGACCTGGGTACCAGTATCCGCCTGGTCGCCTGTGACGCGGCCGACCGGGGCGCACTGGCCACGGCACTGCGGGACCTAGCGGAGGATGGCGTGCGCATCGGTGGGGTGGTGCACGCGGCGGGCGTTCTCGATGACGGCACCCTGGCATCGCTGCCTCCCGAGAAGCTAGACGCGGTGCTGCGTCCCAAGGTCGACGCGGCGCTGAACCTGCACGAGCTCACCCAGGACCTCGGCCTCTCGGCGTTCGTGGCGTTCTCCTCGCTCGCCGGGACTCTCGGCGCGGCCGGGCAGGGCGCCTACGCCGCGGGAAATGCGTTCCTGGACAGCCTGATGGAATACCGCCGTTCGCTGGGGCTGCCCGGCGTGTCAATCGCCTGGGGCAGCTGGGAAGGCACCCGCGGCATGACGGCGGGCCTGGGTAAGGCCGATACCGCCCGCATGGCGAGGATGGGCGTGGCGGCGCTGGCTCCCGAGGAAGCCTTCCTCCTGTTCGATGCGGCGGCCGGCGGCCGCCGGCCCGTAGTCGTGGCCGCTCACTGGCATCTCAGCACCATGGATACGCCGCCCTTGCTCAGGAGGCTGGTGAGCAGCACTCACCTGGCCGGCACTGACCTGTCCGGCACTGACCCGGACGCGGCTCCGGCGACTGGTGGCGGCGGCCTCCTGGAAACCGTCCGGGCCGATGCCGCGATCATCCTTGGACATGATTCCGGCGCCGTGATCGATCCGGCTGCTCCTTTCGACCAGATGGGATTCGACTCCTTGACCACCGTGGAACTGCGCAACCGCATCGCCAAGAGCACGGGAATACGATTGCCGGTCACCTTCATCTATGACTGGCCGACCCCGGTAGAACTGGCTGACCACCTGAGGTCCGCGCTCAAGGACGGCCAGCTATGAGGACAGCCGTGCGACCGCCAGCCGGGATCCGGCGGTTCCATCCCAGGGAGCACAGCGTCGCGCAGCTGGTGTGCTTCCCGCACGCAGGCGGATCGGCGAGCGCGTTCTCGTCCCTGTCCGCCGTGCTGCCCGCGGACATAGAGCTGCTGGCCGTGCAGTACCCCGGGCGGCAGGAACGCCGCACCGCACCCTGCGCCCGCGGCGTCAGCGCGCTGGCTGAGGAGGCCGCGGGGACGCTGCTGCAGTTCGCCGATCAGCCGCTGGTCCTGTTCGGCCACAGCATGGGAGCCCTCATCGCATTCGAGACAGCTCGGCTGATCGAGCAGCATGGCACGGTTGTGCGGCTCTTCGCGTCAGCTGGCCGCCCCCCATCCGTGGACTGGGGAATCCGGGATCTTGACGAGTGCTCGGACCAGGCGCTCATCGCGGATCTCAGGCGCCTTGGCGGGATGCCGGAGCAACTGCTGGAAGAGGAGGAAGTACGGCAGGAGATACTGCGGGTGCTCCGCGCCGACTACCACGTGCTGAGCAGCTACCGGTTCCTGGCCGGACGTGTCCTGTCGGCGCCCGTCACCGCGCTTCTGGGCGACACCGATCCCAAGAACAACGCGGGCCACGCGGCGGGGTGGGCCAGGCACACGTCCGCCGGCCTGACCGTCACGGTCCTCCCGGGCGGCCACTTCTACCTGAACGACCAGCTCGCCGTCCTCGCCGCCCTGCTCGCCACGAGCATTTACCAGGATCTGGGATGCACCGCATCCAGGCCACCGGAAGGAGAGTCAGGATGGGATCCCGCCCTGCCGACCTGATCACGGAGATCTACCTGGCCGGCCTGGCCGGCCAGCGCCCCGCCCTGCCGACAGACCTTACCCGCCTTGAACAGGCAGCCAGGGAGCATCTGTCACCATCCGCCTACGGCTACATAGCGGGCAACGCGGGCTCCGGTACTACCGGCACTGCGAACAGGGAGGCCTTCGGCCGATGGCAGTTCGTGCCGCGGATGATGAGAGACTGCAGCCAGCGTGACCTCAGCGTCTCCCTATTCGGGCAGCGCCTGCCGTTCCCTGTGCTGCTGGCACCGGTAGCGGCGCAGACGCTCGCGCACCCGGCAGGCGAACTCGCGTCAGCAAGGGCAGCCGCGGCCGTCGGTGCGCCCTTTATCCTGTCCACCTGCTCGTCCTACCCGCTTGAGGAGGTCGCCAGGGAGGCCGGGGATACGCCCCGCTGGTTCCAGCTCTACCTGCCCGCCGACCGGGCCGTTGCCGAATCCCTGGTGAGCCGGGCGATAGCGAGCGGCTATACGGCGCTGGTCCTGACGGTAGACACCGCTTCCTTCGGCTATCGGCCCGCAGACCTCGACAACGGATACCAGCCCTTCCTGCACGAGACCGGCATCGCGAACTTCACCAGTGATCCCGCGTTCAACGCCGGCCTCCCGGACGGCGCAGGGTCGGCGTCCGTCGTCAAGCGCTGGGCCGAAGTTTGCGCCAACCCGCGGCTGAACTGGGAAGACCTGCCCTGGCTCCGCGAGTTCACCACACTCCCCATAATACTCAAGGGCATCCTCCACCCTGATGACGCACGCCGCGCCATGGACTGCGGCATGGACGGGCTAGTGATATCGAATCACGGCGGCCGGCAGCTCGACGGAACCGTCGCCACCCTCGATGCGCTGCCGCCAGTACGTAAGGCGGTCGGAGAGACGGTCCCGGTCTTGCTCGATTCCGGCGTACGGACCGGCACTGACGTCATCAAGGCCCTGGCTCTCGGTGCCGACGCGGTGCTGTACGGCAGGCCTTATGTATACGGGCTCGCGCTGGCCGGGCAGTCGGGCGCGCTGCACGTCCTGCGCTGCCTGCTGGCCGACCTTGACCTAGCGGTGGCGCTCAACGGATGCTCCAGCGTCGCCGACCTCAGCCTCGACCTGCTCGTCCGTCGCTGATCACGCGAACCGCGGGCCACCGAAAACCCGGAGCAGTAAAGGAGGCACACCCAATGGACTTTCATGTCGTGCCCGGACGCGCGATAACGGAGATCCTGTCCGCCGAGCGCCACGCGGTCCTCAAGGTCGTCCGCGAGACCTACCTCATGCACGGCCGCGGTGAAACAGTCAATCCGGAGAGCTGCTTTCTCCGCTTCCCCGACCGTCCGGCCGACCGCGGCATCGCCCTGCCCGCCTACCTGGCCGGAGCTGATCGCCAGATGGGGATCAAGTGGATCTCCAGCTTCCCAGGCAACCTCGCGGCCGGCCTGCCCCGGGCGACCGCGGTGCTCATCCTGAATGACGCCGCGACCGGCTACCCCGTCGCCTGCCTCGAAGGAGCACAGATCAGCGCGGCCCGCACGGCGGCCTCGGCCGCCGTAGCGACCGCGGCGCTTACCCGGGGCAGCGACCCGCGTCGGCTGGCGTTCGTAGGTACCGGTGTTATCGCCAGGAACATCCTCGAGTACCTGGACGTCGCGAGCTTCCCCGTATCGGCGGTGACCTGCTTCGACCTCGATGCCTCGCGCGCTCAGGCCTTCGCGGCGCACGCGGAGGCCATCACCGGCACGCCCGCGAGCATGGCAGCCCGCATCGAAGACGCGCTCGATTCCGACGTCGTCGTGTTCGCGACCACCGCCGCTACGCCGCACCTCGGCCGGAACGCCCAGCTCCGCCCCGGACAGCTCGTGCTCAATATCTCCCTGCGCGACCTCGCGCCCGAGCTTCTGCTGCGGGCCAGTAACGTGCTGGATGACGTGGATCACTGCCTGCGTGCCGGGACATCTCCGCACCTGGCTGAGCAGGTATCCGGCGGACGGACGTTCGTCTCGGGCACACTCGCTGACGTGCTGGCCGGCAAGGTAGAGCCCGACCCGGGCCTGCCCGTCATCTTCTCTCCGTTCGGCCTCGGCGTTCTCGACGTCGCCGTTGGCTCCTTGGTCCTGGCAGAGGCTAAACGCCTGGGCACGGCACAGCTGATTAACGATTTCTTTTAGAAATCGCGCAGTCACGGATTCCGATTGCGACGGGTAATAGCAAAGTAACTCAGTGGCATTGACGCGCGTTACTATGTGAATGCAATCGATTGCCCGCTATGACAATCCTTCTATCTACGCCGGCCATCTTCTGCCTGGCTGACCGTCCGCAGTCGTGCTTGCGGAACCTCAGCCGTCTTCATTCTCCCAGCTCAGCAGACATCCGCCGCACTAGCGTCAGAATGGACCCGTATTCGGCAGGCTACGCTTAGGAGTTATGACCGATTTTTATAGTTATGTGCGCTCTGTCGAAGTTATCATAGTCTAATAGACAAGAAGGAAGGCGAGCGATAGCTCGTGATCAAGGAGCGAATCCGGCATAGGCTTTGATAGTTGTCGGGAGTGATCACTGATGGAATTCCGCATCCTCGGGCCGCTTGAGGTTACGCAAGGCAATGGCCTCGTAGAGCTAGGTGGCCCCCGCCAGCAGACAGTCCTGGCGATGCTACTCCTCGAAGCCAACCGGGTAGTCGCGGTCGACCGGCTGATCGATGCCATGTGGGATGAAGCGCCGCCAGCAACCGCCCGCGCCCAGGTGCACATCTGCATCTCGACGCTCCGCAGGCAGCTCATAGTGAACTCCCAGCAGGGAATCGAGAGCCGCCGCCCCGGCTACATGCTGAAGGTGGACGAGGAGACGCTTGACTCCCACGCGTTCGAGACCTTCGCGGTATTGGGTCGCGAGGCGATGCAGTCGGAGGACCTGCAGGCAGCAAGCACCGCGCTCAGGAACGGGCTGGCGCTGTGGCGCGGACAAGTTCTCGCCGACGTCGCCAGCAGGCTCGTCCAGCAGAGCGCGATGCAGCTTAACGAACGCCGGCTGCTGATCCTGGAGCAGTGCCTGAGCTGCGAGCTGCGCATGGGCCTGTACCACGAGACGGCCAGCGAGCTTGCTGGGCTGGTCGAGCAGTATCCGCTGCGTGAGCGCTTCCGTGCACTGATGATGGCTGCCCTCTACCGGGCCGGACGCCAGGCGGAGGCACTGGATTCCTTCCGGCGTGCGCGCCGCACCTTCATCGACGAGCTTGGCATCGAGCCGGGCAGGGAACTTCAGCAAATCCATAAGGCGATCCTGAACGGCAGTCCACTGCCCGACCACGCCGCCCCGCCCGCGGCGGTGACGCGCCCGGCGGCGGTTCCGCGTCAGGAGCCAGCCGACGTGCCACAGCTGCTCCCGGCGACAATTCCGGATTTCACCGGCCGTGCCACGCTCGTGCAGCAGACTGCCGGATACGTGACGGAGCCGGGGACCGGAGAGAACGCGCAGAAGGCCGTCCCCATGGCCATTATTGTCGGTCAGGGAGGCACGGGAAAGACGACACTTGCCGTCCACGTGGCGCATCAGGTCGCCGCCCAGTTCCCGGACGGCCAGCTATTTGCCCGATTGCGCATGGGTGACCTCCCCGCCAATCCCGGTGACATCCTGGAACGGTTCCTTCGCGCACTCGGGGTCACCAGCTCACTTCTCCCCGCCGGCATTGAAGAGCGAGCTGAAATGTACCGGAACCTGCTGGCCAGGCGGCGTGTCCTAATAGTGCTCGATGATGTCCAGTCGGAGCAGCAGATCTCTTTCCTGGTCCCTGGCAGCCCTCGGTGCTCGGTCATCATGACCAGCCGGAAGAGGCTGACCGAGATATCTGGCGTGAGGCGGGCGGAGCTTGGCGATTTCAGTCATCGCAGCGCCGTAGAGTTCCTCACCCGCATCGTCGGCACAGAACGCATTCAGGATAGCCTGGAGCCTCTGACCGCGCTGTGCGGGCTCTGCGGATACCTGCCGCTCGCGCTGCGGATCGTGGGAGCACGCCTTGCCGCCCGGCCCCACTGGAGCGTGATCGACCTCTACGACCGGCTGGTCGATGAGTCACGCCGCCTCGATGAGCTGAGCCACGGTGGCCTGGGCATGCGCGCCAGCATCCTGCTCACCTATCAGAACCTTTCGGCCGAGGCGCAACGGCTGTTCCGCAGGCTCGCCCTGTGCGAGGCGCCGACCTTCGGCAGCTGGATCGGATCGCCGCTCCTCCAGACAGACCTTCGTACCGCTCAGGATCTGATGGATGAACTGGCCGAAGCATACCTAGTCGATGCTGAGCCTGGCCCGGTCGGTGTACGTTACCGGTTCCACGACATCGTGCGCCTGTTCGCGCGAGAGCGACTGGCCGCGGAGGAAACCGCGCAGGACCGGCATGTCGCACTCGAACAGCACGTAGCAGCGCTGCTCTACCTCGCGGGTGAAGCACATCGGCGGGAGTACTCAGGAGACTTCACGCTCTCGCGCAGCGGAGCGAGCCGCTGGGCACTGCCCGACCACCTGGTCAACCGTCTGCTGGATAACCCGCTTGCCTGGTATGAGAACGAGCGGGTTTCCATCGTCTGCGCGATCCGCCAGGCCGCTGCCAGCGGCCTGACCGAGCATGCCTGGGATCTCGCGCTGAATACGGTCACGCTGTTCGAGGCGCACACGCACTTCACCGACTGGCGCGAGACGCACGAGACAGCTCTCACCGCGGCCTGCCGAGCAGGCGACATCAAGGGCGAGGCAGTGATGCGCTACTCACTTGGTTCGCTCTACATGTTCAAGCAGCAGACTGAACTGGCTGTACGGCAGTTCACGCAGGCACACAACCTGTTCACCAAGCTCGATGACCGTCACGGTGCCGCACTCGTCCTGCGCAACCTCGCGTACCTGGACCGGATGAACGGCAATCTGGAACTCGCCCTCAGCCGCTGGGAGGAGGCCCTCGGCTCATTCCAGGTGCTCGGCGACCGTATCACCGAGGCACACGTGCTGCACAACATGGCGCAGGTTCACCTCGACTTCGGCAATACCACCATGGCGGGCAGGCTCCTGGACCGTGCCGAGGGCATCTGCGCCGACCTCGGCAATCGCCGGGTCGGTGCCCAGGTGCTCCACCGTATCGGCGAGCTGCACATGCTCTGCGGGCAGCTCGACCTGGCCGCTAACGCGTATAGGAGAGTCCTCGTCACCGCCCGTGAGTCGGACGACCAGGTGGGCGAGTGCTACGCCCTGCTCGGTCTCGGGCTCGTCCAGCTCGGCCGCGGCGAGGTGACCGCCGCGATGACACTCGCGGACGCGCAGCAGCGCGCGGATGCCACTGGCGATCAGATAGCGCAGAGCCGGGTGCTCCTGGCCCGTGCCAGAGCGGCGCTGACGCTTGGTCACCTGGACGAGGCCGCCGACTACGCCGAACTGGCGCTAGCCATCTTCACCAGGCTGAAAGTCGCGGTTCACAGAGCGGAAGCTCTGCTCGTACGCGGCCGGGTCTACGCGGCCAACAACCAGCCGCAGGCAGCGCTGCACGCCTGGCAGGCGAGCTCCGCCATACTCTCGACCCTCAAGCTAACCGGGCGAGGCCTGCTCAGCCAGGAGCTTGCGCGGGTAATGGCCGCGCATTCCAGCATCAGCGATGCCCAGTAGCAAGGCCGGGACCGCGGCATGGACGGGAACGCTACTCGGCTCGAGTGAATACGGCCACGCAGTTCTGCCCGCCGAAGCCGAAGGCATTGACGATGGCGGCCCGCACATCCATCCGCCGCGCGACATTCTGCACATGAGCCAGGCCGCAATCGGGGTCGGGGCTGTCGAGGTTAATCGTGGGCGGCACGATGCCGTCCCGGATCGCGAGTGCGCACACCATCGCGGACAGGGCTCCCGCAGCACCGATCAGGTGGCCGACCATCGACTTCGGCGAGCTGACCGCCACATCTGCCTGCTCCCCGAAGACGGCACGGATCGCGGCCGACTCGGCGTGGTCACTAGCTCTGGTGGCGGTGCCGTGCGCGCAGATGTAGTCGATGCCTGACCGCCTGAGGCCCGATTGCCTGATGGCGTTCCTGATCGCGGCGGCGCTTTGCGTACCCGATGGCTCCGGGGCGCTGACATGAAACGCGTCAGTGGTCAGGCCTCCACCGGCGATAGCCGCGTAGGGCGCGACGCCTCGCCTGCGAGCGTGCTCGGCGGACTCGACCACAGCCAGGACGGCGCCCTCGCCATAGACGAAGCCATCACGGCCGGCGTCGAATGGCCTGCTCGCCCGGCACGGATCGTCGTTGCACCGGGACATGGCCCGCATCGACGACAGGCCTGCGAACATCACCGGAGACATCGCGCTGTCGGTTCCCCCGCAGATCACCACGTCTGCCTCACCCGAGCTGATCAAGCTGGTCGCCTGCAGGAACGCGTAGATGCCGCTCGCGCAGGCAAGTGCGCTGGTCAGCACCGGACCGTGAATGCCCAGGTCGATCGCCACCTCGCAGGCGGCCATGTTAGGGATCACCGAAGGCACGAGGTACGGGCTGAGCGGCTCAGCGCCTGGCGTCGCTATGTGCAGCGCCGCCGCCTCGAATTCGCGCAGGCCGGCCAAGGCGCAGTTGACCACCACCCCGACCCGGTCAGAATTCCCTTCGTCGATCACCAGACCAGCATCGGCGACCGCCTCACGTGCGGCGGCAATCGCGAACTGCGTGAATCTTGCTGTGCGTTTGAGCCGTTTGCCCTCGAGCAGGGTAGCCGGATCGAATTTCTTTACCTCGCCAGCGATGCGGGTTGGAAACCCGCTGGCGTCGAACGCAGTTATCGGGCCGATGCCGGAAGTCCCGCTGACAAGCCCTCGCCACGTCGTCTCGCGGTCATTTCCAAGCGGAGTGACAGCTCCGAAGCCCGTCACCAGCGCCTGCCCGCTCATGCCTTCCCCGGTGTGCCGTGGGCAGCACGGCAGCGCGCCAGGGGCGCTGCCGTGCTGAACGCCGCAGGCTGACCGCGTATCAGCCCCATATAGTGTTCTTCAGCCCCGCCGCGCACCCGGCCCGGTGCGACCCTCCCGCACTCGGCGCTCCTTGAGCAGCCACATCGAACCGGCTCTTCTTGAACGCTGACACAGTGATACCTCCCGCGTAGTTCTTTCCCCGTACACGGCCCGTCTGGTCATACCCCCGGGCACCTTGGTAAGGGCTCTCCATCCACTAGACGCTACGCCGGCTGCTTATTGGTTCCGTATGGATTCCCTTCGAAGCTGGCATCGCTGCCACGATCCGGCCCGTGCAGAAGCGGCGCGCCGAGACTGTCCAGAGCGGCTGGGCCCCGCTCCGAGCATGGAATGTACGCAGCCGGGACCCATCCAGTTACCGCTCAGATACCCCTTCAATAGGTTGCCTCCCGATATTTAGGTAAAGAGCGGGACGGGTGAAGGACGGCGACGTTCCATTCACTGCCGGAGCGATGAGCGGAGGAGCCGATATGAGCCCAGCGATCCGATCGGCGGCAGCCGCGGGCCCCGGCGCACGTCCGGATGCCCGGCCGCCGCCAGGCATACCCAGGGGACCGGCGGCCCGTCCCTGGTGCCGCGAGGTCACGATCCCCGGACATGGTGTCTCCAGCATTGCCGCTCTCAATGCGTTACCCGCTATGTCGAGGAATTCCTGCCGGACTCGTTCGGGCCCGCACAAGGACGTTATTAATGAAACTTTCGATAGAGGTCATCGACTGTTCCTTCGGTGTTCCAGCGTCCAACGTGGCGATAGAGCTCTGGCAACAGACCGATACTAACTGGCTGGAGCTGGCCGTGGGCCGCACGGGTTCCGATGGCCGCCTGACAGAGTGCCTCTACGAACCACTGACGAACGGTAACTATCAAATCGATATTTTCCTTGACGACTATTATGCGCACCTTGGCAGCGTGCCTCTTTACCTGCGCGCTATTGTACAGTTCCGTATTATTGACCCTACAGCCGACCTGCACCTTCCGGTCTTCGTTACCCCGAATTCATTCCATATCTACCGAGGCGGCTAGAGCAAGGGCGGTTGATCGCTAATGACTGCAAAAGTAATCTGGATGGATGGAGAGCTCGTCAACTGGGACGACGCGACCATTCACGTCACTACCCTCGGCCTGCATTACGGGATCGGATTCTTCGAGGGAATCCGATGCCACTCCGGACCAGATGGCCCGACGCTTTTCCGGCTCTCCGACCATGTACGGCGGCTGCGCAACTCAGCGGCCATCCACGGATTCGAGCTGCCTTACTCGACCACGGAGATCTCACTCGCCTGCCGGCTGGTAGTATCGGCTAATCACCTCACCGACTGCTACCTGCGGCCGATCATGTTCCTCGACAGCGGAATCGACCCATTCACGGCGCAATTCAGAGCGGCCGTAATCGCCACTCCTTATGGCCCGCTGGCCGAGCCGAAGCCGGGTGGCTGCCGGGCACGGATATCGAGCTTCCAGCGCATGACGCCTAATTCGCTTCCGCCAGCGGCAAAGGCGACGGGCCAGTACCTGAGCTCATTCCTGGCACGGGCGGAGGCAGCTAGCGGCGGATACGACGAGGCGATCCTGCTCAACAGCAACGGATTCGTGGCCGACGGGCTGGCGCACAACATTTTCGTGGTCATTGATGACACGCTGATCACGCCGCCGGTATCAGCCGGCGCGCTGCCCGGTATCACTCGCGACAGCATCATGACGCTGGGCCGCGAAGCGGGTCTGGACGTCGCGGTGCGGGACCTGGTCCGCTCGGATCTCTACCTGGCCGACGAGTGCTTCCTGACCGGCACGGCAGTCGGCGTGGTTCCGCTGCTCTCGGTCGACGGACGCACCGTCGGAGCAGGCAAGCCGGGACCGGTGACGACTCAGCTCACCAGCACGCTGTCGGCCATCACACACGGCACCAGCGCTGCACACCCCGAATGGCGGGAAAGCGTGCAGTGACCCCCGGGACGCCTGGTCCTGGCCCGGAGGGAGTCTTCGGCTGGAAGGGCCTGCCCGCCGCGCAGCAGCCCCAGTGGCCCGACACCAGGGCACTGCGGCGGGTGGTCGGCGAGCTCGAGTCGTACCCGCCGCTGGTTTTCGCCGGAGAGTGCGACCGGCTGCGTACCCGGCTGCGGGCTGTGGCTCGAGGCGAGGCATTCCTGCTCCAGGGCGGGGACTGCGCGGAGACCTTTGGCGCGGTGACGGCCAGCCAGATCACCAGCAAGCTGCAGACGCTGCTGCAGATGGCGGCCGTACTGACCTATGCCGCGTCCCTCCCCGTCGTGACGATCGGCCGGATAGCAGGGCAGTACAGCAAGCCCAGGTCGACGCCGACCGAGACGCGAGACGGCGTGACACTGCCTGCCTACCGGGGAGACGGCATCAACGGGCTCGACTTCACGCCCCAGGCCCGCACCCCGGATCCTGAGCGCCTGAAACGCATGTACCACGCGTCCTCGGCGACGCTGAATCTCGTACGGGCATTCACCGGCGACGGACGCGCGAGCCTGCAGCAGGTGCATGCGCGGAATCAGGATTTCGTGCGGGCGTCGCCCTCAGGGCTGCGCTACGAGGCGCTGCTGCGCGAGATCGGCAAGGCCCTCTACTTCATGCGGGCGTGCGGCGTCGGACCAGATGAGCATGGGGGCACCGAGTTCTACTCCTCGCACGAGGCGCTGCTCCTGGATTATGAGGCGGCGCTGACCCGCGCCGACCCGCAGGGCAGGCTGTATGACACCTCGGCGCACATGGTCTGGATCGGGGACCGTACCCGCGCCCTCGATGGTGCGCATGTCGAGTTCGCCTCCCGCATCAGTAACCCGATCGCGGTAAAGCTGGGGCCGAGCGCCACGCCCGAGGAAGCCCTCGCACTGCTTGAGCGGCTCAACCCCGAGCACGATCCGGGCCGACTGACCTTCATCACCCGTATGGGCGCGAGCAGAATACGCGACAAGCTCCCGACGATGGTTGAGAAGATAGCGGCTTCCGGTGCCGAGGTGGCGTGGGTCTGCGATCCGATGCACGGTAATACGCTCAAGACGGTTTCCGGGCACAAGACGCGTTACTTTGACGACATTCTCGACGAGGCAAGGGGGTTCTTCGAAGTGCACCGGGAGCTGCGCACCCATCCGGCCGGCGTTCACGTCGAGCTGACCGGGGATGATGTGACCGAATGCGCGGGCGGTGGCGACGAGGTATCCATCACCGACTTGCATCGCCGATACGAAACGGCGTGCGATCCGCGACTCAACCGCAGTCAATCGCTCGACCTGGCCTTCCTGGTGGCCGAGTTCTACCGGACGGCATGACGCGGCAGGATCAGCCGGGATGCGCGGCCTCTGAGCGGTCCGGCACGGCACCGAGCAGCGGCTCCCATTCAGCGCTGTCGAAATAGCGCGGCATGGCCGCGAGCTGCTGCAGCCAGTACCGGCGCACGCCCATGCGCGCCGTTCTTGTTGCCGGATCGCCATAACGCGCCGCGTCTGCCGGAAGCGCGACCGACGCCAGCGGGCTGATGCGGGCTCCGCGCAGCGCCTTGGCCTGATGCGAGCCGGTACCTAGGTGAATGCCGGCCAGGCCGGCGTCGTAGCAGTATTTCGTGGGCTCGTAGATGACCACGTTAAAATACTCATAGGCATCGCGGAGGAGCTGGTAGTCAAAGCCTGCCATCCCGATGTAGAGCCGGTTGCCCCAGGCGTAGGCGACTGTCACGCCCAGGACGTCCGTGGAACTCCGGCACATGAACAAGATGACCTGACGGCCGAGCGCGTCGCACTGGCGCTGGAGCTTGTGCACAAGTTCATCGACGGAAACATCGCGGTCGTATTTCCGGTCGACGTTCGCGACCAGCCGGGCGACAGTGTCCAGGTGATCGCGAGGATCCTCGACGGAGACGTGCAGGCCGTTCGCGGTGAACTGCCTCATCTCGTTAAGTGCCGTCCAGCGCCGTTTCCTGGGAAGCGCGGCCAGGTAATCGCTGAAACAGCTGCCTGCCGCTTCGAGCCAGGCATCACCGCTGTAGCTGAGCAGCGGTGAGACCCCTTCCGTGTTCGCCATAATCCAGCGCAGTCCGCGCCCGGTCAGGTAGAGGAACGCGGCATGCGTGCAGCCCTCATCCCTCGCCAGCGCGCTCAGCGCGCTGAGCAGGCTGCCGACGACGCTGATGCGCTCGGCTTCCGACAGCCCCTCGGCAAGCAGCGGCTCGCTCCGGTAGCCGCTGCGGCCGCCAGCCAGGCACTCGGGCCCAGCCCCGCCAGGCGGCAGGTCACGGAAGACAAGCCGGGGGCTGTAATGCGGGTTGGGCTCGCTGGCGACGAGGTACACGGGCAATGCGCCTGCCAGCCGGTCACCGTCGTAGGCCAGGAGATACCGGCAGCGCCCGTGCGTGCCCGCTGCCACGGCTGCCAGCCACTCGTGCGATGAGTAAAGCCCGGCATCTCGCGCGAGCAGGTTCCAGGTCGCGCGGTCCACCGCGGCCAGTGTGTGGACGACATCGACGCGCATGGCGGACCTGCCCTTCTGTCTGACGGCCGGCTTTCCGGCTACCTGCTGCCTGCCCGGTCTCGCTGGGCCATCCGGGCAGACAGTTCAGCAATCGTCGGGCATTCGAACATATCGCTGATCAGCAGCCTGCTGCCGATCTCCGACCGCACCTTGGAGATCACGCGCGTCGCCAGCAGCGAATGACCGCCCAGCTCGAAGAAGTCGTCGTGGATGCCGATTTCCGGAACCGCGAGGATGTCCTGCCAGATCTGCAGAAGGGCTAGCTCCCTGGCCGAGAACCGGTGGCCCGCCCGTGGCGTCTCGTCAGGACCCGGCCGAAGGGCAGCGAGCTTCGCGCGGTCGACCTTGCCGCTCGCGGTCAGCGGGAGGCTGCCGATCGCCACGTAGCGCGCCGGCACCATATAGTCAGGCAGCAGGTCGGCGACGTGCGCCTGCAGTTCCGGCCTGGCTGGCTGGCGAGCTCGGTCCCTTGCGACCACATAAGCGACGATGGTCTTGCCGTTTTCCTGGTCACTCACCACGACCGCGGCCGCCTTCACCTCAGGGTGGCCAAGCAGGCACCACTCGATCTCCCCGAGCTCGATACGGTATCCGCGTATCTTGACCTGGTTGTCGACTCGCTCGACGAAGTGCAGGGTTCCGTCCCAGCCGTGCCGGGCTACGTCCCCGGTGCGGTACATGCGCTTGCCAGGCTCGGCTGCGAACGGGTCAGCGACGAACCGCTCCGCGGTCAGGCCGGGGCGGTTGAGATAGCCGCGTCCCACGATGTCGCCGCCGATGTATAGCTCTCCTGGCACGCCTGCCGGGACCGGGGCCAGCCGCTCATCGAGCAGGTAGACGCGAGCATCCGTAATGGGCCGCCCGATGGGCGGAAGCTGGGGCCAGTCACCTGGCAGGCCGTCCAGCCAGCCCGCGGTAGCGACAGTGGTCTCCGTCGGGCCGTAGCCGACACGCGTGCGGCATCCCGGCAGCTGCTCAAGCCAGCGCGCCAGTTCGGGAGTCATAACGAGCCGCTCGCCCCCGGTGACTATCGTGCGCAGCCGCAGTCTCCTGACCGGCTCCTCATGCACGGCCCAGTAGGCGATGTTCAGCAGGCCCGAGTACGGTACCTCCAGGTGCTCGACCTGCTCGCGATCCATGAGGTCGACAAGGGCTTCTGGCTCCTGCCGCACATGATCGCTGGGCAGCAGGACCAGCCTCGCCCCGGCGTGCCAGCCGCCGAATATCTCACAGGCCGACGAATCGAAGCCCAGCGGGCTCAGCTGGAGCAGGTTCGCCCCCGGCGCGAGACCGTTTTCCCGGCTGTACCAGCTGGCTACGCGCAGCAGGGCGCCATGGTGCATCGCGACGCCCTTAGGCCTGCCCGTGGATCCTGAGGTGTGCAGCACATAGACCAGGTTCTGCTGGTCCACCTCGCGGACCGGGTTGTCCGCGGGAAGTGCCGAGATCTCGCTGCCGAGTGAGTCGATCGCCAGCACGGTGACCTGACGCTGGTCCACGATCTCCCTGAGCGAGCCAGTGAACTGAGCCTGAGTGAGGAAGATCCGCGGGGACGCGTCCTCGATAACGTTCCTGATCCGGCCGGCGGGGTAGGCCACGTCAAGCGGGATGTAGTAACCGCCAGCCTTGAGGATGCCCAGGATTGCGACCATCGCATCGATGGAGCGGTCGGCGTAGAGCCCCACCCCGGCGTCTGGGCCGACCCCGTGCCGGCGAAGCAGGCAGGCAAGCTGGTTGGCCCTGGCGTTGAGCTTCTCGTAGCTGAGCGTCTGGCTTCCGTGCACGACGGCTGTGTTCTCCGGGGTCAGCTCGGCCCATCTCTCCACCGCCTGGTGCACTCCGCCAGGCGGGGGCACGGACCGGCCCGTCTCGCACCACTCGGACATCAGCAGCGATCGTTCGCGCGCCGGCAGCAGCCCGAGTGTCTTGACCGGGGAGGCGGGATGGCAGACGATGCTGGCCAGCATCGTCTGCCATCGCTCCGTCAGCCGGCCGATTGTCTCATCCTCGAACAGGCCGTCGCGGAACCTGAACTCCACATGCAGGTCCCCGGCCGCGTGCCGTACTCGCAGGGCCAGGTCGCAATCGGCGGGGCCGGGCTCAGCGAGGGGAAGCTCCCCGCGCTGGTAGTCGAGCACCGCGTGGGCGACAGGCACGGAAGCCTGGTAACCGGGTGCCCCGGCCGCTCCCTCCCGCACCCGTGCCAGCAGTTCCGTGAACCCAGGATTGCCGGACAGGTCTGTCCGCACGGCGATGGCGTCACCGGGAACTCCGGCCACCCAGGCTGAGGTCCGTACCACTACGTCCTCTTGCCCGGTATGCCTCATCAGGAAGACCTGGAAGGCGGCGACCATCGTCACGTGCATGGACACGCCGTTGCCGCGGCGCAGCTTCTCAAGCTCCGCTGCCAGCTCCGCGGGCAGCAGCACCGATCGCGCCGTAGCAGTCGAGGCCGGTGTTCTCGTCCTGGCGAAGTCAGAGGGGAACTCCATGGCTGGCAAGCCGGCCAGCGCGGACCACGGGCGGGCCCCATTTCCACGCGGCATCCCTTCGCCCGGCTCATTCTCCAGATAGGTCGCGCTCATCATGATTCCTTCCGTCATGTGATGCAGTTCTTCACTGCCAGCGGTGCAGGATCTCGGCGATGTCGCCAGCCAGCGTCCTGGCATGCGGCTCGGAAAGGGGAGCGCCGTGTCTACCGGGTATCAGCCGGTACTCGATGTCGTTCACCACGGGCTTCCAGGCATCGAAGAGGGGACAGGGCCACGAAGTGCCGCCAGCCTCATAAAGCAGCAGGTCGCAGGAGACCGGTGCCGGCGAGTAAGCCGCAAGCGAGGAAGCGCTCCGGAGAATGCTGTCCAGCCGGCTGCGGACATAGTCCTGGCCCAGAGACAGGGTTTCCGGTGCCAGGTCGACCGCCGCGAGAGCATCAAGCAGCCCCTTGGAGGGGGCCTCGTCAGGATCGGTTCGGGAAAGCAGGCACTGGGCCTTGCGTGTCTTCAGCGCATGCCCGGCAACGACGCTGCGCCATTCGGGCAGCAGCACCGGCGTGTCGATAACCGCCAGCATGCCGACTTCTTCGCCGTCCTCGATGATAATCCGGGCGATTTCGAGAGCGCTCATGCCGCCGAACGACCATCCCGCCAGGAAATAAGGACCGGCCGGCTGGCATTCGCGCATGGCGCTGGAATACATAGCGGCGATCCGCGGCAGTGTGAGCTCACCTGGATCGATGGACGCCACCGCGGATTCGTCGAAACCGTACGCCCTGGCCTGCGGGCTGAGCAGCTCGGCAAGCCACTTGTAGTTATCGACGCCGCCGCCGCCGTAGGGCGTGAAGAAGACAGCCTGCTTCGCGCCGGACTGGTTCAGCTCCACGAGCTGAGCCGACCCGCCACGGCGCCGCCCGGTCCCGCTGCCCGCCGGCCCTGACGGGGTGCTGGGGCCCGGCGCGCCGATGGAGGCTACGAGCTCGGCGATGGTGCGGTGCTCGAACAACGCCTTGGGTGGCAAGGTGATACCGCATCGCTTGAGCCCGCTCACCACCTTGATGCTCAGGATCGAGTCGCCGCCGAGGGCGAAGAAGTTATCGTGGATCCCGACTCTGGCTACGCCGAGGACAGCGCACCATACCTCAGCTATGGCCTGCTCAGCGGCGGTGCGCGGCGCGACGTAGTCGTGCTCGCTCGCGTGGCCAGGCGGCATCAGGGCAAGATGATCGACTCGCCCGTCTGGCATCAGCGGCACCGCGTCGATCACCACCACTGCCGCGGGCACCATGTACTCGGGCAGCGCCGCCGACACCGCGGCCCGGAGCGCCACCGGATCGAGCACTGTGTCCCGGTCAGGAACCACATAGCCCGCCAGCAGCCGATCCCCTGGCCGGTCTCCGCGCACGGTAACTACCGCCTGGCCCACCCCGTCCAGCGCGGCGAGCGCTGCCTCAACGGCACCGGTGTCCACGTCCCAGCCGCCGATGCTGGCTCTTCCCTTGGCCTGTCCGATGAACAGCAGCTCCCCCGACTGCGGCTGCTCTCGCTTGACCCGGCCGGAACTGGAGAAATAGCCTGTCCGGGCAAGGCCGAAGAAGCCTTCTTCCTCCGGCGCTGTCTCCTCGGCCGCTGTCCTGGGCCCGCGGGTGGATACCGCGGTGCTGTAGTCGGGAGCGGGCAGTGCCTGCTGGTCCAGCTTGCCGTTGGCGGTGAGCG
>Ga0209530_1000366_pt1 | contig 34354 bp, 35 predicted proteins | sample BlaSpr_A8_Ref_O1_FD_187987 | JGI IMG/M metagenome (GOLD analysis project Ga0209530, IMG submission 187987) | Forest soil microbial communities from Thunder Bay, Ontario, Canada - Black Spruce, Ontario site 2_A8_Ref_O1 (SPAdes) (version 2) | ecosystem: Environmental > Terrestrial > Soil > Boreal...
CGCCGTCGTCGTGGCCGGTGACTGGTTCTGCGGTCAAGATCCGCGCTCCCGTCTGAGGTGAAGTAGTTGCAGTACTGACGTTAACACGTCCGGTACTCGAATATAACTCTGTCGAGCGTGTTTTCCATGATTGTTTACGGGCTGGGGAGGTACCGGGACAAATCGTCTGCTCGCGGCGGCGCGGCGGCGTGGTGGCGTGGCAGCGCGGCCTGGGGCAGGTAGCTGGTCGAGTCATGCCGGGCGTGCCGTGCCGGGTACGTGACATGTGCTGGATACAGGAACCACAGCCCGTTTTGATGTCAGTTGGTGGCTCAGGCTGTCGCGGGGTCCGCTTAGCTGGCTGCGGTGTGCTGACTCGGCAGGCAGCCGGGGCGCAGCGGGGCGGGGCCGGGGCCCGGCCACCAGCGGGCAAGCATGATCGCGCCGAGGCGGCCGAGTAGTTCGTCGCCCTCGGCGAGTGTGGTCATGGTCCGGTCGGCCAGGCCGTCAGCCGCCGCGCAGTACGCCACCGTCCCGCCGGAATCCGGCAGGTAGAGCAGTCCGGTGTCTACCCGGCAGCCGCTGACCCAGCCGGTCTTGCTCGCGATGCCGGGACCGTCCTCATCCGGCTCGGATGGCGGTTCGGCGACGGCCAGGTAGAACCGGGGGATGAGGGAACGTGACTGCTGATGCCGCAGCGTGACCAGCATCTCCGCGCTGGACGCGGGGTCGACGACCCGTCCGGCATGCAGGTCACGGAAGAGGCGGCAGAACTCGGCCGGAGTCGCGGTGCCGAGGGGACGTCCGGGGCCGGAAGGCGCGTGATCAGGCTGGCCGGCGACGAGCGGGGGCGGCTGCATCCGGACCTTGTGATCGAGTACCAGGCCCGGATACCCGAGCAGGGCGACGCCCTCGTTGACCGCCGCGACGCCGCCCAGCAGGTCGATCAGCATGCTGGTGGCCGTGTTATCCGACGCCACGATCATCAGCGTGCACAAGTCCGCGACCGTGCACCGCAGGCCCGGTCGCAGCACGCCGAGCACGCCGGAGCCGCCAGTCAGGTCAGCCATGCTCGTCGCCACTTGGGCGCCGGGATCGATCCGGCCGAGTGCCCGCTGGCGCATGACCTCTGCATAGATGGCGAGCTTGATCGTGCTGGCGGTACCGAACTGCACGCCGGGGTGCCAGCTGAGCTCCTCGCCGCTCTCCAGGTGCCTGGCCAGCAGGCCGACCTGGCCACTGGCGGCCGCGGCCACCGTCTCGACTGCCGCCTGGGCGCTGCGGTGATCCAGCCGTGCCTTCGTCACCTGCGTGTGCCCGGCCCGGCCAGCGCACGGCCGGCCAGGGTGCCGGTGAATTCCCCGCCGACGATGGTGAGCCGCCCGTTCACGATCACCTCAGTGACACCCACGGACAGCCGATGCGGCTGCGCGAAGGTGGCGCGATCGGCGATCGTCGCCGGGTCGAAGACCACAACGTCGGCGAAGCAGCCGGGCGCCAGCCTGCCCCGCCCGGCCAGGCCCAGGGTCGCGGCCGGCAGCGAGGTCATCCGCCGGATCGCGTCCGGCAGCGTAAGCACACGCTCGTCGCGGACGTAGTGCCCGAGCACCCGGGCGAAGCTGCCGTAGGCGCGCGGGTGCGTCGGCGCGCGCAGGAAATCGCCCTCTGGTGCCATCGACACCCCGTCGGAGCAGATCGACACCCACGGCTTGCGCAACGCCTGCCGCACGTTGTCCTCTGCCATAGAGAAGAACGCAGCCCCGATCCTGGACCGGTCGCTGCCGATCAGTTCCAGCGCCGCGTCGATCGGGTGCACACTTTGCTCAGCGGCGATGTCGGCGAGCGTGCGGCCCTGATACTGCCGGTTGGCCTCGGTAGTCGCGTGCAGCACCAGCACGTTGTCCGCGCTGCTGACATCTCCCCACCGCCCGCCCGACGCGAGCTCGGCCCGGATCTCCGCCCGGGTCGCCGGATCGGCGAGCCGATCGTACAGGGCCTGCGCACCGCCCTCGTGGTACTTGTCAGGGATGATCGTGGTCAGCCCGGTGGAACTTGCGGTGTATGGGTAGACATCGGCGGTGATCGGCAGCCCGGCAGATCCCGATGAACTCGCCGGTCGCGGCCAGCAGGCCGCCGCCCTCATTCCGGACGTGGGAGGCGTACCGGCCGCCATACCGCGCGGCGGCCGCGCACAGCGCGGTGAGCTCGGCGGTGCTGGCGTAACTGCCTGGTGGGTAGATCAGCGACGAGCCGATGCCGAGCGCGCCTTCGGCCATCTCCTCGGCCTGATGCCGCGCTGCTCGGCATAGTGCAGGTACTCCGACAGCCGCAGCCACTGCACGTCGTCGCCATCGGCGCGCTCCAGATCCGCCATGGCCGGCGTCAGCGGGCCCATCGAGCTGCCCTCACCGAAGATCTCGGTGGTCACGCCCTGAGCCAGTTCGCCCAGCGACCGCGGGTCCGTGAGGATGCTGTAGTACGAATGGCTGAGGATGTTGATGAAGCCGGGGCAGACGGCCTTGCCGGTCGCGTCGATGACTCTGCCCGCCGACGCTGGGTCCGCGCTGGTGCTCAGCAGCTGGATCTTGTCGCCGGTGATGCCCAGGTCCGCCCGAACCGGCGGGGCCCCGGTCCCGTCGTAGATCTTGCCGCCGGTTACCAGGATGTCGAGCACGAGAATTAAACCCTCCTATCGCGTGAAGGGTTTAACATGATCCGTCGAGACCTGTCAATAATTTTCGGCCCCGTTGAACAGCTACTTCTTCTTCTTGCCGCCGGAGGCCGCCTGGCGGAAGCCCTTCTTCGCGGCACGCCGACGCTGCTTGGGCGTGAGCTCCGTCCGGCCGGTCTGGGCCAGGTACTTTTCGGTTCGATCCTTGGTATCCACGGTGAGGATCTTACCGTGATCCGCGCCGGTCCCGGACACGGAGCTCGACTCGTCAGCGGGCGAACTCGGAGTTCGCCCGGGCGAGGATGGTGCTGAGGACGCGGGCCGCGACCTCAAGGTCATCGGTCGCGATGTCGCCCCACAACCGCTGGGTGAACTGCCCGCTGGCGCCGCGGACCGCGCCGAAGACCTCGCGACCGTGGTCGGTGGCGTCGACGACGCCGGAAGCGCCAGCCGCTATCAGGCCCATGGCGTCAAGCACCGACAGCTCGGCCTCCGTGGCGGCGTCACCGGTCTTCAGTGCTCCGGCCACGCGGGCGACTAGCTGCTCGTGGTCAAGGCTCGCGCCGCTCATGATGGTCAGGCTCAGGGTGACCCACTGGGGCTCGGTGAGGCCGGGCCCGGCCAGCTGGCGCCGCAGGAAGGCGCCGAGCGACTTCTCTACCTGGCCGATCAGTGCCGGGCTGAAGGGAACATCTGTAGTGGTCATCTTCAAATAATGACACTCAGTATCGTTTGTAGTCAAGTTTCGACTAGGACTAAGTTTGATTCGATCCTGATACTCGATTTACGGCACCCGCAGGACGATGAAACGGCCTCGCGACCGGACAGTGCGGGCGTCGGCCCATTCGGCAGAGACATGCCCCAGGGTTCCGGCCATGAGCCCAGGGACGTTCGCCCGGAGCACGCGGTTCATCCGCAGCATCACAGGCCCGCGGGCGCCCGTGGGGCGCATGGTGATGTCGGTGCTGCGCGGCCCTTCGGTAACCTCGGCGATCGAGACCGGGAGCATGCCGATGTTCCCGGTAACAGCCCTCGTGACGGAGGGGTCGGCAGTGTCGCTGATGCTCTGGGCCTGCGGCTCGGCGTCGCCTAGGAGCAAGGCGAACGTCTGACTGATCAGAACGGGGTCGCGCGTTCCGTCATAGATCCACCGACTGCCCAGGATGCCGTGTTCCGCCGTGCCAATGAGGGCGTCGCCGGCGTCGGCCAGGGGAGCGCCGCGATAGCTGAGCGGCACGTGGTAGGTAATCGGCTCGTCCCCCGAGCCGTCGGTCACGGCCATGAACTCCAGCCCGACCTCCCCGTCCGGATCATCCAGCCGGAAACCGCCGGCCTTGGTGAGCTGAGGTGCGGTGCCGCCCAGATACCAGGAGCGGCCAGGCAACCAGGACGTCAGCAGCTCGAGTTTGGCTGGTGTCAGCGTGGTCTTGTGAAGGATCGACACTCGACCATCCTGCCAGACGCCCTGCGTCGCTAAATTTCAGGAAATTCCTCACTTTGGGTCTGGCACAATATGTAACCGTTTGCTTACGCTTAGCGCATGAACGAGTCGCTCACCTGGCTGCGTGATCCCGCAACCGAGCCTGCCCTGCCTGATCTGCTGTCCGGGCTGATCAGGGATATCCGGCTGATCCTGATCCACCCGGACCTCGCGAACGCGGCGAAGCTCGCCGCCATCACCACGACGGTCGACCAGATGGCTCCACCGCCTGGGCCGCAGGTCATCGACGCGCAGGCCGCGGCCTCCGTGGTCTCACTGCTTGCCCGCGGTACGGGTCCCGCGACCGCCCTGTTCGAGGGGCTGGCCGGCGAGCCGGTCCGCATCGACCTGACCGGTAACGCCGACCGTCCGCTGACCGCGGCGGAGTGCCTCGATCTCGGGATGAGCCCCGGCGCGTACGGACACGAGCGCAACGGGACGCTGCGCACCGTGAACTCGGGCCTGGTCGCCGCCGAGGTGTCTTCGCTCGTCATCCCTGACCGGCTCCCGCCGGCCGCGCGCAGGGCGCTGGGCATGCCCGGCCCCGATGATCCGCTGCCGCCGCCATCGGCGATACCGCTCGGCACCGTGCTGGCCAGCCTCGGCGTACGCCGCGAGCCACTCGGTGCGCGCCTGACCGGCGGCAACCACACCGCATCGGGTGGCCGGATCCTGGTTGAGTCGGCCGCGCGGATGTGGCTGGGCGACACGCCGGTCGCGCTGGCGAGCGAGCGGGTAACCGCCGAGTTCTGCCTGCGCGTCGGCCGCAGGCTGGCCCGCGCCCGCGACGGGGCGGTGTCCGAGCTGAGGGCCTCCTAGCAGAGACTAGGGAATTTGCCTGACGCGGCCACGACTGCCTTACCTGCACCATAGGGCTCTAGATACTCACCGAGCCCGAGGAGCCGCCGTGCACCCGTCCGCACCCAGCACGCCCGAGACGAAGCCGGCCAGGCCGTTCCGGATTTCCATCCCCGACGATGTCCTGGATGACCTGCGGGCCCGGCTGGCGCGGACCCGGTTCACCGCGGCGTCCGATTCCGCGTACTGGGCGGCCGGCACCGATCCGGGGTACCTGCAAGAGCTCGTCGCCTACTGGGCCGACGGCTTTGACTGGCGCGCAGAGCAGGCGCGGCTCAATGCGTTCCCGCAGTACACGGCCGAGGTGGCCGGCCGGCAGGTGCATTTCGTTCACCTGCGTGGCAGTGGCAGCGGCGCCGGGCCTGCTCCGCTGCCGCTGATCCTCTCGCACGGCTGGCCAGGCAGCTTCGTGGAGATGCTGCGCGTCGCGCCGCTGCTGGCCGACCCGGCAAGCCACGGCGCGGATCCCGCTGACGCCTTCGATGTGGTCGTCCCGTCCCTGCCCGGGTTCCTGTACTCGCAGCTGCCGCCGGGACCGTTCACCCGGCGCGGCACCGCGCAGACCTGGCACACCCTGATGACCAGGTGCCTGGGTTATCCCCGGTTCGGGGCGTTCGGGGGAGACATCGGCGGGGGAGTGACCCAGTGGCTTGGCGCGCTCTACCCCCACGAAGTGGCCGGCATCCACATCACCTCGGCGGTCACCACGACGAACTTCGGTGACCAGCCTCCCACGAGCGACGAGCAGGCTTATCTCAAGGCGCGCGCGGCCTACGACATCGGTGATCAGGGCTATAGCGAGATCATGTGCACGCGCCCCGACACCATCGCGGCGGCACTGACCGACTCCCCCGCCGGCCTCGCCGCCTGGATCGTCGACAAGTACCGCGACTGGAGCGACTGCGGCGGTGACCTGGCGGCCCGCTGGGACAAGGACACCATCCTGACGGTCACCACCTTGTACTGGGCCACTGCCACGATCGGCTCGTCATTCCGCCAGTACTACAACTATGAGCTGAACGAGCCGGTACCGCGCATCACCGTGCCCGCCGCCGTCACCCTGAGCAGCGAGCCTGCCTATGCGGGGTATCCCAGGAGCTTCAGCGACCGGCTCTTTTCCGACCTGCGGCACTGGAGTGCCCCGGGCAGGGGCGGTCATTTCATGGCGCATGAAGAACCCGAGCAGGTCGCCGCCGAGCTGCGCACCTTCTTCCGGCCGCTGCGCCGCTAATGGACGTTGCTGCCGATCAGTGACCCCACGGCGAACGTGACCGCGACGGCGACCCCGCCCAGGAGAAGCTGACGAAGCCCCGCGCCAAGCAGCGGCCGGCCGGTCAGCCGGCCGACGGACATGCCCCCGGCCACCAGCGCGACCGCCGTGATCCCCAGGGACAGCCCCAGGTACGGCAGGCCTACCAGGTAGGGCAGCAGCGGCACCAGCGCGCCGATGGAGAACGCGAGCAGCGACGCCGACCCGGCCAGTACCGCCGATGGCAGCTCATGCGAGTCGACGCCGAGCTCCTCGCGGGTATGGACCCGCAGCGCGGTGTCCGGATCCCGCGATACCGCCGCCGCCATCTGGGCCGCGGTATCCGGGTCCGCGCCGTAGTTACGGAAGTAGCCTGCCAGCTCGGCTTCCTCTATCTCAGGGAACCTGGCGAGCATGTCGCGTTCCACGCTGACCTCGGCCTGTACCAGCTCGTTCTGGTTGGTCACCGATACGTACTCCCCGGTACCCATAGAGAACGCGCCCGCCACCAGCGCGGCCACGCCAGTCAGCACCACCGCGTGGGCGGATACCCCGCCGCCGCCAACGCCCGCGATCAGCGATGCGTTGGTCACCAGGCCGTCCACGGCACCGAACACCGTGGGCCGCAGCCAGCCGCCGGACACGTCCCGGTGGTGGTGTGACCACCGGGCCAGCGCCGCCGCGTTAACCGGTCCGGATACCTGGTCCTCTGTCACCTTCCGGATTATCCCTTGTCAGCTCGGTGACGGTCGCGAGGAGCCGTGCGATCCGGACCGGTTTCTCGAGGTACGCATCGGCCAGCTGGCGCAGCGCGGCTGATGTCGTCCCGTCGTCCGGGTGCGCGGTCAGCACGGCGATGGGCGTCGACGGCGCGATATGCCGCAGGGCGTGCAGCAGGTCGACGCCCGTGACGCCGGGGAGATCCGCGTCCGTCAGCACGAGATCCCATGGCTGCGTCCCGGCCAGCCGGAGCGCGGCCGCCGGATCGGCCGTGTGCGTGACGTCGAACTGTCCGCGCGTCGTGAGGACGTGGACTGCGAAGAGGGCTGCGTCGGGGTCGTCCTCGATGACGAGGATCCTTCCCCTGGCAGGCGCAGGACCGCTGGATCTCACTCGGTCGATCATGGGCAGCGCTGGTGTGTGGTGGCGTTGCCGCCTCGGTGCAGGACGGTTGCGAACTACTCTGACGGCGGCAGGTAGCGGTAGCCGAACCCTCTGATCGCCTCGATGGACGTGGCCTGGCTGGGCAGCTGGCCAAGCTTGCGGCGCAGCCGCATGACGGTGAACTTGACCCGATCCGGGCCGATCCCCGACGGGTCGTTCCAGGCCAGGTGGAGCAGCTGGTCGGGCGTGAGGATCTGGCCGGCGTGCCGGACGAACGCGATGAGCAGGCGGTACTCGGTCGGGGTCAGCGTGGTGGGGGTGCCGTTCACGGTGACCTGATGCGAGCTGAAGTTGACCTGGATGCTGCCGTCGTCGTACACCTCGGCCTGCTGGCTGGCCCGCGGCCGCCGCAGCAGGGTCTCGACCCGGGCGGCGAGCTCCCGGTTGCCGAACGGCTTGGTGAGGTAGTCGTCGGCACCGCTGGTCAGCCCGCGCACCTTGTCGGTCTCCTGGCCGTGGGCGGTGAGGATCAGCACCGGGACGTCGCTCAGGTCGCGGATACGCTCAAGGACGCCCCAGCCGTCAAGCGTGGGCAGCCCGATGTCGAGGATGACCAGGTCGGGGCGCGTGGCGTGGAATGTGCGCAGCCCCTGTTTCCCGTCGGCCGCCCCCGCTACGTCGAATCCGTCCCGGGCGAGCACGGTGCGGATGCCGAGCGCGATGTCGTGGTCGTCCTCGACCACCAGGATCCGCCCCTTCACGACACCGCGGGCGGGTAGACGGGGAGGTAGACGGGGAGATAGACACTGAACGTGGTGCCCTCGTCCAGGGCGGTCGCCACCTCGACGTGCCCGCCGTGCATCTCGACGATGGTCTTGACGATGGTCAGTCCGAGACCGGTCCCCGGCAGGCCAGCGGTCCTGGCATTGGAGGCCCGGACGAACCGGCCGAACAGCCGGGCCGCCTCGCCAGGGGGGATGCCGATGCCGGTGTCCGCGACGTCGATCCGCCAGTACTGGCCGTCCCAGTTCGCGGTGACGTGCACGCTGCCGTGCCGGTGCGAGAACTTGACGGCGTTGCCGATCAGGTTATCGAGCACCTGCAGCAGCCGCCTGGAGTCCGCGAGGACCGCCGGTCCCGTCCCGGTCCTGACGTCGACGGTGATGTCCTGGCTGGCCGCGATCGCCGACGCGGCGCGGACGGCCTCAGCGGCAAGATCGGGAATCTGGGTCGGAGCCAGGTCGAGCGGCAGGGCACCCGCTTCGAGGCGGCCCAGCAGCAGCAGGTCGCCGATGAGCCGGAGCAGCCGGTCGGCGTTCCGCTCGACGATGTCGAGGAAGTGGAGCCCATCGGGGGACAGGCCCTCCGCTTCGCCCCTGATCAGCTCGCTGAACGACACGATGGACGTCAGTGGCGTGCGGAGCTCGTGCGACACCATCGCGACAAACTGGTTCCTGGCGTCATCCAGCTGGCGGAGCGCGAGGTTCTCGGCGATGAGCGAGTTCAGAAGTTCCGCCTGGTCGGAAATATCCGGGGCAATATCCGGGTTTGCCCGAGCCCGCGGTGCCCCCATGCCTTGGTGCTTCCCGCCACCATAGCTGTTGAAACTGATGTAACTGAGAACCAAAGTCCGTTTTGATTTGAGCTTTGGCTGGTATTGGTGCAACCGTTCTGCACCCGTCAGAGCAGCCGTGCGGCCACCGGCGCGGCCGACCGTTAAGGGATGACGACCAATACGGGGACGAGCGCCCGGGTATCCGTAGTGATCCCGACACTCAACGAGGCACGCAACCTGCCGCACGTGTTTGCCGCGCTGCCGGGGGGCATCCATGAGGTCATCGTCGTCGACGGTCACTCCGTGGATGACACGCTAGCCGTGGCCCGCCGGCTGCGACCGGACGTCCGCATCGTCATGCAGACCCGCCGGGGCAAGGGAAACGCGCTGGCCTGCGGGTTCGCCGCCGCGACCGGTGACATCATCGCGATGATCGACGCGGACGGCTCGACCGACCCGAACGAGATCCCGCGATTCGTCCGGGCGCTGCTCGACGGCGCCGACTTCGCGAAGGGGTCGAGGTTCGTCCGGGGTGCGGGCAGCACCGACATAACCCGGCTCAGGTGGCTGGGTAACCGGGCGCTCAGCGCGGCCGTGAACCTCGCCTACGGCACCCGCTACTCCGATCTCTGCTACGGCTACAACGCCTTCTGGCGCCGGCATGTGCCAGTTCTCGGGCTGGTGGCGGAGTCGCCGTCGAGCCCGGCCGATGACATCCCCAGGTGGGGGGACGGCTTCGAGGTCGAGACGCTCATCAACATCAGGGTCGCCGTGGCCGGGCTGATCGTCACCGAGGTACCGAGCTTCGAGCGGCCGAGGATTCACGGGGTCAGCAACCTGCGGACGTTCAGCGACGGGAGCCGGGTGCTCCGCACGATCGTGGCCGAGCACCGCGCTGCCCGCCGGCAGGCTAGCGGCAAGGTCCCGGCTGGACGGGTGCCGGTCGCCGCCGGGGTGACGGAATGAACGGGGCCAGGCCGCTCACGGTCTCGGTCGTTATCGCCGCCTACGCGCAGGAGCGCTGGGACTACCTGCGTGAAGCCGTGACCTCAGCGCTAGTACAGAGCAGGCCGGCCCTGGAGGTGGTGGTCGTCATCGACCACAATCCGCCGCTGCTCGCCCGCGCGCGCCGCGAACTGGCCGGCGCCGTGGTCATCCCCAACACCGGGACCCGGGGCGCCTCGGGCGCGCGGAACAGTGGCGTGGCCGCCTGCCACGCCGACGTGCTCGCGTTTCTCGACGACGATGCCCGCGCGTCGGCGGGCTGGCTGGACGCGCTCCTGCGCCACTTCGCCGACCCCGGAGTGGTGGGGGCCGGCGGCCGGGTCAGCCCGCTGTGGGTCGGCTCCCGGCCGAGGTGGTTCCCGCCGGAGTTCGACTGGACGATCGGCGCCTCGTATCAGGGCATGCCGGAGACCGCCAGTTCCGTGCGCAATGTCTGGAGCAACAACATGGCGATCCGGCGGACCGCGTTCGACGCGGCCGGCGGCTTCCGCGCGGACTTCGGGAAGGTCGGTTCCCGGTCGCGCCCCGAGGACACCGACCTGTGCCTGCGCGCGGCCGCGGTGACCAGCCAGGGGACCTGGGTGTACGAGCCGGCCGGCCTGGCCGGTCACTGGGTACCAGCGGAACGAGCGACCCTCAGGTACTTCCTTCGCCGGTGCTTTCACGAGGGCCGCGGCAAGGCAGGGCTCGCCGCCCTGGACGGTGCGGGGGAGAGCACGTCGACCGAGCGTCACTACGCCAGGCACGTGCTGCCGCGCGGGCTCGTGCGCGGTCTGCGGGATGCGGCGCGCGGCGACGGCTCCGGCGCGCTGCGCAGCGCCGCGATCACGGCCGGGCTGGGCGTGACCGCGGCCGGCTTCGCCGTCGGCCTGCTGACCGGCCTCGTCGAGGGTGGTGCCCGGTGAACGCGTTCAGCCCGATCCGGGTGTGCGAGGTCGAGCTGAGCGGCCGGCTGCCCGTCATCGAGGGCAGCCAGACGGCACGCGTGCTTGCCCGCTGGTACTGCGAGCCGCTCGCGCTGGTGGACGTCCCGCTGATGGCAGGCGTGGCGTCCCCCGGCGAACTGGCCGCCGCGCTCTGGCCGGTGATCGGGCCGCTGCTGGCGCAGCGGTTCGCGGCGGCGGGCGAGCCCGCGCCTGCCGCGGTGCCGGTGACCGGACTCCCGCTGGCCGCTCCCGCGCCGTACCTGCGACGCCTGGCCGAGGTCATCGTCGCGGCACCGGCGGCCAGCGTGATCGTGTGCACCAGGGACCGCGCCGAGCGGCTCGCATCGTGCCTGGAAGCCGTTATGGCGCAGGACTACCCGGACTTCGAGGTCATCGTCGTCGACAACGCGCCGCGCACCGACGAGGTGGCGGACCTGCTCGACGGCCGTTCCTGGCCGGTGCCGGTCCGGCGGGTGGTGGAACGCCGTCCGGGCCTGGCCTGGGCCCGCAACGCGGGCCTGCGCGCGGCGACCGGGCGGATCGTCGCCTATCTGGACGACGACGAGCGGCCCGACTGGCACTGGCTGGCCGAACTGGCCCGCGGGTTCACGCTGGCGCCGGATGTCGCCGGAGTCAGCGGGATCGTGCTGCCGGCCGTGCTTGACACGCCCGCGCAGTGCCTGTTCGAGCGGTTCGGCGGCCACAGCAAGGGCCGTGGTTTCGACGCGGAGATCTTCGACGCCGCCTCGCATGCCCGGCAGCATCCGCTGTACCCGCTGCCGTCCTTCGGCGTCGGCGCCAGCATGGCCTTCGATCGTGAGCGGCTGCTGCGGGCCGGCGGGTTCGACGTAGCCCTCGGCGCCGGCACGCCGGCCAGGGCCGGCGAGGACACCGCCGCGATCAGTGACCTGATGCTGTCCGGTGCCACCTTCGTGTACTGGCCGGGCGCCATCATGTGGCACGAGCACCGCCGCGAGATCCCGGAGATGGAACGTCAGCTCTTCGGCTACGGCTCCGGCCTGACGGCCTTTTACCTGCGGACCCTGCTGCGCGACCCGCGGCGCCTGTCCGATCTGGCCCGGCTTGTCCCGCAGGCGCTGCACGATCTGCGCGGTACCGGCTCTGTGCGGACCGCGACCATGGGGGCGGACTACCCGGCCGGGCTGCGCCGGGCCATGCGGCGTGGCATGCTCGCCGGCCCCGGCCTTTACCTGCGCAGCCGCCACATCCAAGGGAGGCTGTCATGACCGTCACGACCCAGACCGCGCCAGGCCAGGTGCCTGTCCTGATGTATCACGCGCTGTCCTCGGCTCGTACCTCCGGCTTTCACCGGTGGACCCTCTCGGCGGACAGGCTGCGTTCTCACCTGGACTTCCTCAGCCGCGAGGGCTACCGGTCGGTCACCGTCGGCGGCCTGCAGGACTGCTACCGGCGGGGCGGGCCGGCCCCCGATGAGAAGCTCGTCGCGCTGACGTTCGACGACGCCTACGCCGACTTCCATGACGTCGCGCTGCCGCTGCTGCTCAGCTACGGGCTGACCGGGACGCTGTTCGTGCCGACCGGCTACGTCGGCGGCCGCAGCGGCTGGATGCACGGCGACGGCGAGGGCGAGCGGACGATCCTGTCCTGGGCGGGCCTCGCCGAGATCGCGGGCTGCGGGATCGAGATCGGCGCGCACAGCCATACCCATCCGCAGATGGACCGGCTGCCCGCGGCGGAGATGGCCAGGCAGGCCGCCCAGCCGAAGGCAGAGCTTGAGGACCGCCTCGGCCTTCCGGTCGCCACCTTCGCCTATCCGTACGGTCGTTACGACCGGCGGGTGCGGGACGCCGTGGCGGCGGCCGGCTACCGCGGTGCCTGCACGATGAACAGCTGGGCCGCGACGGCCGGCAGCCACGCCCTCGAGCTGCCGAGGACCGCGGTCCTGCATTACATGGACGCCGAGATGCTGGCCGCGGAGCTGGCGGCGAGCCGCAGCCGGGTCCGCCGGGCCGTGCTGCGGGCCTGCCGGGCCGCGGCGGCGCCAGTCAGGCGGCTGCGCTCATGATCGCCGCCCCCGTCGAGAGCCCGCAGCAGGGCCCGCAGCACGGCCCGCCGCAGGGTCCGTCGCTGCTGGGACGTCAGCAGCGCGCGCTCCTGGGTACCACCGTCTCGCTGCTGGCGACGACCGGCATCACCACGCTGCTCGGCCTGGCGTTCTGGTGGCTGGCCGCGCATCTGGTCCCGGTGTCCGCCGTGGGCTACGGCTCGGCGGCGATCTCGGCGATGACGCTGGTGAGCACGTTCGGCATGGCCGGGCTGAACACGGTCCTGATCGCCCATCTGGCTCGCCGTCCACGGGATTCCAACGGCCTGCTGGCGGCCGCGCTCTGCACGTCGGCGATGATCAGCGCCGTCCTCGCGACCGGGTTCTGGCTGGTGGCAGGCGTGCTGCTACCGCAGGTGGCCCCCTACCTGCACTCAGGTCCCGATGCCGTGCTGTTCATCGCCGGGTCGGCCGTTACCGGGGCCGCCCTGGTCCTTGATGAGGCGCTGCTCGGCATGATCGGCGGCAGCCCGCAGCTATGGCGCAACACCGTTTTCGCGGTGGCCAAGCTGATCATCCTGGCCGGCCTGGTCGTGCTGTGGCACGACGAGCTTGGCACGCCGATTCTGGCGGCCTGGGCGACGGGGACCGCGGTGTCGCTCATCCCGGTCATCTTCCTGCTGCGCCGGCGCGGCGTGCGGCTGCTGGTGAGGCCGCAGTGGCGGGCACTGCGGCAGATCGGGCGGGCCAGCGTCGCCAACACCTGGCTCAACAACGCTCTTCAGGTCCCGGTCCTCGCGACGCCGATCCTGGTCACCGGGCTGCTGACGGCCGCCGACGGCGGCGCGTTCTACGTGGCGTCCACCGTCGTCATGGTGGGCGTCATGCTGCCCTATCACTTCACGACCGCGCTGTACGCGGCGAGCACCGCCGACCCCGGCGGGCTGGCCGCCAAGGTCCGGATGACGCTCAGCATCTGCTTGCTCGGCGGCCTGGCCGGAGTTCCGCTGGTGATCCTCTGCGCGCATCCGCTGCTGCGCGTGTTCGGCGCGGAGTACGCGGCGCAGGCCACACTCCCGCTGCAGCTGATGATCCTCGGCTACTTCGGGTCGGTGCTCAAGAACCACTACGTCGCGCTGTGCCGGATCTCCGGGCACATCACCAAGGCGGCCATCTTCGCAACGGTAACGATGATCATCCGGCTGGCAGCGGTGGTGGCGGGAGCGCTGGCGGACGGGCTGATCGGGGTCTCGGTGGCGCTGCTCGTGGTGATGTGCGCGGAGGGCCTGTATGCGCTGCCGGCCGTGTGGACAGTAGTCAGGCAACGGGAGGTCAGTCAATGAGTGAGCGATCAAGGGTTTGTTACTACCTGCAGACCCACACCCGGCCCGCGCAGGTGAGCAGGCTCGTCGAGCTCATCAAGGCGGGCAGCCCGGACTCGGTGGTGCTGATCAGCCATGACACGTCCCGCCCCCCGCTTGATGTGGCGCGGCTGGAAGCCATGCCGGGTGTGAAGGTGTTCACCGAGGAAGGCGGCTACGGTGACTTCTCCCACCTTGACCGCTACTTCGCGGCGGTCGACTGGCTGGATGCGAACGGGATCGAGTTCGACTGGCTGGAGAACATCAGCGGCCAGGACTACCCGCTGCGCCCGATCGCCGAGATCGAGCGGACCCTGGCGCAGACCAGCGTCGACGGGTACATGTTCTACGCGCCGGTCTTTCCCGAGCTCACCCCGGACGACGCCGACGCCGGGGCGGGCAAGGCGCTCTGTGCCCCCTGGGACGCGGCCATGCGGTACCAGTACCGGCACTGGTGGCTCGGCAAGCCCACGCCCGCGAAGCAGCGCTGGCTGCGCCCGCTGATGACGCTCAACCTGGTCCAGCCGTGGGCACGGCTGAGCCTGGCCTTCTCGACGATCGGGCTGCACCGCCGCCGCACCATGTTCAGCGACGAGTTCATCTGTTACGGCGGCTGGTTCTTCTGCACCCTGTCCGCCGCCAGCGTGCATTACGCTCGCGACTTCGCCAGGGATAACCCGGAAGCCGTCGCGTTCTTCCGCACCCTGCTGGCGCCGGAGGAGGTGTTCCTGCAGAGTGTGCTGGTCAACTCGGGCAAGTTCTGCTTCGAGCCCGACTCCAAGCGCTACATCGACATGACAGGAAGCCGTAACAACCATTCCAGGACGCTCGGTACCGCCGACCTGGACGCGATGCTGGCGAGCGGCGCTCACTGGGCAAGGAAGTTCGACCCGGAGCACGACGGGACCGTCATCGACCTGCTGGAGCAGCGCATCCGAGGTTAGCGCCGCCGAGTGCGCTACTGTCGGGGTCGTGACGGTGTGTAGTGTAGACATTGCGCACCGCGCTGGGGTTGCTGTCGTCACCATGGCGGCCGGAGTGCTGGTCATCTCCGCTGCCTACGCGGCCGGCCGGCACGGATCGCCAGGATCGGCCTGGCACGCTGCGTACTGGCTGGGTGAGGCGCTGCTGTTCGGCCCGCTGGCCTGGCGGTTGCTCTCCCGTTCCGGTCCTGGCGAGTCCGAAGCCGCCGGGCTGGTGCTCTGCGCGGCGGCCGCCACCTACCTGGTCAAGGTCGCCTACAGCCCGGCCGCCTTCAGGTTTCCCGACGAGCTTGAGCACTTGCGCACCACCAGTAACCTGCTGAGCTCGCATCATCTGTTCGGTGTCAACTACCTGCTCCCGGTCAGCGCCTTCTATCCTGGCCTGGAAGAGGTCACCGGCGCGGTCGTCACCCTGACCGGGCTGCCGGTCTTCACCGCGGGCCTGATCGTCGCCGGGCTAGCCCACGTGCTGTTCGCCGCTGCCCTGTTCGTGGTGTTCCGCCAGGTGAGCGGCTCACCGAGGATCGCCGCCGCGGCCTGCGCGATCTACGCGACGAACCCGCACTACCAGGTATTCGATGCCATCTACGGCTACCAGACTCTTGCCCTCGCGTTCTTCGGCCTCGCCCTCGCCGCGGCCCTCGACCGGATCCGGTGGGTGCTGGCGGTGACGATGATCGCGGCCACGGTGATCACCCACCATGTCACCAGCTACGTGCTCGCCGGGTCACTGCTGCTGCTCACCGGCGTCGGTGCCTTCCGCCGCCGGTTTCGCCAATACGGCTTCCTCAGCGTCGCGATACTCGCGGCAGCCTGCCTCGGTCTCGTCGTGCTCTGGGTCGCCCTGGCCGCCCCGGGCACCGTGAGCTACCTGGAGCCGACGGTGCGCGGCCTGACCGGGGTGTTCACCTCGCACCGGTCCGCCGGCAGCGGCGCCCCGGCCGGGCCGCTCACCGATCAGCTCGCCAGCTACGCGGCTACCGCGCTGATCATGATCGGCCTGCCGTTCGGCTGGTGGCAGATCTGGCGCAAGCAGCGGCACAACACCTGGGCGCTTGCCCTCGGGGCCGGATCGTCCGCGTACTACCTGGCCGCGCTGGTGCGGGTCGCCGTCCCGGACGGTTCCGAGCTGGCCGGCCGCAGCCTGACCTTCATCTACATACCGGTCGGCTACACGCTCGCGATGGCGGCAGCCGGGCCGGTCCGGGCGCTGCTGCGGCGGATAACAGTGCCGCGGCGGATAACGAGGTCAAGCAGGCCCGCGTTCGCCGCCGCAGCGGGCATCCTGCTCGTGGGCGGCATCGCCGCCGGCTGGCCGCCCTACTGGGAGCGCCTGCCCGGACAGTACTTCGTCGACGGCTTCGAAAGCGGCATCACGACCGAAGGCATTGCCGCCGCCACCTGGGCGCGGACCACGCTCGGACCAGGCCAGCGGATAGCCGCCGACTTTACCAACTACCTGCTGCTCGGCTCCTACGGTGACCAGGATCCGGTCGGCGACCTCGACGCGCTGTACTGCGGTCCCGGCTGGACCGACGATGACGAGGCCCTGGCGAACCAGCAGGCCATCGGGTACCTGCTGGTGGACCTGCGGATGAGCGAGCAGGCGGCGGTCACCGGGGGATATTTCGCCGACTCCTCCGCGGTGTGCCCCTCGCCCATCCCCAGGCAGGACCTCACCAAGTTCGACGCGGTGCCCGGCTTCGACCGGGTTTATGACAGCGGGAACATCGTCATCTACGCACGTGCGGGGGCTCAGGATGCGCCGTGACACCACGGTTACGGCGGCGGTCACTGTGGCCGCCGCGATCGTGCTGCTGCTGACCGCCGGCGGAGGCGCCGCTATTACCGTCCTGCGGATCCTGGCCGGGCTGCCCCTCATCCTGATACTGCCTGGCTATGCGCTCGGCCCGCTGATGCTCCCGGCCGGTTCCGGCCGCCCGACGCACATCGGCCCGCTGCTCTGGCGGGCCATGTGGGTGCCGGGCCTGAGCCTGGCCGTGACCGTGCTCGGCGGCCTGGTGCTGAACCTCACGTCCGTCGGCCTGACCCGGGTGAGCTGGACCACCTTGCTCACCGCGGTGACCCTGGCGGCCCTCGCCGCCAGCACCTGCCTGCCCGCCCGCCGCTCAGCGAAGGGAACCCGTGGCCCACGAACCCCCTCGGGAGGGGGTTCGTGGCCCACGGGTCCCCTTGTCGGGTACGCGGCGGCCGCGCTTGCGATCAGCGGGGCGGCGGTGGGGCTGGCCGTGGCCAGTGCGGGATGGGAGCATTCGCCGGGTTTCGCCCAGCTGTGGCTGGTGCCCGCGGCCAGCGGGGAGGCAGGCCTCGGTGTACGCAGCGCGTACTCGGGCGCGGAGACTTTCCACCTCGTGCTCCGGGGCGACACGAATGCGCTCCTGAGCTGGGACTTTACCCTCGGTTCTGGCCAGACCTGGCGGCGCACTATCAGCGCCCCGGTCGGCCAGCACCTGACCGCCCGGCTCACCATCACCGGCGAGTCCGCCGCCGAGACCGTCGCCATAAATGGGTAAGACAGTGGCTGGGGAAGCACCGATGGGGGGAAGCCGCGTGATCCGGGGGCCGCGTCGCTGGGTATTGCTGACGGCCGTCCTGGTCCTGGCGCCGGCCGGCCTAGCGGCCTGCGCCTCGGCCAGCAGCAGCACCCCGGCCAGCAGCGGCACCCCGGCCAGCAGCAGCACGCCGGCCACCAGCAGCACGCCGGCCAGCAGCCCTACTCCTAGCCCGTCCGGGCCGTTCTCTTCGTTCCCGGCCTACCTGCCGGCCCCGGCCTCGCGGATGCTGCTCGGCACCTACATCAGCCTCTCCGGCCAGGCGAGTACCGAGGCCGCCATCGAGCAGCGCGAAGCCGCGATGGGGCACCGCTACAACCTGCAGCTCACCTACTACAACTGGGATAGCCTGTTCCCGGACTCGGGCGAGGCGACCATCGTCGCGCATGGCCGCACCCCGGTCGTGACCTGGTACGGGCCCGGTAAGGACGCGGATGATCCTCGCACGCTGGCCGAGGTCAACAACGGCAGCGACGACGGGTGGATCCGGCAGCAGGCGCAAGCTTTCAAGGACTTCGGCCACCGGATCTACCTGCGCCTGATGCCGGAGATGAACGGCACCTGGTACCACGGCTTCTCCGGGAACCCGGCGGCCTACGTTGCCGCGTGGCAGCGGATCCACCGCCTGTTCGCGCAGGAGGCAGTGACCAACGTGACGTGGGTGTGGTGCCCGAACATTGACCCGGACGACTGGGATCAGTACTACCCGGGGAACTCCTACGTCGACATCATCGGGGTAGACGGTTTCAGCAACACCAAGTACGGCTATCAGACGTTTGAGCAGATGTTCTCCTCGTTCCTGCAGCATTACGCCGGACGCAAGCCGCTGATGATCGTTGAGACGGCCACTAACTCCGGCAACGGCGATGCTGCCGCCGGCAGCGGCAGCGCCGCGTCGTTCATCAGCGGAATGCACAGCTACCTCAAGAACGTGGCCGGGCCGCGCTACGGGCTCGTCGCGGTGTGCTGGTTCGATACCGACAACACCGACAACTTCGACTGGCGGGTCGACCAGACTCCGGCTTCCTGGCAGGCGTGGCTGTCACTGGCTCGCGACCCGTACTTCGGCGGGCACGGCAGCTAACCGCCCGCCCAGCGGGAAGCGACGGCGGGTGCGCCAGCCGCGCACGGTCTGCTCGAGCAGCCAGAGTTCATCCGCCCTGGTCCTGATCGGCAGTTCCCGCTCAAGCACGCCGGGATCGGCGGGCAGCCGTTCCGCGACGGCGACGGTCATGTGCGGGACCACCGAGCTGTACATGCCGTCGTAGGGCCGGCAGGCCGGCCACCGGCGCTGGATCCGGTCGGTGACCGCGATAAAAGGGGCGGCCGGCTCGGGCGCGAGATACTGCACGCCAGGGAACTGCCCAAGCCGGGCAAGGGCAAAGCAGAACGGCTCTGTCTCGTGTGCCAGGTCAGCGATCCCTTCTTCCTCGGCGGCGTCCAGCGAACGGGCCGGCAGGAACGGAAACATCACCGTGACGTGCAGCGGGGCGCCGTCGAACGCGACCCGTTCCTGTCCAAGCCACGCCGCGACGGCAGGCTCGGCGGCAAGCACGGGCACGATCAGGATGCTGGCGGGCCGGACCCACACGCTCGCGCGGCCCATTGCCCCCGCGGCTATCGCCCGCACGCGTGCGGCTGCGCTAGTCATGTCCCGCCCCATCGTTCAGGTAGGCGCGCAGCATGCTGGTGTCGGTCGCGTCGATGTCCCGGGGCGGGTATCCCGAGTGCAGCGTCAGCTGCAATGCGGCGGACAGGCACGGTACCGGCCGGCCGTCGATGCTGCCGCGGGCAAACGGCGGGGCGTCCGCGGAGCCTGTCCATGGCTGCTCTCGCAATGCGACGGGGAGCACCTCGACGCCGTACCCGCTGTCATGGCGCCAGAAATGCCGCCATGGCATGGCCAAGCCTGGGTTGTGCTCGGATTCGGCTAGCCGGAACCCGGCTCGCCGCAGCGCCTCGGCGACCTTCGCGAAGTCGCCGGGGTCATCGCTGATCAGCAGGTCCAGGTCGTAGTGCCGGCGGGTCTGCCGCCCGGCGAGCGCGTCCACGCCCCAGCCGCCCGCTACCCAGGCCCGGACTTCCGTCGCCGCCACCAGGTCGAGCAGGGCCAGCACCTGGGATCCCGGCATGTACGTAACCCGCGTCTTGACCCGCTGTACAAAAGGGATGCGCAAGAACGGCGCCAGCGGCGAACGCTCGATGCCGAGGTAGGCGGCGCGGGATAGCCGCACCGCCTGCCGATGCAGCGAGCGCCCGAGCGGCCCTGGGTTACGCATGCGGAGATTGTTTCCTTGTGCGGTTGAAGTACACACAGCTAGCTCGCGTGGCTGCCCACCAGAAATGGGCTCTGGCGCATATTTCTGGTTGGGCATGGCCAACCCGGGCCGATCGTGCCGGCGCGGTTCTTCGAGCTGCGCATCGGCGGTGTCGTGCCGCTCGGCTGGGAATCGGGGCGAGCTGGTCTACCTGGCAGCCGGCGTCGTCGGGCTGGCCAGGCGCCGGACCGCCGATGCCTCGAAAACCCCGCAGCATGGCTGCCGACCCGTACGGGGCACACAGCTACCGGTAGGCGCGGGCCTGGAGTTCGTAGAGCTCGGCGTACAGGCCGCCGGATCTGATCAGGGTGGCGTGATCGCCGGCGGCGGCGATCCGGCCTTGGTCGAGGACGACGATCAGGTCCGCCATCCGGACCGTGGAGAAGCGGTGCGAGACGAGGAGGGTGATCGCGCCGGATTCGCGGGCCAGGGTGCGGGCGGCCAGGTAGCGCTCGAAGAGCGCTGCCTCGGTGAGCGCGTCGAGGCTGGCGGTCGGCTCGTCCAGGATCAGCAGCAGCGGCAGGTCCCGCATCATGCCGCGGGCCAGGGCGAGCCGCTGCCACTGGCCGCCTGACAGGTCCTGGCCGCCGCTGAACGAGCGGCCGAGCGGGGTGGCGAGCCCCTCGGGGAGTTCCGCCGCGACGGTGCTCGCGTCGGCCCGGTGCAGCGCCGCCGTCAGCGCGGTCTCGTCGTCGAGCCTGGGCAGGTCGCCGAGCCCGACGGTCTGCCCTGCCAGTAGCTCGAACTGCACGAAGTCCTGGAATGTGGCGGCGGTCCGGTCCCGCCAGGCGGTGAGGTCGATCGTGTTGAGGGGCACGCCGTCGATCAGCACCTGTCCCGATATCGGCTGGTACATCCCGGTGAGCAGCTTGACCAGGGTGGTCTTGCCCGCGCCGTTCTCGCCGACCACCGCGACGGCCGATCCGGCCGGCAGGTGCAGGTCGATGCCGTCGAGCACCGTGGCCCCGTCCGGCGGGTAGCCGAAGGTAACCTCGCGCAGCGTGATGCCGCTGGTGAGCGTGGCCGGCGGCGCGGCCTTGCCCTGCCGGGCGGCGCGGTCGGCCGCCACGTAGTCCTCAAGCCACAGCAGCCGCCGCGCGGTCCTGGATGTGGTGAGCAGCTGGCCGACGGTTGCCGCTGCCTGGCCGACCTGCGTCTGGGCTCGCTGGATCAGCGTGACGGCCAGCACCACCTGCCCGACCGTCGCGGTGCCATGGGCGGCGCGCACGACAACGACGGCGATGCCCACGACGAACCCGGCCGCGAACACCAGCCAGCCGAGTGCACCCAGGCCCCCGCCGATGAGGGCCGCTCGCGTGGTACCGGAGTTCACCGCCCTGGCCAGGGACCTGTGCCGGTCCCGCAGCGGGCCTGCGGTGCCGTACACGCGCAGTTCCTTGGCCGGTGCCGCCGAGGTGGCCAGCTGGAACAGCTCGTCCGCGAGACGCCGGTCCGGGGCCAGGCGCTCGTCGGTGCGCTGGCGCAGACCGACGGAGATGCGCTCCCCGGCCACCGGGGCGATCCCGCACAGCGGTAGCAGGGCAAGCGGCGGGTAGACCACCGCGAGGATGACGACGATACCGAGGGTCCGCACCAGGATCTGGGCGGTGACCAGCATCTGCCTGGCCCCGTTGGATAGCAGCCGGAGGTTCTCGCGCAGCAGGTCGAGCTCGGTCAGGTAGGCGGGCCGCTCCAGGTGATCGATCGTGCTCACCGCGTTCAGCTGCTCGGCGACGCGGGTCGACAGGTAGAGCGCGGTCCGGTCGGACAGCCCCGCGGCTGCCGTTCCCGCGAGCATGTTCACGGCCCAGGTCAGCGCGTAGAGCCCGGCCACGACCGCCACGCCGAGAATGATCTGGTCCGGTCGGTGCCGCAGCGACGCGTCGATGACCAGCGCCAGGCCCACCGGGTACACGATCGTGCTGATCGCGCTGATCAGCAGCAGCGCCGCAGTGTAACTGAACCAGCCAGGCGTCGCCCGCCAGCCCCAGGCCAGCACCGAGCCCCAGGTTCGCCACCGGCCCGCGGCCGCGGGAGAAGCGGCCATCACGCATCCTCGTAGCGGGCGGCCTGGAGCCGGAAGAGCTCGGCATAGCGGCTTCCCGCGGCCAGCAGCGACTCGTGGTCGCCGCGCTCGAGTACCTGTCCATTGTCCAGGACGCAGATGTGCTCGGCCCGGCGGACCGTCGAGAACCGGTGGGAGATGATCAGCGTGGTGGTGCCCTCGGTAATCTCGAGGAACCGGTCGAAGAAGTCCGCCTCACCGCGTGCGTCCAGCCATGCGGTCGGCTCGTCCAGGACCAGGATCCTGGCGCCGTGCCGCACCGCGAACAGCGCGCGGGCCAGCGCGACGCGCTGCCACTGCCCACCGGACAGGTCCACGCCGCCCGCGTACTTGCGGGACAGCACGGTGTCCCATCCGATGTCCGTGAAGCGAGCCCCGGCCCGGCTCGCGCTGGCTTCGAGGCCTTCGGCGTCATCGAGGTGGCCGGGTGCGCCCCAGCCGATGTTCTCCCGCAGCGTCAGCGGGTAGTGAGCGAAGTCCTGGAACACCACGGCCACCTGCCGTTGCCACTGACCGGGATCGAGCCGGGTCAGCTCCGTACCGTCCACCAGGATGCGTCCGCCGTCCGGATCGTGCAGCCGGGCAAGCAGCTTGACGAGCGTGGTCTTCCCGGCTCCGTTGATGCCGACCAGGGCGGTCGACTGGCCGGCCGGGATTACCAGGTCCAGGGAGCTGAAGACCGGCCGGTCGGTCCCTGGATACTGGAACCTGACCTGCTCGAAGGCCACCTCGCCGACGGGTTTGCCGGTGGCGGGAAGCGTGCCGGACAGGCCGGAGGCTTTCGGAGCGAGTCCGGTTTCCAGCTGGCCTATCCGCGGCAGGCCCTGCAGCATCCACGACAGCGCCACATCGTCCCAGGAGATATCGCCGAACGGAGTGGTAGCCGCCAGCATCGGCAGCATGACGGCCAGCGTGCCGAGGGTGATCTCACCGTGATAGGCGGCGTAGCCGAGATAGCCGCAGGCACCGGCAAAGGCGGCCAGGACCAGCGCGGTCTGCGCCAGCACTGTCCGGTCAAGCTCGCGTAGCGTCGCCCAGGGCGCGCGCAGCCCGAGGAGGAACTGCGATCGGTAGCGGTCGACCAGCCAGCCGCCGAGGCCGAACACCCGCGACTCCTTGGCCACCGCCGGCATCGACCCGAGCCGCTCCAGGTACCAGGCCCGGCGCAGCACCTCCGAGTTGCCCGAGTACTCTGCCGCCTGCTTCCTGATCAGCCTGAGCTGCGGCCTGCGGATGATGAGCCACATCACGAGCATGGCCAGGCCGAGCCACCACCGCCATGAGGCCAGCACCGCGCAGGCGAGCAGCCCGCCGGCCCGGTTGCTCATCACCAGCGCCAGCGTCATCGGAGCGTCCGCCGTCCGCTGGTTGACCAGCTGCCCCTGGGCCAGCGCCAGGTCATCCAGCGTCTTAGGGTCCTCCAGGTGGCCGATCCCGACCGGGCCGGACACCGCTGTCATCAGCCGGTCCTGGGTCGTGTAGACCAGCCGCCACTTGACCACCGAGCTCAGCGCGGACTGCACCGGCCCGAGCAGCAGCGCCGCCGCGTAGGCCGCGCCGGTGACGGCCAGCGCGGCGATCATGTGGTGTCCGGCCGGGGAACTGAGCCCGTCGCGAGCCGCCGCCGGTATGTCCCCGACCAGGTGACCGGCCGCGATAAGGACGACATTCGGCAGCACCGCCGACGCGATGGCGTAAAGCGCCACCGCAAGGGTCAGCGGCCGGCTGGTTTGCCATAGGAGCCGGACGGCCTCACCGTAGCCGGGGAAGCTACGCGACATTCGAGCCACCGCACCAGGCTACCGATGGCCCTTGAGAATCAATAGCGATTTATCCCCGCGACTATCTGCTGAGGCTGGAGCGGACGGGAGCCAGCGTGGTCACCTGACACCCAGCCGCTATGTCCCATTAAGATATGAATTTCGCTGTATGTCGCCTCCGCTTTGACGGAACATAAACGCTCGGCGGAAATAAAAGGGTCAAATTTGACTCATTTTCTTCCGCCGAGCACCAATCTTCCGCGGAACCTGGCTGCGGGGCCCCTCGCGGGTGTCTCCGCTGGTCCAAGCGGCCGGCTCGGCTACCGGAAGCTCGGCGACCGGAGGGTCAGCTACCGGCCGGCTCGGCTACCGGCCGGCTCGGCTACCGGCCGGTTCCGCGAACTGCCCGCGATAGGCGGAAATAGCCGGTAAATCGCCGCCAGTCCGCGCATTCACGTCGGAATTACCGCTAAACCTATGCCGGAAAAATGCCAGTGTTAAAAATGTTCCCATCGGGGCAACTTATGTCTGTGATAAAGAAGCTAATGGTTGCGAGACTAGAGGCTCCAGATATCTACAGGACGTGAGGTACTCATGATTCCCGCAGTGCGACGAGCCGGGTGCACATCAAAGGGTGCGCTCATCACGGTCTCGGCCGTGGCTAGTGCGGCAGCCCTTCTCATCACCGGCTGCAGCAGCAGTAGCAGCAGCCCGTCGGGTTCGTCATCGAGCCCGGCTTCAAGCTCAGGAAGCTCAGGCGCCAGCTCAGGCTCAGGCAGCACAGCCTCGATCTCGGCGACCAGCCTGACCAACGACTTCTCCGCGATGAGCGGGCTGAAGGATCTTGCCTCGCAGGGCAAGGGACTGGTCGCGGTCATCCTGCCCGACACGGTATCCAGCGCCCGGTACACCGAGTTCGATGCGCCGTACCTGACGAAGGCTCTCACCACGGCCGGTCTCAGCAGCAGCGAGTTCACCGTGCAGAACGCTCAGGGCAGCGACACCACCGAGTTCACCGACGCGCAGGAGGCGATCACCAAGGGCGCCACCGTACTCATCATGGACCCGCTTGACTCCGGTGTCGGGGCCCAGATCGAGACGTACGCGAAGTCGCACGGCGTCGATGTCATCGACTACGACCGCATCACCTCGAGCGGCAGCCGCCAGTACTACGTGAGCTTCGACAACGTCAAGGTCGGCACGCTCATCGGCAACGGCTTCGTGTCCTGCGCCAGCGCGTGGGGCGTCACCAAGCCGGAAGTCCTGGTCATGAAGGGCGCGCCGACTGACAACAACGCGACGCTGTTCGCCCAGGGCTACGACGCCGTGCTGCAGCCGCACTTCAGCGACGGCAGCTACGTGCTCGTCGGTACCCCGGCGGGCACCTGGGACCCGCCGACCGCCGAGACGGAGTTCCAGCAGCAGTTCACCGCGCACAAGAACATCAACTCCGCGGTGGTGCCGAACGACGAGAACGCCGCGCCGATCATCACCTACCTGCAGCGTGAGGGCATCAAGGCGAAGACCTTCCCGATTACCGGGCAGGACGCCACCCTGGTCGGCCTGCAGAACATCCTGTCCGGCTACCAGTGCGGCACCGTGTACAAGCCGATCTACCAGGAGGCCCAGGCGGCGGCAGCGCTCGCCCTGTTCCTCCGGGCCAAGCAGTCGCCGCCGTCCAGCCTGGTGAACGGCAGCACCAAGGACCCGGGCTCCGGGACGATGGTGCCGAGCGTCCTGCTGGTTCCTGAATGGGTGACCACGCAGAACATGAACAGCACGGTCATCGCGGACAAGTTCGTTCCGGCTGGTTCGCTGTGCAGCGGCCAGTACGCCGACGACTGCAAGAGCGCCGGGATCTCCGGCTAGCGATGACAGCCCAGACCACGACGCCCGGCCAGCCGCAGGAGCTCCTGCGGCTGGCCGGGATCGGCAAGAGCTTCGGCCCTGTCCAGGCGCTGCACGACATTGACCTGGACCTTCCGGTCGGCCAGGTCACCGCGTTGCTCGGCGACAACGGTGCGGGCAAGTCCACGCTGATCAAGTGCATCTCCGGCATCCACGCGCCGGATCACGGCCAGATGTTCTGGCAGGGCAAGCAGGTCCACCTGCACTCGCCGAAGGAAGCGTCCGACCTCGGCATCGCGACCGTGTATCAGGACCTCGCCCTGTGCGACAACCTCGACATCGTCGCGAACATGTTCCTCGGCCGGGAACTGACCAAGAACTGGCAGCTCGACGAGATCTCCATGGAACTGGCGGCGAAGAAGACGCTGCAGGACCTAAAGGTCGTCACGGTCCGCTCCATCCGGCAGCCGGTCGGCTCGCTGTCCGGCGGCCAGCGGCAGTCGGTCGCGGTGGCCAGGACGGTCATGCAGGAGGCCAAGCTGGTCATCCTGGACGAGCCGACCGCGGCGCTCGGCGTCACGCAGACCCAGATGGTGCTCGACCTGATCACCAGGCTGGCTCAGCAGAACGTCGCCGTCCTGGTGATCTCGCACAACCTCAGCGACGCGATGGCGGTCGCGGACCGGATCGCCGTGATGTACCTGGGCACGATGGCCGCCGTCGGCCCGAAGGATCAGTTCGACAACCAGGTGATCGTCGACCTGATGACCACGGGGACCTCCTCGCGGATGAACCTGGGAGGCACCAGTGAGCAGTGACGACGGCGACCTTAACGTCGTCGCGGCCGAGGCCGGGGCGGCCGACATCCTGGCCGACTCACTCGGCGACTACGTGCGGATGTGGTGGACCCGGGTCCGTGCAGGCGACAGCGGCGCGCTGCCGGTGCTCATCGGCCTGGCCGTGATCGTGATCTACTTCCAGCTCCGCAGCTCCGCGTTCCTGTCCTCGGGCAACCTGGTTAACCTGATGACCCAGGCCGCCTGGATCGTGGCGCTGGGCATGGCCGAGGTGTGGGTGCTGCTGCTCGGCGAGATAGACCTGTCGATCGGCTATTCCTCCGTGATGGGCGCGGTGATCGCCGCCTGGATGGTCTCGCCGTCGGAGAACCTGCCCTGGTGGCTGGCGGTGCTGGCCGCCCTGGCCGTCCCCGCCGTATTCAGCGGCATTCTCGGCCTGCTCTTTACCTGGCTGCGCGCACCGTCGTTCGTCGTGACGCTGGGCGGCATGCTGATGGGCCAGGGCCTGCTGCTGTACCTCGTCAACGTCGCGGCCCCGAGTTCGGGTGGCACGATCCGGCTGACCAGTAACGTCCTCAACGACATCGAGGGCGGCTCGATGAGCCCGGTGGCGGGCTGGATCGTGATGGCGGTCGCGGTCGCGCTCGGCGCGCTGTTCTTCATCAGGCGCGACGCCCGTCGCCGCGCGAGCGGGCTGGCCGCGCCGCCAGCCGCCGTCACCGGGCTGAAGATCGTGGCGATGGCGGTCGCCGGGGTCGTCCTGGTGCTCATCTCCAACACCAACCGCGGGGCCGGGCTGATCTCGGTGCGCGGTGTCCCGTGGGTGGTGCTGGTCATCACGGTCATGCTGATCGCGTGGAGCATGCTGCTCAGCCGGACCAGGTTCGGCCGTTACGTCTACGCGGTCGGCGGCAACCCGGAGGCGGCCCGCCGGTCCGGCATCAGCCTGACCCGGATCCGCGTGCTCGCGTTCGCCCTGTGCGGCCTGACCGCCGGGGTCATGGGCATCATCTACGCCTCTTACCTCGGCTCGGTGTCGAACGACACCAACGGCGGCCAGAACGTGCTGTACGCGGTCGCCGCGGCGGTGATCGGCGGCACCAGCCTGTTCGGCGGCCGGGGCAAGATGCTCGGCGCGGTGATCGGCGGCCTGATCGTCGCCGTCATCTACAACGGCCTGTACCTGCTCAACCTGGGTCCGGACGCGGTGAACATGTGGACGGCCGCCGTCCTGCTCGCCGCCGTCGCGGTGGACACGCTGGCCCGCCGCCGGAATCCCAGCATCGGCCGATAGCCTTCCGCAGGACAGCAACCACAGCCCGTTCTGATCTAAAGCAGAACGGGCTGTGGTTCCTGTTGTGCTGACCACGTAAGATGCTCCAGCTATGCGACGTCCCGTCATCTCGGCTCTATCCCTGTGCGTGGCCGCCGCGCTGTCGGGATGCTCGGCCGCCACGCCGGCCGCTGAGCCACCCTCAGCCACCACGGCTTCCTCGGTCACCTACACCGTGGTCGGGAACCACCCAGTGCTCCCCAACGGGAGTCAGGACACGCACGCGCAGACGCCGGGGTCCGAGTGTGACAGTGCTACATCCGCGGCCGACGAGGCCCTGGGCGGCCGGGTGGCCGATGGTTTCGCGCTGGCAGGCTTCCCGGTGTCGGCTGCTCTCCTGAGGCACTTCCTCAAGGGGACGGGCACGGAGGTCGATTACCCGGCCGGGTCGGCGATCTCGCGCAAGGCGCTGGCCAGCAGCGCCTTCCGCGCGGTGGACAACGAGGTCAAGGAAGCGGTCCTCGCCCAGCTGAAGGCCGGCCGGACCCGCGTCCTGCTTTCCGTCGCACAGCTGCCGACGGTGGCATTCGAGTCTAAGACCAGCGACCTCTACTGGGGTTTTCGCGGCACTCAGGGCCTGACCGTAACCGGCAGCATCAGGCACGAGAGCGGACAGTACGTCGGAACTCTCACGTACGTCATACGCGACAGCTACGGCTTTCCCGTCAGCGACACGCTCGACGGCTTCGGCCCGCCGATGAGGTACCTGCAGACCGTATGCGGCGCGCCGCAGCACGCAGGCGGTGCTCGCTGGTTCCCCGACACCATCGCCCTAACCGTCCCCTTCACCCAAGCCCCCTAACCCACCCGCCCCCGCGACCCGCCCAGCCCGCGCCCGCGACCCGCCCGCCCGCGCCCCGCCCGCCCGGCTGTTCTTGCCGGAAGATCCGTGTCCGGCGGAAGAAAAAGCGTCAAAAACGACCAGCTAAGTTCCGTCGAGCTTCAAATTTCCGGCTAAACGGGTCGCGAGGCGGGTGAACGCTCCGGCCTCGACCCCAATCCGGAGAGCGCCGGGGGCCGAATGCGCAACAGACCCGCACGTCAGAGGCGCTGGAAAGGCCGCGTTTCGGGGCACGAAGGAGGACTCTGTGCTGATCCTGATCCTGATCGGGCCTGGTGGGTGGTCTCATCACCGGGATCTCGCCCTGCATCCTGCCGGTGCTCCCGGTCGTGTTCCTGGCCGGCGGTGCCGGCAAGCAGGCGGAAGAAACCGGACCCGGCACCGGCAAGGCGCGGCGCAGCCGGCGCCCGTATGCCATCATCGCCGGGCTGGTCCTGAGCTTCAGCTTCTTCACCCTGCTCGGCTCGCTCCTGATCAGCGCGCTCGGGCTGCCGGTGAACATCTTGCACTACGGCGGACTGGTGCTCCTGGTGCTCATCGGCCTCGGGATGATCTTCGGCAGGCTCGGCGAACTGCTGGACCGCCCGTTCGCCCGGCTGTCGCGTTGCGTGAGCCGCTGTCCTCCCTGACCAACGAAACCAACACCGAGCTGTCCCGCTGCACCGACGACGCCCCCCAGCTGCAGGAGTGCGGCAAGGCGCCGGCCATCGCCGATATCACTGAGTGGCTCAACACCCCGGATGGCAAGCCCGTGTCCCTCGCGTCGCTGCGCGGCAAGGTGGTCCTCATCGACTTCTGGACGTATTCCTGTATCAACTGCCAGCGGAGCATTCCTCACGTCGAGGCCTGGAGCAAGGACTACGCGGCCGCGGGCCTTCAGGTCATCGGTGTGCACACCCCGGAGTTCGTCTTCGAGCGCGACCCGGCCAACGTCGCGTCCGCCACCCGCTCCATGGGCATCACCTACCCCGTCGCCCTGGACAACGGCTACGCGACATTCGATAACTACCGCAACCAGTACTGGCCGGCGGAGTACCTCATCGACGCTCAGGGCAACGTCAGGCACATCTCCTTCGGCGAGGGTGACTACGGTCTGGACGAGCAGCTGATCCGCGAGCTGCTCCGCCAGGCAAACCCGTCGGTCCAGCTGCCCAGCCCCACCGATGTGGCTAATACCACGCCCACCTCGCCCAGCCTCACCCCCGAGACTTACCTGAACTACAACCTGGTCAGCAGGTACACGGGCACGCCCCTGGCCCACGACGCCAGCGCACGTTACCGGCTGCCAGCCGACATTCCCGCTGACCACATAGGCCTGGGCGGCACCTGGACCGCCGGGGACAGCTACTTCACCGCCGGACCGGGCGCCACGCTCGTGCTGCACTTCAATGCCAAGGACGTCTACCTCGTCCTGGCCGGGCATGGCACCGTCACCGCATCGGTTACCGGCCAGCCGGCCACCGTCATCCAGGTCGCCGGCACGCCTAACGAGCACGCCGTCCTCACCAGCTCCCGCCAGCACACCGGACAGCTGACCCTCAAGCTGAGCCCGGGCCTGCAGGCCTACGACCTCACCTTCGGCTAACCAGCAGACCGTGCATGCCCCGGGCTCCTAGTATCGGGGCTAACCGATGGAAATTACCCTGGGTGGGGGATACGTCACATGCATCGCAATACGCTTATCAAGCTTGCCGTGGTCGCACTGGCCGCGGGCTACTGCGGCAGCCTGGTGACGCACGTGAGTCCGGCAGCGAGTTCTGGCCCGACGGACGCGATCCTCGCCGTGCACGATTCGCCGCGCTCAGCCGCAACGTTGCGTGTCCTGACCGAGCCGGCAGCCGGGGTCGGGCCGATCTACGGGCTCATCACCGGGGCGCGTTCCTCGGTCGACCTGACGATGTACGAGCTGGCCGACCCGACGGCGGAAGCGGATCTGGCCGCGGCTGCCGCGCGCGGCGTGGACGTACGGGTCCTCCTTGACCGGCACCTGGAGCGGTCCGCGAACACGGCGGCATATGACTACCTGACTGCTCGTGGCGTACACGTCCGCTGGGGGCCGGCCGGGACGACCTACCATCAGAAGACGCTCACCGTCGATGGCAGGACCTCGGTGGTCATGACGCTCAATCTTGTCGCGAGCGATTATCCGGGCACCAGGGATTTCGCCGTAATCGACACTAACCGGGCCGACGTCGCGGCCATCGTCCGCACATTTGATGCCGATTTTTCCGGCACTGCTATCACGCCGCCGGATGGCACGGACCTGGTGTGGTCACCGACCAACGCGCAGGCATCGGTCCTGTCGGTCATCAACGGGGCAGACCGCACCCTCGCCGTTGAAGACGAGGAGATGGGCGACCCGGCCGTCACCAGCGCGCTGGCCTCCGCAGCGCGTCGCGGGGTCACTGTCACGATCACCATGACCGCCGACTCCGAATGGGATCAAGCCTTTAACCAGCTTGCCAAGGCCGGCGCGCACATCAGGCTGTACCGGGATAGCAGCGGGACCCTGTACATCCACGCCAAGGTCATCGTCGCCGACGCCGGCCGATCCGACCAGCGGGTGCTGGTCGGATCGGAGAATTTCTCCGTCGCGAGCCTGGATTACAACCGGGAGCTAGGCATCCTCACCTCCGCCTCGGCGGTCGTGAAGACCATCGCCGCCACGCTCGCCAGCGATTATGCGGGAGGCGCACCCTACTCCACGGGATCCGCGCCGAAACCGCCAGCCGCGCCGAAACCGCCAGCCGGGTCGGGTGCATGGTGCACCGCCACCGCAAGCGTCTACAACGCCTCTTACGACGAGAACAATGTGTACGTGACCTCTAACCAGCCCTACCAGGAGGCCACAGCCAGCGCGGATGGCTACTCGCACACCTACGAGACCGACGGCTCGGGCTACGCGCTGATCTATCTCAACGGGCCTCCGCCCGGCGTCACAATCACCGTGACAGTTGGCGGCGCGACCTGCACCACCAGCGACTGACGCTTCCGCACCGGTCAGTCGATGGGCCCGAGGTAGGTCCAGTGCCTTTCTTGCCTGACGAACATGCTCGTCTCCGCGAGGACGCCACGTTTCCCCTGCTGGAGGTACATGGCCCGGAACTGCACCGTGCCGGTGGTGTCGAAGAGCCCGCCATCGCGGGTTTCCAGGACGGCGAGGCGGGTCCACTGGATTGCCGGGTCGAGGCTGATTTCCCGCGGACGGCGTGACGGGTGCCAGGTGCGCAGCAGGTACCCGTCGTCCGCGAGAGCGAATGCGCTGTAGCGGGAGCGCATGAGCGATTCGGCGGTCGGCGCCCGCGTGGAGCCGCCCGCAGCACGACTCATAGTCCCCTCCGAGGCCGCAGGGGCACGCGAGTCCTTCCATGCCGACATTCTCGCAAGGGACTGGATACGGCGCTTAGCCAAGGTGCTCCCTCGCTTCGGCGACCAGCTCGGCCTGGCGGAACCAGTCGCCGGCGGCGATCGAGACGACCGCACGGTCGGCGCCCGCGGCCGCGACGCTGGTGAGATGGTCCGCGATAGCGGCCGGCCCGCCGGCCTGCACGGCTCCGGCGGCGAGCTCGGCGGGAATGCCGAACATGCCGTCTGGGTCTGTCAGCAGCCCGATGATCGCGTCGCGGCCGGGCAGGCTGGGGTCGCCCTCGATGGCCACCATCACCGAAGACGTGATCGAAGGAGCGGGGCGCCCGTACTCGGCGGCGCGGTCGGCGACCAGTTTCCGGTAGCGGGGGATGTCCTCCGGGCCAGCTATGACGTACCAGTCGTCGCCGTAGGCGGCGGCCCGCCGGATGGCCGCCTCCGACATCCCGCCGACGATGATCGGCGGCACGGCAGCACCGGGGCTGAGCACGATCTCTTCCCGGTCGGGGAACAGCCGGACCGGCTGACCCGAGATGAGTCCGGGTAGCAGCCGGAGCGCCTCATCGAGCAGGCGGCCGCGGTCGCGGGCCGAGGCGGCTACCGCATTCCACGAGGCGGCGTGGCGGTCGCCGCCGACGCCGACGCCGAGCAGCACCCGGTCCCCGGACAGGTACTGCAAGGACGCGACCTGCTTGGCGATCCAGGCCACCGGGCGCAGTGGTACGACGAGAACGCCGAGCCCAAGGCGGACCCGCTCGGTCACCGCCGCGACGGCGGCGAGCGAGATGAGGCTGTCCAGCAAGGGGACGCCGGTCCCGGAGATGAGCTGATCAATGACCCAGACCGACTCGAAGCCAAGCTCCTCGGCGTGCCTGGCCGCCGCGACGATATCGACTGGCCTGCCATCTCGCCGCCACATCGTCGGCAGCACTATGCCCAGTTCCATGCTGACTCCTTGATAGTTACTTCTTGTTAGAGAGTCAACGTTAGGTAAGAATTGGGTTTTATGGGAGAAGGCACTTTCGAGTCAGTGAGGCACACCAATGTGCGCGACACCCAGTCTTGCGAGATCCGCGACCTGCTCGACCGCCTCGCCGACAAGTGGTCGCTGCTGGTCATCGAGCTGCTCGGCAGCGGCAGCCGGCGCTTCACCGAGCTGCACCGTGAGATAGACGAGATCAGCCAGCGGATGCTGACGCTGACACTCCGGCACCTGGAACGGGACGGGCTGCTCACCCGCACCGTGCATCCCGTCGTGCCGCCCAGGGTCGACTACGAGCTCACAGACCTCGGCCGGACCTTGCTCGCGGCGATTGAGGGCCTGGTGTCCTGGACGCGCGGGCACCGGGACGAGATCGCCTCCGCCCGCAGCACGTACGACGCCCGCCTCGAAGGCTGATGCTGTAGCTGTGTACATACAAGTGGCGGGGAGGGGGGTTGTCCCCCTCCCCGCCGGGTTATGGGTTAGTCCAGGGTTGGCTGGGTGTTACCCGTAGATCTCGATCTCGGATGCCTGGGCGCCGTTCTGGACGCTGTTGGCGGTGAAGTTGAACTCCACGTACTGGTCGGAGGTGCCGGACGGGAGCGGGATGGTGACCGTGTTGCCGGTCGAGGGGTTCCAGGTGTAAGTGGCCGAGCCGACGATGGTGGTGAAGGTGGAGTCGTTGTCGGAGCCGAGGATGGATAGCGTCTGGGTGCGGGTGTTCCAGTCCGTCGCAGGCGGGAGGGTGATGGTGACCGAGCCCAGGGTCTGGGCGGAGCCGAGGTTGACGGTGATCCAGCTGGGCCAGACGCCGTTGTCAGCTTCCCAGTAGGTGCTGGTGTTCCCGTCAACAGCGTTGGCGGGGACGTAGGTCTGGGTGTAGCTGGATGCGGTGACCGCGGCGTTGAGGGCCAGGTTGGTGCTGGTGCTGGTCCCGGTACCTGACAGGGCCACGGTCAGGGGGCTGCCCGGTGCGCTGGATGCGACCGACAGGGTGCCGGCGGCGGTCCCGGTGGTGGTGGGCTCGAACTTGACGCTGACGGTGCAGGACCCGCCGGCTGGGAGGGAGGAGGGGCAGGTGCTGGTCTGCGCGAATACGCCGCTGATGCTGACCGAGGACACCGTTACCGCGGTGCTGTTGGGGTTGGTGACGGTGACGGTCTGGGCGGTGCTGTCCTGGCCAGTCGCCTCGTTCCCGAACGACAGGCTGGACGGTGAGGCGGTCAGGGCAGTGGTGCTGGTGCTGGTCCCGGTACCAGTGAGGGCCACGGTCA